>Ga0182741_1006470_pt1 | contig 10214 bp, 9 predicted proteins | sample eDN5th37CBELigOP_FD_128874 | JGI IMG/M metagenome (GOLD analysis project Ga0182741, IMG submission 128874) | Enriched Organic Plus compost microbial communities from Emeryville, California, USA - eDNA 5th pass 37_C BE-Lig OP (version 2) (version 2) ...
GCCCATCTTGACTTCGCCGATGCGGCCGGCCGGTATTGCTTCTCCGGGTTGCACGCCGAGAAGGTCGCGTATGCCCTGAATGGCGGCATCGCGATAAGCTTCGGGGTTTTCCGAAAGCAGCTTGCGCGGATGGAGCACGCCATCCGGCGCGCGGCCGATCACGTCGGTGAAAGTGCCACCTCTGTCTATCCAAAAGTCCCACCGGCCATTCATACTTGCTATCCAATCCGTTTCGATCAGCCGCTTAAGCGGCCTTAGTGTAGATAAAAAATCGATAATTTATTGACATGACGTTGTCAAACGTACATCGTCAGCGCTGCGATAATTTCGGAGTTGATGATGGCTAGCGACCAGAGCAGCAAGGTTGGACCGATCGTTTCCGCAGCCCATCTTGCGAAGGGGGAGATGCCCGAACTCTCGGAAGTCGAATTTGCGCTGACGTTGATGAATCACGCTTTTCAGCGATGGATGGTACACTGCATGGGGGCGAGTGGGGTTCCCGGCCTGCAGCCCGTAGCTGTGCAGATCCTCCATGCGATCGCGCATCGAGATCGCGAGAAAACGCTTTCCGAGCTCTGCATGATGTTCAACATTGAGGACACACACATAGTGATCTACGCGATCAAACGACTGACCGCGATGGGGCTGGTGGAAAGCCGCCGCCGCGGCAAGGAGAAGGCTGTACTTGCGACCACAGAAGGCAAAGAGGTCTGCAGGCGTTACCACGAGGTAAGAGAGGCGCTTCTTATTACCGGGATGAAGCGCTTGAAGCTGGACAACGCAGCGTTGTCGGGGATGGCTGAGACCATGCGAACGATCTCTGGGCAATACGATCAGGCTGCGCGGACCGCTACCAGTCTTTGATGCTGTCCGAGCAAGCGTCGAGTCATGCGAGCCGGAAATAAAGCCCATTGTATTTCCGACTCCATAGCTGTCACCTCGGGTCTGCCGGTGGATAGACTCGACGACAGATGCGCGTCTCCTCCGGCGAGGCTGGACCCAGTGCGTGCTGTCTTTGCGGAAATTGTCATAGCACCCGATTCTGATGCTCAGGCCCTTTGAGTTGAGCGACGCCTTCATGCGATGCATCCTAATTTGACTTGACAATATGCACAACATCGTTGAACAATATGAACTAATAAAGGGAACATCTATGATTTCAAATCATGAATTGGGAAGAGCCGAACAGATTGCCTCCGACCTACGCCGCCGGGCGATCAGTGGCAAATTGCTGCCGGGTCAGCGGCTTTCGGAAGCGCAATTGGCGGCCGAACTGAATATTTCTCGCAACACTCTTAGGGAAGTATTTCGGCTGCTGATTCGCGAAGGTCTTCTAAACCATGAGCCGCATCGCGGCGTTTTCGTCGCCATGCCGTCGATGGCGACGATCGTTGACATTTTTCGGGTGCGACGTCTGATCGAAGTTCCTGCGATTGCTCAGGCGTGGCCGCGCCATACTGCGGTTGCCGGCATGCGTTCAGCCGTCGAAGCGGCGGAAGCCTGCGCCGAGGAAGGCGCGTGGGCAAGCGTTGGCAGCGCTAATATGGAATTTCACGGCGCTATCGTGGCACTAACAGACAGTCCGCGCCTGATGACCTTTTTCTCCCAGTTAGCGGCCGAGCTACGCCTCGCGTTCTGCATGGTTCCCTGTCAGGAGGAGCTTCATTCGCCTTTTTTGAAGCAAAATCGGCTGATCCTTGAGTTGGTCGTGAGTGGTGACAACGAAAAAGCGGCGGCTGCGTTGAATGGCTATCTCGATCAATCCGAGCGACGTCTTCTTGAGATGTTCGCCATCGATAAGGCTCGACGCGATGCAGCCTGAGGTGCTGCCCCCTCCAGACGTTTCGGGCGGCGAAAGAAATGCCGGCCGGCCGGACCGGGTGCCTGGAATGGTAAGAGGCGCACAGCTGTGCGGCTTTCTGCGTCGGCAGCGATGCCTGCTCCACGTGCCCATCTGGCGTGAGGGGAGATAACCTATGGGACGCTATATTCTCCTCCGGTTATTCCAAATAATCCCGACGATACTTCTAATTATCGTATTCAATTTTGTTTTGGTGAGGATCGCTCCGGGCGATCCAGCTGAGATAATGGCCGGTGATTTCGCTACCCCAGAAGTAGTCGAAACCATTCGGGTGAAGTACGGCTTAGATCAACCCATTTTCACTCAGCTCGTTGCTTATCTGAAAGCGGTTTTGACCGGGGATCTTGGTTATTCCTTTGACTACAACCGCCCAGTGCTCGATGTTATCCTTGAACGTATACCCGCAACATTGCTGTTAGTACTCACCGCTCAGTTTGTAGGTATCGCGCTGGGGATTGGTCTGGGCACAATCGCCGCGAGGCGACCAGGCGGTACTTTTGACATCGGACTGACCGCGACGACTTCACTTCTTTATTCGGTGCCAGTGTTTTGGCTGGGCTTCGTTCTGATCCTGTTTTTCGGTATCCAATGGAAGCTGCTGCCCACCTCTAATATGCGTACCATCATGGGACCGGATTCAGGATTACCGCTCATTTTGGACGTTAGCTCCCACATTGTTCTGCCGGCGGCCACATTGGCGCTGTCCTTCATTCTCCCGACATTTTTCCGGATCTCAAAATCCAGTGTTCTCGAGGTAATGGACGCGGACTTCATCACCACCGCACGCGCCAAGGGTCTGCCCGAAAGGCTGGTATTTCGCCGGCACGCGCTGCGCAATGCGCTGCTGCCCAGCGTAACGATGATCGGCCTGTCACTCGGCACTGCGGTGTCGGGCGCGCTCCTGACGGAGACAGTATTCTCCTGGCCCGGCATCGGCCGGCTCATGCTTGAGGCCATCGGCAAGCGAGACTACCCCATGTTGATGGGGATATTCATTTTCACCTCCGTTTCCGTAGTCATCGCGACCTTGCTGACCGACCTCGTTTACCGGTGGCTCGATCCGCGAGTCGAACTTGGTGGCAAGACATGAGTGCGATTTCCGAAAACGGCCTCAGCGTCACGCGGCTGCCCGGCTTCTGGGCTCGATTCCTCAGGATTCCGACGGCGGCGGTTGGCGTGTTCATGCTGCTAGTCGCCCTATTTTTTGCGGTTTTCGCAGACCAGATCGCACCTGCCGATCCGTTTTCCATGGCGGCCGCGCCACTGCTTCCACCCGGACCGGACCATTGGATGGGTACCGACCCGCTCGGGCGCGACATCCTGAGCCAGGTGATTCACGGAACGCGGGTCTCTTTCGGTTTTGCTCTTGGCGCTGCCGCTCTCTCGTTTGTCCTCGGTGCGATCTTCGGCGCCATACCCGGCTACTTCGGCGGGATGCTAGATCACCTGATGAGCAGGCTGCTCGAATTCTTCATGATGATCCCAATGCTCTTTCTGGTCATCTTGATGACCGCGCTTCTCGGGGCAAACATTTACGTCGCCGCCATCGTCGTCGGAATTACGATCTGGCCTGCAAACGCGCGCATCATTCGTGCGCAGGTCCTGTCTCTTAAGAAGCGAACATACGTCAAGGCGGCCCGTGTGGCCGGCGCCGGACACATGAAAATACTGTTCGGCCATATCCTGCCGAACGGCATCCAGCCGCTGGTGGTCAACTCGACGCTCCAAGTGGGGGCAGCGATCCTTCTCGAGGCTAGCCTCAGCTTTCTCGGCCTCGGCGATCCGAACTACATCAGCTGGGGGCAGATGCTGCGCGACGCGCAGCCCTACCTTGCCATACGTCCGACCTTTTCGATCTTTCCCGGCCTTGCGGTTGGCTGGCTAGTGATCGCCGTGACGCTCGTTGGTGACGGTGTGAACGCAGCACTAAACAGGAGTAGATCGTGAACCCACCGCTCCTCGATGTCCACAATGTCTCGGTCAGCTACCGCGGTCCCAGCCGGACTGTGAAAGCGGTGGACTGCGTGTCGTTTACGTTGGCCCGCGGCGAGACACTTGGTGTCGTTGGCGAATCGGGTTGCGGGAAGAGCACGCTTGCGTTCGCCCTGACGCGACTGCTGAAACCGGGCACTCACGTCGATGGCGAAGTTTATCTCGAAGGCGAGGACCTTTTGCGCGCCGACAAAGTGGCATTGTCCAAAATGCGTTGGACGAAGGTAGCTATGGTTTTCCAGGCCGCTATGAACGCGATGAACCCGGTTGTTACGGTTAGACAGCAGATCATCGAGCCGATGCTGTTTCATGGTATCGCCGCTGACCGCAGGGAAGCCGGACGAAAGGCCGCTGATCTGTTCGAGCTTGTGGGCCTGTCGCCGTCGCGGCTCGATGCCTATCCGCACGAACTCTCCGGCGGAATGCGTCAGCGCGCTGTTCTTGCGATGAGCTTAAGCTGTCGGCCCAAGCTCCTGATCGCCGACGAGCCAACGACTGCGCTCGACGTGGTTATCCAGGACCAGATCTTTCTCAAGATCAATGAGATACGGCGGGAAATGGGGCTTGCCGTGATACTGGTTTCGCATGACATCGGCCTTATTGCGGAAAACTGCGATCGCATCGCGGTGATGTATGGAGGGCGCCTCATCGAACTCGGCCCCACCCACGAGGTGTTGAACAGGCCTCGTCACCCATACACAGCCGCCCTTTCGCGGGCCACGCCCACGCTGAGCGCCGACAGGGCGCTGGTGGCATTGCCTGGCTCGGCCCCTGATCTCTCTCAACCGATACAAGGCTGCGTCTTCGCGCATCGCTGTCCGGTTCGGCAAGAAATATGCTTGCAAATGGAGCCGCCTCCAGTTGCGGTGTCGAGCGAGCACCGCACCAGCTGTCATTTCGGCAAGGACCTTGTGGCAAGCGACGTCTTCGGACGATTACGCCAATACCAACAGCCGGAACCCGCATCCTCGACGTCGAAGGTGATCGAGGTGCGAAACCTGAGCAAGGTGTTCCAGCTGAAACGGAGCCTTTCCGATGTCTTCCGCACGCGCCAGCGTCAGTTGACGGCAGTGAACGATGTGTCGCTGGACGTTCGCCGGGGGGAGGTCATCGGCATTGTGGGTGAATCCGGAAGCGGCAAAACTACTTTGGGCATGATCTTGGCTGGTTTGGAGCAGCCGAGCGGCGGCACTGTTCGTATCGACGGGGTTGAGGTTGGCCCTATGCGGGGTGAGTCACGAAAGGATTTCCATCGCAAAGTTCAGGTGGTCTTCCAAGATCCCTATGATTCGCTCAATCCGCGGCATCGCATTGACACGATCATCGAGGAACCGCTTCGTATTCACGGCATAGGCGCGTCGGCAACGGAACGGCGCGAGATGGTGAACTCGATCCTCGCCCGCGTAGGCCTCACCCCTCCCGAGTCGTTTGCTGCACGCTTTCCGGCCGAGCTTTCCGGCGGTCAGCGTCAGCGCGTCGCGATCGCGCGTGCCATGGTGGTGAAGCCACAAATACTTATAGCCGATGAGCCTCTTTCCATGCTCGACGCGTCGGTAAAGGCTGGCGTGATGTCATTGCTGGCCGACTTCAAGCGCGACGGGGTGACGATCCTTGTGATTACCCACGATCTCTCGATCACCCGTTATCTGTGCGATCGCATCGGCGTCTTCTATCTCGGCAACCTGGTCGAGCTCGGGCCCGCCATCGATGTGACGAGAGAGCCGTGGCATCCCTATACGAAGCTTCTGCTCGCCTCCGTTCCTGACGAGACGCGGGAACGGCCTCGCAAACGCCTTGCCGATGCGGAGCCGCCATCGGCAGAGAAACGGCCCTCCGGCTGCCCCTTCCATCCACGGTGTTCCGAAGCGACAGATATCTGCGGCACTCAGGTGCCGCGGACCTTCGCCGAGGGACAACGCGAGTCCTCATGCTGGCATGTCGACGCCCTGAGAACGGAGGCAAACCGCCAGCGCAAAGATAAACAGGGGAACAACAACCAATGGGAGCATCATTGATGATCAACAGACGGCATTTCAACGGCCTGGCTGGTGGCAGCATAGCTGCATTGCTTGCTGGCATAAGGCCGACGTCGGCGGCCGACGATATAGAGCGAGTGATCATCGGCATCGACGGTGATATAAAGACCTTCAACATCCTCCAGCGTTTCGATAATTCATGGTTTCCGTCGACGCTGTACTTCGAGCGCCTCACGGCGATGGATTATGGGCCTGAGTTCAAAATCCGTCCCCAGCTTGCAAAATCCTGGGAAGTTTCCGACGATGGATTGGTTTACACCTTCCGCCTCCAGGAGGGGGTTACCTGGCACGACGGCGCGCCATTTACGTCGCGAGACGTGAAGTACACTTTTGAGACGATCGTTGCCAACAATACCTACTCGGCCCCGCCACTTAAGGTGATTTCCTCGATCGAGACGCCAGACGATTTAACTTTGATCTTGCGCATGTCGCGTCCTTCAGCATCTTTTATGCCGGCAATCGCGACTTACCCTCGCTTCGCTATCCTTCCGGCTCACCTGTATGAGGGTAAAAGCTGGGACGATCACCCCAACAACATGAATCCCGTCGGGACGGGCCCTTTCCGCTTCCAAGAGCATCGCCCTGGCGAGTACATCGCCTTTACCCGATATGATGGATATTGGGGCGAGAAACCGGCCATCAAGCAGGTGATCTACCGGATCATCCCGGAGCCGAATATCCAGGTCGCCCAGCTCCAGTCCGGTGAGATCCACGCGCTCAACAATCCGCCGCCGCTGGCGATGGAGCCGATTCTGAACAACTTTCCGGGATGCACGGTGGATTCCCCTGCCGGGCCGATGACCTATTACCTTGCTTTCAACGTTACCAAGGCACCGTTCGACAAAGCGGAGGTTCGCCAGGCGCTCGCTCGAGCGATCGACCGTAACGTACTGGCCGAACGAGCATCTCTCGGTATCTACAGGCCGGCTGCAGGAACCTATGTTTCCGCGATTGACTGGGCGTTCGATGACAACGTTCGGTTGCCGACGCTCGATCTGGCTAAGGCGGGCGAAATGCTGGATGCGGCTGGTTATCCGCTCAACGGCGGAATACGTTTCGCATTTGATCTGTGGGTCTCTCGGCCCACCGAAATCACCTCGGCTCAGATCATTCGGGAGCAGTTGAAGGCCATTGGCGTCGATGTGCGCATCAATCAGATGGAAGATATTCTGATGCGCAGCACGATGCCCAAGCTGGAGCATGCTGCCTATATCTACGGCAACTGGTGGGGTCCGGATCCTAGCGAATGGGCTCAGTACACTGTGTCCAAGGGGCCATGGAACCATATGGGGTATTCGAACCCAGAGGTCGATAAGCTTTTTGACGAGGGCGATCTCGCGCTCACGGAGGATGGAAGGAAGGCCGCCTACAGTGCGATTCAGAAGATCCTCCTGGAGGAGATGCCGCGCGTGCCTCTTTTTGACAGTGGACCCTATTCCTTCGCCCGCCGGACGGATTTGACGGGTTGGTTCTCCGAGGATCCAGTTTCTTATCGTTCTGACCTTCGGCGCGTTCGTAAGGCAACGTAGTCGAAACATCTGTTTGCATATCCCTTTCAACTGCAGAATTGGAATTGTACTGATGAAATCGATAACCTTATTCGGTCACACGGTCTTCAGAGGACAGTCGGCCTGCTTCCGTGCTCCGGTCACAGAACTGGTGGACGGCACTGTCGTCACCGTCCCCGTCATGGTGAAGGTCGGCGCGTCGGACGGGCCGACAGTACTTCTGTCGGGTGCCATCCATGGCGACGAGTATCACGGCCCCTCAGCGATTCCTGCGCTAATGAAAGGCATTAGCGTTGATGAATTGTCAGGCATTCTGATCGGCATACCGATCATGAACCCGCTCTCCTATTTCACCAAGGAGCGGGTGGCATCTCTCGACTACGAACATCTCAATCTGAACCGTATCTGGCCTGGCGATCCAAATGGTTTCGTCAGTCTGCGACTTGCAGCCAAGCTGTTCGAGGAAGTCGTTCTCAAGGCCGATTTCATTTTCGATCATCATGAAGGCGGCATCGACTTCTTGGCCGATTACATTATTCTTGGCGGAACGGCCGAAACGCGGGCAAAGGTTGGGACCATACAGCGCCAAATGGCGAAATGGTTTGGCACGCTTCCAGTTTTTGATTCCACGACAGACGCAGCCGCTGTGCGGCTTGGACGGGCCGGCGCCCTCAGCGAAGCAGCAGGCTCGCGAGGAATTCCCGTGATTGGTATCGAGATAGGAGGTGCGGGGACAGTTTGGCCTGAATGGATGGACAGATCCGTGGCGGGCTCTCGGCGAATCCTACAGGGGCTGAAGCTCCTTGAAGGAGAACCTGAGCCGCAACCGGGGCATCAGTACTTCTGTCCACGGGCAGCTTGGCCTAGGCCATCGCACGGCGGGCTGTTGCGTCCGCTTTCGGCGGCAAAGATGCACGCTGTAGTCGACGGTGGAACGCCTCTGGCCGAGGTTCTCGATCCCTTTGGTAATGTCGTCGAGACCCTCGTTGCACCGTTCCGCAGCGTGATCATGGACACGCGCTTCATCGCGACAGTGATGCCGGGGGACTGGACATATCACTGCGGAGAGATTGTGGAGTAGAGATATGGCAGAATTTGCAGGAATTGAAGTCAAGAGTGGTGCAATAACTCGGCATTGGCTGCCGCTGAGCGATGTTCCTGGGGCTCCCCGGCTTCCGCTGATCCTTGTGGGCGGAACAAAAGCTGGCCCGACGATGCTGGTTACCTCCGGCATTCATGGCGACGAGTATGACGGGTTCGAAGCAGCCTTGCGCCTGACGGAAAGCGTAAATCCGGAGGATCTTGCCGGCGTTCTCGCTGTTATACCCCGCGTCAACGTCCGTGCCTTTGATCAAGGGCGTAGATGGAGCAGCTTAGACGGGCTGGACCTCAACCGGCAATTCCCTGGGATCAGGGATGGCTTCATGGGGCAGCGGTTGGCCTGGTTCATGACAAATGTATTGTTAAGGGGCGTGGACTTTGTGCTCGATTTCCATGGCGGCACTTCTGAATTGGAGGTGTGCAGCTATGGCGCTGTAGTCGCGCCGTCGCCTCTCAAAGAGGAACTTCAGCCACTTCTGGCCGTCCAACACATCTGGGATTGGGCCGAGACAGTTGGCATGAAGGGAACCTTCATGGACATGGCCGAAGCGGCAGGAATCCCATTTGCTATTGTCGAAATCGGCGGCAACAATACTTGGCGGGAGAGACCCGTGATGGACGGAGTCCATGCCGGGCGCAACCTCATGCGTTATTTGGGAATGATCAATGGCGCCTACGAGGGTATTCCCTCGAAACAGTATGTGATGCGGGGCACTTTCATCCATGCCGAGGCCGACGGCTTCCTCAGGCCGAAGGTCGAGCTTGGCGCTCACGTAGAGCAAGGTCAACTGCTTGCGGAGGTCTTCGACTTGATCGGCCAGAAGCTCTATGAGGTTCGCTCTGATGTGAAGGGGATTGTGAATGATATCCGTACTCAACCTTCCGTCCATTGCGGGGAGTGGCTTTACATGGTCGGGCGCGTGATTGAGATGCTCGACATCGATCAGGCCGGACTGGCAAGGCGAGGATGAGAGTGAAGGGAGCGCTTGGGCTTGATCGGGCGTCGAGACGGCTGCTCCCGCTTCAGCCTTTGGCGAACTTTGCCATATGTGACGAGGTGGAACGGCCCGCGTCGACAACATCTAGTGCTAAACGTGATCGTTGCTCGAACGGTACACAGAGATACCGTTCCATGAAGCACATGTTAAGCACCATCGGTCCCGATTTGCCAACCGACTAGACATGGAGGGTAGCTTTTCGAAGAACAGTAGTACTTCACTGTGTTGCAGTTCTTGGTTGGACAGCGGGGGCCTTCGATATTGGGCGAGCGAGATCACGAACTACGGTCATGGATGTACTCATCATCCCGCCGGCACGATGTGTCGCGCATTTCCTAAAACCTGCGACAGATTGGCCGCCCCCGGAAAATCGGGGTTCTCTGTGTCGCATGTCATTGTCGCAAGTGGTAGAAAGCTTGCGACATGATTTGCGACAGGAGGGAGCCATGACCGACCGACCAGCTTCCGACGCCGGCCGAGTGTTCATTGGCTATGCCCGCGTTTCGACGCGCGGCCAGGACCTCGGCCAGCAGCGGGCCGCCCTGGGCGCGGCGGGATTGTCACGTTAACGACGAGGCAGTTTTTTGCGAGATAAGCTGACAGGGCGATGTCACGTTAACTAGATCGGGACGCGATTGGATTTGTGGCGCTGCTTTCAGCTGGCTTTGGTTACAGCGTTCCATTCGGCCATGGCACGCAGGCGATGACTGCGAATGCC
>Ga0182741_1006474_pt1 | contig 10212 bp, 4 predicted proteins | sample eDN5th37CBELigOP_FD_128874 | JGI IMG/M metagenome (GOLD analysis project Ga0182741, IMG submission 128874) | Enriched Organic Plus compost microbial communities from Emeryville, California, USA - eDNA 5th pass 37_C BE-Lig OP (version 2) (version 2) ...
ATCCCTGTCTCTATCACGATCTCGATCTCTGTCCCGGTTCCTTTCTCTGTCCATGTCTCTGTCTCTATCTCGCTCTCGTTCTCGACCTCGGTCCCGTTCTCTATCATGATCATGACCTCTGTCCTCACCACGAGCCTCTGTCGCAGTGGTAGTTGTGGCTTTGTCTGTCATCGCATTATCACGATCAGTCTCTGGTGGAGTGGCCTCAGGGTTTCGAGTCGAAGCGTCCTGTTCTGGCATCTTTGCCACCTTATCCTCCATATTCGAGGCGGTCACCCTGGACCCCTCCTCTACTTGTGCTCGACCATCTTCCATCGAGGACATCTTGTGAACGGTGGCGTTGTGGCTTTGATTCGAAGTGTAGGTCTTCAACAGCGTGATTTGTCTCTCCTTGTCACTACCACCTGATCGGAATACCGTATATCGCTCCGAGCCCGAGCCAGCCGCGACTGTGACTGCTTCAGCTGCTCCAAGCTACTTATAGGGGAAGCTATGCTACACGACGCGTCTGTCTCTCGACGACAATATTTCGCGCACACGCCGAACGCTCCGTGTCACAACGCACTGCCTCCTCACAGCCCCCCACCGGCGCCCCTAGCCTGCTATTGGCACCAGTCAGCTCGTTGAGCCTGAGAACGAATATGCGATCTAGGCAAAAATGAGGGTGATTCGTGGGTGAGGTGTCGTAAGTCTTGCGTAGATCAACCACAAACAGCGTGATGCCCGACCTTATGCAATTGAATTGAAAATGCAACTGCAAGGATCCGCGGGTCAAGCACGCACTCAGTGTTACACCAACTCAAAATCGGCCCGTTGTTCCAGGGAAGGGGGTGCTGGAATAGGCGCTCCTGTCGAGAGCTGAGCTCTTTTCCAATACTGCTGGAGGCGAGGGTTGCGCGGAGTGTAGACCTACAACAGTCGACTGGATTGATAGCATAACGTACGAAACCCCTAACAGCGGTTTATATCGAGCGAAAGCCCAATGCAACCCACGCATCAGGCCGGTTTTCCCAACCCGTCCCTAGGCTCACGTAATGGTGTGGCACAGGGCAGTGTGGGTGCAGGAGGCAAGCTGGGCCAAACGCATGGACTACAGTCGCCGGTGGGTAGTGAGACTCACCTGAGTAGCGATGAGCTCCAGATTCTCAGCTCGTTTGCTTCTCTTGATGCCGATGCATTCGCAGATCTGCCCAAACGACTTGAAGCGGAGCTGAAGGCGCTCGATGACCAGAGTGAAGAGATTGCGGCACGCAACTACAGTGTGTTTGTTGACAGCGCGCGATGCTTCAGGGCCACGCAGGAGGGCGTCACGAACATGATGATGACCGCGGATAAGGTTGCATCGGCTTCTCAGAAGTTTACACAATCGGCGGGTTCTCTCTTGGCGAGTATACAACGCGTCCGTCATGCTCAGCAGCAGATGAATGTATTGATCAGGCACCAGTCATCTATTGAACGCTTTCTTTCGGCACCCGAAGCGCTGGCACATGCAAACTCGATCGGCGCAACCGCGGAGGCACTCGAAATCCTGAGATATGTTGAATCGGTCGTCAAGGCATATGCCGAGAAAAGTCCTCTCGTTCAAGTTGCTTATGAGCGATGTCTGGCCCACAAGCGTGATCTGAGCCTGCAACTCATTGCGCGGCTCTCGTCGAGCGTAGACCTATCTGAATCAGAATGGGATGAAGGAAATTTCGATCGTGCCACTGAGGGTATCCTGCAGGCATTTGCACAGCTGCGTGAGGTCATGCCAGCATTGGATGACCTTTCAGCAATGAAAGTATTGATTGCTGCTCGTGAATTGGAGATGATGGCCTCGCTGGACCACATCTTGATGGACTTTGAGAGTGAGTCGTCGGCAGAGAAGACGCCATCTTTGAATCCCAGCATCGGTCCTGCGTCAACAAGTCCCTCCAATGCCGTCACGGGTCGTAACACTGGAGTTAGCACGATGTCTTCAAGGCATGATCGAATGTTGCTCCCACCACACGTCCTGTCAAAGTCCTTAGACGTTATTACGAAGGGAATCCTTGTAGTTTGCGCGCTCGTAAACCGACTCTTCTTGGCGGATTCAACAGCTGAGTCACATAAGCAAAGACTCGAGCTGAACCCGATAAGCCATCCTGCGGTACCACCAAGTGGGGCCCCAGCAACAATCATAACCGGCTGGAATTCGTGGGACAGTGACTGCGAAACTGAAGAAACTATGATCGCGGCACGGAGCCAAGCCAGCGAGCGCGCTACCAAGGGAGCACTATTTGATTTGTTTGCTCAGTGGTTGGGAGGGCAACTGGACGATTTAGAATCCGCACTACAAGCACAGCTAAAGCTTGGGTTACTCCTGTCCACGCCTCTCAGTCAGCTCACGGGACTACCCATTACTTCGATCGCAGACAAAGACCTCTGGACCATGGCACGATTCCGATCTCTAGCTGTCAACCAGCTAACGAGACTTGAACGTCTTTTAGCTCCCTACCTTTCTTCCCCCTCCTGTATGTTGTCACCCCTCCACACAGTCTCCCACCTGCGAGATCAGGTCAAGAAAATTAAGGCGCAGTTCATTGCTTCAAGTATTAAGGCTGAAGTCTTAGCCGGATTGGAACGAACACGAGCCGCGTTCGAGTGCGCGCTTGCAACTCAACCTTGGCGCGTCTCCGGAGAGAGCCGGATCGCCGAGCTCACGATTGCTCAAAAAGCTCACGATGCCGTCCAGCAGGCTACCGAATCTGACTCTCAACAGCACGCCAAAGATGACAATGCAGCTGGACGCGTGATTGGAGACAAAGATGCAGAGATCATGTCATACCCTGCGTTTGCAGTTGCGTACGGCGGAATACTTGCTTTGCTCAACTCTATATTGAGCGGAGGTGTTTGCGACTTTGACAGCTTGATGCTCTATGTCATACCGCCGGTGTCTGCCTTCCTCGTGAACATTGCTGGAATTGGAGCATTGTCTACACTCGAAATAACCGAAGGCCACCAGCAGGCTACCACAGACGGAAGCACTGCTGCCGTAACCAACCTGCCAGTCCAGCAGTTGGCCGGCTATCAAAGCCGAAGCCAGCGGCTTGCCAAGCTGCTGGAAGATGGTCATGCAGTCGATGAAGCGCTCGAAGCACTTATGAGTCGAAGTGGTGAGTCCAAGCAGTCGCAGGAGGCTCAAGCTCAAAAAGACAATGCATCTTCTGAACCAACTTCATCGTCGGAGCTGCACACTAGAGGGCTGTCCAATACTGGTGCATCGCTCGCCTATGGATATCGCCATGTATTTATTCCTCGAATTGTCTCGACTTTTCATACTCTCATCACATCAGTGAACGGACTGGGATCTACCACCCGCGAAGTGATCGAGCAACTCTTGGTGCCCTCGTTGGCATGGAAACTAATCCGAAGCATCGAGGGACCGGGAACGAAGAACACATACTAGTGCTGTGACCGGTGCCAAATTGCATCTACAAGAGAGCGAGAGCTCATGCTGACAAAGCAACGTTTATGTACAGGAATACAACACAGAATCACAAGTATACAAGAAGAGCTGTCGCATTTACGCTGGCCTATCTAATATATCGATTGTATCGACCGAGGTAGGTGAACAGTCTGATTTAACTACGACCAAAGGGATGCAGACACAGCTCTCGGAATCGTGGAATGATTTCATGCAGAAGATTCAGCTGATTCAAGTCAATTAAAAGCTTGATCAACTGGCGCAAAGGCCTTGGAACATGCACTGGATGAGACATTGACGTCGTGCCAAATGCTGAGATGCTAGCATCAACCGCAACGCGATCCTTGCCGTCATCCTCTGGGAACAGAGACGGTTTGTGGTTGAGCCGACGAAGAGGAGCGAGCTCAGAAGGATGGACAGGCCTAAGAAGGGAGGATATTGTTGGGTGCGAGCAAAGAGACTGAGGCGTTGCGGTAGACACTAGAGCCTTCTTCCGGCGTTTATCTTGTAGCCGAACTAGCTCATAAACCTCTCGAGTTACGTGGAATGCAACTCCGGTCGTTCGATGGATGACGGTTCGCCTCAGCCCACCTTGACCGGTAACTCCGCCGTGTGCTCCACCAGCTCCGACAACCTGCATCAAGGAACGGAAAGCAGGTGCACGATCACTGCGATGAGTAAGATTTGCTGATACAATCGTGGAGATGTGCTCATCGCAATGCATAGCGGTATAAATCTGTTCGAGTGCGGAATGAATGCTAAAAAGCATAGTGAAATTTGCTGGATATGGCCCACGCTCTTGTTTCGTGTCCGAATTACGAACGAAATTAGGATCCAGCTTGTGGTCGTTCATGAGCCCATCTGCGGAGGCCTTTTGTCTAGAGCGACGCACGGCTCCTGTCTCAGCCTCGAACAAAGCGCACAAGTACAAAATTAAGGCGTACTCTTGGGCGGTCGCACCTGCGTGCAAGTTGCCCAGTGCTGCGTAAGGACTTGATGCATTGTTCGGATCTGTGGGATCCTGCTGAGGGGTCTGCATGCTCGCAGTCGGCAGGAAGGGGATATTCAACGATCCCGGAAGAGCCAACTGTCGATCAACGTAGTTTTCGAAGAGATACTTGGCATCCTCGCTGGACATAGTAGTAATATCTTGGGCCAAAGCCGGCGGTGACCGATACGGGGGCGGCTTAGAGACTGCAGCCTGACGAATTGCCTCGAATGTAGGAACGCCCGAAGCAAACTGGGCAGGGATAAACGCAACTGGAACCGCGCCCTTCGGCGGGATGCACCTAGGGAGTGGTAGGAGTTTCGCATTAACTGGCAGTGCAGTAGGATCCGGCATGTCCAACACGGCTCGAAGCCGCGGCTCGCATCGCTCATATACGTCTCGTTCAAACTTTGGGATCTGTAAGTTCGACCAGATCCTAGCGCTGGAGGCGACAGCGCTTGCGCCGGGAACGCAACCTAAAACCACAAGTGGGTGCATTGGGGACAAGACGCTCCATGGGCGGGTGGCTGGTGATTCTAGGGTAGTGCCCGGTTGGACGGTCGCCCAGGTGTGAAATGACCCAGGATAAAGTGTCAGCGGTACATCGTCCTTTGTCTGTTCAAAACCAGATTGCAATGAGACCCTGAAAGCGTGCTCAACATTCGGCATGGTCCAAGGGACAGGAACAGGAGTCGCCTTCTTCCCTGGCTGATTGGACAACCAGGGAGGAAGAGCCATAAATGGGCAGTGCGGGACTCGCAGAATCTGAGGAGTGCCTCGTTCTGGTCTTGACCATGGTCCGTTGATGAGCTGCTCAATGAGATTGAACCGCCGTGGTGCTGTCATGGATTCGTCATCAGGCTGTCGAGGAAGGGTACCTTTTGGGACGACCTGATTGAACGCTGAGATTAGCTCTCTCATGTTCGGCTGAGTCGGGAAGTCCCCAAGGCGCTTTGCACCGAGAACCGAGAGGAAACGTGACCGCCGACGCAGTCTCTCTCGCATAGCTCGCCGCTGATTCCGGCGCCACAGTCGTGAGGCCTCAACTTGACTGAGACGTTCAGGCATAGTGTGGGCCTGGGCACGCTGCGCGGCCCGCTCTGAGCGAACTTGTTGCAAGCGCTGCTGCAGATGCTCTGGAAGGGGTGCATACATGAGCTCTGCAAGGCGAGCCCGAAGCGCTGCTAAGGGATCGTGCTCACCAGTAATGCTGAAGTGTTGGTTTCTGTTGCCATTCGCAAGAGGTGAGGTAGAAACAGAGTCGAAGAGCCGGCCGGGCGACAAAATAGAGTTGGTGTACAATGGATGAACATAAAAGGCTGGGCGGGGTTTCATACGGGCTGCACTGCCGGGTAAGAAACGAGCCGATGCGAAATTTAACTCGCCAGTGATTTGCGCAACGTTGGAACCGTCTTTTGGTGGACCGGGTTTCGTCTTGATTCGTGCACCAATACCGCATGGTGTTACAAGCGGGGCACGATAGCCTCCACCGGTTCTCCTTCCGTACCAAAGCTCATCAGCAAGCGCCGTCTGATCGGCCCCTCCGAATGGTCGTGAGGGTGGTGACAACTTGCTTGCGGCCTGTGTAGTAAATTGCTTGCCTTCGCCATCACCTGAAGTCCCGTCAGTCTGCGGAGTGTCTGGTCCAATCTTGACACTTTCTTCGAACCTTCGAGCCGCGTTAGGTATCAGAGCACCTACCGCATAGACCTCATTGGAAAGCACATCCGAGATGGCTGCTGCGAGCTCTGCGCATAGAATCGGCATTGGGGTTAGCAACGCGGTTGGCTTGGGCACGATCACCATGTCTGTGAAGATGAGAGGAGACAGGACTCGTGGCAACACCTTTTTGAGTGCTGTCACAATGCGTCGGCGAACGCGGTTGCGATCCACAGCACGACGGGAGATGAAGCTCTTGGCGGGGATGATCGTGTATAGCACATTAACCCCGATCGATGTCTCTGTGGCATAGTGTAATCCTCGATTGAGAGAGCGAGCGCGGCGCAGTATGCTCCACGAGAATTCAGCGTGGGGTGGCTTGGGATCCACGAGTGGGCGAATTCGCATGTAGTGTTCATTCACCAGTGAGCGTGCGAGATGAAGTGGATTGCCAGCAAAGGATGGTGCTGAGAAGTAGATTGAAAACGATGGTGAGTGTCGCTTGATTGGTGAGGCCATGATGGAACGATTCGTGCCTCCCTTAAGTGCCCGGAATGTTACACCGCGAGTAGCGAGATCAAGGATCTTGATGGTTTTCAACTTGTTGATGTGTCGAAACTGCGAGGCAAGTGGGGCAGACGAGATGGCGTACATAAAGGGTGTGTATCGCTCGAGTGCCGCGCCATTGGCAAACGGTGGACTGGTGAGCGACGCCGTGGCTTGTCCGCTGGTAGCATTCCGCCTTGTGTCCTGCGCACTTAATGTCGCTGCCGCCATCGAGATCATTGCCTCGGCCTTCTCCGTTGCGAGTCGCTGAGCGAAACTGGAGTGAGGCGAATGAACTGAGCTCCGTATCTGTTCCTGCTGCTGCAGCTGGTCTTGCTGACCTCCTGGAGTGGATCCTGCTGATGTTGTTCCTGTCATGGCCGCCGCGGCTTGCCTTGGCTGGCCGCTTCTGAGCGACTGCGCAGCACTAACGGAGTTCGAGTTCGAGCTTGAAGCATCTCGCTTGCTCGAATGGCGTCGTGTACTCCGCGTGGCGGTGGCGGTGCCTGTGACCGTGGGAATGTCCGAGTCGGTCTGTGCCGTACTGACGGCAGTCTTGGACGGCCTATCTGAGAGCCATCGGCGTGCGTGGAGTCCAAGTCCGTGTCCGAGTCCTAATCCAGGTCTGGGCACTGCAGCGGGGACCCCCGTCGCCCACTTGATATGCTGAGTGTGAGCGGTGGTCCGGCGCAGACAGTGCTGGACGAGTCGAAACATGCTGACTAGAATATCAAGTCAAATCAAGCCAAGTCAAGTCCGGTCGAGACACCTAGCTAGCTATTTCGCGAGCTCGTCCAAGCATGCACACGACCGTGTCCTCACTATTGCCCGCCTCAACGCACGTGGAGCAATCCAGACCACGGTATGCCACAATCAGCCTTGTTGGATTCCTACTCCATCCACCCCCCCTCGGCTGAGGAGACTCGACTGCCTGGCCTGGAGAGAGTCGAGAGCGAGGCGACTCCCCAGGGAAGCACTCGGGATGCGCCTCTCAGCACGCAAGCAGGTTCAATACTACCTGGAGTATACTGTCATGACTTTATTCAAGCCATCCTACCCGCGATATACCCCCCACTCCAGACTTTTTCTCAGTCCTTCAAGGGTATTAACGGGTATATGCGCCACCTCGAGTAAGATATAATGCATGAAGAACTGGCACTGGCATTGAATTGACTCTGGCTATCCTCCTACACGCATCCTCTTGTACCACGTATGTCAACCGGTCCGCGGTTCAGTTCAGCCCAGTTCCCACCAGGTTTTCCACACTGACCGCGGATTGTGTTTGCAAGCACGCAGGGCATGCAAGACTCAGAAAAACGCATATTTCGTATATTTATGACTATTATTGATTGGTGCATTTGAAAGATACCATCTGCGCCCCCTGCGCATGTCTACACCCAACGGTCTACAAGTGCCTCTGCTAGAGACCTTCCAGCACGAGGTACACTATGTGGACAATGGGGGCGCTTGCGTCGCCCCCGTGGTCGGAACCGCAGAGCGCGTGGTCCACAGTGCGTCTGAGTCCGTCGTTCCCGAGACCGCTGCGCCCGATCGTCGTAACGGCACCAATGCCGCGGAAAAGTCCAGCAAGACGAACGTGTATGACGAGTGTGTGCAGACGCTCGTCGCGTCTCCCGACCCAGAGAACGATGATGACTATATTTATATCTCACCAGAAGACGTGGATGACACGATCGCGGTGGAGATGAAGCCCAGGAAGGAAACCGATCAGTTCGAGGAGCAACGACTCTCACCCTTCGAGAAACTTACGAAGCTGGAAGAAAAGGCATGCGCCCCCAGATGGGCAAGTCTAGACTGGTTTCCACATCGCCTGCTGCATCTGGCCACGACATTCCGATGGATGCGAGGCCACGGTGATCCTTCGAAAGACGTCGGCACGATTCGACGTGCGTACTTTAAAGAAGAGTTCTTAGAAGGTTTCATGCACATCGCCGGCCGAGCTATCAAGATTGGCATCTTACTCCTTGTGATCGTTCAGATTGCAAACGCTACACGATTGCTTGATATCTTGGACCTTCTTGTGGGTGGTGATCGGCAGGCGTTGACTATCGCACTGTATGGTGCTGCCAAGTCGAAAGCATTCCGTAACAGTCTCGTGAGTCTGTTTGCGTTGCCATTTGTTTGGGGCCTCGCGCGGGGTATCATCGCCTGCTGTCGTGTTGAGCTCCAGGACGGTGAACTCAATCCTCGCGTTCAGGCTGCCGTACTTTGTCTCCAAGAGGAAGCAATAGCACAAAAGCGCAGAAATGTTTGGAAGCACATCTGGTATGATGGGCTGCGATGGCTTCTGCCACTCCATCCTGTCAATCGAAGTATACTCGTGATATCACGTGCTCTACGATGGGATGCACGGCTGGACCCCCTCCAACGACAGAAAGCACAAGCGGCGTTGATTAGTCTCTTCGAGAGCGGTCAAGGATATACTAAATTTATCGCGGGATATGAGATCGTACGTATTCTCGACTCGACTCATCAAGTTCGTCTTGTGAATGACGAGTATGTCTTACTGGGCGATGGTCTGTCATCTCCCATGATGCCTTCCAACGAGAATCAAGCGGAGGATGCAGGGGAGATGAAGGAACCAAGTAGCTCTCCTGGGTCCCCAGTCGTAATGGTCGCATCCCAAACGCACCTGTTTAATCTCGTGCTCAAGGAGCGTGCGGTGATCGATATCATGAACTTTGCAGTTTGGCCAGCGAAGAAATGGGAATCTAGCAGTTTCTATGCGAAGCCACCCTTGCTAATTGGTTACATTTATGGTCGATATCTGCAGTGGTGGATCGGACTCGCACCGACGACGAAGGAGTCCGCAGCATTCTGGACTTTCAAGTTGGCTAAGCTGGCATACTCTTTGCTTCTGATTCGCACAGTGTACCTGGCACTGAATGACTATATTAATTGCCCAGAAAAACCCGGAATTACGTATACCGGAGTGGCTCCTTGGGCAGGAAAGTTCGACGCCACTTGCCTAGAAGCCACTATCAAGGAATTCAATCGCTTCCCTGGACAAGATGCTGCGACTCTTACCAGACTACTTCCTAACTACTATATCCCAGACGAGAAGAAGAAGAACTTTACGCTTGATGTCCGGGGCAAAGATTTGACTGGCTCAACGATTGCGGGTCTTATTGACGGCTTTGTGGATCAGGGCTTCGTTCTGACTTCGATAAACCTGGCTAACAACAGAATTGGGCTCCACGACTACAATGACCCATCTGAGACCATTGAATTGGCTCGGGCCCTCTCTCGTCTCAAGCAACTGCGATCCCTTAACATCTCAAACAATTGGGTTGGTTTCTGCTCTCCGGACCTTGAGCGCAACATCGACTGCGGGAAGGGCAATCAAGTCGGAACGGTGGCACTAGGCCAGGCCTTTCAAAGCCTTGAGCGCTTAGAATCGCTTGATCTGTCGGCCAATTGGTTAGGATATGTAGACGAAATCGCCACACAGGGAACTGAAGCGATTGGTACAGGCTTGGGGGCCTTGAAAAACCTCAGGCGACTCAGTCTGGCGCACAATTATATAGGACGGCATGATGACAAGAACCCGAAT
>Ga0182741_1006476_pt1 | contig 10209 bp, 10 predicted proteins | sample eDN5th37CBELigOP_FD_128874 | JGI IMG/M metagenome (GOLD analysis project Ga0182741, IMG submission 128874) | Enriched Organic Plus compost microbial communities from Emeryville, California, USA - eDNA 5th pass 37_C BE-Lig OP (version 2) (version 2) ...
CCGTGGTCCACAATACGGCCCAATTGCCGGAGGCGGACCGCCGGGCGATGGCGGAGTACATCCTCTCCCTGCCGCCCCGGGTGGGCTACAAGAAGCCGCAATAGAAGGAGAGGGCCGGAAGGGTGATGACAGGTCGCGTAGGCCGCGGCCTCAATCCATCACGGCGGCCTTGAGAATGCACACCATGGTGGCGTGGCCCGGCTTGGTGCCGACGGCGCGCACCGTATGGCGGCGGTCGCAGCGGTAACGGAGGGTCTCGCCGGCCTTGGCCCGCTGAACGATGTCGCCGACCTCTACCTCGAACTCCCCGTCGAGAACGGACAGGCACTCGATGGAGCCGCGCTGGTGGCCGTCGGAATCGAGCACACCGCCCGGCTCCGCCTGCACGTCGTACCATTGCAGCCACTCGATGGTCTTCAGCCAGCCGATGATCGCCAGGCGGACCTTGCCGTCCTCGGAGACCAGGATAGGCGTATCGGCCCGGGTCGATTTCTCGATGAAAGGTTCCTCGTCGCTGGAGGCGAGGACGCGCTCGATGGACACGTCGAGGGCTTGGCTCAGGCGCCAGATGGTCGCGAGGGTGGGGTTGGTCTCGTTCCGCTCGATCTGGCTGATGATCGATTTCGCCACGCCGGACTGCTCGGCAAGCTCTGACAGGGAGAGGTTGTAGGCCTTGCGCAGCCGCTGAATGGTCTTGCCCAAATGGCCGGAAATGACCTGTGCGCCGGTCTCCAGTTCCCGGTGCCTCTCCTTGCCTTCGACGCCCATCTCACTCGCCTCTGTTCTGAATGACAGAACAATCGTTCCGCAAAACGGTTGTGGGGTAAGCGCAGGGGCTGGTCAAGCGGACCTCGTCCCGAACGCCGTTTTTCGGCGGGATCGGGCCGATTTTGCCCTAGCCATGCCTCTGGGCGGCGGTTTCCAGCGCCTTGGTGCGCTCCAGACCGAGCTGATGCTCCCGCCAGACGATGAAGAGGCCCGTCCCGGCCACGATGGCCGCGCCCGTCATCACCGTGACGGTGGGAAGGTCTCCGAAGACGAACCAGCCGAGCAGGAGTGCCCAGATCATGGTGGTGTATTCGAACGGCGCCAGGATCGAGGTGTCTGCATAGCGGTAGCTCTGGGTGAGCAGGATCTGTCCGATGCCGCCGAGAATTCCCACAACGACGAAGAGCAGGAGGTCCTTCAAGGTGGGCACGGCCCAGCCGAGCGGAAGGGTCAGGAGTGACAGCCCGGAGGCCAGGATGAAGAAATAGAACACGATGGCGCCGGTCCGCTCGGTCTGGGTCAGGCGGCGGACCTGGATCGTCGCCCCGGCGGAGCAGAAGGCGCCCACGAATGCGAAGATGGCCCCGATGCTCGCCCCCGTTCCCACGCCGCCGGACAGGGTGCTGAGCTTGAGAAAGGGAGAGAGCATGATGAGGACGCCGACGAAGCCGATCCCGACGGCGGTCCAGCGATAGGAGCGGACCTTCTCCTTGAGGATCAGGGCGGCAAGGATCACCACGATGAGGGGCGAGGCGTAGCCGATCGCAATCGCGTCGTGCAGGGGCAGGTACGCAAGGGCCGCAAAGCCGAGATACATGCTCGACGTGCCGATCAGTCCGCGCAGAAAATGTCCCGGGACATGGTCGGTCCTGATGGCGTTGATGAGGTCGCCCTGCCAGGCGAGCCACGCCAACAGGGGGATCAGCGCGAGGAAGCAGCGGAAGAAGACGAGTTCGCCGACAGGATAATCGGCCGCAAGGGCCTTCAGTCCGGCGGACATGAACGTGAAGACGAGGGCGGAGAGGACTTTGAGGGAAATCCCCAGAAGAGGTTTCACGGCACGGGGGTCTTCATGGGTTCAATGTGAGTCGTTGCGGCAAAGGGTAGCCAATCACGGTCCGTCCGCTGCGTGAACCCCTCGCATGCCGAATTTCCCTGCGCCCTGCGCATGGTTGCGCGCGCTGTTGTCACAATTTTGCAGGCAAGGCGTCACGGGGGTGAGACGCGAATCCGCTCAGCTCCATTCCGTTCTCCTGGAAAGGGTGCGCAATGGCCCAGGATTTCGGTCTCATCCGCGTGCGGACGCTCTTCCTGTCCGACCTCCATCTCGGCACCAAGGGCTGCCAGGCGGACCAGCTGCTCGGCTTCCTGAAGGCCTATGATGCCGATACCATTTATCTGGTCGGCGACATCGTCGACGGCTGGCGGCTCCGGTCCGGCTGGTATTGGCCGCAGGCGCATAACGACGTGGTCCAGAAGCTCCTGCGCAAGGTCCGCAAGGGGACCCGCCTCGTCTACATCCCCGGAAACCATGACGAATTCCTGCGCGACTATCTCGGCGTCCATCTGGGCGGGATCGAACTCGCCGACTCGGCCCTGCACGAGGCCGCCGACGGCCGACGCTACCTGGTGATCCATGGGGACCAGTTCGACATGGTGGTTCGCCATGCCCGCTGGCTCGCGCTTCTGGGGGACGGGGCCTACACGGTCGCGCTGGCCGTAAATACCTATCTCAACGTCGCGCGCCGGAGGCTCGGGCTCACCTACTGGTCCCTGTCCTCCTGGGCGAAGCTGAAGGTGAAAAACGCCGTCAACTATATCGGCCGGTTCGAGGAGCTCCTCGCGGCGGAGGCCCGGCGGCACGAGGCGGACGGCATCATCTGCGGCCATATCCACCACGCCGCCATGCACGACCTTGGCGGCGTGCGCTACGTCAATACCGGCGATTGGGTGGAATCCTGTACGGCCATCGTCGAGCATTACGACGGAAGGCTGGAAATGATCCGCTGGGCCGAGGCAACCCAGCGGCAGAAGCCGCTGCCGGCCGGGGCCGGATCCCTCGGCGTTGAGGCGGCCTGATGCGCCTGCTCGTCGCGACAGATGCCTGGCGGCCCCAGGTCAACGGCGTGGTGCGCTCCCTCGAGCACATGGCCGCGGAGGGGCCGGCCCTTGGGGCCGAGGTGACGTTCCTCACCCCTGAGCGCTTCCGCTCCTTTCCCATGCCGACCTATCCGGAGATCCGCCTCTCGGTCGCCCGACCGGGAAGGATCGCGGCCTTCATCGAGGAGGCGCGGCCGACCCATATCCATATTGCCACCGAGGGCCCCATCGGCCTCGCGGTCCGGCGCCTCTGTGCCCGGGAGGGAAGGGCCTTCACCACGAGCTATCATACCCGCTTCCCGGAATACGTCTCGGCCCGCCTCCCGGTCCCGCAGGCCTGGACCTATGGCGCCCTGCGCCGCTTCCACAACAGCGGACGGGCCGTGATGGTGAGCACCCGCTCCCTCGCGGAGGAGCTGCGAGGCCATGGGTTCCGCAACATCCTGCGCTGGACCAGGGGCGTGGACACCGCGCTCTTCCGGCCCCGCTCGGAGCATGCTTTCGACCTGAAGCGGCCGGTCTTCCTCTATGTCGGTCGGGTGGCCATCGAGAAGAATCTCGGGGCTTTCCTGTCCCTCGACCTGCCGGGCACCAAGGTGGTGGTCGGCGACGGGCCATCCCGCCCGATGCTGGAACGCGTCCATTCGGACGTGCGCTTCCTCGGCTCCCTCTCCGGGGAAGCGCTGGCGCGGGTCTATGCCTCGGCGGACGTGTTCGTGTTCCCGAGCCTCACGGATACCTTCGGGATCGTGCTGCTGGAGGCCCTGGCCTCGGGACTGCCCATTGCGGCCTATCCGGTGACGGGGCCACGCGATGTGGTGGGAGAATCGGGCTGCGGGGTCCTCGATACGGATCTGCGCCGGGCAGCCCTCGCGGCCCTCGACATTCCCCGTGATCGCTGCCGGGCCTATGGCGAAACCTTCACCTGGCGGGAAAGCGCCCGTCAGTTCTTCTCCAATATCGAGATGGCCTGCGAGGGCACCGGGCCGCTCTGACAGTCGGTCTCGTCGACCGACGGACAACGGCGAGGAACCGTCGCGCCGGGAGCCGGTTCTGCTCCTGTATCCGCCGCAGCGCGGGATCGGAACAGGAGGCTGCGTCCATGTCCTATGCCCGCTTCGGCGCCATGATCGTCACGTCCACGGTCGTGATGTACGGCCTCATGTATCTCAATACCTATGCGCTCGACCATGTCTGGTTCAGCCAGACCAGACTCTGGATGGCTCTCATCATGGGGGCGAGCATGGCGTTGATCATGCTGGGCTTCATGCTGGGCATGTACCGGAATGCTCGGGCCAATATCGCCATTGCGTTGGGAAGCGTGGCGGTCTTCGCGGTGGCCCTGTGGCTCGTCCGCAGCCAGGAAACCGTTTACGACACCGCCTACATGAAGGCCATGATCCCGCATCACTCGATCGCCATCATGACCAGCGAGCGTGCGCATATCCGTGACCCCCGCGTCCGGAAGCTCGCCGATGGAATCATCGAGGCTCAGGTCAGGGAGATCGGCGAGATGAAGCAGCTGATCGGCGAACTGGAACGCAACCCCGCCCCCTCGGGAGCGCCGGATCTGGCCCCCGGCGGCGGCGAGACGAAGACGTCGGCCCGCTGAAAGGCGGGCCATGCGAGCTAGTTTAGGGTCTGGCGAACGAGATCGGTCTGGCGAAACCGTTGCACGGAGCCGGCCGGAAGGGGCGTGGGGGCGAGGTCTCCATCGCAGAGGGACATCATCGCCTGTATCCGCCCCTCGAGATAGCGAAGCGTTTCGAGGATCCGGGCGATGCGGCGCTCCGTTTCGTCCTGCAACGGGCCGTCCTCACCAGAACTGTCGTCGGCGAGCGCAGCGTATTCCGTTTCCCGTCGGGTCTGCGCAATGGCGCCTTCCATGTCGAGGAGGCTCGACCGGATCTGCTCCATGGTCCGGGCAGTCTCGTCGTTCGTCAGCTTCCGTTCGAGCCCGGCGATGGCGGACAGGACCGCCTTTGTATCGGCATTGCGGTTGCGGCGGGCATATTCGCGCAGGAACCAGCGCCCGCGGGACGTCTCCATGACGGCGGCCTCGATGGCCTCGTAGTCCCCAGGACTGAGCGTGACGTGCGTCTCTTCATCCGGCATGGTGGACTCCACTCGGTCTCGCGGCCCCGATTCTCGGTCCATGAATGGGCCGAAAGCCGGCGACAGCTCAAGGCCTTCCCTTACGTTATCAACGACCTTACGCCGTGCCCTTGCCCTTTTCCGCCGCCTCGGTCCGCCTGTCGGCCCTTCATGCTGCGAGCTTCTTCAGCCACGGCTTCTATTTGCCGTTCTTTCCCATCTGGCTGAAGAGCCGGGACTTGGACCCGGCGGTGATCGGCATCGTGGTGGCCATCCCCATCATGGTGAGGATCCTGGCCACGGCGCCCCTGCTCAGCCTTGCGGACCGCTCCTTCGGGCCGCGCCGGCTGCTGCTCGCGAGTCATCTGGGGCAGATGGTTGTGTTCCCGCTCCTGATGTTCGCGCAGGACAGCGCGACAATTATCGCCCTCGTGGCCCTGGTGGCCATCGCGCAAGCGGCCGTGATCCCGGGGAACGATCTGGTGACCACGGCGGCGGTCCAGAACGATCCGCGCCTGCATTACGGGCGGCTGCGCGGCTTCGGCTCGATCTCGTTCTTCATCGCCAATATCGTGGCCGGCTACCTGGTCGGAGCCTTCGGGGCGGATATCGTCCTCGCGGCCCTCACGCTGATTCCGCTCCTGTGCATCGCCGCGACAATCTCGGCCGTGCCGGCGCACGGGACGGACCTTTCCGCAAGGGGCAGCGGTGCTGCGCCCGCAAAGGGCCTTCCGGCTGTCCTCTGGATCGTCATGATCGCGGCCGCCATGACCCAGGGGACGCATGGGGCGCTCAACGCCTTCGCGAGCATCTACTGGCAGTCGCAGGGCTTTGCGGATTCGGTCATCGGCTATTTCTGGGCGGCGGGCGTGATCGCCGAGATCATCGTGTTCATGGTCCTGGGCAACGCGGTCGGCCGCGGCTCGGGCCTCGGGCTCATCGCCATCGGGGCCGCTGCCGCCGTATTCCGCTTCACCCTGATGTCCTTCCACCCCAGTGCCGCCCTGACGCTCGGCCTCCAGACCCTGCACAGCCTGACCTTCGGGGCCTCGCATATCGGCGCCATGGCGGCCCTGACGGCCCTGGCGCCGCTCCATGCTAGAGGCCGGGCACAGGGCATCTACGGGTCCCTCGCGGCCCTTTTCACGGCGGCCTCCACCATCGCGAGCGGCCTGATTTACAAGGAGGCCGGCGCGGCGGTCTTCGCTGCCATGGCGCCGCTCGGCGCCATCGGCCTCATGCTCATCCTGGTGGCGTCCCGGATGCTGAAGGCTCAGCCCCAGAGGGCAGGGGCGGGCGGATAGACGATGCTGCCCTCGTAGGTGAGGCCCGGCTCCCGGTCCTTCGCGAGGAGGAGCGGGCCGTCGAGATCGACGAAGCGGGCGCGGGGGGCCAGCACCATGGCCGGGGCCATGGCGAGGGAGGTTCCGACCATGCAGCCGATCATCAGCGAGAAGCCGCGGGCTTCGGCCGCATCTGCCAGGGCGAGGGCCTCCGTGAGGCCGCCGGTCTTGTCGAGCTTGATGTTCACGGCGTCGTAGAGGCCGACGAGCCGGTCGAGGCTCGCCCGGTCGTGGACGCTCTCGTCGGCGCAGATGGCGACCGGCCGGGAGATTGTCCCCAGGAAACCGTCGTTCTTGGCCGGGAGGGGCTGCTCCACCAGGGCGAAGCCCGCTTCAGCGCACGCCGCGAAGTGCTCGGCAATGTTGTCCTCGGTCCAGCCCTCGTTGGCGTCGGCGATCAGGGTCGCGTCGGGGGCCGCCCGGCGCACGGCCGCAATCCGCTTCAGGTCACCGCCCGGGGCGCCGAACTTCACCTTCAGGATCGGCCGGTCCGCCGCCTTTGAGGCCGCCTCGGCCATGGCCTCGGGCGTGTCGAGGCTGATCGTATAGGCCGTGGTCGCCGGCGGCCAGCGGGTCACGCCTGCCGTGAGGTGGGCGCGGATCCCCGAGCGCTTGGCGTCCAGGTCCCAGAGGGCGCAATCGAGGGCGTTGCGGGCCGCGCCCGGCGGCATGGCGGCCTGCAGGGCCTCGCGGGTCAGGCCTGCCTCGACCTGCGGCCGAAGGGCCTCGATGGCCGCAGCCACCCCCTCGACGGTCTCGCCGTAGCGGGCATAGGGCACGCATTCCCCATGGCCCACGGCCTCGCCGTCCCGGATCGTCGCCGTGACGACGACGGCTTCCGTACGGGAACCGCGGGCGATCGTGAATTTGCCCGCGATGGGGAACCGGTCGACGGTAACGGACAGCTGACGCATTCTGGGCCTCTTCTCGTAACTTCGGCTCGACTTGTGCCTTGGCGACACGCTATCACCAAACGGAATCAATGCCGGAAGGATGATCGTGGCGCAGAGCATCTTGGCTCAAGAGCCGCAAGTCGAAATCGACGGAGCCGGAGATCAGGTGACGGCGAAGCTCGCCGGGCACTGGATCGCCGAGAATTCCGGTCGGGTGGAGTCGCTGGCTGCGGAGATCGCGGCCGGCGCGGACCATCATCGCGTGATCATCGACCTCGGCAAGGTGGAGCGCCTCGATACCCTCGGCGCCTGGGTGCTCGACCGCACCCGGCACGAGCTGGGCGAGAAGGGGCTCACGGCGGATTTCGCCAATGCGTCCCCGGAGCAGCAGATCCTGCTCGACGAGGTCGCCTATCGGGGCTTCCAGGAAAAGAAGGTCGTCCAGCACTCGAAGGTCATGGATTTCCTGGTCGACGTGGGCAAGACCGTCCAGGGCGCCGGCAAGGATCTTGTGGACGGTGTGGCCTTCCTGGGCGAGCTGGTCTCGGCCCTGATCCGCGTGATTCTCAATCCGCGGCGGTTCCGCGGCACGGCTGTCGTCAACCAGCTGGAGCAGATCGCCTATCGGGGCGTCCCGATCATCGTGCTGATCTCGTTCCTGGTGGGCTGCATCATCGCCCAGCAGGGCATCTTCCAGCTCCAGCGCTTCGGCGCGACGCCCTTCGTGGTCGACCTGATCGGCATCCTGGTCCTGCGCGAGCTCGGCGTTCTTCTCACGTCGATCATGGTCGCGGGCCGCTCCGGCTCGGCCTTCACGGCCGAGATCGGCTCCATGAAGATGCGGGAGGAGATCGACGCCCTGCGGGTCATGGGGCTCGACCCCATCGAGGTGCTGATCGTGCCGCGTATCCTCGCCCTGTTGATCGGCCTGCCGCTCCTCACCTTCATCTCGTCCATCGCGGCGCTCTCGGGTGGCGGCATCACGGCGTGGCTCTACGGGGACATCAGCCCGGACGTCTATCTCTCCCGCCTCAAGGCGGCCCTGGCTCTCAACACCTTCTTCGTCGGCATCATCAAGGCCCCGTTCATGGCCCTCGTCATCGGCATCATCGCGACCCTAGAGGGCGTGGCGGTGGCCGGATCCGCCGAGTCGCTGGGCCGGCACGTGACATCCTCGGTCGTGAAGGCCATCTTCATGGTGATCGTGCTCGACGGTCTCTTCGCCATGTTTTTCGCAGCGATCAAATATTGACCATGGATACGCGCCGTCCCCCCTCCGCCGAGAACCGGGAAGTGGTCATCCGCGTGCGTGACGTGGAGGTCGGCTTCGGCGAGAAAACGATCCTCAAGGACCTCGACCTCGATGTCTATCGCGGCGAAATCTTAGGCTTCGTCGGAGCTTCGGGCCAGGGCAAGTCGGTCCTAACCCGCGCGATCCTGGGTCTCGTGCCCAAGCGGGCCGGCACCATCGAGGTGCTGGGCCAGAACCTCGACGAGCTTTCCGCCTCCGAGCGCCGGCTCCTGGAGCGGCGCTGGGGCGTGTTGTTCCAGCAGGGCGCCCTGTTCTCGGCCCTCACCGTGAAGCAGAACGTCCAGGTTCCGATGCGGGAGTTCCTTCATCTGTCGGACCGGCTCCTCGACGAGCTCGCCATGCTTAAGATCGAGATGGTCGGCCTCAAGCCGGACGCCGCCGACAAGCTGCCCTCCGAGCTATCGGGCGGCATGATCAAGCGCGCGGCGCTCGCCCGGGCGCTCGCCCTCGATCCGGACATTGTCTTCCTGGACGAGCCGACCTCGGGCCTCGACCCTATCGGCGCGGGCGAATTCGACGAGCTAATTGCTACGCTACAACGCACTTTAGGGCTCACGGTATTCATGGTAACCCATGATCTCGACAGCCTTCACACGGTCTGCGACCGAATCGCGGCCCTTGGGGAAGGCAAGATCCTGGCGGAAGGGCCCATCGAGACGATGCTCGCATCGGATCATCCTTGGCTCCGCGCCTATTTTCACGGGAAACGGGCACGCGCCGTCATGGCTGGCGACGCTTAAGGTTTGTAATGGAAACGCGCGCGAATTACGCATTGATCGGGCTGTTCACGCTGGCGGTGATCGCGGCGGGGTTCGGGTTCGTCTACTGGTTTTCCGGCGGCGACCGCGGCCAGACGCGCCAGGCCATCCGCATCGTGTTCTCAGGGTCCGTGTCCGGCCTTTCGAAAGGCTCCACCGTGTCCTTCAACGGCCTGAGGGTCGGCGAGGTGACGGATATCAGCCTCCTGCCCGAGGATCCGCGCCGGGTGGTGGCCATCGTCCAGGTGGACAACAGCACCCCGATCCGCACCGATACCCGGGCCCGCCTGGAATACCAGGGCCTGACCGGGGTCGCGACCATTGCGCTCTCGGGAGGCGAGCCCAATTCGCCCCAGCTTGTCGCCGGCCCTGGCCAGCCCCTGCCGACGATCTTCGCCGACCGTTCCGACTTCCAGGACCTCATCGAGACGGCGCGCAACATTGCCCGGCGTGCCGACGACGTGCTGGAGCGCGTGGGGCGCGTGATTTCCGACAATGAGGGGTCCATCAACCGAACCGTCCAGAACGTGGAGCGGTTCTCCCAGGCGCTCGGCGAGAATGCCGAGGGCATCGACCGCTTCCTGGCCCAGGTCGGGCAGGCGGCCGAGAAGGTCGGGCCGCTCGCCGAGAAGCTCGAGACCCTCGCGACCAACCTCGACGAGGTGGTCAAGGCCGTCGACCGTCAGCGCGTCGCAAAGATCGTCGAGAATGTGGATACCTTCACACAGGGCCTGGCCGACAGCCGGAAGGACATCAACGACGCCCTGCGCGACGCCGCGAGCCTCGTGGCCCGGCTCAACGACGCTGCGCCCAAGCTCGATACGGCCCTCGACGACATCACCAAGCTGACCAAGGCCGTCGACCCGGCCAAGGTCGGCCGGACGGTGGACAACGTGGACGTGTTCACCCAGATGCTGAGCCGCCGCAGCCCGGACGTGGAC
>Ga0182741_1006478_pt1 | contig 10205 bp, 7 predicted proteins | sample eDN5th37CBELigOP_FD_128874 | JGI IMG/M metagenome (GOLD analysis project Ga0182741, IMG submission 128874) | Enriched Organic Plus compost microbial communities from Emeryville, California, USA - eDNA 5th pass 37_C BE-Lig OP (version 2) (version 2) ...
AACCGTCGCCAGCGAGACGGGCTGAGGGGAGAGGAAGCCGGCCTGATCCGGAAAGCGGGTAGACAGTGCCGCTGCCGCACCCCGCAGGCGACGGCGCGCCTCCTCGCCGACAGCGCGTAGCCGGGCAGTCTCGCGCGCGGCCTCCGGGCCAGATCGGGTGGCAGCGGCGAGCGCAAGAGCGTCTGCCTGACGCACGGCCTCTGCCGCCTCGCCCTGGGCACGGACCAGGCGGGCGAGCTCACCCTCGCCAGCCGCAAGCCGGATCGCAGCCCGCCGCAGCGCCTCGCCCGCGCGCGAGGCCAGCGCCTCCTGCGATGCCGCGAAGGCGTCCTCTCGCGCTGCCGGATCGTCGGGTGCCAGCTCCAGGAAGAGCCGCGCCTGAGCAGCGAACAGCTCCCGTGCGCCGCGCCGCAGTGCCTCTCCCGCACCACCGCCGGCGCCCTCTGCGCTGATGCCATCAATCCGCTCACGCAGCAGCGCGAAGGCACGATGAGCTTCGTCGAGCGCGCCCCGGCGCTGGCCAGCCCGCGCTCGCAGCTCCGCGCGCGCCGTGAGCGCCTCGGCCAGCCGCACGGTGCCCGACGCCCCGACACGCTCATAGATACGGACCGCGCGGTCGAGGGGAGGGGCGGCGTCTGCGAAATGGCCCTCGCGCGTCAGCAGCCGACCCAGCCGCACCAGGGAGAAGCCGAGATCGAAGGAGGCCGGCCCACGCGACGTCTCGATCTGCGACTGTGCCTGCCGATACAGCCGCGCCGCTTCGTCGGTGCGGCCGCTCTGCTCGGCGGCCAGGCCGAGGACCACATGCGCGATGCCCTCGAGCCGGACGTCGGGCAGCGGGTTGGTGCGGAAGGCTGCGAGCGCAGCACGGGCGAGGCGCTCGGCCGTGACGTTGTCACCTTCGAGGGCGGCGAGGCCGGCACGCTCCAACTCGGTCGCGTGCAGCTGTGCCGCGCGCGGGCCGAAGGCGGCGCGCTGGACCTCGGCCGCGCGCAGGTAGAAGCGCCGTGCCGCGGCGCGGTCACCGAGCTCCTGCTGGATGGTCCCGAGGGTATGGAGGGTTCGCCCGAAGGCCGGGTGCCGTTCGCCGAGCGCGGTCCGGTAGGCCTCCAGCGCCGCGAACCCGGCCTCCGCCGCCTCGGTCGCGCGCCCACGCTCGAAGCGCGAGGTTGCCAATAGCAGCAGGGCATGGCCGTGCAGCGGGTCCTGCGGCGGCGCCCGATCCAGCAGCCGTTCGAGCACTGCTTCGGCGGCCGTGGGATTGGGTTCACGCAGCAGGACCTGCGCCTCGGCGTAGTCGACGGCGCGGCCGAGCGCCGGATCGTTCCCGGCAGCGGCACGGGCCCGAGCCAGGGCGGCACGCGCCGCATCGAGCTCGCCAGCCTCGATGCCGGCATTCGTCAGGTTGACCAGGGCGGCGACCACGGCCTCGCCCTCGGTCGTGCCGGCGCGGCGGAGAATCTGGGCGCTGCGCTCGAAGTCGGCCGCCGCGGCGGCGGGGCGCAGCAGCTCCAGCCGCACGGTCCCAAGCGCGTTGGCGACCTCGGCGGCGGCCGCTGTCTCACCGGCAGCGCGCAGGGGCGGTTCGGCGGCCGCGAGCAGCGTCTCCGCCCGGCGCAGGTCGCCCAGCCGTTCGGCCAGCCGGGCGAGTTCCCGCCGAAGCCGGGCGCCCAGCACGGGGGCGGGCTTGAAGGCCGGCAGGTGCCGCTCGGCCTCCAGCAGGTGGGCACGGGCCCGCTCGGGGTCGGTGTCCACCGCCAGGCGCGCCGCCTCGAGCCGCAGCACGGCCAAGTCTGGCGCGCTGGCCCGACGTTCGTGGCGCTCGATGAAGCCCTCCAGAGCCTGCAGGGCCGCCGTGCGGTCGCCCCGCGCGGACAGGTCGCGGGCCTGGTGAAGCGCCGCCGCAGCCGTGGCTGGCGGCCGCTGGGCCTGGGTCATTGATATCGGCGGCGCTGCGAGGGCCAGGGCGGCCGCCAGCAGCGGCCGCACCAGCTTGCCGGCCCTGCGCCTTGCGCTCAGCGCCGCGCCCCGACGAAGACGCCGTTCGCGCCGTAGTTGGCGCCGGCAACGCCGAAGGCGCCGCCCACGGCCGCCGGTGCGCCATTGAGGGGGCCGGCGTTGAAGAAGCCACCCTGCACGACCATCCGCCGGTCGCCGGTCAGGCCACTGCCGGTGAAGACATTGCTGCCGGCCGGCATGGCGGCGCGGATATTGTAGCCCGTGCCATCGAAGGTGGCGGCCATGGAGCCGCGGCGGGCGCCGAAGTCCCAGCTCTGGGTGAACTGGCCGCCCGCCGTGCGGATCGAGCCGTCCTGGGCCACGGTGCCGATCATCCCGCCCTGGTAGCTGGCGGTGCCACGCAGCGTCGCCAGGGTGCCGGTATCCACCGGCCGCCCGGCAACCCAGAAGCCCATGTTGACGTGCTCCCGCAGGCCGCCAGAGCCCTCGTTCACCAGGTCGCCAAGAAACATGCCCCAGGCGAGGTGTTCGGTACTGCTGGGCATCTGCACAGCCTGCATGCCCCGCTGCAATTCCGGGTTCACGCTGATCATGGCCGCGCCGTCGGCGCGAGTTTGCGTGCCGTCCCGAGTGCCTGGCCGGACGGCGGCGAAAGTGTCGCCGCTGACCCAGGCAGTCGTGGGGGTGGCGTTCGGATCGGTGCGGCCGAAGGTGAGGATGCGTGTCTCCCACGCACCGTTCGGCGCCGGCGCGCCGATCGGGTTGATGGGGAGCTCGCCCGCGGCGCGCGGGGAGAGGGTGATGGCGGCGGCGAACTCGTTCGAGCCGGCCGGACGCTCGATGGCCACGCTGCCGAAGGCGCGGCTATCGGTGACGGCCAGCGGGCCGACAGCGTGCAGCGTGGTCTGGCCGCCCTGCACGCGCTCGACAATACCAGTGGCGAAGCCGCGCAAGCTGGCGGCCTCCTCCGTGCGCGGCAGCCCGGTGGGTGGCGGTGAGCCGGGAACGACGCTGACATTGGTGGCGAGGCGAGTGAAGGTGAAGGGGGTGGCGGTGCTGCTGCCCACCGCCTCAACCGTGCCAGGCTGGCCGCCATCGTTGCCCGGGGCGCCGCGGCGAACATCCTGCGTACCAACCGCAAAGTAGCCGATCTGGCTCTGGTCCGTGGCGCTCGGGAACATGTGCTCCTCGGTGCCGGTCGCGTCGGTTCCGAGCGAGCCGAGCGGGGCGGCAATGGCGAGGGAGCCCGGCTCGCGCACCGTGCCGTCGGGCAGGGTCTCGCGCTGCGTTGCCAGTCGGGCGGTGCCGACAGTGTTGCCGGCAAGGACGAGGCTGTTGCCGTGCACGCCGATCCCACCGACCGAGACGGAGGCGGAGGAGCGTCCGTCCGCCGTCACCTCCACCTCGCCGCGCATGGCGACGTTCGGGGTTACAGCGTTGCCGGTGACGACGAGCAGGTGCGTGTCGCCGCGGCCAACAGGTGTGGTGATGAGGTCGGCAGGGCGGATAACGAAGGTCTCGTCGGGGCGGAAAGAGTTGAAGCGGTTGAAAGCGAAGGGCTGGTTAGGATTGTTGGTACCGGCGAACTGAGCCTCAATCCGCTGACCGCTCTGGAAGCCACCGGGCTGGTCTGCGTTAATGGGGTTGAGGCCGTCCGAGACGGCGAAGCGGGTGATCAGCCCAGGCTCGCTGCCTGGCAGGCCTTGCGTCAGCACCGGATCATGTGGCGTGCCGCCAATAACAAAATAACGTTCGCCTTCCTGGATGCCGCGGTCGACGAAGACACTCTGCGAGCTCATGGTAATCTTATCGATGATGAACACAACAGGGGCTGCCTGCAAATCGGCGGGATTGTTTAGGTCATCTGAAAAACCGTCGGTGATGATTGTTCCGCCACTGCGCTCAACTTGCTGGGTCTCGGAATTAAAAACACGTTGCCCTCCCAGGATGGCCAGACTAGGAAGAGGCCGGCTGCCTACGTATGCTAGGAGGCCGATCTGCCCGAAAAGCCGGGAAACATTCCCGTTAGTGGGGGTTGTTGCGATAATCGTGGGTGGAGTGTCTGGGTGTCTTAGTGTTTGTGCTCCGACTTCGCTGTTCTGGAGACCAACTTCGAAGAAAGCGCTGCCCGTGTAGATCAGTTGATTGACGTCGGTTCGGATTTGCACGCTGCGGCCGCTCGCGAGTGCCGCAGCAAGGGCATTCCCTGCCTCCGTAAATTCAGCGTCGGTTAGAAAGCGCCCGCCGATGGCGGTCGGCTGCGAAAAGACATCCACGAAGGACCACTGCAACGGCATGCTTCGCGGCAATAATATGACAGCGCGATTAGGAGCCGCCTCGCGCTCTGCACGATACCGCTCAATTTCCAAAGCGAAGGCCGCCTCCGTCAGAGAGCGACCGTCGATGACCCTTCCGTTGCTTGGTCCTCCAAATTGGTAGAAGACGTCGTTTCGTTGGTACCTAATATCACCGACCTCGTACTGGGGAAGTTCCGGGTCCCTCCTGTTGCGGAGCAGGCTTGCCGCCGGCGTTGCTGCATCGGCAACGCTGATGCGCGGCACGCGCACGAGGTTTAGCCGGTTGTCTGACACCGTTGCGAAGGCATTCAAGTCAACAACGCCTACCTGAGCAGTAGCATCATAGATCAAAACTCTTTGGTCCTGAGGCAGTGTAGCTGTGGCGCCTGGGATGAAAAGCGCGCCCAGCGGGCGAGCCCGCTGCTCGCCGTGACTCTCGGCGCTAATCACCAGCCCTGAGTCATCTCGGGTCATGCCGGCAGCAATTCTGCTATCTTGGTTCACAACTGCTCCGGAAGCGCCTGCAGCAAACCTACGGACCCTCCCAGTGCCGAAGCGGTGGTACGCCGCTATACCGGCGATGTTCTGGTCAGGTTCCTGCGATCTCGGATCAACTTGGGAGTTTGCTGCAGCGAGAACCGAAGTGCCGCTGTTCGAACGTGGCGCTGATATGCCTGACGCGTCAACGCCCGCACCATCAAGTAGTGTCCCCGCTAAAGTAAAGCTTCCTGCCGGCTGCGTCGTGCCGCTCGGCGCAGCCATGCCTTCATTCCTTTCACGGAAGCGCCGCCGCTCTTCCTGAGCCGGCACCGGCCGCCGCGGCCGAACCTCAGCCACCACGGGCACCGGCTCCACCGTCGGCGGCGTCGTTAGCGCCCTCGCCTCCCGCCGCTCCACTGGCGCGAAGGGATCCATCGCCTCGGCCATCTGCCCGCGCGTTTGCCGCCGCGGGCCGCCATCGTCGAAGACCACCGCAAAGCCGGGACGGCGCACCACTTCCTCCTGCCCGTCGCCGCGCCGCACCGTCAGCTGCCGTCCGCTGATCAGCGTAGCGCCTCCCCCCGGGCCCGCCTCCACCACCGCCGAGGCCTGCACCACCCGCACCTCGCCGCCCGGCGTGGTCAGCAGCACTTCCGTCCCGTCCGAGGTGCTGATCCGCAGCCCCCCGCGCTCCGACCAGCCGCGCACTACCAGCCGTCCCGTCGCGGGGTCGCGCGTCACCCCCCGCAGCGTGAACGCCGCCCCTGGCTCCAGCACGATCGAGGTGCCGTCGGCGAAGGCGATCTCCGTCCAGCTCCCGGCCGGGCTCGTCACCCGCTGGCTCGGCGTCAGAGGCACGGTCGAGGCGGGCGTGCCATTTACCGGGCCTCGTATTACCAGGCCCGACAGCGCCGCTTCCTGCGCCATGGCGGGCACAGAGGCGACTGCAGCCACCATGGCCGCTGCCGCAACGCCGGCGAGCAACGCCGACCGTCGGCGGTTTGGGATAAAGCCGATGCTGACCGGTGCCTTCATCATGCGCACCCTCCCTGAATGCCGGTTCTGCCGCGGGCGTCTGCAAGCCGCTACAGGCTGATTCGCAAGCCGAGCGTCACCGCGTGATTGTCGTAGCGATAGAAGGCGTAATTGCTGTCCTGGTCGAACCACTCGTACTCGGCCACCAGTGCCACCGCCTGTGTCAGCGGCAGCACCAGCGATGCCCCCGCCTCCCAGCGCGTATCGCGCCGGGAGCGATCAGGGTCGATGAAGGGGTCGGGCGCGTCGTAGCGGATCCTGCGCACCCCGCCGCGTGCCGCGACGCCCAACTCCCAGCCCGCGGCCGGGCGCAGCACGGTGCTGGCCGAGAGCAGCACGCCGAGGCCCTCCCGCTGCCACCATGGCTCGCGCGCATCCGCGTCGAAGTAGGTCAGCGCTGCGCCAAGCCGCGTGTTCGCATCGGCAGCGTAGTTCACCGCGGCGATCACCGAGGACTCGAAGCCGGTGAAATCGCGCGCACGTGGGCGGAAATCCGTGTTCTCGTAGTTTCCGAAACGTCCGAGCCATGTCAGCTCGGTCGTCCACCCTTTCGGCAGGAGCAGCTCTGCGGTGAGACCGCTGCCATAGAGCCAAGCATAGGTCCGCCAGCCATACGCAAGCCAGCTGGCCGTGACGAACGGCCGCAAAGAGAGCCGCGCCGTGCCGTCGGCGAAGTCGGCCACGCCGATTCGCGGGCCGGTATCGGCGGATAGCAGCGTCAAATCGTAGGCGCGCGCAATCCGGGCGAAACGCTGCTCGAAACCGACAGCGTTGGTTTCCCAGGTTCCTTCGCGCTGCAGGCCCAAATCGACGCGGTGCTGCAGCCGACCACCGAGCACTAGGCTCCAGTCGGACTGGCCGCGGATAGGCGTGGTGACGTTCACCACGTCCTGCAGGATCGGGATGAAGACCGGCACGGTGGCGAGCGTCGTCGCCTGGTTGGCATTGCTGTCGTAGCGCGCACCCGCGAAGAGGCTGAGTTCCAGCGTGCTGCGAGCCGAAGCGCGTTCGGCCTGGGCGAGCAGCAGGCGGGCGCGTTGCTCGACATCGGGTGGGATCTGCGGGCTCTGCAGTGCCTGGCGGGCATAGACCGCGGCCAGATCGGGCGAGCCGGAGGCAAGATGTAGCGAGGCGAGCTCAAGGCGGATGTTGTCCAGCGAGGGATCGATCCGCAGCACCCGCTCGAGCGCCGCAATGGCCGCGCGGGCGTCGCCGCGTTCGGCCGCGAGCCGGGCATAGCGTACCGCCGCGGCCGGGTCGCCGGGGCGAACCATCATCTCGGCAAAAGCGACGTCGAGGGGATCGGCCGGCGCGGCCACTGTCGTCGGCGCTGCGGCATGCGGGGGCGTGACTTGCGCCCACGCGGCGGGCACTGAATAGCCGAGCGAAACGATAAGGAACGATGTGGACGCAAGCTTCCAGTTTCGCCGTATCGGCATGCGGACGCTTTCCCGGACGATGACGAAGTAGACGGGGCAGAGACCCAGCCACTTTTTTGAGTTGATAACCTTATTGAAGGCGGTTTAATCTCGCGCACAAATTCACGAATTCGCGAGAAAAAGAGTGCCGAGATCAAACCGGTCTCGTCGCATCTGAACACCTTGAATAACGCGGCCGTTAGGTACCAGTGAGGCTGATCACTGAGGCCGGCTGCCGTCTGCGCATGGGTTGGTTGGCCATGGGTCGGCTTCGGGCGGTCAGCGGAGGTGGTCTGGCCCAGCGGCTTCGTCGGTCAGGCGGGCGCGCCTCTCCCCTCGATCCAGGCCAGGCGGCACATGTTGCAGACGAGGTTGGCCAGCGTGATCCTGGCCGTGGCGCGTGTGAGGCCGATGCAACGGACCACGAGGCCCATGCGCCGCTTCTCGGTGGCAAACACATGCTCGATCAGGCGTGTCTCTACGCCTTCGTCGCATTGCCGCGGGCGATGTGGGCCGGCATCGGCTTCCCGCACGGCTTGGCACGTTGGACCCGCGGCTTGAGGCCTCGCCGGTCCAGCAAATCGAGGCGCGCCTTGCTGCGGTAGGCGGTGTCAGCCCAGACGCCGCTGTCGGTGTTGTCCGGGTCCAACACGGCACCGAGCGGGCCGCCGTCGTGCGGGCGGCGTTGGTGATCGTGAAGCGGCGGATGGACCCATTGCCGTGGTCGTTGCCGAGGTGGCTCTTGTAGCCGAACACCGGCACCGCGCTCTCGGTCACGGCCCGGCCGCCCGTGTGAGCTACTCGCGGTAGAGCCAGATCGTCTTGGCGTCGGGCACAGTGTCATGCAGCGCCAGGCCCGCGAAGCGCATGAAGGAGAGCCGATCGCGCAGTGGTACTCGGCTGCTCGTCCGACAGCGTGTAGCGTGTAGAGTGCCTGCAGGACCAGGACGCGGAACATCAGCACCGCGTCCCAGGGCGGCCGCCCGCCGCGGCTGCAGTCCGCCCGCGGCAGCGCCACCTCCAACTCCGTGCGGAAAGCCTCAAAGTCGGCCACGGCACGCAGCCGTCCAAGCGGGCCGCCCGAGGCCGACAACCAACGCAGACGCTCCTCCGCGTCGGAGAACCCTGGCTGTTCCCCCCATGCATTGCCCCCGCCGTCACCAACGACAGCGAAGCAACCTCCGCCCGTCCGCATCAGGGGATATTCGAGGTTTCCATTCGGGCTGTCTACAATTTCGCTGCCCACCTTTCTGCTCGACGCGGGTCTTTACTTGCTCGTGTGTGTAGTGGGATCATAGCCGGTCTCCGGCGTGGGTCCGACCAATACTTACACCCACGGTAAAGTAATTCATTACACGATTGGGAGGTAGCCCGTATCGCGCACAGTGATTGATGATTCTGTGCAGAACCCGCTCATGCTGCGTGCCAAGCGGATCATGGCACCAACCTAGGGTCCGGCCTCATAACCAGTAGCTGCCGACTGCGGCGAGTTGGACGGCAGCGAGGAAGTTGGCGGCCTGCTTGTCGTGCGCGTGGCGATGCGGCGGAAGTCCTTGAGGCGGCCGAACCGGCGCCCACCGCCGCCGCGTCCAACGCCCTGCGGGCGAAGGCCGCGTGCGACCCGCCCCCCGAGGGGTTCACCACTTCCACCGATCCCATGCCGCGGCGGTAGAGGATCATGCCCGGCTCGAAGCTCTCGACCGCGCGTCCCTGCGCGTCGCGGAGCAGGCCGGCGGCGGCACCAGTCAATGCCTCGTCGCCCTCCTCCGTCACCACCGCCGCCAGGCAGGCCTCGATCTTGGCCTTCATCAGCAGCGCCGCCTCGTAGTCGCCGAGGTCGCGCAGGCGCAGCAGCACCGGCGCCAGCCAGGAGACGTCGCGCAGCTCGCCGGGTCGGCGCTTGCGGTAGATGTGCAGCACCTCGCCCGCCGGATGCGTTCGCTGCTGTGCCAAGTGGCCTTCGGCAGGATCCAGGCCGCGCCGGGATGCACCCGATGCAGCGAGTAGCCAATCGGCGCGCCGGTCTCGCCGAGGGCAATACCCTGGATCGTGGGCACGCCCTCCACCGTGCCGTCGTGCGCCGTGTCGAGGTGGTCCGCCTCCAGCACCTGCAGCCGCAGGCCGATCGGGTTGGCGGGCGATGGTGGAACCATCAGGAAGCGGACGAAGCACTCGCCGCTCTCGACCACCGCCCGCATCACCAGCGCCTGCAGGCCGTAGAGGTCGAGCCGGCCCTCGGCGTCGCAGGCGGTGCTCTCCGCCCAGCGCTGCCAGGCACGGCCGTGCGCGTCGTCGGGCCAGCGCGTGGTGATGCCGGCGCCGACGGCGTTGCCGGTCCAGAGATCGACGATGCGGCTGGCGTAGGATCGTTGCGGACGGCATCGTGGGCGCGCCGCGCGACCGTCGCGGCAGCCAGACCGACCTCGGCATTGGCACTGCCGCCGGAGGGCGCCCAGGCGGAAGCGCGGTGGTCCTGCGCGGCGACGTAGCCGCGCAGGACCTGCCATGCGTCGCGGAGGCGGCGCGTCACACGGTCGATCACGCACCGCCTCCGCGGGAGAAGCTCGCCAGCGTCACGGAAGGTCGCCGCACCGCGCTGTTCTCCGCGCCGTGTAACGCCGCGAGTGCGCGCCCGAGCTCGTCCAGGCTGCGGTACTCCACGGTGTGGCCGTCGAAGGTCACGCGCGTGGTGCCGCCGGTGTAGGCCGCGGCCAGCACCGTCGCGCGGCTGCCCGCGGGCTGCGCCAGCGCCCAGGCGAGGACGGTGGGGTCCATGCTCGTCCTCCTTGGGGCCAAGCTCAGGTGAAGCAAGCGCCTCGGCGGCGGCCCGTATGCATGAGGCGGCGTGACGACATCTCACGCCCGCGCTGCCGACACTGCGCCGACTCTACCTCGGCCTAGGGTCCGGACCCATAAGCGGGATGGTTTGTGATACCCTCGTTGTCAGCGCGGGGGTGAAGCGTGTCTGGGGAGTTTTGGCTGAATGAGCGGCAGTGGCAGCGGCTGGCACCATTGC
>Ga0182741_1006479_pt1 | contig 10205 bp, 6 predicted proteins | sample eDN5th37CBELigOP_FD_128874 | JGI IMG/M metagenome (GOLD analysis project Ga0182741, IMG submission 128874) | Enriched Organic Plus compost microbial communities from Emeryville, California, USA - eDNA 5th pass 37_C BE-Lig OP (version 2) (version 2) ...
CCCATATTGGCAATCTGCATTTCCCGGATTTCATGGATGGTAAACCCATAGTAGCTATGGTCAAACACAGGCGGCAGGAAAAAGACCGAATCCAGCTTCTGGACAAATGCTTGGTGGCCACCCATCAACTGCGCCAGCCCTTCCACGTCCTGGAAGACCGACCACGAATAATGCCAGCTGTTGCCTTCGGTAAACGCGTCGCCCCATTTGAACGGGTTGAACGGGCTTTGGAAGTTGCCATCCTTGTTTTTCCCGCGCATCAAGCCCGTCTCCTTATCGAAAAGCTTTTTATAGTTGAAGCTGCGCTCCCGATACAGCGCGATTTCATCCGCCGGGCGTTTCAACGCTTTAGCCAATTGGTAGATGGCAAAATCATCGTAAGCATATTCAAGTGTACGGGCAGCGTTTTCATTGATTTTCACATCATAAGGCACATAGCCTAGCGTCGTATAATATTCCGCGCCGGCCCGTCCGACGGCGGTAATCGGCCCAGCATTGTTTGCTCCCTTCAACAGCCCTTCGTATAACTTCTCGATGTCGTAGCCCCGCAACCCTTTGATGTAGGCGTCGGCCACTACCGATGCCGAATTATTGCCGACCATGGTATTCCGGTAGCCGGGGCTTGCCCATTCCGGCAACCACCCCCCTTCTTTGTACGTGTTCACCAACCCCTCCTGCATCTTTTGGTTCACCTCCGGATAGACCAGGTTCAGGAAAGGGAACAAGGCCCGGAAGGTATCCCAAAAACCGGTATCGGTGAACATATAGCCAGGAAGCACCTGCCCATTGTAAGGGCTATAATGCACCACATTGCCGTTCGCATCGTATTCGTAAAACATACGGGGGAATAAGATTGTCCGGTAGAGGCACGAGTAGAACGTGCGCACTTGATCAATCGTTCCGCCTTCGACCTTTACCTTACCGAGTTCGGTATTCCATTGGTCGGCACCTTCCTGCTTGATGGTCTCGAAATCCTTGTCACCGATTTCCCGAAGGTTCAGCTCCGCCTGTTCATGGCTGATGAATGAAGAGGCTACTTTCGCCTGCACCTGCTCGCCCCGCTTACCGATGCGGAAACCCACGATGGCGCCTACGTGGTTCGCCTGTATTTCCAGCCGGTCGTCAACCAGCGCCGAGTCTGCGAATGTAGCCACGTCGGTGAACGGACGGTCAAACACGATTACAAGATAGTTCCTGAAATTATCGGGAACACCTCCGTTGTTGCGGGTGGTGTAACCGATGATTTTGTTTTCCCCCGGCACAATCTTGACATACGACCCCCTATCGAACGCATCAATCACCACATAGGCGCTGTCGGTCTTTGGAAACGTGAAACGGAAGCGGGCAGCCCGTTCGGTCGGGGTGATTTCCGTCGTAAGGTCGTAATCTGCAAGGTAAACGCTGTAGTAGTGCGGTTGGGCCACCTCTGCCTTATGCGAAAACCAACTGGCACGCTCATTTTCGTCAAAGGTCGGCTTGCCCGTGATTGGCATGATGGAAAACTGGCCGTAATCATTCATCCATGGCGACGGCTGGTGGGTCTGCTTGAATCCGCGGATCTTATCGGCCGTATAGGTATACATCCACCCATTGCCCATCTTGCCGGTTTGCGGCGACCAGAAATTCATGCCCCATGGACGTGCAATGGCCGGATAGGTATTACCGTTGGACAGCAGGTGCACGGACTGCGTACCCATCAGGGTGTTTACGTAGTCCAATGGACGTTCTACTTGCGTTACCTCCTGGGCCCGTGTCAACAGGATAAACAGGCAGAAAAACAGGGTCGATAATGATTTCATCTTCGTGAAGTTTGTTTATAGGGTTTATATTTCGTCAAAGCGCTTACAGTCCGCTAATATGGCAAAAATATTGGAAAATGAAAACGCTAAAAGTATTTAGCGGAAATAAGTTTGCTTCTATTGATAAGGAAAACGAAGGTTTAATTTATGCACATCGGGCTGTGCTGGCCCTTTGTCTCGGAGCGTGACTTGCTTTTTGCGCTTGAGCCGCGCAGGCTTTTTCTTGCCCTCGCCGGGCAGGCTTTTCTTGCCCTCTTTCGCCGGGCGGGCGAGGCACTTTTTCTTGATAAAAAGTGCCCAAAAATCAAGGCTTGGCGGCTTCTGTTGCTGCCCGTTGCCATCCATCCGGCGCGTATTTGAGCCGCCCCTTCCCGCCAATGCCCCGCTTCGCTCCTTAAATCCGCTTACCCGCGTACGCACCTGCGGTGGCTGGATATCCGGGTAGGATGGATTGGCTGCCGGCAGCTGCCATACGCCGCCTATGCCGGTCTCGGCTCCGAGGGTAGTCCCGTACGGCTGCGCGCACAAACCCTCCGTACACCCTGAAATGTCGCCTAGGAGATTCTGCGGCTTGCAGGTTGATGCACTACCGACCGTAGCAGAATATCCAAGCGACAAGTTTTTTGCTTCCTTTTTTGCGGAAAAAAAGGAAGGCCCTGTCGCGGCGAGCGACGGAAAGCCCATGCGTGGAGGCAAAAGCAAAGCCCTCGCGCAGCGAGAACAACTGTCTACACAAAACCTTCCTTTCTTTTAGACCTCATCACTTAGCCTTCAGCAACACTATACTTCGAGCACCAATTTCCCCATAAAATCCCCAGATTCCATCAGTTTATGGGCTTGAGCCGCTTCCGCCAAGGGGAATACCCGGTGGATGACAGGCCTGAATTCACCGGATTCCACCAGAGGCCACACCTCCCTTTCCACAGCTTCCCGGAGTGCGCTTTTGAAAACAGCGTCACGGCTTCTAAGGGTACTTCCAGTAAGCGTAAGCCTCCGCCGCATCAATGCCAGCAGGTCAAGCGCCGCTTGCCTACCCCCCGTTGCATTGATGAGCACCAGCCTACCGTCTTCGGCCAGCAACGATACATGCTTCTCGAAATAGGGTGCGCCGATACTGTCGAGAATTACGTCGATAGGCTTTCCCGCCAGCTGCTCGGCAAAATCTTCTTCCCTGTAGTTGATGCAAGACGATGCCCCCAACCGTTCGCAAAACGCGCATTTCTCGGGAGAACCGGCGGTGGCATATACCTGTGCACCGAACAGCCTGGCCAATTGGATGGCCGTAGTACCTATCCCTCCTGCTCCGCCGTGCACCAGCAATGTCTCCCCCCGCCGGAGGTTTCCACGCTGGAATGCATTATGCCACACGGTAAATACCGTTTCGGGCAGGCAGGCTGCCGCCGTGAAATCCAGGTTTTCGGGTATGGGCAGGCAATGCGAAGCATCCACCGAAACGTATGCTGCATATCCCCCGCCAGCCAACAGGGCGCACACGCGGTCGCCTTGCGTCCACCGTCCCACCCCGTCGCCGCAGGCCTCCACCACGCCAGCCACTTCCAATCCCGGGATATCCTGCACCACGCCGGCCGGCGCCGGATAATGGCCCTTCCGCTGGAAAATATCCGGTCGGTTGATACCCGCTGCATGCACCTTGATCAGTACCTCGCCGGCACGGGGTTCCGGTATCGGGCGATCCTGGACGGCCATGCCATCGGCGCCCCCGAAAGCGGTGATGACCACTGCACGCATCATGATTTATTCGAACGATATTTTTGCAAACGGACATTCAGCGATAGCATAAAGTATCTCGCCAATCGGTTATTGCGCATGAACAGCGCATCTGATCCCGCGACTTCATGGGTCACACCCGTGTTCTGGTTGAACAGGTCGAACCCTTGGAACCGCAGAAGCGCCATGTTATTCTGCAGGAATGTGCACTCGATATAAGCGTTGAGCAACGTCGGATTGGCGTTGACGAAGCTGTCGTATCCACTGTTGAGCCGATGCGATAGGTCAAAGCCAAACGCCCAGTTATCCGAAAGGTACCCCTTGCCCGCCAATCCCACCAAAAAGGAATTGGCGTTGATGCCTTCGCTATAGCTCAGGGAGTAGCGGGTACGGTTGAAGGTATAGCTGGTATTCAATTCCGTTTCGACGATGTCTTCGAGCATAAACCGCATCTGCACCGCTTGCGAATAGATGAAATTCCGACCGAAATTCTTCTCATCGGCAATATATGAAATATTATTTACGTAATCCGTCGTGCCGTTCAGGTTCAGCTGGAAATTGTCATTGAACACCGGTGTGCTGTACATGTAGTATCCCCTCGCATCGAAATATCCCGACGTGTTCCGGAAACTGGTTTCCTGCACGGTGCTGCTGGGATTCGAACGGTTGGTGACGATCTTGTTCTGTATCTGGTTGACGGCCAATTGCGCCTCGAAAAACCGATTCTTTCCCAAACGGGTCTGTCGGAAACGCGTGGTGACCCGATTGATGAATTCCGCTTTCAGGTCAGCGTTGCCGATGATGATATTCTGCGAGTTCGTCAAGTCGCGTATGGGTTGTATCTGCGAAAAGTTAGGCTGGTTGTTGGTGCCCAGGTACTCGATTGACCACTCGCTCTCCTCGTTGATGCGAAAGCGGAACCCCATGCTCGGAATCAAGTTGACGTTGCGGTGTTGCGTGAGCGTATCCGCATCGAGCGTCTTTCCTTGGAGCAGCAGCGGCTGCACGGCAAACCCCAAGGTATATTTGAAGCGCTTGCTTTGCTCCACTTGGTAGTTCAGTCCTACCCGGTTGCTTTCAAAGAAATACGAGTAATCCAAGCTGAGTGAATCGACAAAGAGTTCCTTTCGAGTATCCCATACGCTCCGACGGCTGTCTATGGCGGTATAGTTGTATTCGTAGCTTACCTCCAGTATACTGCTTTTGTCGATGGGTTCCACAAAGGCAGCCTTCAATCGTCCCGTACGGTTCTGGTTGTTGCTTTCCACTTCCTGGGCGAGGTCATAGGCGCCGCCCGGTATGGGCTGGCCGGTATTTGCGCTAATACTTTCGAAATAGTCGTTGATATCTTCCATCTTGTCCCGCTTGAAATATTTGCCCTGCATATTGAGCGCAAATTTGCGGCCTGGCCTGCGGAAAGTCCGCGAATACAGGATGTCCAAGTCGAAATTGGGTGTCGACATTTCCTCTTCCGCCAAGTAGACGCGTTCGCTCATGATGTTCCTCCGTTTAATAGTGTCGTTGCTGTGGTTGACGGAATTGACCGTGCTGTAGGACAGGTTCGGGCTTACCTTCAGGTAGTTGCGATCGTCCAATTGCGCTTCGATGTCCCAAGTCATCAGGTGGTTTATATTGTCCGTGTTGAGCTCCTTCTCATTTTGAGTAACAATTTCAAAGAAATCATAATAGCTCTGCGTAATCGAATGGCCTATCGTATTGTTCTTGCGATTGGTGTAGGTGTATTTTCCATATACACTCACCTTATCCGAAATATCATCCGAATAGCTCACCCCTGCCGAATTGGTGATGTTCACGCCATCTACGGGATCCACCATCCCCGTCAGGTCCGTATTGCCGCGTTCCCTCGCGCCGGCGCCGCTCGGAGCACCGTAGCTGAACAGGCTGGTGTTGGTATTATTAAACGACCCGAGGACGGAAAATTCCTGTCCATCGTTGAAGTTGTTGATTCCCATGCTGCCGATATAGCGTTCTTCCGTACCCCCGCCGCCGGTAACCTGACCAAAGCGTATGCGCTTTTTATCTTCTTTCAGTACGATATTGAATATTTTCTCGGGTTCGGTGTCTTTGATACCCGTCGTATTGGCCATATCGCCATAGTAGTCGATAACCTGGATCGATTGGATGAATTCCGCGGGGAGATTACGGGTGGCCGTCAGCACTTCACCGCCGAAGAAATTCTTGCCATCGACCTGCACCCGGCTGATGGGCTTGCCGTGGGCGAATACCTGGCCATCGCGCCGTACCTGTATGTTCGGTAGCTGCTTCAACGCTTCCTCAAGCAGCGAGTTCTTCCGGATATGGTAGGCGTCGAGGTTGTATTGCACGGTATCTTCCTTGATGACGATGGGCTGTACCCGGTTGATGACAATTTCCCGAAGCAATGTTTGTTGCGGAGGTAACACGGTCGGCAGCAATTGCATGGATGCACCCGGAAAATTGGCCGAGAAGGACCGGTCCAATATCTTGTGTCCGATCATGCTGAACGTCAGCCGGAATTCGGGGCCGATGATTCCCGAAAACCGGAAAATGCCGCTTCCATCCGTGACTGCCAATACCGTGTCCAATATGGAAGTTAGTCGCACGTTTACCCCCACCAACGGTGTGCCTGCTGTATCGATGACAACGCCGCTCACCTCTTTTCGTTGGTGCTGGGCCAATGCCTGAAGCGAAACAAAAAGAAAGACAAAAACGAGGAGCCTATGTATAGCAATAGCTGGCAACTTTTCGTCAGGATATGATTAATGGGTCTGGAATCTGTTCAATAATGATCTAAATCTGCTCCTTATATAAACAACGAAAGATAGCACTTAATCCGTATGTGTGCAAAAAAAATCGGGTTGCCTGTTAAAAAAGACAACCCGATTACGCATCGTTTGCGGTGGGGAGTTACCCGTCGTAGCTTACCTTGGGGATATGCTTGTCGATTTCCCACCGTCCTGTACCCTCTTCGCCAATCACATCGAACATTTCCAGGATACGCCGTGCCACGTATTCTTCTTCAATCTGTTCTTCAAGGAACCACTGGATGAATTGGAACGTCACGAAGTCTTTCAGCTTGATGCATTTCTCAGCAATGTTGTTGAACTGCTGGGTCACGTACATCTCTTGTTCGAGCATCTGTTCAAACACGCTACGGAACGACTCAAAGTCCGCGGGTATGTTCACGATTTCCGGTGAAATGGCCTTGCCCCCCCGGTCGTTCACGTAGTTGAAGAGCTTCATCATGTGCTTCCGTTCTTCTTCGGATTGCTTGGCAAAAAATTCCGCACTGAAATCGTAGCCCTGATCGTCGCACCACGAGGACATCGCCAAGTAGATGGATGAAGAGTGCGCTTCGACCTTGATTTGGGCGTTCAATATGTTTTCTATTTCTTCGTTCAACGAAGTTTTCAATCGCAATAGATCTTTCATGATTTATGTAATTTTATTTTCCAACAAACAGGCTAGCATATCACTCCAGCTTGTTGATACAAAAATACGGAAACTACCCGGCAAAATCGGCAATATAAAAGCAATACAAATTCAGTCTAAATTATTGGGGGTCAGTGATTGGTAATCGGTGGTGAGTGGTCGGTGATCAGTGGGTTCACGCGACGCTGCGGGGAGTTCCCTTCAGGCATTCCTGGATTACGCTGTTGAGCGTGATCATGAACTTCGCCCCATCCAACAGCTCGCGTAGATTCAGCACGTCATTGATATCCAAGACGAAACAGCGGGGCGTCCGGAAGGGCATCACAATGGTGAAGTCAGCGGTGCGCGACGGGTCGATGATCATCGCGGAGATGTCGATTGCATCAATCTTTTTCTTGAAGCCAAAGAAATCGCTCACCTTGAATGCGGTGGTATTCCCCGCAAACTCCAACCAATAGCAATTCTGCCTGCTGCACTGATACACAGCACCGTGAGCGGTCTTATACACTTCCTCGAAATTTGCTAACGGGCAAACCATTGTCTAACTAACCATTAAATGCGGAGGCGAATATACATATTATTTATAATCAGTCCAACTAAATTTTTATCTTGCTGTACGAGGGTGTCTCAAAAGGTTCTTATAACCACAAAGTACACTAAGAAGACACAAAGAGCACAAAGAATAAATTACAAATTGCAAATACTTTGTGTCCTTTGTGAAAACTATCTCGATGCGGCCATAAGTGCGGGGCAGCGGGACGCATCAAACCTCTGAGTCCTTTGTGGTTAATGCAAAAATATCTTTTGACACCCTCCTAATGCCTACAGCCCCAACAACGCATATTCAGGTGGGAATTGTTGCTGCCACATGTTATAGTAATATCCCTTGACGTTCATCAGGCTGGAATGATTCCCTTCCTCGACCAATGCTCCCCGATGGAGCACAGCGATTTTGTCGGCATGCATCACCGTGCTGAGACGATGGGCGATGATAATGACGGTCTTCCCCCGGCTACTGAATGACGTGATGGCCTGCTGCACATACCCTTCCGACACGGAGTCAAGGGAAGAGGTGGCTTCGTCCAGGACAAGGATTTCCGGTTGGCGGTACAGCGCGCGGGCTACCGCTATGCGTTGGCGTTGCCCCCCTGAAAGCTGTGTGCCGTTTTCACCGATATACGTATGGAATCCAGCGGGCAATCCTTCCACAAATTCAAGGATACCCAATTCCTTGCAGAGGGACAATACCCGGTTCATGTCCGGATCGATATCCCCTATCGCGATATTCTGGATGACGTTGCCCGAAAACAGCTGTACCTCCTGTGGCACGACCCCGATCAGCCGGCGCAGGCTCTCGAGGGTCAGGTAGCGGATATCGTAGTCCCCTACCATCACCTTGCCCGAATCCGGCGCGTAAATCCGTTGCAGCAAGGACAGGAGGGTGGTCTTGCCCGACCCGCTTTCGCCCACCACTGCCGTCACCCGGCCCCGCGGAATCAGCAGGTTCAACTGCTCAAACACCTTGGTACGCGAACCGTACTGGAATTGCACGCCAGCAAAGGCGATGTCTCCGATCATTCCCGGCGTAAGCGCAGTCTTGCTGTCTTCCGCTTCCTCCCGCTCCAGGTCCATGATCTCAAACAGCCTATCGGCCGCAATCACTGCATCCTGGATGGTCCTGTTCATGCCGATCAGGCTTCCCACCGGCCCCGTGAAATATCCGATGATGGCATAGAAAGAAAGCAGCTCGCCCGGCGTGATGATGTTGTCCAATACAAATGTGGTGCCGAGCCACAGCAAGAGCAACGTTAAGGCTCCCGTCGCAAACTGGTTGGCATTGGCGATCCAGAGGCCATTGGTGGCCGAACGGTAAACGCTCTTCAGCAGCTGGATAAAGCGGGTCTCTGTCTTCAGGTTGGCAAAGTCCTCTATACCGAACCGCTTGATGGTCGCCACCGCGTTGATGGACTCCACCAATTGAGCTTCCAAATCAGCGCCGTCTTCCATCAGCTTACGCTGTGTCTTCCGGTTCAGCCGATTGGATATCCAGTAGATGACGACATAAACCGGCACGATCAGGAAAATCACCAACGCCAGCTTCCAATAATAGGTGAACATCAAGCCAAACGAAAACGCGACAATGAAAATATTCACCGTGAAGCCGATAAGTGCCTCGTTGACGAATGCCCTGATTTTCACCGCGTCGTTCATTCGGGAAATGATTTCGCCGACCCGCATCGTATCGAAAAACTGCTGCGGCAATTTCAGCAGATGCTTGTAATAGCCGAGTATCAGCCGGACATCGATCTGTTGCCCGGTCCTGATGGTCAGCAGCAGTTGTGCATGGTTCAGCAACACCTTGATTACCAAGATGGCTACCATGGTCACGCCAAGGAGATTAAGCAGGTTCCGGTTACCGTCTGGAATAACGTAATCGACGATTTTCTGCAGGAAAATCGCGGTAGACAACCCCAACACCGTATACATCATGGCGCCCAGCATCACTTGGAGCAGGATAGCACGATGAGGATTTAGGAGGTATCCGAACCTGCGGACAATGCTTACCTTTTCATTGCCCGCCTGGAACGTATCGTCCGGCCCCAAGAGGATAAGGACGCCGGACCACGATGCCTTGAATTGCTCCAACGGCATCCATTCCAGCCTCCCCGACGCTGGATCCATCACCCGCACGTGGCTCTTGGTGACCGCGTAAAGCACCACATAGTGATAAAGCACATCTTTCACGACCACATGGGCGATTGCCGGGCAGGGTATCCCTCTTAGGTCGTCTACCGTGCCCTTTACGCCTTTTGCCGTGAGACCGAGCTTTTTGGCGGCCTGTATGATACCCCAGGCGGTAGTGCCTTTTTGGTCGGTAGCCGCTAGCTGCCGGATACGTGCGATGGGAAGTTCTTTCCGATGCCAAGCAAGCACTGACGCCAGACAGGCAGCGGCGCAATCGGTCAGGTCATGCTGCTTGACCCTCACCCGCTTCCATTTCTCGCCAAAACTGAATAGGATTCTCATCATAAACTTGCTTGCTGTGTCCGGATGACGTTGGGGTTAAGCCAGTCATCAACCTTGTCGTACAAAAGCTGGAACAGCGTCCGCTCGGCAACAAAAAAGCGGGCTTGCAGCGTCATCCCCTTCCGGAGCTTCCCCTCGTATCCGTTTTTCAGCACCAACCTGTCTTCATTCAGCGTACACCGCACTTTGAAATACGGCTGGTCGCCATCCGTAAAGATA
>Ga0182741_1006482_pt1 | contig 10199 bp, 11 predicted proteins | sample eDN5th37CBELigOP_FD_128874 | JGI IMG/M metagenome (GOLD analysis project Ga0182741, IMG submission 128874) | Enriched Organic Plus compost microbial communities from Emeryville, California, USA - eDNA 5th pass 37_C BE-Lig OP (version 2) (version 2) ...
AAGGGTTTATTATTCGTATATTGATAACGAAATAACTTTAAAGCAAACGCATCAAAATCCTCATTTGAAAATGTCTCACTTCCGATTATTTTTACTAAGTCATTAATTATGTCATGCTGACTGTACATTTCTGATCTTCCTTTCCATGAAAATAAAAAAACACTCTGCGCAAAGCAAAGTGTTTTCAATGGACAAATAAAGGATTCCCAAATATTCCTTTATCATTTCTCTCCCTACACTGGCATTACCCAACAGGTTCAAACGGTCTATGGCGGATTAACCATACTCTCAGCCCGATTCCACGGACTCCCAATCACAGTTATTTTTTATTAAATTGTAAGACTCTATTATTAAAAATGCAAGTGAATTAGTTGAAATCCTTAGGTAGTACTTTTAGAATACTATTCTAGCAGTTAAGATTATAACAAAGTTTCATTGCACCTATTTATTTTTTCCATACACGTCTCGAAATCAACAAATCAAACGTGAGTAGTTGGAAAATCCCTGGTTGGCCTGTTCACTACGACCCACAGTAGCCCACATTGTCAGCCCCTTTAGCCATTTCCTCCACCTCTCACCCAATCCTCGTAAAATACCCCGCAACAACCGGAAAACTCACAAACTCCTTCTTCATCTCACGAAACGTAATCCGGGGTGTCACTGTGACAAGTCATTACAAGTTATTGAGCCATATACTAAAATCTTCATACTTTTGTAAAGATATAACACCATAGAATGCTCTCCTTCACTTAAAAATTCTGTTCGATATGCCATTATTTGTTCACCGTGCTGTAGTGTTGGTTTTACTAGTTACATGGGCATCCTCTTAAGCGGAATTATTTTCTCAATAAAAAATCTCTTATTGTATGTTTCCATACCTAATGCAAAATTTTCTTCATACGTTTCCTAAATAGCTCACCAGGATTTCTGACTGCTAAATTGGAAAATCCTTGGTGCCTGGCACCCCAAACTTTTAATGTGCAAAAAAAAGAGTCAAGGATTATGCCTTGACTCCTTCAAATTCAGCTTCATTTTGTGTGGAACAATCCTTTACCAACAAACCTTCTATAGCCCCAAAGACTCAATACTCCGTGAGACACTCCAACTAAGGCTAATACGATACCTACTTTAATAATAACGGTCTGTGTAGCCATAAATGCTCCCTATCCAATCAGTAATCTCTGGGTTTTGGAAAATATATTTAGCAATTTCTGCTTCGAAAGCGTCATCTGCTTCACCAAGCGCACCTTTTGCATTATCTAAAAATACTCTTCCTACTACATAAAACATCATCAGCCCAATGATAATCGAAGCGATTCCTTCCGCAGCATGCCATCCTGCAAAATAGGAAAGCAAGATCCCAATAATGGCAATGATTCCACCGAATGTAGCGACTAAATCTTCCATAAAGACAAGTTTTGTTGCGGGCTTAGCCCGTTTTAAACTGCTGAAACTTTTACCCACAATACCAAGCCCTTTTGCCTCCACTTCGGTTTCATGGAGGACCTCCTTCATCGCTTTATAAAGAACATAGGTCTCCAATAGGACGGCTAGTGCCAAAACGGAAAGGTTGATGAGAAGCCCTGTGGATTCGACAGGATGAAGAATATGATGATACCCTTCTTTAATCGTTTCATAGCTCATGATTCCAACTATAATGACCGCTCCCAGTAAAACTAAATTAACAAGTCGACCGAATCCATTGGGATAACGGTCTGTCGGCGCTTTTTTACTAAGAGCACTTCCGATGAAAACGAAAAATTGGTTCGCTGCATCTCCTAGAGAATGCATGGTTTCAGCAAACATGGCAACATTTCCGGTAAAAAAGTAAGCACTCCCTTTTATGACTGCAATAATGGTATTAACAATCGCAGCAATTAGTGATGACTTATTCCCTTTTTTAAATATATTTTCCTTTTGCGGCATCGTTTCCTCCATTGTCTTGATAGATCCTATTCTTGTCTTATATAGTATTTATCTTTTTTTCATTAATTATGATGGAGGAAAAGATATCAGTTACCTGCAAATGCGCATTCCCACCATAAAATTAACCTAGAGGAAACCGTATAAAAAAACTAAACAGGTGACAGGCACCTTCCAAATATCTGGAAGGTGCCTGTCACCTGTTTTTTTGCTTAAACCGTAGCGAAGCTCTTTCCATTCGCATAATAAGACGATTCCGAAAAGACTGTAAAGGCTACTTCTACCTCGGGGATACCGAGTGACAGGACCTGCTTCGTCACAATTTGGGCAAATTGATCCCGAATCTCCTGGCCGCGCTCAAACCATTTTACCTCAATGAAAGGGTACCCCGGCACCTCTTTTTGATCAAACACGAAAGTCGAGTGCAAGACTTCAAGCGTAAAATTGTCTATTCCGCATGTGCAGAGTGCAGCTAGTTCCTGTACTAGTGGTGTGCTGATGGTTTTCACCTGGTCAACGGTGATTCCTCTGATGACTAAATGGGGCATTACGTTGCCTCCTTTTTAAAATGAATGGCGACAGTCACGTTTGCCGCACTGATGCATTAATACTTTAGAAGAACAAAAGTGCCTGCTGTCACCCTTTCACACCCACGCCAAACCGGCTAATCGAATACCGGTCAATTGGAATGGATGTCTCACCATCCATGATCAGTTCTGTTATCAAAGTTCCGATTAATGGTGAGAGTGTTACACCGCTATGGGTTGCGGCAACATATAAGTTTTCGACACCCGGCACTTTTCCGATAATCGGATAACCATCTTCTGGCATGGCTCGGATTCCTGAAAAGGCGCGGACAATTTTGGCTTTTTTTAATGAAGGAACATAGTGGAGCGCCATATTGGCTGTTTCCTGAATAACGTCTAGGGTTGTCGAGCGGTCAAATCCCTTCTCTTCCATGGAATAGCCCATGAGGACCTCGCCATTATTCGCCTGTCTTAGCCCGCTTATCGTATGATTCAAGAATGGCTTAAGGGGTTCTGACACCAGGATTTGTCCTCTTAACTGGTTGACAGGAATGTTGATCCCGAGCATTTCCCCTAGTTCTCTAGACCAAGTTCCACCTGCGAGAATCAAGTTTTTACATAAATAGGTTTCTTTGTCTGAAACAACGGTGAACTTTCCATCTTGCTTCTCGATTTCTGTCACTTTATTATAAGTAGAGTAGTGGACACCATTTTTCTTAGCCGCTCTCATATACATATCAACCAGTCGAAAAGGGTTGACGTTACCGTCGATTGAACTGTAAGTAGCACCGACGACCTCAGGGTTCATGGAAGGCTCTTTTTCTAGTACTTCTTCCCTCGATAGCACCTTAATTTTAATCCCAATTTTCCGATATGCCTCCGCAAGCTTCAATGCCTTCTCCCGGTCCTCTTCACTGAAAAATGGAGAGAGACCGCCTGTCCGTTTGTATTCTACATCCCCGATTTTTTTCGAAAGGTAAGGATAGAGTTCAGCACTGTACATATTAAATTCAGCATACCAGGAGGGTGTTTTGTTATGGACCCACACCCAAGCCTGGGTAGAGCCCGATGTTCCAGTCATCGGATATTTTTTATCAAGGACGAGCACCCCTCCTTTGTATCGTTCTGAAAGGTGATAAGCAATCCCGCTACCAACGACTCCTCCCCCAATGACAATCGTTTCAAATCTTGTTTCCATCTATCTCACCTTCCCGTCCTCTAATTCCACCTCATCTAAAACTGATTTCACCGTGGAAAACGATGTGCTGCTAGTCGCTAATGTTTCGAGCTTAATAGGAGATAACGGCATCCGCATTCGAGGCAATGGAATCTCGTGAAAAGGCTTGCCAGTTTCCGCATGAATGACTTTTGCCACAAGACTCGTGCAAATCTTCGCCTGGCAAGGGCCCATGCCGCATCGGGTTAACCTTTTTATATCATCAAAGGTTCTGGCCCCATTCCCAATGACTTCTTCAATTTCCTCATAGCTTATTTCTTCACAACGACATATGATTGTTGATTTATCCAACCTATTCACCTTCTATTCTCTTATTCTAAGAGATAAATTGATCCTTCAGTTTTGGATTTGCATAGCTTTCAATATGATGGATTCTCGATTCCCATACATCCTTGTCCTCGAGAATCTCTAATTCTTTTAAAAGGGACCCTCGTATTTGCTGTGCTTCATCTTGGCTGATGGCTTGCAAATTTTCACAGACGCTGATGCCTGCAATCATTCCAGTTAAAAGAATTGCGCCTTGAGAAGTGACGCCTGCCGCATTTCCTGCTAAAAAGGCGTTTTCACGGTCGGTTTGAAAATTGGAATTATATTGCGGGATCCAACCGCCAAGTTTTTCTTGATAACCGAACGAACAGCCAAGCTGATAAAACAAATCAAGGATTGGTGATCTGCCGCCATCTACACAAACGAGGTCAACTTTTTCTGTTAGAACGCGCCCGGCGTGCTCGATAACGACTTCGGAAACCTCGCCATTTCCTTTCGCTTCAATTATGGCAGCATTAAGGTAAATGGGAACACCGCTTTGTTGCACCCGCTCAATTTTCACATTGTCTCTCGCCGTTACCTCAGGCTGTTCCTCCACGATTCCTTTTACGTTTACTCCGACTGACTTGAGCTGGAGCGCCACATCCATGGCAAAGTCACTGGACCCAATGATGACCGCTTCATTGCCAGGGAGCGCAAAATCACGATTGATCAATGTCTGTGCGGCACCAATTGTCATGATGCCGGGCATCGTCCATTTCGGGAAGGCCACCGCGCGTTCGGCGGCACCCGTAGCCACAATCATTTTCTTCGCTTTAATCGGAAATACATTTTCTTCATCGGTAATACCTACACTTCCATCTGCATAGAGGCCGACGACCCGGTGCTTTAGAAGATAATTGATTGGGTAATCTTCTAATTGGTTTATGAGTTTTTCCGCTAATTCAAACCCGCGTACTGGCCCATACTCAGCAGGAAGTGGACGAATGAGTTGGGTTTGCTGGGGAAGCTGGCCGCCTAGTGATGACGATTCGTCTATTAGTATGACTGCCAATCCTCGGGATGCAGTCTCCAATGCAGCTGCAAGTCCTGCGGGACCCGCTCCGATAATGAGAACATCAGTCTCCATTTCCATCCCTCCTTACTTCAGGATCCTCAAGGTTTGGATAGATTTCCATTCCCTCTTCCACCCTTGTCATGCAGGTCCGAACATGATCCTCCCCGTTCACCGTCATATAGCAACTGCAGCATCTGCCGCGGGAGCAAAAAAGACCCCTATCCTGGATGTTCTTTCTGCTGACTCCGAACTTTTTTATATCATTTGCTATAAGGGCCGCCGCAACAGTTTGCTGTTGATAGGCCTGATACGGCTGGTCATTAAAGTAAATTGTGACAGGTTCCTGTAGCTGCTTTCCCAGCACAGGATGATCTTTGATATGCATAAACACACCTTCTTAATTGTTTTTTACTTTTATTTCGATGAGAAGACTTTCCCTACGCCTAGTATTCTTTCGATGATGACCATGAGGATCACGGTGAATATGATCATAATGCTGGATACGGATGTGATGATTGGGTCGTATTGGTATTGCATGTATGTGTAGATGCGCACCGGCAGTGTCACGACATCGGTGCTGACAATGAATAACGCGACTGTTAGATCATCGAATGAGGTAATGAATGCAAATATCATACCGGCAATGACGCCTGATTTTATCACAGGAAGGGTAATTTGAAAGAATACTTTCAAAGGGCCTGCTCCTAAATTCATGGCGGCTGATTCAATTGATCGGTCAAAGCCTACTAAACTCGCCACAACTAATCGCATAACAAATGGTACGGTTAAAATAATATGCCCGATGACTAAGGCAAGCGGGCTTGCAGCTAAACCAATCCATGAATAGAATTGGAGAAGTGCTACACCAAATACAACAGAAGGGATCAATAGCGGCGATCCTACTAATTGGACAACAGCCGTTTTTCCTTTAAATTCTCGCCTGACAACCGCAAGCGAGGCCAGAGTTCCGATGGCTGTCGCGATAATTGCGGTACCAAATGCTACAGTAATACTAAGGGCAAAAGAGGACATAAACTCTGGATGGTTGACAAGCTCTGTATACCATCTGAGTGTCAATCCTTTCGGCGGGAACACGATGTATTCTGTCGTTGTAAGCGATGACAACAGGATGACGACAATTGGTGCAAGTAAAAAGACATATACTAGGAAGCAAAAGAAATTAAATATGAATTTTGGCAGCCTCTTTTTCTTCATTGAATCGCCACCCCTTTTTCTGACCTGGCAAGTATTTTGCTATAAGCAATAATGGTAACGGTCGCAATAAAGATTAATAGAAAGCCTATTGCTCCTCCATATGGCCAGTTCAGCATAACGGCAACTTGCTCATACGTTAAATAGGACATTACCTTCACCTGCGGACCGCCAAGAATAGCCGGTGTAACAAACGAACTTACGCTTAAACTGAATACCATAACAGATCCAGCAAAAATCCCGGGTAAGGTTAAAGGTAGCAGAACAGAAAAGAATGTTCTAAAAGAGCTAGCCCCGAGATTCTGCGAGGCTCTAATAACGGAAGGGTCAATTCTTTCAATCGATCCCATAATACTTAACACCATATACGGAAAAAGCACATGTACCATCCCGATCACGACACTAAACTCTGTATACAATAAGGTTAAAGGCGTATCAATCCAGCCGAGGCTCATCAGCGTGTTATTCACAACACCGTTATTGGATAATATAATAACCCATCCATAGCAGCGGATGACCATGCTAATCAATAGCGGGGATAACACAAGCAATGTTAAGTAATTTTTCGCTCTTCCTTTGGCCTTTGAAATTTGAAAAGCTACCGGATACGAAATAATAATCGTAACCAATGTCGTAATTAGCGCTATTTTGACCGTTCTCCAAACGACCCCGAGATAGAAGGGATCAGAAATAAACTTTATATAGTTTTGGAGTGTCCATTCACTACCAATTCCGCTGCCCGGATCAAATGTCTTAAAACTTGTGATAAAAAGGAAAAACAAAGGCAATAAGAAGAAAAAAAGAAAGATTCCTAGAGTTGGAAGAAGCAACAGCCACGTATCAAGGCGTTTCCTGTTCAAGTTCTTTTTCTTCTGTTTTAGCAATAAGTCTTGTTCCGTTCCCATAACGGGTTGCATGCTGCTTTCACCTCGCCTTCCTTGAAGGTAATAAATCTTCCGGATTCCAATAAGCAAATACATGGCTCTCTTCTTGAATTTGGTTTGGGTTTAACACCGTATTTGAAACGTCGGCAACTAACTGCTTATCTTGCGCTTTTAAAATATATCTCGTCTTCGCCCCAAGAAACATCTTTCTTTCCACTTTTGTCTCGAAGCCAGCATTGTCGGAGTTTGCCAACGAAAGCTGTATTTTTTCAGGACGAATGAAAAAATCCACTTCTGAATTTCTCGTGTAACGAACAGGTACAATTTGTTCATTCCCGAAAAAGTGCAGTTTGCTTTTTTGATCATCATACGTTTCAAGCACTTTCCCTTGAACGCGATTCACTTCGCCGATAAATTGGGAAACAAAGTCTGTCTCCGGATGATTATAGATGGCAGCCGGTTCATCGACCTGTTCAATTCTTCCTTCATACATAACCGCAATTCGGTCTGATATCGCAAGTGCTTCTTCTTGATCATGCGTGACAAAGATGGTTGTAATGCCCACCTTCTTTTGAATATCTACAATCTCCTCACGCATTTCCTGACGAAGTTTTGCGTCCAGGTTACTTAATGGTTCATCAAGGAGAAGTACTTTCGGCTTAATGACGAGAGCTCTCGCCAGTGAAACACGCTGCTGCTGTCCGCCGGAAAGCTCTTTCGGATAACGTTTTTCATAGCCTGCTAACCGAACCATTTCCAGCGCTTCGAGCACACGTGTATTGATTTCACTTTTAGCCACTTTCCGAAGCTTCAGTCCATACGCCACATTATCGAACACCGTCATATGAGGGAATAATGCATAGTTCTGAAAAACCATGCCCATTTCTCTTTTATTGGGAGGAAGCAGGTGAACGGGCTTGCCGTCCACCTCAATTTTCCCGCCATCAACTTCCAAGAATCCTGCAATCATATTTAAGGTTGTTGTTTTTCCGCAGCCTGATGGCCCTAGGAAAGACATAAGCTCCCCTTTTTCAATCTCGAGGCTTAATTTTTTAACGACTTCGGTTTTATTGAATGTTTTTACCACATTTTCAAGTCTTAAATAGCTCATCGTCTCACCTCTTCTTTAGTGGGCTACTTCGATTTCTTTGTTTGCTCGTTCTGTCCACTCAGCTCTTTTTGCGTTCACAACTTCCCAATCGACTTTTATCAACTTTGAAATTTCCTCTTCGCCATAAACAATCCTATCCAGAATATCTCCCTCTAATTTCACGTTTTTATTAACAGGACCGTCATACAATGCATTCGCAAACAGAATCTGTGCTTCTTCATCTAATACAAAATTGACGAATTTCTGTGCAAGCTCTGCATTGGGAGCGTCCTTGATGACATTTACGGTTGGCATAAGCGCAGGTACACCTTCTTCAGGAATTACATACTCAATCGGGAATCCTGTATCCTGCAGTGTGAATACACGGCTACTTCCCCATGCACTTGCCACTGTCTGACCTTGCAGGAAGAAGTTCGAAACGTCTGCCGTTTTATCAAATGTGACGGCGTTCTGTGCAATTTCCTTCATTTTTTCGAAACCTGGTTCAATGTCTTCAGCACTTCCTCCGTTTGCAGTAGCTGCCATAAGAAGCATGTGAACCCCGTACGTATTCGCAATCGATGGTAGTACAAGTTTCCCTTTGAATTTAGGATCAGCCAAGTCATTCCATGATGTTAATGGATCCCAGCCATTTTGCTCGAACGTTTCTTTGTTATAAGCAAGACCTGTTGAAATAATTCCAAAACCGACCCCGATATTATCCTTGTCCTTTGCAATGTCATAGAGATTTTCTAAATTCGTTACGATACTTTCATCTAGCGGAGCAAGTAAACCAAAAGACTTTGCCTGCGCTTGCGGTCCATCATCTAAAAAAGCTACATCAATTTGCGGATTATCTTTTTGTGCCTGTATTTTTGACAATGTATCAACAGAACTTCCAGTGATATATTTCACCTTCACGCCGTGTTCCTTTTCAAACGCCGGAATCAGAACCTCTTTCATCTTCTGCTCATAGCTGCCGCCATAAGCTGCTAACACCAATGTTTTTTCTCCCTCTTTTTTTGAACCTTCCTCTGAAGAATTCCCCGCTTCACTGCTGCAGCCAGAAGCAATAACAATGAATAAACAGATTAATAGAGTAAAATACACTTTCCTTTTCATCATTCTTTCCCCCCTGAATTTAATTTTAATTTTGCACATAAGAGCTGAATCATGATGAAGGATGAATTGTATCTTCACATTCCTCCTTTTTAGGTGTTTACCCATTATTAATTTCGAGTGTTACCAATATTCAGAAAAATTTATTTAGAAAGATATAAAGTTATAACTTTATACCCTTTGTAAAAATATTTATAATAAGGATTTATGTTAAAAATGGACTTCTGTATAGTAAGTTTCCTTATCTTGGCGAATATAAAATTGGGAGTACTCAATGATTTCTTCTTGTTTTGTATATGTAAACCTTTCCCATTCAAAAACGGGGGTGTTTGATTCCACTTGAAGCAGTTCTGCCTGTTCACTTAAAACAATATACGGCTTAATAAATAACTTTGCTCTACCTAGTGAAAGATTAAACTTATTTTTAAGGAGATTGTAAATAAGCTGGTTTTTTATATCACCTGGTTTGAGATCCATACATTTTTTATGTGGAAGGTACGTATATTCAAGTGCCATTGGTTCACCGTTTACTATTTTCAAACGTTCTATTCTAATTACCTTCGCGTCAGCCTGAACATTCATTTTCTTACCTATCTCGGTTCCGGCCTCGTCAATCGAAAAGCTGATCAGTTTATGTGGATGTGTTTCTTCGTTCTCTGTTGTTAAGGATATGAAGGAATTGATATCCTGTTCTTTTTCAGCCCCCGAAACAAAAGTCCCTTTCCCTCTCTGACGGTATAGATACCCTTTATTCACAAGCTCAATAACCGCTCGTTTTACCGTAATCGTACTAACATCAAATAGATCGGCTAGTTCCTGTTCTGTCGGCAATTGATAGCCTACTTCCCACTGCCCCGATTTAATTTTCTCTTCCAAAACTTCT
>Ga0182741_1006484_pt1 | contig 10191 bp, 8 predicted proteins | sample eDN5th37CBELigOP_FD_128874 | JGI IMG/M metagenome (GOLD analysis project Ga0182741, IMG submission 128874) | Enriched Organic Plus compost microbial communities from Emeryville, California, USA - eDNA 5th pass 37_C BE-Lig OP (version 2) (version 2) ...
CACCGTGTGTACCGCCGTCGCCCCCGCCGCCCGCACCGCCGCGCACTCGTCGGCCAGCTCCCCGGCGCGGCGCGCGGCGAGGATCACGGTGCGGCCCGGCGCGAGCCGGACGGCGACCTCGACACCGATCTCGCTGCGTCCCCCGAAGACGACGACGGTGCCGCTGTGGTCGCTCACGCGTCGGCGCCCGGCAGCACGGTCAGCCCGTGCGGCTGCCGGTTCATCGGCTCGCAGCCGTCCTCGGTGACCACGACGATGTCCTCGATGCGCGCCCCCCACTCGCCCCGGAAGTAGATGCCCGGCTCGATGCTGAACGCCATGCCGGGGCGCAGCTCGTCGTCGTTGCCCGCCACGATGTACGGCTCCTCGTGCACCGACAGGCCGATGCCGTGCCCGGTGCGGTGCACGAACACCTCCCCGTAGCCGGCGGCGGTGAGCACGTCCCGCGCCGCCGCATCGACCGCCTCGGCGCGCACCCCGGGCCGCACCGCCTCGACGGCGGCCCGCTGGGCCTGCTCGAGGATCGCGATCCTTGCCGCGATCTCCGGATCGGGGTCGCCGAGGCTGTAGGTGCGGGTCGAATCCGAGTAGTAGCCCGGCTCCACCGGCCCACCGATGTCGACGACGACGATGTCCCCGGCCTCGACGACCCGATCGGACACCTCGTGGTGCGGGTCGGCGCCGTGCGGTCCGGACCCGACGATCACGAAATCGGCCTCGGTGTGGCCCTCTTCGACGATCGCGGCGGTGATGTCCGCGGCGACCTCCGCTTCGGTGCGGCCCGGACGCAACCACTCACCCATGCGGGCGTGCACCCGGTCGATGGCGGCGCCGGCGCGGCGCAGCGCCGCGATCTCGTCCTCGTCCTTGACCATCCGCAGCTCGCGGATCACCGCGGTCGCCAGGCTCGGAGCGGTACCGAAGCGGTCGGTGAGCGGCACCAGATGCAGCGCGGGCATCGCTTCGGCGACCGCGACCGCCGTCGCGGCCGGCACCAGCTCCCGCACCACCGCGTAGGGATCCTGCCCGTCCACCCAGTCGTGCACCGGCAGGGCGAGTTCACCGATCGCGGATTCGCGCAGCGACGCCAGCTCGAGCCGCGGCACCACCACCGACGGGGTGGACCCGTCGGTGGGGATCACCAGGCAGGTCAGCCGTTCGAAGGAGGCGGCGCGGGAACCGGTCAGATAGCGCAGGTCCGGGCCGGGGGTGATGAGCAGCGCGTCCAGCCCCGCGGCGGCACCGAGCTCGGCGGCGCGGGACAGACGCTTCCCGTAACGGGCGGCGGGGAATCGGGGGGCGGCAGTGGTCATGCATCCGAGCCTAGTGCGCGTCACCGGATGGCAGGATGTGGTCCGTGACCGCACCCGCAACGCCCCCCGCCCCGCACCCGACGTTGATGCTGCTCGACGGCGCGAGCCTGTGGTTCCGGGCCTTCCACGCCATCCCGGAGAAGGTCACCGCCCCCGACGGCACCCCCGTCAACGCCGTCCGCGGCTTCGTCGACATGGTGGCCTCCCTGATCCGCACCCACCACCCCAGCCGGCTGGTGGTGTGCCTGGACCTGGACTGGCGCCCCGCCTTCCGCGTCGCCGCCGTCCCCGGCTACAAGGCCCACCGCGTCGCCGCCGGCTCCGACGGCACCGTCGAGGACGTCCCCCCGACGCTGCTGCCGCAGGTCCCGGTGATCCTCGAGGTGCTCGCCGCCGCCGGCATCGCCACCGGCGGCGCCGCCGGCTTCGAGGCCGACGACGTGCTCGGCACCCTCGCCGCGACCGAGACCACCGACCCGGTGATCGTGGTCTCCGGCGACCGCGACCTGCTGCAGGTCGTCACCGACGACCCGGTGCCGGTGCGGGTGCTCTACGCCGGCCGCGGCCTGGCCAAGGCCGAACTGTTCGACCCGGCGCTGGTCGCCGAGCGGTACGGGGTGCCCGCCGAACGGGCCGGCGCCGCCTACGCCGAACTCGCGGTGCTGCGCGGCGATCCCTCCGACGGGCTGCCCGGCGTCAAGGGCATCGGGGAGAAGACCGCCGCCTCGCTGCTGCAGCAGTACGGCTCCCTCGACGCGATCCGCGCCGCCGCCCTCGACGAGTCGTCGGCGCTGGGCAAGGGCATGCGCGTCAAACTCACCGCGGCCGCGGACTATCTGGACGCGGCGCTGCCGGTGGTGCGGGTCGCCACCGACGCCCCGGTGGAACTGTCGCTCCCCGACACCCTCCCGGCGACCCCCGCCGACCCCGACCGGCTCGACACGCTGGCGCAGCAGTGGGGACTCGACCGGCCGGTGACCGCGCTGCGCGCGGCGCTCGCCGAGGCCGGCAGCTGACCGAGCGGAACGCTAGCGGGGGCGGCTGACCTCGTAGGTGCCGTTGTCGTCGGTGACGGTCACGGTGACCTCCCGGAACTGGCCGTCGACGGTCACCTGGCACGAGAAGCTGTGCCCGACCTCGACGCGCTGCCCGCTCGGGCACTGCACGTCGCCGACCTGGGTGGCGCCGTAGGAGTCGGTGAGCACCTTCGCGACCCCGGCCTGGGTGGCGGACCGGTCGAGGACCTTGCCGCCGAGCCGGGTGGCGGCGGTGATGCCGCCGACGACGAGCACGAGCACCACCGCGGCGGCGGCGAGGATCCACGGCAGCTTCGACTTCCCCCCCGAGGTGGGGGTGCCGGGCGGCTGCCAGGCACCCTGCGGGGCACCCCACGGCTGCTGCGGCCCGCCGGGCTGCTGACCGGCCCAGCCGGGCGCCGGGGCGCCGGGCCACTGCTGCTGCCCGCCCTGCGGCGGGGCACCCCACCCGGGGGCGGCGGCAGGCTGGGGCTGCTGGCCCCAGGCGGGTGCGGTGGGCTGTCCCCCCCAGGCGGGCTGCGGCGCGGCCGGCTGCCCCCACAGGTTCTGCTGCCCGGGATTCTGTTGGCCGGGATTCTGCTGTCCGGGCCACGCGGTGGTGGGGGCCTGCGGATCGGTGGTCGGCTGCGCGGGCGCGGCGGAGCCGGGCGGCGCCCACGGCGAACCCGGAGCCGAGCCGGTGGGGCGAGCCCAGGGATCCGGCGACTCGGACGGGGTGTGTCCGTGGGAGTCCTGCGGTTCGTTCGGCCCGGTCATCGTCGTCTCCACTCGCCCTTTCCGGTGTGCGTCGGCCCCCTACGTTAGCGCCCACCCCGGCAGGTCGGCAGCGCCGCGCCCCACCGTGGGGCCAGGGTCAGTCCGCGGTGGGATCGACGGCGACGACACCGCGACGGATCGCAGCGACCGCCTTGCCCGCGGTCCGCGCGATCTCCGGGTCGTCCGCGACGGTGCGGACCTGGTCGAGCAGGTCGATCAACTGCCGGCACCAGCGCACGAAATCCCCGGGCGACAGTTCCTTGCCGGCGGCCTCCGCGGCGACCAGCGCCTCGGTCAGCGACGCGGTGGACGCCCAGGTGTAGGCGGCGGTGACGAACCCCAGATCCGGATCTCGGGTCGGGGGCAGCCGGTGCCGGATCTCGTCGGCGCGCAACGCGTCGCACAGGCGCGTCGTCTCCGCAAGGGCGTGCCGGATCGGGCCGGTCGGCCCCACCACGGTGATCGGCTCGTCGGTGCGTGACTCGTAGATCACCGCCGACGCCACCGCCGCCAGCTCGGCCGGCGACAACCCCGCCCAGGCGCGGCGCCGCAGGCACTCGGCGACCAGCAGGTCCGCCTCGGTGTAGATCCGGGCCAGACGTTCACCGGCCTCGGTGGTCGCCGGATCGTCCCCCTCGGTGAGATAGCCGCGTTCGGTGAGCAGCGCGACGATCCGCTCGAAGGTGCGCGCCAGCGAATCGGTGGCGGCGGAGGCCTTGCGTCGCTGCTGTTCGGTCTCGCGCAGCAGCCGGTGGTAGCGCTCCCCGAGCCGGGCGAGCCGATCCAGATCCGGATGCTTGCGCGCCGGATGGTTCTTCAGCTGCCGGCGCAGCGTGTCGATCTCGCGGGTGTCGCCCTTGCCCTTGGCGCGTTTGGGGCGGCGCGGCACCACCAGATTCTTCGACCGCAACGCCGACGCGATGTCGCGGCGCCCACGGCCGGTGCGGTGGTCGACGTGCCGCGGCAACCGCAACCGGCCCAGCACCTGCGCCGGGGTCGGGAAATCCCCCGCCGACAGCCGCCCGGACCACGCGTCGGTGGTCACCACGTGCGGCCGCGGATCCCGCGCGTCGTCGTCCGGGTCGACGACCACCGCCAGCCCGGAATGCTTCCCCGCCGGGACGGCGACGATGTCACCGCGCCGCAATGTCACCAGCGACGCGATCGCCTCGGAGCGGCGGTCCTGCCGACGGCGACGTTCGTGGGCGCGTTCGGCGTCGGTGAGCTCGGCCCGCAACCGCAGATAGTCCAGGATCTCGCTGTCGCCGCCCCCGAGCTGCTCGCGCAGCTGCGCCAGCGCCGCCTCGTTGCGGTCGATGCCGCGTTTGAGTCCGACCACCGACTTGTCGGCCTGGAACTGCGCGAAGGACATCTCCAGCAGTGCCCGCGACCGGTCCACCCCGACGGCGTCGATGAGGTTGACGGCCATGTTGTAGGACGGGCGGAACGAGCTGCGCAGCGGGAAGGTGCGGGTGGACGCCAGCCCCGCCACCGACGCCGGTTCGATGCCCGGCTGCCACAGCACCACCGCGTGCCCCTCGACGTCGATGCCGCGCCGCCCGGCCCGCCCGGTCAGCTGCGTGTACTCACCGGGGGTGAGTTCGGCGTGGGTGTCGCCGTTGAACTTGACGAGCTTCTCGAGCACCACGGTGCGCGCCGGCATGTTGATGCCCAGGGCGAGGGTCTCGGTGGCGAACACCGCCCGCACCAGCCCCCGCACGAACAGCTCCTCGACGGTGTGCCGGAAGGCCGGCAGCATGCCCGCGTGGTGGGCGGCGATGCCGCGCTGCAGGGCGGTGCGCCACGACGAGTAGCCGAGCACCTCGAGGTCGGCGCGCGGCAGGTCCTTGGTGTGCTCGTCGATGATCCGCCCGATCTCGGCGGCCTCGTCCTCGTCGGTCAGATACAGCCCCGACCGCAGGCACTGCTGCACCGCGGCGTCGCAGCCGGCGCGGCTGAACACGAACGTGATCGCCGGCAACAGTCCTTCCCGGTCGAGGCGGACGATCACCTCCGGGCGCGGCGGCGGCCGGAACCGCGGCCCGCCGCGCTCACCCCAGCGGCCCATCCCGGACAGGCTCTGCCGCTGCCGCACCACCGACGCCAGCTCCGGGTTGACGACGATCTCCCGGCGCCGCCGCGAGGTGCCGTCGCCGTGGGCGCGGGGATCGAACAGGTCGTAGATGCGGGAGCCGACCATCATGTGCTGGTGCAGCGGGATGGGCCGCACCTCGTCGACGACGACGGTGGTGTCGCCGCGCACCGTGGTCATCCAGTCGCCGAACTCCTCGGCGTTGGACACGGTCGCCGACAGCGACGCCAGCCGCACATCCTCGGGCAGGTGCAGGATCACCTCTTCCCACACGGCGCCGCGGAAACGGTCGGCGAGGAAGTGCACCTCGTCCATCACCACGTGGGTGAGCCCGATCAGGGCGGTGGACGACGCGTAGATCATGTTGCGCAGCACCTCGGTGGTCATCACGACCACCGGCGCGTCGGAGTTGATCGACTGGTCGCCGGTGAGCAGGCCGACGGAATCCTTGCCGTGCCGGGCGCACAGGTCGGCGTACTTCTGGTTGCTCAGCGCCTTGATGGGGGTGGTGTAGAAGCACTTGGTGCCGCCCTGCAACGCCAGGAACACCGCGAACTCCCCCACCACGGTCTTGCCGGCGCCGGTGGGGGCGCACACCAGCACCGAATGCCCGCCCTCGAGCGCGCGGCACGCCTCGACCTGGAAGGGGTCGAGGGGGAAGGACAGGGCGGCCGCGAAGGCGTCCAGCTGCGGGCCGGCCGCGGCCGGAGCGGAGCCGGGGTCGGTCACAGGGTGTCGGAGTAGTCGGGGCGGGCCGGTTCCACCGGGCTCGGGGCGGCGATGGTGGAGGCCTCGTCGTCGTCGAGATCACCCCAGCCGTCGGCGGCGGCGCGGCGGGCGCGGCGCTTGTCGACGAGGCGCGCGATCTGGATGGCGCATTCCATCAGCAGCACCAGCGCCACGGCGAGGGCGAGCATCGAGAACGGATCCTGGCCGGGGGTGGCGATCGCGGCGAAGACGAACAGGCCCATGATCAGGCCGCGCCGCCACGCCTTGAGCTTCTCGTAGGGCAGCACCCCTACCCCGTTGAGCGCGACGATCACCAGGGGGATCTCGAAGGACACCCCGAAGATCACCAGCAGGTTGATGAGGAACCCGAAGTACTGGGTGCCGGACAGGGCGGTGACCTGCACGTCGTTGCCGACGGACAGCAGGAACGACAGGGCGTGGGAGACCACCAGATAGGCCAGCACCGCGCCGGCGACGAACAGCACCGCCCCGGAGGTGACGAAGCCGATCGCCCAGCGGCGTTCCTTGCGGTACAGGCCGGGGGTGACGAACGCCCAGATCTGGTACAGCCAGACCGGGCAGGCCATCACGATGCCGGCGGTCAGCGCGACCTTCAGCCGCAGCATGAACTGCTCGAACGGGCCCGTCGCGAGCAACCGGCACGCCCCGTCGGCGCTGAGATCGGCGCGGGAGGAGGCGGGCAGGTCGCAGTACGGGCCACGCAGGATCTCACCGAGACTGTCGATGCCGAACAGACCGCGGCTGTACCAGACGAACCCGAGGATCGTGGTGAGCAGCACCGCGGCGAGGGCGATGAGCAGGCGCGTGCGCAGTTCGTAGAGGTGCTCGACCAGCGACATGGTGCCGTCGGGATTGGTCTTGCGCCGGCTGCGGCGCGGATCGAACGGAATGCGCACGGTGCGGATCTCAGCTCCTGTCGAGATCACCGGCCCTGGAGCGTGCCGGGATCAGCGGAAAACGCCGGGGCACCCGGCTGTTCCGGATGGGTGTCCCGGTGGGTACGAACGTCGGTCAGGCCGACCGCTGATCGGGGTGCGGCGACGGCGCGGGATCGACGACGGTCGCGTCCACGGGCTGTGCCGACGGCAACGGATTCGGGGCCGGCTGCTGCGGCGCGGACGACCGGGCGTCGTCGTTCTGCATCTCCTTGACCTCGCTCTTGAAGATGCGGAGCGAACGTCCGAGACCCCGTGCGGCGTCGGGCAGCTTCTTCGAACCGAAGAGAATGATGACCACCAACGCGACGATGGCCCAGTGCCACGGGCTCATTGCACCCATTTACAACCTCCACTGATCGGCTTCGACCGATGCTACCGGACCTCGAGCACACCGAAGCCTTCTGTGCGGCGCGATGCACCTCGATGTTGCACAGTGTTCACCTGCCCGTATCACGACGGCGAGGTGCCGGGCCCGACCCCCGGGTCGGCGTCGAGGGCCGCGTAGGCCGCCAGAGCTGCGCGGGCCCGCTCCCGCACCGCGGTCGCGAGCTGCGGCGGGTCGAGCACCCGCACCCCGGCCCCGAGACCGACGAGCAGCCGCGCCAGCCAGTCCGGTGACGCATATCGCATCAACGCCTCGCAGCTGCCGTCCGGGAGCACCCGCACGTCGGTGAGCGGGTAGTAGTCCAGCACCCAGGTGTAGGCGGGGGCGATGTGCAGCCGCGCCGCCGGCAACGACGGGTCGCCCTCGAACAGCTCGAGGTGCTCGTCCTCGGCGAGGGCCCGGTGCGGGGGCCGCGCCGGCTCGTCGAGCACGGTCGCGGCGTCGATGCGGTCGAAGCGGAACAGCCGCACCCCCTCGGCGCTGCGGCACCAGGCCTGCAGGTAGGCGTGCTCGTCGATGATGACGATGCGGATCGGGTCCACGACCCGTTCGGAGACGGTGTCGCGGGAGGCCGAATAGTAGGTCAGGTGCACCGCGCGGTGTTCGCGCACCGCGGCACGCACCCGCCCGGCGACCGGATCGTCACCGTCCTCCCCCGGCGCCTCCGGGCCCGACCCGGGATGCTCGCCGGTCGGTACCGCGGCGGTGCCGGCGGCCGCCTCGATCTTCGCGATCGCCGACTGCGCCGCCGACGGGTCGACCACCCCGGGCATCTCCTGCAGCGACCGCAACGCCACCAGCAGCGCGGTGGCCTCGGTGGAGGTCAGCCGCAGCGGCCGGTCGATGCCGGCGGTGAAGGTCACCACGATGCTGTCCTCGGAGAACGACAGATCGATCAGGTCACCGGGTCCGTAGCCGGGCAACCCGCACACCCACAGCAGGTTCAGATCGTCCATCACCTGCTTGGGCGTCACCCCCAGATCCCGGGCGGCCTCGGCGGCACTGATCCCCGGGTGCGCCAGGAAATAGGGCACCAGATTCAGCAATCGTCCCAGCCGGGCCGACAGTCGGGTACTCATCGCCGTCCCTCCCCCGTCGTGTCCACCGCGTCGCCCGCCCACACCGGCTGCGGGTCGGCGACCGCGGTGAGGATGCGTTCGACCTCGCCGCGCAGTTCCGGCGGGGCGAGCACCAACGCGTCGGCGCCCTGCCCGGCGACGATCCGCGCGATCCACTCCCACGTGCGCACCGGCACCTCGAGCACCGCCCCGACCCGCCCGGCCACCACCTTCTCGGCGACGACGGTGCCGAGCCGGCGCAACTCCCAGGCCCGCCCCTCGGCCACCCACACCCGCGCCGACCCCGCCGGCTCCCGCGGACTGGTCGCGGCCAGCACCCGCGCCCGCAGGTCCACATCCTGCGGGATCTGCACCGCCCCCTCGGGGCCGAACGCCTCGACGTCGTCCCCGATGCGGGACAGGCGGAAGGTGCGCACCGCGTCGCGGTCGCGGTCGTGCCCGACCAGATACCAGCGGCCGTGCACGGTCACCACACCCCACGGTTCGACGGTGCGCTGCGTCCACGGGTCGGTGGGGGAACTGCGGTGCGTGAACCGCACCGCGCGACGCGCATCGATCGCCGCCAGCAACGCCGTCAGCGCCGGTTCGGAACCGCGGGCGCGCGGCGGCAGCGGCGCGACCACCCCGCTGCCGTCGGTGTCCACCCGCACCCCGGCGGCCCGTAGTTTCAGCAGCGCCCCCTGCGCGGCGGAGGCGAGTTCCGGGGACTCCCACAGGGCCGCGGCGACGGCGACGGCGGCGGTCTCCTCCGGGGTCAGGTCGATCTCCGGCAGCTCGTACGCGTCGCGGTTGATGCGGTAGCCCTCGACCGTGGAGGTGCGCGACGGGCGGCCGGTCTCGAGCGGCACCCCGAGATCACGCAGCTCGTTCTTGTCCCGCTCGAACATCCGGCTGAACGCTTCGTCGCTGGCGCAGTCGGCGTAGCCGGCCACCGACGCGCGGATCTTCTCCGCGGTCACGAACTGCCGGGTGGACAGCAGCGCGATGACCAGATTCACCAGCCGTTCGACTTTCGAGATCGCCACGCGCCAACCCTAGTGCCCGAAACCGCTTCGCACCGCAACCGTGGCCCCTGGTTCGGACCATCCGGTCCGAACCAGGGGCCACGGGGCGCACACTCACATGGAGGCGATGAGCCGTTCGACGCGTTCGTCCACCGCCCGGAAGGGGTCCTTGCACAGCACCGTGCGCTGCGCCTGATCGTTGAGCTTCAGGTGCACCCAGTCGACGGTGAAGTCCCGGCCCGCGGCCTGCGCCGCGGCGATGAAATCACCGCGCAGTTTCGCGCGGGTGGTCTGCGGCGGGGTGTTCACTGCCGCGTCGACGGCCTCGTCGTCGGTGGCCCGCGCCGCCAGACCCTTGCGCTGCAGCAGGTCGAACACCCCACGGCCGCGTTTGATGTCGTGATAGGCCAGATCCAGCTGGGCGATCTTCGGATCCGACAGTTCCATGCCGTAGCGGTCCTGATAGCGCTGGAACAGTTTGCGCTTGATGATCCAGTCGATCTCGGTGTCGACCTTCGCGAAGTCCTGCGACTCGACCGCGTCGAGCACCCGCCCCCACAGGTCCACCACCTGCGCGACGTGCGGATCGGGTTCGCGGTGGTGCAGATACTCCACCGCCCGCGCGTGGTACTCGCGCTGGATGTCCAGGGCGCTGGCCTGCCGGCCCCCCGCCAGACGCACCGGGCGCCGCCCGGTCAGGTCGTGGGACACCTCACGGATCGCGCGGATCGGGTTGTCGAGGGCGAAGTCGCGGAAGACCACCCCGGCCTCGATCATCTCGAGCACCAGCGACGCCGACCCTACCTTGAGCATGGTGGTGGTCTCGGACATGTTCGA
>Ga0182741_1006485_pt1 | contig 10191 bp, 11 predicted proteins | sample eDN5th37CBELigOP_FD_128874 | JGI IMG/M metagenome (GOLD analysis project Ga0182741, IMG submission 128874) | Enriched Organic Plus compost microbial communities from Emeryville, California, USA - eDNA 5th pass 37_C BE-Lig OP (version 2) (version 2) ...
ACCGCGCTCCTCGCTCACATCGTTCCTCTCGGTCGCTGGCAGTCCGGGGGCAGGGGCGACAGGACTTGAACCTGCAACCTGCGGTTTTGGAGACCGCTGCTCTGCCAATTGAGCTACGCCCCTTTGGTCGATCCTTCGACCGCTCGCCTCACGCGAGGGTCCGGAATCCACCCATCTGCGACCACATGACACGCGCGCCACTCCGTCGGGCCGTTACGGCCTTCGAAGAGCAGCGCGCTGCTATGCGATCCCAGAAGCCTAAGTGTACTGCATTGCCCCGGGACAAACCCAATCCGCTGGCCGTCAGGCCAAACGGACCGTTGCCGTGGCCCGACCGAAGATCTTACGACCCTCGGACCTTGCCACTATAGCGACCACTGCTGTCTTGCTTTCCGCGTCCATCGACTTGATCTTGCCGGTGAACTCGATCGCGGCGGCCTTGTCGGCCTCCACATATACCGGACTGGTGAACCGAACGTTGTATTCGGTCACCGCTCCGGGGTCTCCCAGCCACTCCGTGACGAAGCCGGCTGCGATGCCCATCGAGAGCATGCCGTGCCCGACGACATCACGCAAGCCGGCGAGCTCGGCGACCTTGTCGCTCCAGTGGATCGGGTTGGGATCACCCGACACACCCGCGTAATGGACCAGGTTACCGCGGGTCAGAGTGACGGTCTTGGGTGGGAGTTCGTCCCCTACGGAGACGTCCTCGAAACTACGGAGCGACATGCATCACCACATCCTTGACGGCGTGAGCGATGTTCTCGTCGACCTCTCCGCCGGACCGGGCCACGAGCGTCGTCCACGAGGTGAGCACGAGGTTGTCGTACGCGTCGGTGATGACGTTCTTCGTGGTGATGATGTCGCTGCCGGCGGCCTGACGGAAGTCGTCGAGGTAGACGTCGCAGAACAGGCGATCACCGGCCACGATCGGGCGGTGGTACACCATGCGCTGGTCCGTCTGCATGATCTGGCTGAGGTCGTAACCGGTGACGACCTCCTCGAACAGCTTGCGCTGCGCGATCATGCCGATGATGGAGACGAACGTCAGGGGGGCGATCACCCCGTCGTAACCGAGACCGCGGGCGGCCTCGTCGTCGTGGTGTGCCGGGTGGAAGTCGCGGACGGCTCGGGCGTACTCGCGGATCTTCTCGCGCCCGACCTCGTAGTAGTCGGCCACACGGTAGTGGTGCCCGACCATCGACTTGGCGTGCGCGGCGGCGTCGAACGGGATCCCGGCCTGTTCGGTCGCCTCCACAGATTCCTGGTTCACGAGCAAGTCCGTCATACGCAAAACCTCCGCAATTCCGGCGACGCCAACTGGCGCGGTCGGTATTGCGGAGACCTCACGCGTCGACGTCTGTCCGACTGGCTACTTCGACTCGCGGTGCGTCTGATGCGTACCGCAGTTCGGGCAGAACTTCTTCAGCTCGAGCCGGTCGGGGTCGTTGCGCCGATTCTTCTTGGTGATGTAGTTGCGGTGCTTGCACACCTCGCAGGCCAGGGTGATCTTCGGCCGAACGTCAGTAGAGGAGGCCACGGGATGCCTTCTTTCGCGTCAATCCGATTATTAACGATCAGGGTGGATCCATTGAACTTTGGTAGCGGTGACCGGACTTGAACCGGCGACGCAACGATTATGAGTCGTTTGCTCTACCAACTGAGCTACACCGCCTCGGTGTCGAGTGTCGCTACGATGGCGGCACCTCAATCCAGCGAGCCCCCTGACGGAATCGAACCGTCGACCTTTTCCTTACCATGGAAACGCTCTGCCGACTGAGCTAAGGGGGCGTGGCCACCGGAGCATCTCTGCTCGCTGCGGCCTCCAAAAGATTACACACACTCGGTCCCAGTACAAAATCCCCAGGTCAAAGGCCCAAAACCGGGCGCTTTTCGACCACCCGGATCCACCTCCTCTCCCCTCCCCTGCGCCGCACCGCTCCCGGGAGGGCCGGCCCGTACCGCCCCGGAGCCGCCAGGCGGTCCGGAACACGGACCCGGACCGGAGTGCACGGCCCCGGAACACGGACCCCGGAATGCAGAAAGGCCCCGGTTCCGAAGAACCGGGGCCTTTCCGGTGGCAGGTGTAGGATTCGAACCTACGTAGGCATACGCCGACGGATTTACAGTCCGCTCCCATTGGCCGCTCGGGCAACCTGCCGGGTGCTATCGGGATCACGTCCTCGATGCGTTTGGAAGAATACAACGCATACCCCCCCGAAACGCAAACCGGGTGGTCACGGCGCTGTACGACCCGATAGCGTCGGTGGGCGGAAACCCGTTTGCAATCGACCCGAAAGTGGAGTGAGACGTGGCAGATTCGTCGTTCGACGTGGTGAGCAAGGTCGACCGTCAGGAAGTGGACAACGCACTGAACCAGGCGGCCAAGGAGATCTCCACCCGCTTCGATTTCCGGAACACCGGCGCACGCATCGAGTGGTCGGGCGACGAGGCCATCACGATCACCGCCGAGACCGAGGACCGTGTGCGCGCCGCCCTCGAGGTCTTCAAGGAGAAGCTGATCCGCCGCGACCTGTCGCTGAAGTCCTTCGACGCCGGTGAGCCGGTCCAGTCCGGCAAGACCTACAAGATCACCGGCACCCTGGTGCAGGGCATCAGCCAGGAGAACGCGAAGAAGATCTCGAAGCTCATCCGCGACGAGGGCCCCAAGGGCGTCAAGGCCCAGATCCAGGGCGACGAACTGCGTGTGAGCGGCAAGAAGCGCGACGACCTGCAGGCCGTGATCGCGCTGCTGAAGAACGCAGACCTCGACATCGCGCTGCAGTTCGTCAACTACCGCTGACGACCCCGAAACATGGAACGCCGCCCGCGACGGTTCGTCGCGGGCGGCGTTGCACGTTCAGGTGTCGGTGAGGGCAGCCCCGGGTCAGCGGATCCCGGCCATGCGCTCGAGACGGGCGATGCGGTCCGCCATGGGCGGGTGGGTGGAGAACAGCCGGCTCACCTTGTCGCCGGCCCGGAACGGGTTGGCGATCATCATGTGCGACTGCGCGGCCAGCTGCGGCTCCGGCGGCAGCGGCGCCGCCTGCGTGCCCATCTCGAGCTTGCGCAGCGCCGACGCGAGCGCCAGCGGATCCCCGGTGAGCTCGGCGCCCGACTGGTCGGCCTGGTACTCGCGGGACCGCGACACGGCCAGCTTGACCACCGTCGCCGCGATCGGCCCGAGCAGCGAGACGAGCAGCAACGCGAACGGGTTCGCGCTCCCTTCCCGGTTGCCGCCGAAGGCCGACGCGAAGAACGCGAAGTTCGCCAGGCCCGAGATGACCGAGGCCATCGCGCCGGCGATCGAGGAGATCAGGATGTCGCGGTTGTAGACGTGGGCGAGCTCGTGCCCGAGCACCGCGCGCAGCTCCCGTTCGTCGAGGATCTGCAGGATGCCGCTCGTGCAGCACACGGCCGCGTTGCGGGGATTGCGGCCCGTCGCGAAGGCGTTGGGCGCGTTGGTCGGGCTGATGTACAGCCGCGGCATCGGCTGGTGCGCCGTGGTCGCCAGCTCCCGCACGATCCGGTACATCACCGGCGCCTGGACCTCGGTGACGGGCTGGGCGTGCATGGCCCGCAGGGCGAGCTTGTCGCTGTTGAAGTACGCGTAGGCGTTCATGCCCACCGCCAGCACGATCGACAGCAGCAGGATCGTCGAGTTCTGGAACAGCGCGCCGATGAACACGATCAGCGCGGACATTCCGATCAACAGACCCGCCGTCTTGAGCCGATTCGAATATCCGTGCACGTCACAACCCTCCGCACCACGATCCTGCCACTCGTTCGTCCAACGAACGAGCAACAGGTCCCGGTTCCCGCGGGTCAGCCCACGCGGGCGATGGTGAAGTCCACGAGCCGCCGCAGCGCCTCGTTCGCCGGCCCCTGAGGCAGGGCCGCCAGTTCCTCGCGTGCGCGGTCCGCGTAGGTCTGCAGGGTGCGCTTCGCCGCGTCCATGCCCGGCGACCGCGACAGCAGCTCCAGGGCCTCCGCGACGTGCTCCTCGTTCTCGATCGGTCCGACGAGCAGCTCCCGCAGCCGGTCGGCCTCCGGTCCGGTCTCCTTCAGCGCGTAGAGCACCGGGAGGGTGTACACGCCCTCGCGGAGGTCGGTGCCGGGGGTCTTGCCCGACTCCGTGGTGTCCGACGAGATGTCGATGATGTCGTCGACGATCTGGAAGGCCGTGCCGACGGCGTCGCCGAGCCGTTCGAGGCGCGCGACGTGGTCGGGGTCGGCACCGGAGAAGGTGCCGCCGAAGCGTCCGCTCGCCGCGATGAGCGAACCGGTCTTCTCCCACACCACGCGCAGATAGTGCTCGATGGGATCGTCGTTCTTCCGGGCGCCGATGGTCTCGCGCATCTGCCCGGTGACCAGCTCGGCGAAGGTCTCGGCGATGATCTGCACGGCGGACGGGCCGAGCGTCGACACCAGTCGCGACGCGTGCGCGAACAGGTAGTCGCCGGCGAGGATGGCGATGCTGTTGCCCCACCGGACGTTGGCACTCGGGGCGCCGCGCCGCATCGTGGCCTCGTCCATCACGTCGTCGTGGTACAGCGTGGCGAGGTGCACGAGTTCCACGACGGTCGCCGCGGTGACCACCGCGGGGTCGTTCGGATTCGGGCCGAGCTGGGCCGTGAGGATGGTGAACAGCGGCCGGAACCGCTTGCCCCCTGCCTTCGCCAGATGCAGCGCGGCCTCGGTCAGAAAGTCCTCGCCGTCGGACAGCTCCTCGACGAGAAGTTTCTCCACGCTCGCGAGGCCGTCCCTGACGGTCGCCGCGAGAACCGGATCGCCGAGTTCCACACCGGCCACGACGGTGCTCGGCGCCGCGTCGGCCGAACCGGCGGTCCGAGCCGCCCCCTCAGTGCTCACGATGACGTACCCATCCTGTTCTGTCGCCTCGACTTCACGGTAGTGAACCTAGCCGTTCGGCCCTCGCTCCACCTCGCCGAGGCGGCAGAGCGCGGCCTGAGAAGATGGACCGGTGGTGGCCGAACACTCCGCGCACGATCCGCGGCAAACCCCGTCCCGTGTCCCCGACAGTACCGATGTCCTCGTCGTCGGCGCCGGTCCAGCCGGTTCCGCGGCCGCGGCGTGGGCTGCCCGAGCGGGCCGCGAGGTGCTGCTGGTGGACGCCGCGACCTTCCCCCGCGACAAGACGTGCGGTGACGGACTGACCCCGCGCGCCGTCGCCGAGCTCGACCGTCTGGGCCTCGGCGACTGGCTGCGCACCCGCACCACGAACCGCGGTCTGCGTCTCGAGGGCTTCGGTGGCCGCTTCGAACTGCCCTGGCCCGAGTCGTCCTTCCCCTCCGAGGGCAGCGCCGTGCCCCGCACCGAACTGGACGCGCGGATCCGGCAGGTCGCGCTCGACTCCGGGGCCCGGGCGGTCGACGGGGCGAAGGCCGTCGACGTCGAACGCGACGGCAACCGGGTCACCGCCGTGGTCCTCCGCACCGCCGACGGCCCGCGGACGGTGCACTGCCGGAGTCTCGTCGTCGCCGACGGGGTGCGTTCCCCGCTCGGCAAGGTGCTCGGCCGACGTTGGCACCGGGACACCGCCTACGGCGTGGCCGCGCGGGCGTACGCGACGTCGCCGCGCAGCGACGATCCGTGGATCACCTCGCACCTCGAGCTGCGGGACGACGCGGGGGTCGTGCAGCCGGGTTACGGGTGGGTGTTCCCGCTCGGGACGGGTGAGGTCAATCTCGGGGTGGGCACGCTCGCGACGGCCTCCCGGCCCGCCTCGGGGGCGCTGAAGCCGCTCATCGAGCTGTACGCGCGGCAGCGCCGCGACGAGTGGGGTCTGGGCGAGGTCACCCGGATGGCGTCGGCGCTGCTGCCGATGGGCGGTGCGGTCTCGAACGTCGCCGGGACGAACTGGGCGCTCGTCGGCGACGCCGCGGCGTGCGTCAACCCGCTCAACGGCGAGGGCATCGACTACGGCCTCGAGGGTGGACGGCTGCTCGCCGAACTGCTCGGCAGCGAGGATCTGACCGAACTGTGGCCGCAGACCCTGCGCGAGCACTACGGCCGCGCGTTCTCCACCGCGCGGCGCCTGGCCGGTCTGCTGACCGTCCCCCGCTTCCTGCCGTCGACCGGCCCGATCGCGATGCGGTCGCGGGCGATGATGTCGGTCGCGGTGCGGGTGATGGGCAATCTGGTGACCGAGGAGGACGCCGATCTCGTCGCGCGGGCATGGCGCGCGAGCGGGCACCTGTCGATGCGCTGGGACCGGCGGCCCCTGTTCGCCTGAACCGCTCGCGCCGCGGCTACGTGCGGACGGCGTGGTGCAGGGCGGTGATGCCGCCGGTGAGGTTGCGCCACTTCACGTCACCCCAGCCCGCCGCCTCGATGCGCCGGGCGAGCGCCTCCTGGTCGGGCCACGCCCGGATGGATTCGGCGAGGTAGACGTAGGCGTCGGGGTTGCTGCTGACCGCCCGCGCGACCCGCGGCAACGCCCGCATCAGGTACTCCATGTAGACAGTGCGCAGGGGTTCGCGCACGGGAGTGGAGAACTCGCACACCACCAGGCGGCCGCCGGGCTTGACCACCCGCGCGATCTCGCGCAGGCCTGCATCGGGATCGGCGACGTTGCGCAGGCCGAAGGAGATGGTCGCGGCGTCGAACACCGCGTCGGCGTAGGGCAGGCGCATCGCGTCGCCGGCGACCATCGGCACGTTGCGGAACCGTCCGGCCTGCAGCATGCCCTTGGAGAAGTCGGTGGCCACCACCCAGGCGCCCGACCGTCCGAGTTCGACGGTGGAGACGCCGGTGCCGGCGGCGAGGTCGAGCACGCGTTCGCCGGGCTTCAGGTCCAGGGCCGCGCGCGTCGCACGACGCCAGCCGCGGTCCTGACCGAAGGACAGGACGGTGTTGGTGAGGTCGTAGCGTGCCGCCACGCCGTCGAACATGGACGCGACCTCACGCGGATCCTTGTCGAGGGACGCGCGTGATCCGTGAGTTCTTGCCACGGCCGAGACGTTACCCTCTCCCCTCCCCCGCTCCGGCGGCTCAGGCGGGCGGGAACCGTCGGCGCAGCCACAGCAGGATCGGCACCGCGATCAGCCATGTGACGAGAATCACCGACCCTACGGGGATCAGCGCGACGCGGGCGTCACGTCCGGTTACGCGGACGAGATCGGGATCGCTGCGCGCGTACTCGACGGCGATGCGCTGGCCGGTGGTCAGCCCGGTCGGATAGAGAACTCCCAGCTCGGGATTGTGCGTCACCCCGTCGGGTGTGACGAACCTCACCGCCGAGCGCAGCGACCCCGCGGACAGCACCTCCGCGACCGCGGTGCCCATGTCGGAGCGGATGGTGTGGTCGTTGCGCAGCGCCCCGAGGAACAGGATCACCGAGAGCGCCGAGACGGCCACGGCGACGACGAGAACCGCGCGGTACGCGCGGGTGGGCCCGCTCACAGCTGTGCCCGCACCGCCGCGTGCAGCTCGCGCAGACCGGCCCGGTCGGTGGTGATCTCGAGCACACGGATGCCCCCGGCCGGTGGCTCGGGATCGGCGAGCGCGACGGCGAGTCCCTGCAGGTCGGGCCGCTCGTGCGGAATCCGGTAGGCGGCGCACAGTGCCGCGAGGTCCATGCCGTGAGGGGTGCCGAAGACCCGCTCGAAGACCCCCGCGTACTGCGGGTCGCCCTGTTCGAGGAGCTCGAAGATGCCACCGCCGTCGTCGTTGGCCACGACGATGGTGAGATTGCGCGGCCGCGGCTCGGACGGGCCGATGAGCAGGCCCGACGCGTCGTGCAGGAAGGTCAGGTCGCCGAGCAGCGCGACGGTGCGGCCCTCCTCGTAGGCCAGCGCGGCGCCCACCGCGGTGGACACGGTGCCGTCGATTCCGGCGACACCGCGGTTGGACAGCACCTTCACGTCCCGCTTCGGGTAACTCACCAGGGCGGCGTCGCGCACGGGATTGGATGCGCCGAGCAGCAGCTGGTCGCCGTCGCGCAGGGCGTCGGTCACCGTGGCGGCGACGTGCAGGCCGGTGGCCTTGGGATGCGCGTCGAGCTGGGCGCGCACGACCTTGTCGGTGTGGGCGGACAGTTGCCGGCACCGTTCGAGCCACGCCTCGTCCGGCTGCCCCGAGGTCACGGCGCGGGTGCCGGTGGCGAGGACGTTGCCGGACACGTCGGGCCAGCGCGGGCCGGTGGTCAGCGCGTACACCGCGACCGACGGGTCGGCGAGCAGCGCCGAGACCGGGCGGTGCAGGGTGGGGCGGCCGGTGATGATCGCCTGCCGCGGCTTCAGGTGCGGCAGGGCCATCGGGTGCAGCGGGATGCCGTGCAGCGGCGCCGTGGGTTCGGCGACGGTCGGCAGGTGCGACAGCTCGGGGCGGTAGGCGGAACCGTGCCCGGAGATCACCACGGTGTCGGGTGTGAGATCGATCTCGAGGGGGACGTCGAGGGTGGCGTTCACCGTCGTGGTCCAGGCCCTGCCGTCCGGGCGGCCCTCCGGCACCGGGCCCTTGGGGTCGAGCTCGGGCACGAGGGGCTCGCGCAGCGGGATGTCGAAGTGCACCGGGCCGGCGTTGCCGGAGCGGGTGCCGCGGGCGGCGGCGAGCACCCGGCTGACCGCCGAGCGCCACTGGCTGTTCTGTTCGATGCCCTCCGCCAGGCCCAGGCTGATGGTCGCGCGCACCTGGGTGCCGAACAGTCCGAGCTGTTCGACGGTCTGGTTGGCGCCGGATCCGAGCAGTTCGTAGGGGCGGTTGGCGCTGAGGACGATCAGTGGCACGCGGGCGTAGTTCGCCTCGAGCACGGCCGGTGCGAGATTCGCCACAGCGGTGCCGGAGGTCATCACGACCGGCACGGGCTGTCCCGAGGAGAGCGCCAGGCCGATCGCGAGGAAGCCGGCGGTGCGTTCGTCGATGCGCATGTGCAGGCGCAGTCGTCCCTCGGCGTCGGCGGCCTGGAGCGCGAACGCGAGTGGGGCATTGCGTGATCCCGGACACAGTACGACGTCCCGGACACCGCCTCGGGCGAGTTCGTCGACGACAGCGGTGGCCTGGGCAGTGGACGGATTCACGTCGTCCAGGGTAGTTGCGCCGCCGGTGTGGTCAGAATGGAGACCGTGCGCACAGTCTTCGACCCCGCCGAGACGAGTCCCGGTCGCTTCTACCGCCTCCTCACCGCCACCGTCGTCCCGAGACCGATCGCGTGGGTGTCGACCGAGTCCGCGGACGGGGTGCTCAATCTCGCGCCCTACAGCTTCTTCACCATGGCGAGCACCGCGCCTCCGGTGGCGCAGTTCACGTCGGTGGGCCGCAAGGACAGTCTCCGGAACATCGAGGAGACCGGGCAGTTCGTGATCAACATCGCGACCGTCGAGCTGATGGAGAAGGTCAACGCCTCCTCCGCACCGTTCCCCCATCACATCGACGAGTTCGCCGAGGTGGGTCTGCACGCCGAGCCGAGCGCGCGGGTGCGGCCGCCTCGGGTCGCCGAGTCGCCCGCCTCCATCGAGTGCAGTCTGCACCGGGTGATCGAAGTCGGCGACTCGTTCGTCGTCATGGGCGATGTGCTCGCGGTGACGGTCGCCGACGAGGTGCTCGCCGCCGACAACGCTCCGGACTTCGCGGCGCTCGGCGCGGCGAGCAGGCTCGGCCGGAACGAGTGGGGTCTGACGCCCGCGGTGCGGACCCTCGATCGGCCGGGCGGATGAGCAGGCGGAGCAGCCTCGTCAAACCCGCGTCCCGGCGGATGGTGCGGGCCCGGGTGCTGGCCACCGATCGCATCAGCCCGACCTTCGTGCGCATCACCGTCGGCGGTGAGGACGTGAACTCGATCACGCCGATGGGTTTCGACCACTGGTTCCGGATGTTCTTTCCCACCCCGGAGCAGGACGCGCTGGTGCTGCCCGCCGCGACGGACGACCGCTGGTGGCCCGAATACCGGGAGATGCCGGACGATTCGCGTCCGGTGCTGCGCAACTACACGATCCGCGGGATCCGGCCGGCGGTTGCGGGCCGGTTCGGGGAGCACGCCGAGATCGACATCGACTTCGCCTCCCACGGGGATCTCGGGCCGGCCTCCGCGTGGGCGAACCGGGCGGTGCCGGGTGACGAGATCGGCATCCTCGACGAAGGCATCAACGATCTCGGTCTCGGGGAGGGGCGGTCGCTGCTCCTCGTCGGGGACGAGAGTGCGCTGCCGGCGGTGGCGGGGATCCTCGACTC
>Ga0182741_1006486_pt1 | contig 10190 bp, 9 predicted proteins | sample eDN5th37CBELigOP_FD_128874 | JGI IMG/M metagenome (GOLD analysis project Ga0182741, IMG submission 128874) | Enriched Organic Plus compost microbial communities from Emeryville, California, USA - eDNA 5th pass 37_C BE-Lig OP (version 2) (version 2) ...
CACGGCCGCGCCGCGCGCAGGCCGGGCAGGTCGGGGACGACCGGGACGGTGCCGGTCGCGAGGACGACGGCGTGGCGGGCGTGCAGGATGCGGGTGCCGTCGGCGCCGGTGAGGGTGACGGTGCGGGGCCCGGCCAGCGCGCCCGTGCCGCGGAGCACGTCGATGCCGACGGAGCGGGCCCACTGCACCTGCGAGTCGTCGTCGCGGCGGTGGGTGAACTCGTCGCGGCGGGCGAACACGGCGGGCACGTCGACACCGTGGGCGCTGATCTTGTCGGCAACGCCGGGCATGTTGCGGGCGGTGGCGAGCACCTGAGTGGGCCGCAACAGCGCTTTGCTGGGCATGCAGGCCCAGTAGGAGCATTCGCCGCCGACGAGTTCGTGCTCGACGAGGGCGGCGGTTCGGTCGCTGCCGGCGATGGCGTACTGGGCGGCGTTCTCCCCGGCGGGACCGGCGCCGAGCACGATCACGTCGTAGTCGTCGGGGGCCGCGGTGGGACCGCTCATCCGTCCACGATAGGCGCGCCGCGGGCGTGCCCGGGCGGCTTCGAGGAGGGTCGTCCGGTTCGCGAGGTCCGCCCGTTCCCGCAGCTCAGCGCCGGGTGTCAGCGCAGGGCAGGGTGTCAGCGCAGGGCAGGGTGTCAGCGCAGGGCGGGGGAGTCCGCGTCGAAGACCAGCCCCATCGGGGCGAGCACCCGCACCACCTGCTCGGCGGTCCATTCGTCGAGATCGCACAGCAGCACCGACCGCCAGGGGGTGACGATCAGCGGCCGCTCCACGGCGGCGAGGAATTCGGCGAGCCGGGCGGGCAGCACCCCACCGGGCAGGCCCCCGGCGAGGGTGACGGCACCGTCGGGCTGGTCGAGCCATCCGATGGGCGCCGGCGGGGCCTCCGGCAGCGGGTCGGTGTCGGTGCCCGGGGCGGGGGGGTCGGTGAACAGCACGTCGGCGGCGTCGTCGGGATCGGCGCGCAGCCCGGTGTCGCGGCCGTCGCGCAGCACCGCGAAGCGGCCGTCGGGGCGGGCGAGCAACCCGAGGGTGGGGGCGAGGGCGGCGATGTCGCCGGTGCCGTCGTCGAGCCCGAACACGGTGCCGGGGGCGACGTCGGTGTCGGTGAGGCGCGCCGCGACGGTGCGGGCGAGTTCGCGGATGTCGCGGTGGCCGCCGATGCGGCCGCTGAGCGGGGAGGTCAGCAGCCTTCCGCGGGTGGGGGTGTCGATGCGCAGGCCCGCGGCGGTGAGCGCGTCGGTCAGGGCCGCGGCATCGCCGCGCAGCTGCAGCTGGGCGTGACCGGTCAGGTGCAGTTCGCCGCCGCCGTGGGTGTGGGCGATCTCGGCGAGCAGCTGGACCTGCGCGGCGGTGAGGTGCCCGCCGGGCAGGTGCACGTCGACAGCGGTTTCGGCCATGCCCGTCAGGGTAGAACGCCGCGTGTCGGGGCCGGTGGGACGACCCCCGTGCAGCGACCGGCCACGGCTCGTAGGGTGGGCGGCATGTCCGATTCGCCGCCGCCGGGGTTCGCCGAGCTCGCCGCTGCCCAGTACGTGCTGTTGACCACCTTCCGCAAGGACGGCAGTGCCGTCGGCACCCCGGTGTGGGCGGTGGGCGACGGGCAGCAGCTGCTGGTGTGGACCGCCACCGACTCGTACAAGGTCAAGCGGTTGCGGCGCGATCCGCGGCTGACGCTGGCGATCTGCGATGCGCGGGGGCGACCGCGGTCGGAGGCGGTGCCGGGCACCGGGGTGGTGCTCGACGCGGAGGGATCCGAGCGCACCCGCACGCTGATCGCCCGCAAGTACGGGATCGTGGGGCGGGTGCTGATGCTGGGCAGTGTGTTGCGGCGCGGGCGCAGCGGCACCGTCGGGGTGGCGTGCACCCTCGATCGCGGCGGGGACGGCGACGCCGCCTGACCCCGCGCGTCCGGATCGTCCGGTCTCGCCGGATCCCGTAGGGTCGCGGTGATCCCGCCGCCGGCGGGTTCCCCGAACCGTTTTCCAGGAGAGCGCATGTCCGTTCACGATTTCACCGTGCGTACCGCCGACGGCGGCACCGCGTCCCTCGCCGACTTCGCCGGCAAGCACCTGCTGATCGTCAACGTCGCCAGCAAGTGCGGCCTGACCCCGCAGTACGAGGCGCTCGAGGCGCTGTACCGCGAGACGAAGGACCGGGGTCTGGAGATCCTGGCGTTCCCGTGCAACCAGTTCGGTGGGCAGGAGCCGGGCACGGACGCGGAGATCCAGGAGTTCTGCCGCGTCAACTACGACGTGTCCTTCCCCGTCTTCGCCAAGCTCGACGTCAACGGCGACGACGCCGACCCGCTCTACCGGCACCTGCGTGCCGAGGCCCCCGGTGATTTCGGGCCGCAGCACGGCTTCCTGTTCGAGCACGTGAGCAAGACCCGCCCGGAGGCGATCGGCACCGACGAGGTGAAGTGGAACTTCACCAAGTTCCTCGTCGACCCGCAGGGCACGGTGGTGCGCCGCTTCGAGCCGACCGTCACCCCCGAGGAGATCGGCAAGGAACTCGCCGACCTGCTCTGACCGGCTGCGGCGCCGCCCCGGCCCCCGGTGGGGTCAGCGGGCGGCGCTGACCGAGGACATGTGGAAGTCGGGGATGCGGATCGGTGGCATCGCGGTGCGGGTGAACCAGTCCTTCCACTCCCGCGGCAGGGTGCGTTCGGTGGCGCCGATCTCGGTGGCGCGACGCAGCAGATCCACCGGGGATTCGTTGAACCGGAAGTTGTTCACCGCCGCCCGCACCTGCCCGTCCTCGATCAGATAGACCCCGTCGCGGGTCAGGCCGGTCAGCAGCAGCACCGCCGGATCCACGTCGCGCAGGTACCACACGGTGGTGAGCAGCAGGCCGCGTTCGGTGCGGGCGATCATCTCGTCGAGCCCGGTTTCGCTGCCGCCGGTGAGCAGCAGGTTCGCGCCCGGCGCGGTGGGGGTGGCCCCGAATTCGGCGGCGGTCGCCCGCGGATAGGCCAGGGCCCGCAGCACCCCGCGGTCGATCCAGTCGACGCGCCCGGCGGGCATGCCGTTGTCGAACACCGACACGGTGTCGCTCGACGAGGTCGCCGCGACGAACGGCGCGTAGCCCAGTCCGGGTGCGGCGGGATCGGAGGTCAGGGTCACCGGCAGGGACGCGACGGTCTCGCCGAGGCGGGTGCCGCCGGGTGTGGACCACACCGAGTGGCCTTCCTCGGCGCCGCGGCCCTCGAGCGACCACAGCAGCGGGAGCATCAGGTCGGCGACCACCGAAGGCGGCAGCAGCGTCTCGTACCGCCCGGCGGGCAGGTCGACGGTGACGCCCGCCCAGTCCAGGCGCCGTGACAGTTCCGCGAGCAGGGCCGGTAGGTCGACGTCGGTGAAGTCGACGGTGCCGGCGCCGGCCCAGGCGCTCGCCCCGGTCAGGCCGCCGCGTTTGCCGTTGATCTCGATCGACCCGTCGCGCTGCACCCAGCGGCGCCGCAGCCCGGTGGAGGTGCCGAGCCAGAGGGTGGACACCTCGTGGTGGGCGAAGCCGTAGAGGGCGTCGGCGTCGTCGAATCCGGCGGCGAGCGCGTCGATCAGCGGCGTGAACACCTCGATGCCGGTGGTGGCGGCCGGGTCGCCCCAGTCGGGGCCGGGTCCGGTGCCGGTGCACAGGTCGGTCGCGTCGGGGGCGGCCGGGGCCTGTTCGGCGGCGGCGTGCGCGGCGGCGACCCCGGCGACGATGTCGTCGCGGCCGGTACCGGCGCCGGTGACCACCCCGCAGTGGGTGCCGGTGGGGCGGCGGCGCAGCGCGATCACCGTCCAGCTCGACGCGCGAGCGGAGCCGTTGGTGGTCATCGAACCGTCCGCCCACCGCAGCGCGGCCTCGGCGCGGTCGGTGACGAGCACGATCGTCTCGTCGGCGGGGGAGGCGGCCAGCGCCGCCTCGACGAGGTCGTGACCGCCGATCATCGCCCACCCTCCTGAACCGTGTTGAGCACGTTGACGCCGCGGACGAGCACCGAGGGGCAGCCGTGGGAGACCGCCGCGACCTGCCCGGGCTGGGCCTTGCCGCAGTTCATGGCGCCGCCGAGCCGCCAGGTCGACGGCCCGCCGACGGCCTCGAGGGCACCCCAGAACTCGGTGGTCGACGCCTGGTAGGCGACGTCGCGGACCTGCCCGGCGAGCCGGCCGCCGCGGATGCGGTAGAAACGCTGGCCGGTGAACTGGAAGTTGTGGCGTTGCATGTCGATCGACCAGCTGCGGTCCCCGACGATGTAGAGCCCGTCGTCGACCCCGGCGATCAGATCGGCGGTGCTGCGGTCGACCCGCGGGTCGGGTTGCAGGGACACGTTCGCCATCCGCTGGATCGGCACGTGATGCGCCGAATCGGCGTAGGCGCAGCCGTTGGACCGGCCCACCCCCAGTTTCGGGGCGAACGCCCGGTCGAGCTGGTAGCCGACGAGCATCCCGTCGCGCACGAGATCCCACGATTGGGCGGCGACCCCGTCGTCGTCGAACCCGACGGTGGCCAGGCCGTGCGGTTCGGTGCGGTCGGCGGTGACGTGCATGGCGTCGCTGCCGTAGCGCAGGGCGCCGAGCAGGTCGGGGGTGGCGAAAGAGGTGCCGGCGTAGGCGGCCTCGTAGCCGATGGCCCGGTCGTATTCGGTGGCGTGCCCGACCGATTCGTGGATCGTCAGCCACAGATTCGTCGGGTCGATCACCAGATCGGTGGGCCCGGCGGTCACCGACGGGGCCTGCGCCTTCTCGGCGAGCCAGTCCGGCAGCTGCGCCAGTTCACCGCTCCAGTCCCACCACCGGTCGGAGGCGACGTACTCCCAGCCGCGGCCGGTCGGGGGGGCCAGGGTGCGCATCGACTCGAAGGTGCCGGCGGTGCGGTCGACGCGGGTGGCGTCGAGTTCGGGCTGGATCCGCACCCGCTGCTGGGTGATCGTCGAGCCGGCGAGATCGGCGTAGAAGGACTGTTCCTTGACCTGCAGCAGGTGCGCGTTCACGTGGTCGACGCCGGCGCGCAGCAGCCGCTGCGAGTAGTCCGCGAGCACCGCGATTCGGTCCGCGGCGGGCACGGTGAACGGGTCGATCTCGTAGTCCGACACCCACACCGCGTCCCGGTACACCGGTTCGTCCGCCCACTGCACCGGGTCCCGGTTCAGCGCGCGCAGGGTGCGGGCCGCGGCGACCGCGCGGTGCGCGGCGTCGGCGGCGCCGTCGGGGCCGGGCACCGGATGGGAGGCGAACCCCCAGGTGCCGTCGAGCAGCACCCGCACCGCGATACCGCAGTCGGTGGCGTCCACCGCGGCCTGCACCGCGCCGTCCCGCAGCGTCGTCGTCCCGGTGCGCACCCGCTGCACCCGCACGTCGGCGTGCGTGGCCCCGGCGGTGCGCGCCACCGTCAGCGCCGCATCCGCCGCCGCACGCAGCGGCAGGGCCAGAAAGTCGTCGTCCACAGCCGTCACACCGATCACCGTAGGCAATCACCGTCGCGAAACGTGGGAGCGGCTCACCCGAACTGTTCGATGCCGAGGCGGATCACCATCGCCACCACCACGATCAACAGCACGATCCGCACGAAGCCGGCGCCGCGGGCCAGGGCCGTGCGGGAGCCGAGCACCGACCCGGCGACGTTGCACACCGCCAGCGTCAGGCCGAGGGTCCACCACACGTGCCCGGCGACCGCGAACAGCACCAGCGCCCCGAGATTCGAGCCGAAGTTGAGGACCTTCGCCATCGCCGCGGACTGCACGAACTCGGCGCCGAGCAGCGACGCGAAGATCAGGATGAGGAAGGTGCCGGTGCCGGGGCCGAGGATCCCGTCGTAGAAGCCGATCACCGCGGCGGCGGTGAGGGTGACCGTCGCCAGGCGCAGCAGGCTCGGCCGGCGGGTGGTGGTGACCCCGAGGGTCGGGCGGGCGGCGACGAAGACCGCGACGGCGACGAGCACCACCATCACCAGGGGGACGAACACGGACCGGTCGATCAGCGACACCGCGGCGGCCCCGGCGGCGGAGGCCAGGGCGGCGACGAGGGCGGCGGGGCCGAGCACCGGCCAGCGCAGCGGGATGCGGCGCGCGAAGGTGAGCACCGCGGCGCCGGTGCCGCAGATCGCGGTGAGCTTGTTGGTGGCCAGCGCCGCCTGCGGGGTCAGTTGCGGGGCGACGAGGAACAGGGCGGGCAGCAGGATCAGCCCGCCGCCGCCGACCACCGCGTCGACCCATCCGGCCGCGGTCGCCGCGACCATCAGCAGCGCCCAGTCACCTGCACCCATGCGGGCCATTCGATCACGCGGCCGTGTCTCGGGGAGGGCGCGGGAGAAAATGGGCGGCCTCGTTCGTTGACGGGGTGAGTGCCGGCTACGGAAGGATCCCCGACGTGTACCCGATGATGTTCCTGCTCTACGTGGTGGCGGAGATCGCCGTGCTGGCCTGGCTCGGCTCCACCCTCGGTGCGCTGACCACGGTGCTGATCTTCCTCGGCGTGTCGATCGCCGGGTATCTCGTGCTCGCCGCCCGCGGACGCCGCGCGCTGCGGAGCCTGTCGCGGCTGCGGTCCGGGCCGGCGCTGTCGGCGAGCCCCGAGCAGACGCTGACGGACGGGTTGCTCACCGGGCTCGGGGCGGCGCTGGTGCTGGTGCCCGGCCTGATCACCACGCTGCTCGGGGTCGTGCTGTTGTTGCCGACCCGGGCGGCGGCGCGGCCGCTGGTGCGGGCGGCGGTGGCGCGACGCGCCACGAAGCGGGGGTTCTCGGCAGGAGGGTTCTCGACACAGCGGCTGGTGATCGTGGACGGGCAGGTCGTCGACCACAGCGTCGTCGGGGCGGCCCCGCACCTGACCGCCGGTCCGGTCCCGACGTCGGGTGAGGCGCCGGTGCTGGAGGGGGAGATCGTCGACACCCCGCGGCCACGCGACGGGCGGTGACGGGGCAGACTGGGCAGCTGTGAGTCGAGCACCGCGCACCCAGCTTCTCGTCGGCGGCCGCATCTACAGTGCCAGCGCCCCCGATGCCACCGCGATGGCCGTCACGGACGGTGTGGTGGTGTGGGTCGGGCAGGACCGGCCCGGCCGCGCCCTGCACCCGGACGCCGAGATCGTCGACCTGGACGGGGCGTTCGTCGCCCCCGGATTCGTCGACACCCACGTCCATCTCACCGCGCACGGGCTGGCGTTGACCGGCCTGGATCTGACCGGCGCGGTCGACCGTGACGACGCGCTGCGCCGGCTGCGCGCGCACGCCGATGCCTGCGACGACGCGGTGCTGTGGGGGCAGGGCTGGGACGAGACCCGCTGGCCCGATCCGACCCCGCCGACCACCGCCGAGCTCGATGCCGCCGCCCCGGGCCGGATGGTCTATCTCGGGCGGGTCGACGCGCATTCGGCGGCCGCGTCCACCGCGCTGCGTGCCGCCGCCGGCGAGGATGTCGGCACGCTGGCGGGGTTCGATCCGGAACATCCGCTGACCGGCGCCGCGCACCACGCGGTGCGCGCCGCCGCGCGCAGCCGGCTGACCGCTGCGCAGCGCGCCCGCGCCCGCCTGGCCGCCCTGGACGATCTGGCCGCGCAGGGCATCGTCGCGGTGCACGAGTGCGGCGGCCCGGAGATCTCCGGGCTCGACGACTTCACCGAGTTGCTCGGCACCGATCATCCGGTGGAGGTGCGCGGCTACTGGGGACAGGCGGTGGGCAGCGCCGCCGAGGCCACCGAGCTGCTGGCCGCCACCGGCGCGCACGCCCTCGGTGGGGATCTGTTCGTGGACGGCTCGTTCGGCTCGCACACCGCGTGGCTGAGCCGCCCCTATGCGGATCGGCCGGACTGCTGCGGCACCGCCCATCTCGCCGAGGATCAGCTCGTCGCGCACATCCGGGCGTGCACCGAGGCGCGGATCCAGGCCGGTTTCCACGTCATCGGGGATGCCGCGACCGCCGCGGCGGTCGCGGCGTTCGAGGCGGTCGCGGGGGAGGTCGGGGGACCGGCGCTGGCGGCGTGCGGGCACCGGCTCGAGCACGTCGAGTCGCTGACGGTGGCGCAGGCGCAGGTGCTGTCGCGGTACGGGGTGATCGCGAGCATGCAGCCGGGCTTCGACGCGCTGTGGGGCGGACCGGGTGGGATGTACGCGCAGCGGCTCGGCGCCGATCGGGCCGCGACGCTCAACGCGTTCGCGCCGCTGGCGGCGACCGGGTTGTCGTTGGCGTTCGGCTCGGATGCGCCGGTGACGGCGCCGCGGCCGTGGCAGATGCTGCGGGCGGCGGTGCACCACCACACGCCGGGCAGCGGCATCTCGCCGCGGGCGGCGTTCGCCGCGGCGACCCGCGGGGCGTGGCGGGCCGGGGGCCGGCGGGACGGCACGGCCGGCACCCTCGAGCCGGGTGCCCCGGCGTCCTATGCGGTCTGGGAGGTCGGGGAGCTGGTGGTGCGGGCCCCGAAGGATTCGGTGCAGCGCTGGTCCACCGATCCGCGGTCGCGGGTGGCGCCGTTGCCCGATCTCGAGCCCGGTACCGACGATCCGGTGCTGGTGCGCAGCGTGCACCGCGACCGGGTCGTGTACGGCCGGTGACCGCACGGCCCCGGACGGCGGTGGCGGTGCGGGCGGCGGCCTCCGTCGCCGCGGGCTTGCTGCTGTTCGCGAGTTTCCCGCCGCGGCCGCTGTGGTTCCTGGCGCCGCTGGGGATCGCGTTGCTGGTCGCGGCCGTGACCACGGGGGCGCTGCGGCGCCGCGCCGGGTTCGGCTACGGATATCTGGCCGGGCTGGGGTTCTTCCTGCCGTTGCTGCCCTGGGTGGGGGTGTACGTGGGGCCGCTGCCGTGGCTGGCGCTGGCCGCCGCCGAAGCGGTGTTCGTCGGCCTGTTCGGGATGCTGGCGGTGCAGCTGCGGTCGCTGCGGGCGGCGCCGGTGTGGATCGCGGCGGTGTGGAGTCTGACCGAGTGGCTGCGCGCGAGTGTGCCCTTCGGGGGGTTCCCGTGGGGCCGGTTGGCGTTCGGGCAACCCGACGGGTTGTTCGTGTCCCTCGCCGCGGTCGGTGGGGCGCCGCTGGTGTCCTTCGCGGTCGCGCTGACCGGTGCGGGGCTGGCGGCCCTGGTCCCGGTGGTGCGCACCCGGCGGGGCTGGCCGGTGCCGGTCGCGGCGGTGCTGCTCGGCCCGGTCTGCGCGGCGGCGGTGTGGCCGCTGGTGCGCGCGGACGGGGACGTCGTGGACACGGTGACGGTCGCGGCGATCCAGGGCAGCGTGCCGCGTCTGGGGCTGGACTTCAACGCCCAGCGCAAGGCGGTACTCGACAACCACGTCGCCCGCACCCGTGAGCTCGCCGCCGACGTCGCCGCCGGGCGGGTCCCGGCGCCCGATGTGGTGATCTGGCCGGAGAACGCCTCCGACATCGATCCGCTGCGCAACGCCGACGCCGCCCGCGAGATCACCGCCGCCTCGGCCGCGATCGGCGCACCGATCCTGGTGGGGGCGGTGCTCGCCAACGGCGACGGCACCACCACCAACTCGGTGATCGTGTGGGACGCCGAGGCGGGGCCGGGGGAGCGGCACGACAAGCGGATCATCCAGCCGTTCGGCGAGTACCTGCCGTGGCGGTCGTTCTTCCGGTTGTTCTCCGAGTACGCCGACCGGGCCGGCTATTTCGTGCCCGGGGACGGGGACGGCACCGTCGAGGCGGCCGGTATCCCGATCGGGGTGGCGACCTGCTACGAGGTGGCCTTCGACCGGGCGTTGCGCGACGCGGTCGCCGCGGGGGCGCAGCTGCTGGCGGTGCCGACGAACAACGCCACCTTCGGCGACACCGAGATGACCTACCAGCAGCTGGCGATGTCGCGGTTGCGGGCCGTCGAGCACGGCCGGGCGGTGGTGGTCGCGGCGACGAGCGGGGTCAGCGCCGTCGTCGAACCGGACGGGCGGGTGGCGCAGGACACGCCGTTGTTCGTGCCCGATGCCCTGGTGGCGGAGGTGCCCTTGCGGGCAGACGTTACGCTGGCTAGTCGGCTCGGAGTCGCGCCGGAGCTTCTGCTCTGTGCGGTCGCCGTGGCCGCCGTGGGTGTCGCCGTCGTGCGGGGCCGGCGGGAGAAGGCCGGTTCGGGGCCCGTACCGAGCACCGGCGCAGCAGGAGCACCGGCCGGTGGCCGGTTCGACAAGGAGGACCTCTGATGGCAGCGGCGACGCCGGCCGGGAACGACAGCGCACCCAGCGCCCGCACCCTGGTGATCATTCC
>Ga0182741_1006487_pt1 | contig 10189 bp, 6 predicted proteins | sample eDN5th37CBELigOP_FD_128874 | JGI IMG/M metagenome (GOLD analysis project Ga0182741, IMG submission 128874) | Enriched Organic Plus compost microbial communities from Emeryville, California, USA - eDNA 5th pass 37_C BE-Lig OP (version 2) (version 2) ...
CGCCGTCGTCGGGATCCTGATCACGACGCAGCTCGAGACCATCGCCGGCGCCTGGGAGCTCATCCTGTCGGCGTCGGCTGGACTGGGGCTCGTGCTGATCCTCCGCTGGTACTGGTGGCGGATCAACGCCTGGAGCGAGCTGGCGGCGACGATCGTCCCGATCCTCGTCGCGCTGGTCGCCGGGATCATGAGCGCCGCCGGCAGCCCGCTCCCCGGGTTCAGCAACCCCTTCCCGACGAACCTCTTCTTCGTGGTCGGGGTGACCACGGTGGCCTGGCTCGTCGCGACGTTCCTGACGCGCCCGACCGAGGCGGCGACGCTCGACGCCTTCTACCGGCGCGTGCACCCCGCGGGGCCGGGGTGGGCGCCCGTCGCGGCGCGTCACCCCGACGTGCGGCAGGAGGAGCGGCTCGGTCCGCTCTTCGTGAACTGGCTCGTCGGTATCGCACTCGTCTACTGCACCCTCTTCGGGACGGGGTATCTGATCTTCGGGCGTCCGATGGCCGGGCTCGTCCTGCTCGCGATCGCGCTGGGCGCGGCGGCGCTGCTCTGGCGCTCCATCGGCACGGAACGGGTGCCGGCTGCGGGGGGCGAGCTCGAGCTGCGGCCGCCCCGGAAACCGGCCGGCGTCCGAGAGCCGTGAGCTTGAAGCACTTATCCCCTCGCGTTAGCTTTCCATGGTCTCTTTTCGCGGGCGCGTCCCGCATTCCGAACGGGAGGTCTTGATGAGCACCATCAACCAGCCCGAGCTGGCTGTCACCATCACCGACGTCGCGTCGGCCGAGGTGCGGAAGTTCATGGACATGGAAGGGGTCGACCCCAACCGTGGCGGACTTCGCGTCAGCGTGCAGCCCGGTGGCTGCAGCGGCTTCAAGTACGGTCTCCTGATCGAGGATCAGCCGGCCGACGACGACGTGATCGTCGATCGCACGGGATATCGCATCTTCGTCGATCCCTTCTCGGCCCAGTATCTGAGCGGCGTGACGATCGACTACGTGTCCTCGATGCAGGGATCCGGCTTCACCTTCAAGAACCCGAACGCGACCGGCGGTTGCGGTTGCGGTAGTTCCTTCGCCGTCTGACCAATCCAATGACACGCACGGTTTCTGGCGCCCCCGCGGGCGCCGGTGCCGCGCCGCAGGCCCGCGACTCTCATCGAGGTCGCGGGCCTGCGCGCGTCACCCCCTCCCAGCATCATGCAGGCGCCCATCTCGAGAAGATCCGGACGATCATCGTCGAGGACCATGAGCAGATCGCCCGGCTCGTCGCCGCCCGGATCGGCTCGCTCATCCGCGAACGGCAGATGGCCGGCGAGCAGGCCGTCCTCGGTCTCGCCACCGGGTCCACGCCGATCGGCGTGTATCGCGAGCTGATCCGGATGCACCGTGAGGAGGGGTTGAGCTTCCGCAACGTCGTGACGTTCAATCTCGACGAGTACTATCCGATGTCGAAGGAGAGCATCCACTCCTACCACCGCTTCATGTGGGAGAACCTCTTCTCGCACGTCGACATCGATCCGGCGAACGTCCACATCCCGGACGGCTCGCTCCCGCGCGACCAGATCGACGAGTTCTGCGCGCGGTACGAGGCGGAGATCGTCCGCGCGGGGGGGATCGACTTCCAGATCCTCGGCATCGGCAAGACGGGGCACATCGGGTTCAACGAGCCGGGCTCCGGAATGGACAGCCGCACGCGCCTCGTCACCCTCGACACGATCACGCGCAAGGACGCGGCGGCCGACTTCTTCGGTGAGGAGTACGTTCCACGGGAGGCGATCACGATGGGCGTCGCCACCATCCTCGACGCGCGCGAGATCGCGATTCTCGCGACGGGGGAGCACAAGGCGGCGATCGTCGCGCGCGCGCTGGAAGGGGAGATCGACGTCGAGGTCGCGGCGACCTTCCTGCAGACGCACGCCAACACCACCTTCTACGTCGATCGCGCCGCCTCGGCCGAGCTGACGCGCGTGAAGACGCCGTGGCTCATCGACGAGGTGCAGTGGACGCCGGAGCTGATGGTGCGCGCGGTGATCTGGCTGAGCGTGACCACCGGCAAGGCGATCCTCAAGCTGACGCAGGGCGACTACGCCGAGCACCGGATGTCGTCGCTGGTGGCGCGCTACGGGTCGCCGGGCGAGGTGAACGGGAAGGTCTTCAACATCCTCGGGGCGAAGATCCGCGGGAAGTCGAAGCTGCCGCGGGGACAGCGGATCATCCTCTTCTCGCCGCATCCCGACGACGACGTGATCAGCGCCGGCGGCATCTTCCGCAAGCTGGTCGAGAACGACAACGAGATCATCGTCGCGTACATGACGAGCGGCAACATCGCCGTCTTCGATCACGACGTGCGGCGCTACGTGGACTTCCTCGAGCGGCTCGCGGCCGAGGACATCCTGAGCCAGGAGAAGGTCAGCACGCTCGCGACGGCGGTGTACGGCTTCCTGCAGCGCAAGGAGCCGGGCCAGGTCGACATCCGCGAGATCCAGGATCTCAAGCGGCTGATCCGCGAGTCGGAGGCGGTGAGCGGCATCGAGACGATCGGGCTGCCGCGCTCCCAGGCGCGCTTCCTCAACCTCCCCTTCTACCAGACGGGGAAGGTGCGCAAGGATCCGATCGGGCCGCAGGACGTCGCGATCGTGCGGGCGCTGCTCGAGGAGTTCAAGCCGCAGCACATCCTCGTCGCCGGCGACCTCTCCGATCCGCACGGTACGCACCGGATGTGCAAGGAAGCGATCGACAAGGCGCTCGAGGAGATCCGCGAGTCGCCCGACCAGTCCTGGGAACCCGCCGCGCCTCCCGAGGCCGCGAGCTCGTGGACCGGACCGGACGTCGAGGAGGCGCAGCCCCGTCGCGGCGCGCCCTACGTCTGGCTGTATCGCGGCGCCTGGGCGGAGTGGCCGATCCACGAGACGACCTGGCTCGTGCCCCTGTCGCAGGAGGAGCTCAAGCTCAAGATCCAGGCGATCTTCAAGCACCAGTCGCAGAAGGACTCCGCCCCCTTCCCGGGTGGCTACGACGAGCGCGAGTTCTGGGAGCGCGTCGAGGCCCGCAACAAGGGCACGGCCGAGGAACTGAACCGCCTCGGCCTCGCCGAGTACTTCGCGATGGAGGCGTATGTCGTCGAGTGATCGGACCGACCGTCACGGGGCGGGCGCATGAGACAGGGCTTCACGCCACTCGACCTTGCGGTCCTCGTGGTGTATCTGATCGGCACCACCCTCCTCGGCGTCTGGCTCGGCCGCGGGCAGAAGGACTCGAAGGACTACTTCGTCGCGGGAAGCGCGATTCCCTGGTGGGCGGTGCTGTTCTCCGTCGTCGCGACGGAGACGAGCGCGCTCACGTTCATCAGCATTCCTGGTGTCGCGTACCTCGGCAACTTCACCTTCCTCCAGATCGCAGTCGGCTATCTGCTGGGCCGGATCGTGATCGCGTTCACGCTGCTGCCGCGCTATTACGAGGGTGAGCTCGTGACGGCGTACTCGCTGCTGGAGAAGCGGTTCGGGGTGGCGACGCGCCGGTTCGCATCGCTCATCTTCATGGGCACGCGCACCTTCGGGGATTCCGTCCGGCTGTTCGCGACGTCGATCCCGATTGCGCTGATCATCGGCTCCCTCGTGCCGGCCGAGTACGTGCGACCCGCGTCGATCCTGATCCTCGGTGGCTTCACCGTGCTGTACACCTATCATGGCGGCATGCGCGCCGTGGTATGGACGGACGTCGTGCAGACCTTCGTCTATCTGTTCGGTGGCATCAGCGCGCTCTACCTGATCGGACGCGACGTGCCGGGCGGATGGAGCCACGTTCTCACGACGGCGGACATCCAGGGGAAGCTGCAGGTCATCGACACGTATCGGGGCTTCGACCGTGCGAACACGCTGTGGGCAGGTTTGCTCGGCGGCGCATTCCTCTCGATGGCATCGCATGGCGCCGATCAGATCATCGTGCAACGGCTGCTCGCATCGCAGAATCTCGCCGACGCGCGCAAGGCGCTGATCGGCAGCGGCATCGCGATCATTCTGCAGTTCGCGCTCTTCCTCCTGATCGGTATCGGACTGTACTCCTACTACGACGGCCGCACCTTCCAGTCGGCGGACTCGATCTTCCCCCGCTTCATCATCGAGGGAATGCCTCCCGGAATGACCGGGCTCGTGATCGCGGCGCTCCTCGCGGCGGCCATGAGCACCGTCTCGGGGGCGCTCAACTCCCTCTCGGCGGCGACGACCTACGACATCTACCTCCCGATCAAGAATCGCCGCGCCGACGACCCCAGCGGGCTGCGCGTCGCCAAGCGATTCACCCTCGTGTGGGCGGTGATCCTGATCGGCGGCGCGATGTTGTATCGCGAGCAGGGCACGCCCGTCGTCGAGATCGCGCTGGCGATCGCCTCCTTCACGTACGGCGGCCTGCTCGGCTCGTTCTTCCTCGCGATCCTGTGGAAGCGCGCGATCCAGCGAGACGTCATCCTCGGCATGGCCGTCAGCGTCGTGACCATGTCGATCGTCGTGTTCGCCCGGAAGTTGTCGGTGTTCTTCCCCGCGCTGGAACCGATCGGGCGGATCGCCTACCCCTGGTACGTGCTGATCGGCACCTCGATCACCATGCTCGTCGGTATGCTCTCGTCGCTGACGCATCCGATGCCCCCGGCACAGGTGACGGACGTCGATTCCGCAGCGAGGGCGGCATGAGCGCGATCGTGATCGGCATCGACGGCGGCGGCAGCAAGACGCGAGCGATCGTCGCCGACGAACAGGGGAAGTGGATCGCCGACGTCGTGGGCCCGGGGAGTGCGGTCCGACCGGGGCAGCACGAGCACTCGGCCGACGTGGTGGCCGAGGTCGTGCGCGACGCCCTCGCCTCGTGCGACATGACCCACGTCCGCCCGCGCGTCCTCTGCGTCGGCGTCGCCGGGGTGGGGCGCGAGCCGGAGCGCGAGGCGTTCTGGCAGGCGCTGCTCGCCCGCGACCTGGCCGAGGACGTGGTCATCCACTCCGACTTCGCGATCGCGCTCGACGACGCGTTCGGGGACGGCCCCGGTGTGCTGCTGATCGCCGGCACCGGTTCAGCGGCGTTCGGACGCGGCCCGGCGGGTGCGACGGCGCGCTGCGGCGGCTGGGGTCCGGTGATCGGCGACGAGGGGGGCGGCGCGTGGATCGGCCGGCGCGCGCTCTCGGTCGTGGCGGCGTCGGCGGACGGACGCGAGCCGGAGACGGCGCTCGTGGGCGCGGTACTGACTGCGGCCCAGGTCAACGAGGTCTCGGAGCTGGTCGGGTGGGCCGCGCAGGCGACGCCCCGTCAGCTCGCGACGCTGGCGCCCGTGGTGATGAGCGTCGCCGACGCCGGGGATCTGCGCGCGAACTCGATCGTGAGCCTCGCCGTCGAGGAGCTCGTGCTCCACATCCGGGCGCTCGCGCGCCAGCTCTTCGCCGACGAGCGGGCGGCGCTCCCGGTGGCCTTCTCCGGCGGGTTGCTCTCGCGCGGCACGACGCTGCGCAAGCGGCTCGAGCACCGGATGCGGAGCGCGGTGCCGGGGGCTCAGATCCGCACCGAGGAGGTCGTGCCGGCGCGCGGGGCGGTGCGTGGGGCGCTCCGCATGATCGGCGAGGGGATGGCGGACGCCTCGGCGTAGTCCGACCGCCCCAGAAAGGCAGAGGCGGCGTCGCGCGAGCACTCTCGCGTGACGCCGCCTTTCATTAGCTCGTGAATCGCCCGGCGCTCAGGACGAGAAGGTCGTGAGCGGCTCGTTCTCCGGCGTCTCGTCGAGCTGCGGCTCGGCGTCCAGCATCCGATCGTCGGGGGGCAACTGATCCGCCGTCCAGACCCCCTCGGACTTCGCGACCCAGGTCGTGGCGATCATGTCCCCGATCACGTTCACCGTCGTGCGCGACATGTCCAGGATGCGATCGACGCCGAGCACGATCGCGATCCCCTCGCCCGGCACGCCGAACATCGTGAGGATCCCCACGAGCAGCGGGATCGACCCGCCCGGCACGCCGGCCGCGCCCACCGCGGTGAGCACGGACATCACGATGACGACGATCTCCTGCCCCAGCGAGAGGTTCACGCCGAACACCTGGCACAGGAAGATGACCGTGATCCCCTCGAAGAGGGCGGTGCCGTTCATGCACATGGTGCTGCCGATGGGCAGCACGAAGCCGGCGATCTTGCCAGGGACGCCGACGTTCCGCTCGATCACCGCGAGGTTGGTCGGCAGCGAGGCGCTGGAGGAGCTGGTCGAGAAGGCGGTGATGATCGACGACCGGATGCGCGCGAAGAAGAGCCGCGGCGAGACCCCGACGAGGAAGCGGAGGATGAGCGAGTTCGTGCCGACCGCGTGCAGGATCAGCGCCGTCATGACGACCGCGACGTAGGTGCCGAGCGGCGCGAGCAGCGCCCAGCCGAAGCGCGAGGTGACGCCGAAGATCAGCGCGGTCACGCCATAGGGCGCGAGGCGCATCGCGAACTCGACGATCTTGATGACCACCTCGTTCAGCGACTCGAGCCAGGCGACCATCGGTCGGGCGCGTTCCGTCGGGATCATCGTCAGCGCTGCGCCGAACACGAGCCCGAAGAAGATGAGCGCCAGCAGATCCAGGTCGACGGCGGCGCGCAGCGGGTTGCGCGGGACGATGTTGACGAGCGTCTCGATCCCGAAGGTGGACGTGGCCGCCGCCTCCACCTTGGACGTCGCGTCCGAGGCGTACGTCTGCAGCAGCTCCGCACGGATCGTGGGATCGAGCCGCTCGCCCGGCCGCATCGTATTGACGGCGATGAGCCCGAGCGTGGCCGAGAGCGCCGTCGTGGCGAGGAAGTAGCCGATCGCCTTGGAGCCGATCCGTCCCACGCGCCGGATGTCGCCCAGCCCCGCCACGCCGAGCGAGATCGAGGCGAACACCAGCGGCACGACGATCATGAAGAGCATCCGGAGGAAGATCTGCCCCACCGGGCCCGCCAGATACTTGTTCAGCCCATCGACGAGCGGATGCTTGCCGCCGAGCATGACGTTCATCGCCACGCCCAGCCCAGCGCCGACGACGAGTCCGATCAGGATCTTGGTGTGCAGCTTCATGCCACGGCCGCTGCCGCCGATCGATTCACTCATGGCTTCTCAATGGTACGACGGCGGATCGAGCGACACCGGACGAGCGCCGCGACGAAGCACCGAATGCCTGTTCCCGTATGCAAAGTAGAGGATGAGGCCGATCGCGAGCCAGATGCCGAAGCGCTCCCACGCGTGGAGCGGGAGACCGGCCATCACGTACAGGCAGGCACCGGCGCCGAGGAGCGACACGGCCCACACGAACGGCACCTTGAACGGCCGGTGCCGCTCCGGCTCCTTGAGCCGCAGCACCAGCACCCCGATGCACACGATGGCGAACGCGGAGAGGGTGCCGATGTTCGTGAGGTCGTAGATCTCGTTCTCGTCGAGCACGAGGCTTCCCAGCGCCACGACCAGCCCCGTGAACACGGTCGTGATGTGCGGCGTGCGGTACTTGGGGTGGATCTTCGCCGCCCAGGGGGGGAGCAGCCCGTCGCGCGCCATCGCGAAGAAGATGCGCGGCTGGCCGTACTGGAAGACGAGCAGCACCGCGGTCAGGGAGACGACGGCGCCGGCCGCCACGATCCAGCTCGCCGTCTTGAGCCCCGCGACGCTGAGCGCCTGGGCCAGCGGGTCCGCCCCCTTGAGCTGCATGTACGGCACGAGCCCCGTCGCCACGATGCCGACGATGACGTAGATCAGCGTGCAGACCCCCAGTCCATACAGGATGCCGCGCGGCATGTTCCGCTGCGGATCCTTCGTCTCCTCGGCGGCGGTGGAGATGGCGTCGAAGCCGATGTAGGCGAAGAAGACGATCGCCGCCCCCTGGTGGATCCCCCGCCAGCCGTTGGGCGCGAACGGCTTGTAGTTCGCCGGGTCGATGTTCATCGCCCCGACCACCACGAACAGGCCGAGGACCAGCAGCTTCACGACCACCATGACGTTGTTCGCCCGCACGCTCTCCTTGACGCCGATGTAGAGCAGCCAGGTGATGAGCATGACGATGACGAACGCCGGCACGTTCAGGAGCACGGGGATCCCCGCGAATCGGGGCGCCGTCTCCAGCAGGCCGTGCACCGCCGGGTCGCTGCTCAGGAGCGCCGTGCGGTAGCCGTGCGTCAACCAGTCGGGGAGGTGGACGCCGAAGCCGGACAGCAGGGAGTTGAAGTACCCGCTCCACGCGATGGCCACCGCGATGTTGCCGACCGCGTACTCGAGGATCAGGTCCCAGCCGATGATCCACGCCACCAGCTCGCCGAGCGTCGCGTACGAGTAGGCGTAGGCGCTCCCCGCCTGCGGAATCATGCTGGCCAGCTCCGCGTAGCAGAGCGCCGCGAGGCCGCAGACGAGCCCCAGGAGGATGAAGGAGAGGATCAGCGCGGGACCGGCGCCGTAGCGCACGACCTGTCCCGTGGGAAGGACCTCGCCGGCCGCCGCCGTGCCGATCGAGGAGAAGATACCGGCGCCGATGACCGCACCGATTGACAGCATCACCAGGTCGCCGGTGTCGAGGGCGCGCTTGAGCCCCCCCTGCCCCTCGGGGAGCAGGTCGGCGATCGGCTTGCGCGAGAAGAGCGAGGACATGCGCGGGCGGGCTCGCTAGAGGAAGAGAGGACCGAAGACGACGGAGACGATCGCCATCAGCTTCAGCAGGATGTTGAGGCTCGGACCCGAGGTGTCCTTGAACGGATCGCCGACGGTGTCGCCGACGACGGCGGCACGATGCGCCTCGGAGTTCTTTCCACCGTGGTGCCCCTTCTCGATGTACTTCTTGGCGTTGTCCCATGCGCCGCCGGCATTCGCCATCATCAGGGCGAGCAGCGCGCCGCTGCCGATCGATCCGATGAGCAGGCCGCCGAGCGCCTCGGCGCCCAGCGCGATGCCGACGGCGATGGGGACGATGACGGCGATCGCGCCGGGGAGGACCATCTCGCGGATCGCGCCATCGGTGGCGATGCGCACCGCGCCGGCGGCGTCGGGCGGCGTCGTGCCTTCCATGATCCCCGGAATCTCCCGGAACTGGCGCCGCACCTCGTTGACCATCGCCATGGCCGCCCGGCCGACCGCGCCCATCGTCATCGCGCTGAAGAGGAACGGCATCAGCGCGCCGATGAAGAGCCCGAGCAGCACGTTCACGTTCAGCAGATCGAAGGCGCTCACCTTCGTGATCTGCGAGTAGGAGACCATGAGCGCCAGCGCCGTGAGCACGGCCGATCCGATCGCGAACCCCTTCCCCGTCGCCGCCGTGGTGTTCCCCAGCGAGTCGAGGGCGTCCGTCCGCTCACGCACCTCGGCGGGGAGGTGCGACTGCTCTGCGATGCCGCCGGCGTTGTCGGCGACGGGGCCGTACGCGTCGGTCGCGAGGGTGATGCCGAGGGTCGAGAGCATCCCCACCGCGGAGATGGCGATGCCGTAGAGGCCGGCCAGTTTGTAGGTCGCCCAGATCGCGCCCACGATCGTCAGGAGCGGCGCGGTGGTCGACAGCATGCCGAGGGCGAGCCCGCCGATGATCGCCGGCCCGGTGCCGGAGACCGCCTGGGCGGAGAGCCGCTGCGTCGGGCCGTACTCGTAGGCCGTGTAGTACTCGGTGGCGGTGCCGATCACCTGGCCGGCGACCAGCCCGACGACGATCGCCCAGAAGAGGCGCAGGTCGAGCCCGAGCCCCACGAACAGCGCCGCGGTCGCGAGGAGGACGAGCGCCCCCGCCCCGAAGATCCCCGCGCGCAGCGCCCAGAGGAGGCGCCCCATCCCAGCCTGCTCGTGCGTCCGCACGAAGAAGGTGCCGATGATCGCGCCGATGGCGCCGATCCCCGCGATCCCGAGCGGAAGGGCGAACGCGGTCGCATCGAAGGTGCCGGCCGCGCCGGTGGGGAGCACCGCATTCTCCCCGGCCCCGACGACGCCGACGGCGGCGAGGGACATCGCGGCCACGATCGACCCGGTGTACGACTCGAACAGGTCGGCGCCCATCCCGGCCACGTCGCCCACGTTGTCGCCCACGTTGTCGGCGATCGTCGCCGGATTCCGCGGATCGTCCTCCGGGATGCCGGCCTCCACCTTCCCGACCAGGTCGGCGCCGACGTCCGCCGCCTTGGTGTAGATCCCCCCACCGACGCGCGCGAAGAGGGCGATCGACGAGGCGCCGAAGGCGAAG
>Ga0182741_1006488_pt1 | contig 10187 bp, 3 predicted proteins | sample eDN5th37CBELigOP_FD_128874 | JGI IMG/M metagenome (GOLD analysis project Ga0182741, IMG submission 128874) | Enriched Organic Plus compost microbial communities from Emeryville, California, USA - eDNA 5th pass 37_C BE-Lig OP (version 2) (version 2) ...
AGTCAGTCAGTCAGTCAGTCAGTCAGTCAGTCAGTCAGTCAGTCAGCCAGTGTCAGTGTCGGTGTCAGTGTCGGTGTCAGTGTTGGTGTCAGTGTCGGTGTCAGTGTCAGTGTCAGTATCAGTGTCAGTGGCGCTGCACGACTCGACTTGACTTGACTTGACTTGGTTGAGTCAACTTCGCTTCCTCCGGTGGTATGCAACTCGAAGTGTGCTGGTAATATAATAATCAATATGGTAAATAAACGGTAAGATACAGTACAATACGCACTGTAATTTACCGTAATGCACCGCAACACACCCTAGCCTATGCGGCTGTGTGTCTCATCAAACCGTCGCCAATGTCCAGTTCTAGCCGTATCCGGCTAAAATCTCAGTGCACCCGCCTAAGAAACTTCCTCCACTGGCCTAAGAAACTTAGTTAGCCGCCCGCGCAGATTTAGTTAGTTAGCCTCCTAAGATTTCTTCTTAGCTGCCCTAGCTAGGGCCCCTTCATTCAAGTTGCCGGGTCGCCGGGCCGCCTAAGATATTTATTTTCTTAGCACAGCTGACACACTGGTATACACTGACATAGAGACACACCGACACTGAGGCACTGAGGCACTGACGCGCTGAGGCACTGACACACTGACACAGTGACACTGACATGGGCGTGAAGGGCCTGCTTAAAGTGCTCGCGCAGCACATGAAGCGCGTGCATATTGCCAGCTTCAGCGGACAACGCGTCGCAGTTGACGCGTCAACATGGCTACACCGAGGCGCGGTGGCGTGTGCCAGGGCACTGGTGCTGTCACGCGACGGTGGCAATACCCCACGCGCACATATCCACTACTGTCTGCGCATGCTACACATGCTCGTAACGAGCGCGGGCGTTGCACATGTCGTACTGGTGTTCGACGGCGCGAGACTGCCCGCCAAGTCCGTTACTCATTTGGAACGCGAAGAGGAGAGACAGAGGGCGCTATCCACGCTGCTTGCACTCGAGGCAGCCTCGGGAAGCCCTCCTCAATCCGCCTACATGCCTGCGGTCGACATCACTCCAGAGGGTACGTAGTGCTGTATGCTCGTTTCGTCGTCGGTTACGCGGGCTACGTCTCCACCCTAAGAGCCTTGGAACAATTTTTCCAACCTCGTGTTCCGCGTTGCACATGCTGGGTAGACACCGAGGGCGGACTCGATATGGTGCCGACACACTCTACAGGTTTGAAACTATCAGTGTCCGCTCTGGTCATACTTGAAGACATTCTCCTCACCGCAAATCAACTTGAAATTGTAATGCCTGCACTCTCCGATCAACCCTCATTCCAGACGCCCACATGCTGCGGGAGCTCATCAAGCTCGACGAGAAGCTCAACGCAGTTGTAGAATGCATCACTGCACCCTACGAAGCTGACGCACAAATCGCCTACCTCTGCAGAACCAAATACGTTGATCTGGCCATCAGCGAGGACTCCGACTTGATCGTCTACGGTGCTCCGAAGATCCTCTTCAAGATGGATGGGAAGGGAAATGGAGACCTGCTCGACGTGGAGGCGCTCGTAACTGGCGCGGTGTATGACGATGGTCGCAGAATCATGGCTTGGAACCACGGCCTTCTGCTTGGACTGGCCGCCCTCGGCGGGTGTGGTAAGTTAGGCCTTTGTTAGTGTTGTAGTGTTTGCAGCTTGACTGACATCCTCTTGAAACGATTCCTTCCGACTCTGCCATAGGCTCCAGGTTCAGCTGACTGAGACCCTTAGCCTCACTCCACCTTCCCTACCCCCTCACACACATTTAGACTACCTCAAGTCGCTTCCTGGAATGGGCGTCCAGAGAGCGCTTTCGTATGTGCTTGAATACGGTAGCATCGATGCAGCCTTGAAACCTATACTTGAGAACCACATCCCAACCGACAAGCTGCTGTGTGATATTGTAAAATCAGTTGGCTTGGACCCATCGCTTGCCGGGTTGAACAAAAAGACAAACGCCGGACAGTCTGACCCTCAGCAAAAACCAGCGGAACCTCTTTCTGCATTCACACGGTTCACCTGCTATCGTGCGGCTATCTATCGATGCCGGCTCGTCTATATGCATCAACACGTTTATGACCCAGTCACTGGAAAATGTGTCCCAGGACTGCCTCTGCCTGATACCCCCTCTCAACTCGCCCAGTTGGCAGTGCTCGCGCACTTTGACACTCGACTGCTACGCAATGTTGACGGTGCAAGTAGCAGTCTGTTGCTTTCCGAGATTTATCGAACTCTGATCGGTGAACCTGTGAGCGACGGAGAGATCAGGCGAATCGCGCTGGGCATGGTGCATCCCGAAACGAAAGTTCCCTTCACAACTCCGCTACAGTTGAAACCGTACAAATACGATTATACCGATGGAATGGACAACAAGCTGCCAGATACAGAACCAGCCGAAGCTGCCGCCGTTCACTGGGACTCAAAGGTATCCATTGAATACGTGGATCAACAGCAATTTGAGACGAAAGGCAATGAGTGGAGGAATCGCAGGCTGACGAAGATGTCCAAAGCACAAACGCCGCCGTCAAACTCCGCACAATCACTACTGGAAAGAAAAGTAGCGGAGGTCCTATCTCCTGTGCTCTTGGGGCAGAGGCGCAACCCAGTTCCTTTTGAGGACACCTGCCAGGACAAGGTTCGGAAGCGCCTACGACAGGTATCAAAATTTCACGATCATGAATGCGATCGCAGTCATATTCAGAGCGCGGCATATTCAGAACCTGCAGGAAACGTAGCACCGATTCGTTGTAATAACGCTTCTGTGCAGTTCCACAATGAGAAGGAGAACGTACTGTATGCTAAAGACGAATCGCTAGCAAGGGTGAATACTGAATCAGCCAGACCAATCTCCATCGTAAAGTCAGGCAACAGGGAGGCGTACTTGCTTCAAATGAAGAGGTTGGCCGGAGAGATCTCTGTGTCTCAGCAACAAGAGGAACTGCCACCCACGGAATCTACCGCAGGTAATGTTACAAAACCATTGGACATTACGTCTCCCATTCCAAAATGGGTAAAACGCATGCGCGTACCATTTTCAGCACCACACCGAAAAGAAGTCGCCCGGATTCGAAGCTCAGCAGTAACAGCCTTGTCGACGCATGACCTCTTCCAGAGTACCACACATGAGTCTTCGGATACAGCAGCAGAACGAACAAGTCGGATGTCAATTCTCTGTACCGCCTCCGAAACGAGTGGTACGGACTCCTCGCAACTCGCATCAAAGCCAATGCAGCCTCCACAGGTCACGCTTTTCAGTGTCAGTCCTACCCGAGGCTCAACCGTATGCCTAGCGTTGGAGTTAGATCAGAGAGAAGTCGATCGAGGGGCTCGCCATCGAACGATGCTCGAGAAACTGAGTTGGTCACCCGATATGGGAGACGAGACTGACTACAGTGCCGATTGGAGGCTGGAATTCGACCCTGGGTTCCTAGATCAAGACGAGGCGAATCATATCGACGACTTCGACAAGCCGCTTCAGTTCAAGGTCCCCGGACGAGGATCAGGCACACAGCTTCAGCGGAAATTCAAGTTACAACCGTTCGGCGAATAATGAGGCACCTGATCAAGAATATACCTTAAGCATATTTGTAGACGTTAAAAGCAACACGAACAATTGTATGTCATGTGAAACCTGTCGCGATGGAGATCCTTGTGTACGTTGAGAAGTTGGGAGGACTAATTAGAACGGCGGGGCACGTGCACAGAAGTGACGGACTAAAATAGGAGAAAGGATGATAAGAGGCAAATTGACAACAAGTGGTATTCTCGAACATATTATGCAATGACAAAACCGGTGTATAAATACAAGATTAAATTTGAAGTCAGGGCCGAATCAGGAGCTACATTGCTTACTTAACAATCGATGCTCGGCGCTTGCCTTGATTACTCGTCACAGAGGCGATCAATGCTTCGACCAATGCGACAAACTCTGCGGCCTGTGGCGCGGATTCGAAAGCCATATCAAGCGTGCGATGTGCTTTATCAGTACGTTTGCTGTAATCCGCTTTCTTCTGTGCAGTATCATAGATGACGATATTGCCCAAAGCGACTAGTCCACCATCTTCGGGAGCCGCCTGTGGGTTCTTCTCCTCTTCGCATGCTTCTTCTCCATAGCCTGCAACGGTGCGCGGACTGAATGACATGGTTGAACGCAGTGCGTCCTCGGTGGGCTGAACCGTAGGGCGATCAGAGGGCAAAACCAGATGTTGGATGATGCTTACGCACAGCATTGGGTGCATCGCACGCGGTGCACTGTAGTTCTGCATGACGAAGGTGTGCTTACCAATTACGACATCTGCAATGTAGGTGAGGGGAATGCACCTTTCACTATCGACTTTGCGATCAGATTTCGACTTGCTCCAGCAGATGGCTCGCCGCTGCTTATCATAGAAGACTGTACGCTCTTGCGGCTTCCCCTTGTCATGCGAGAATTTAGTGACACGGAAGCCCTCAATCAGCCGTTGCTCGCGATCGGGTGTTAATAGCAGTTTTGGACTCTTCATAGCTGCGTTCGTTGGCAGAACACCTGAGAACGATGCTCGAGACATCGAACCACGGCGATGAGACGCTGCTGAAGACGAAGACAGAAGCGATGGTGACGGCTCTGGGAGCGGAGTTAATCCGCCTGACGAATCGCCATGAGACAAAGGTTGAGGAAGTGGGGTTGTGAGGACCGGTTCTAGGCTGGTCGCGCGAGCTGAGCTTGACAGAGCCTGAGGGCTGGGGCTCGGACGACCGGTGCTAGACGGCAAAGATTCATGGTCTTCAATCAGTTTCTCCAACTTCAGTGGTTTGGACGCAATGATCTCAAGAGCAGATGGCTCGCGCAAAACCTGGGGAGTGTAGAACTTCGATGAGTCTAAGGTGTCAGTTGAAGGAATAGGAGATGGGGCGCGGGATCGAGAATTCAGTGACGATGGCGTTGCAGCCGGAGTCACTTGAAGAGTTCCCAAAGCGTCAACAACCACACGCTGTCGACGGCTTGCCTTGGGTGTGGTCAAAGCGGCAATCACAGCCTTGGCAGCGGCTTCATCAGGCGTTTGAGGCACAAATGTGCATGTCAAAACGATATACCCATGCTTGCGTTCAGCAGCCGGTTCATCATCTTCGTCATATAGTTCGTCAGACTTCCCTTTCGTTGAGGGCTGCATCGCGCGCTGAACAGAATGTAGGTGTTTGGCTAGAGAGCGTGAAACTGAGACATCAGGTAGCGTTTCCGGGGGCACGTATTGGCGCAGTGCTTCTCGAATCGCGCGCGCTGTGAGTGCCTCGGTAACCACATGAGACGAAGAGCCAGGAGCAGTCGAAGAACCTGCGTGTTCCATGGCAAGCTTTTTCACTTGAGTTCTAATGGCCTTGCGCGCGCTGCGGTCATGCTCTGCGAAGGTTAGGAGCGCGCGCTTGTACATATGTCTACGCGCACGAGGAAGCGACAAGGGTACACGAAGCTTTGCGACTGTGACTCGCACAGTTCCAGGTTGCTGTGGCTCACCTACGCGTGGCTCTGGTGCCGCGGCACCTGTGGCTGTTCTGTAGAATGCCTTGCCGGAGGTAACGCACGCCGTGGCAATCTGATCCAAGCCAATCTCGCTTTCAGAGAGCCAGTCAGTTTCTGTTACGATCGGATTGGTTGGATCTACATGAAGCAGATCATACACATTAAGCTGCACAACTTGGCGTGCGTTTGGATTGTAGCTCAAAGCGAAAGTGGTCTCAAACGTGTGCCTCTCTTGCTCATGAGAAATATCTGTGTGACCAATGAAAATATCATTAGCAAGCGCATGGGAAGATGTGTACACACCAATCAAGAAGTTTGGATCGGAGGCATCAGGAGCACGAATGTGTAATGGAGGCAGGTTTCGGTATGAAATGCTGAATTCAATACGGCCAGGTGGAAGTGAGTCAGGAATAATAACTGGAAGCTCTGCTAGCTCAAGCTGCCCAAGAGCCGACGAAGCCCCTGCCTCATTCTGAACTGTCCGACCTTCTGCCTGAACTGCTTCAACTTCTTCGTCAGCGGCATCTGCAGGAGCTGGATCATCCAAGGGTTCCATTCCTTCTTGGGGGTTTTCGGTCAATGTGGGGCCAGACTCCTCGTCTTGTCGTGTATCATAGATTCCAGCTCCCCTCGCCTGTGCGAGACGGCCTGTTGAGCGTGCGCTAAGGGGTGGGGGCTTATACGAGAGTCGCCGGAGTGCAAATGGTGGTGGAGTTCGTACTCCCCACATTTTACTTGGCGTCCAGTGTCTGACGCGTTTTTCTGTTTCAGGTACAGCTTTAGATACGGATGTGGTCGCTGCAGGTAGAGGAGGAAGCTTACCGCTTCGAGGTGAGATACCTAAAATGCTGCTCTCGGAACCACGTCGTTCATGCTGTGGACTAGCTGCTGGCACTGAAGTTGCCTCATCAAGCTTCTTAAACTCAGGAACGTATGAACGGAGAGCAGCAAAGAGCTCACCACCCGAGGTCACGACGGCAGGAGGAGTCAAGCGGCTGGCTCTAAAAAGCGAAGTTAAAGCCGTGATCCAGACATCTCTGAATCTCAATGATGGAGCGCGTAGGTGGAGCGCAGTAAGACGCTTCTGCGTAGAGTTACCAGGCTGTCCGTTCACGTTTGTAGCTCTGAAAGAACCAGATGACGGTACAGCTAGGATCAGCGTGACACGAGTTGCGGAACGATAAGCGATGCTGGTAAGCAAGCGCCTCTTTGCTGTGCTGTGTGGGGGTGGAAGAGGCGGAGCGGAAGTCGGAGGAGTGCCTTTGGATGGATTTGACTCCGAGATATTTGAAGCGAAGATCTTTGTGATATCACTGGGTGAAGCATCGAAGGGAAGCTGACGTAGACGATCTTCATACTCTTCAACAGCCGCTAGAATAGGATCATCCAAGTACAGGATATCTGCATAGTCATCAACACAGATCGCCACCACGTCATTCAATGACAAGGCGTTGTTGTCACTCTTGGCGTCACGGCAGACGAAGTCCAGGCCCGCCTGAATGTCGCCTGGAAGGAGAACATCCACGTTTTCTAGGGCCTCTTTGCTAGTGACATAGTTCAATGCCGCAGTGGTGGCATCGCTAGGAGATGTCCACCACAAGAGGCCAAGCTCCGGGACCTCTCCTCCAGACTGTGCTGACTGCGAAGGAGCCTGATAGAATAGATGGAGAGTTCTCAGTGTGCTCGCTGGTCCCTGCTTGGGGCTTGACGTGATAGGTGCGCCATTGGTCGCAGCGATATCTTCCGTCGTCGATCCATAAGCCATCCGCAGCGCGACAAGGTCGCGTACTGAGTAGCCGTTCAGCAAGACCGATCGAATCACACCCTGATTCACAACGTTCACCGATAGACCCCTTTGGAAGTCGCTCTCATTTGGGATGAAACTATGCAACAGAATCTGTCCCAGCGTTGCATCCACATCGAGCAGCTCCCCTGGCACCACGATACCTCCAGACAGCATCAAGGATGGCGTCGTAGACGTAGGCACGCTGGGGCGGCGGTACGACTTTGGTTGCATGTACCTAGGCTCCGTAGAAGAGAACATCGCAGTCTGTCGCTCGTTCATTGCGATTCGTGCCTTCGCAATGGCATGCAATCGAGCAGCAGAGGCCTCTTGCCAAGCTCGCAATAAGGTTGGCGCGAGACCATATGGCTCGATTGGATTGAGGAGCCATCCTGCCGCTGGATTGGGAAGAACTTCGAACTCCACACCTCGTGAGAGCCAGGCTCGCAGTACATTCAGCACAAGCGGTGTAGGTTGACTGAGGGCGAATGAGCTCGGAAGGTGAGCTCCGGGTTCAGGGACCTGAGCCCCACCCACATTCTTCGAATCATTGTGTACCTCCTGTGAGTGCTCCACTGGCTCATGGGATGCATCGGTCGTCGTCATCACATTCGTAATGGCGGAAAAGGCAGCAGAAAGAGCAGATCCGGGTGACCCCATCAGCGCAGCAGCTCCTGTTAACGACGCTCTACGATCTCTCGCTGGGGTCTCGAAATTCGTGAGTGAAGGTCTCCTCGCGGTGATGGCGATCTCTTCCTGAGAAAGGCATGTCTGCTGGGTACGATGAGCACCGCTGCCAGCGATGGAAGGGAAGGAATTACCAAGGGATGACTGGGAAGGTGGCCAGAGGACATTCGCTCCCGGTATGGGGAGTTCTTGGCGTTCGGTACTAGCCGCCGAGTGGCTCATGAAGTGGACTTGCGTTGGGCAAATGCGGCCTCCTACATAAACCGATCCTGGATGCACGTCTCCTTGTTCAGAGGCGTTGTTCATTAGTTCCGACTGCATCTCAAAAGGCCTTGAAATGCCGTTGCTCACCGCATAGGCTTGCAAGTGCGCCAATGCACGGGGACTCAAATGGGTGACGAGCAGAGCCATAAGTGCTGATACCAATGTGGCTCGATCTAGCACGTTAGCACACTCGAGTTCCCAAAGAGCCAAGGCGATGGTGGGTTTACCACTAGGGTTGGGATTTGAAACGTCTGTAACGTAAGTCTTTGTAACAATCGTCAGGCATGCGTCATCGCTCACAGCTGAAAGAGCTGCAGCGCGCAAACTTGATGTCAACTTGCCAATATACAAGTCGGTGATCGAGCTTGGGAAAATGATTGGGGATGATGCATCAACTGATGAGTCGGCTGTCGAGCCCGTGAGCTCCACAACGAACTTGTCCTGAGCAGCAGCCGCTGTCGCCGCAGCCGTCCCGGTAGTCGCGAGGGAGATGCTTCCTGTCTTAGCTTTGTGCAAGTTCAGTCGATCGTGAGCTGTCGCGCGTCTCACCTTGCATGTAGCAAAAAATGTAGGCTGTGCTTGTGGCCTTGCTGAGGCTTGGACCGCTCGTGGGTGCTGTTGTTGCTGCTGCTTTTGATGACAACGAATCCGAATGCCGCGAGTTGCAAGCACATTAAGGCCCTCCACAAACTTTTCACCAAGTTTACGACGAATGTCAGATGCAAATGGAGACTCCACTTGACCAGGCATCAGGGTCCAAACTGCAGGTAATGGATAAGCGCTACCTTCGAGCCACTCATGGATATCAAGAGACGTAACATTTTTGCCCCCACTCGATGCTGTGGTAACTGTGGCCGTGGTTGTGGTGGTGGTGGAAGCATTGTCCAATCCGGGTTTGGACGAGGCCTGTGTCGTACTTGACGTCAACATCTCATTTGCAGCGGCTGTCTGTGCTGCCATTGCGGGTGTATGTTTCGGTTTTACAGCAGCCACCGCATCAGCAGCTTGGGCATTTGTGTTCTGAGCTGGCTCGGGAAGAATCGAAACGCTTGCACGAGAGGCTCCTGCGGCTGAGCTCTGGCGACGTTTCTGAGTCACTTGAACAGTGAACTGATCCAGAACGAGAGCTTGATCAGCGTCTGCTTCCTCGTTATCATCAGCCTTCGCAGGGGGTTTTGGCACTGGGGTCTCCGAGTGCCTCGAGTTGTCCTTTTCTGGTGTGAAGGCCTCCTTGGCAAATCGTTGCTCAAGGACGGCTGCGATCGGGCTACGGTCAACCGTTCCTGCCGTACTAGATTTTGGGGTGAGCTCTTCGATCACAGTCGGAGCTCGATCAGACGCTCCTGTTTGTGACCCAATGGGGGCTTCAGTTTCGTTGCGAGCTGTTTGAGGTGTTGCATAAGCTGGTGGACTCGACTTTGCCGCAACTGGTGGGGAAGCAATGGGAAGTGGCGGCTGTTCACTCCTCTGGGCCTCTTTGGACAGGCTCGCGATATCGCATGCAGCGCCTGAGGACGCTGTAGTTACTGTGGTAGGCGTGGCCGGTGGCTGTTCATCCTTTGCGACCTTTCGAATGAACTGGTGCTCCAGGGGATTTCCATCGGCATCCTTGAGTGTCTTGAGAATATTATGGAGTGAGAGGGACCACACGTCACGATGGCGATCTGAGGAAGCACGCAAGTCCATGCAGTCAAAATCAAACTCCCTGGTTGGGTCGCGAACGAACTCGAGGGGTCCCTGCGACCAGTCGATGACGAGTGTGACCCAGCAGTTAGCCGCATCGGATGTGCATTGTGGAAGGCCGGACGCCCCACACTTCTTCGCATAGTGCCAGATCAGACCTCCCAGAACCTGGGAAGTGGGGATATTCGGGTTGTACGCATCGGGATCTGTCACGTGTTCGACCATGATAGAGTCTTCATGCAGCATGAGCGAGAAGTTTCCACAGTAC
>Ga0182741_1006491_pt1 | contig 10186 bp, 8 predicted proteins | sample eDN5th37CBELigOP_FD_128874 | JGI IMG/M metagenome (GOLD analysis project Ga0182741, IMG submission 128874) | Enriched Organic Plus compost microbial communities from Emeryville, California, USA - eDNA 5th pass 37_C BE-Lig OP (version 2) (version 2) ...
CCGCGCCGCCGGGGAGCTCGCGGCGGTGCTCGCCCTGGCGCAGGATCGTGTGCTCGTGGCCGCCGCGGTCGACCGCGTACGTCGTGGTGGTCCGCGCCCGCTGCCCGTCGTCGAGGTGGTGGGCGGTCCCCTGCACCTGGAGCCCGAACACGTCCCAGTCGGCGGGGGCGACGAGCCCCGCCAGCTCGGCGAAGGGGTGGACGTCGGTGGGGAAGGCGCGGATGCCGAGGTCGAAGCCGTCGCCGGCGAGCACGGCGTGGAAGGCCAGGTGCTCGGCGGTCCCGGTGGCGGCCTCGTCGATCGCTCGGGCCACGGCGGCGAGCGGGCGCTCGGGGGCCCGGGGCTGGTCGGGGCAGGAGGGGGTGCGCATGGATCACCTCGCGACAGGAGCGGGTCAGGAGGCGATCCGCTGATCGCGACGGCCCGCGCCGGGGGCCGGACGGCGCCGCCGCGCCGTGGGCAGAGCGTGCCAGCCGGTGCTGGCCGGCGAAAGACCCGATTCGGCCGGGTCAGGCGCTGAGCGCGTAGGAGGGGTGGCGGCGCATCGCGGCCTCGAGGGCGGCTGGGTCCTCCACCAGGTTCGGGTCGATCCGGTCGATGCAGCGCGACGCCGTCGCCCACCGCCGCTCGGCCAGCACCCGGGCGAGGCGGGCGTCGCTCGCCGCGTAGGCGTGGAGGGCCTCGTTGGAGAGGTCGTGGATGCGGGTCCGGTCCACCTCGACGGGGGCCAGCCCCACGAAGCGGGCGATCGACTTCAGCGAGCACGAGATGCGCAGCGCCGGCCCGACGTCGCCCCGGTACACGCGGTAGGCGTCGAGGTGCCGGTGGTGGTGCCACGCCGCCCGGTAGGCGCCCTCGTGGCCGGGCAGCGGGGCTCGTCGCATCGTGATGCGGCGGTCGAGCTGGAGGCGCAGGCCGAGGTCGAGGTCGTGGAGCTCGGCGCGGTCGGCGATGAAGGGCAGGTCGAAGGCGGCGCCGTTCCAGGTGGCGAGCACGCCGGGCTCGAGCTCCTCGAGGCGCTCGTCGACGGCGAGGAGGATCTCCTCCTCCGGCCCGGTGAAGACCTCCTCGAAGCCGGGGCAGGCGAGCGCGATCGTCACGATCGCGGCCACGGCGGGGTCGAGGCCGTTCTCGCTCGTGTCCGTCTCGATGTCGAGGCCGTAGACCGGCGGTCGCCTGCGCATCGTCATCCCCTGTGGCTCTCGCCTGAGCGTAGGAAGGGCGCTCGCGCCGGTGGTGGATGGTCAGGTCCGCGTCAGCGAAGGCCCGGGATGGGCAGCCGGGTGGTCAGCCCGAGGCGCCGCGCCAGGTCCAGCGTGAGGGGCTCGTCGACCTCCTCGAACGTGAAGGTGACCGCCAGCTCGCCGTCGCCGTGACCCACCTCGGTGAGGCGGGCGCCCCGGGGCAGCGGGGGCAGCGGCAGGTAGCCCCGCAGGAACCGCACGAGCGGTGCGGGCAGCCCGACCACCGTCATGCGCCGCGGCGCCAGCCGCAGGAGCGGGCCGGTGACCTCGAGGTCGGCGAGCGTCTCGGTCATCCGGAACCCGGCCAGCCCGGTGGTGAGCACGATGCCCTCGTCGGTGAGGCGCAGGGTGATCGGCAGGTGCGAGGTGCGGACCCAGCGATCGACGTGCTCCTGGCCCACGTAGGCCCGCAGCGTCACCGGGCCGGCTCGCAGGCGCGGCGGCAGCCCGGGCGCGACCCGGACCCGCTCGCCTCGCAGCACGACCCGGTCGAGCACGAGCCCCGCGGCGAGCACCGCGGGCACCTCGATGCGCAGCACGTCGATCTCGCCTCGCAGGAGCCCGCGGGCCGACACCCGCACCCGGGGCCGGATCGGGTGGTCGAGGAGGCGGCTCGCCGTCTGGTCGACGAGGGCCAGGAACGACGCGAAGAGCGGGGGGCCGTGCGGCTCGCCCTCCGTGCGGGCCGCCACCTCGGCGACCACCTCCCGGTCCTCGACGAGGCCGAAGGCGGCGTCGGGGGCGCTGCCCGTCGGAGGGCCGTCGGGCTCGGAGGGCGGGGGCGCCACCACGGGCCCGAGGCTATGGCACCTACAGGCGCAGGGCGGCGAGCGACGCCACCTCGGAGCGCTCGCAGTGCGAGAGGCGGACGTGCCCGAAGAGCCGCTCGCCGGCGAACGCGTCGACGAGGACCGAGACGGCGTTGTTGTGCTCGGACAGGTAGGGGGCGTCGATCTGGCTCGTGTCGCCGGTGAACACCACCTTGGTGCCCTCGCCGACGCGGGTGAGGATCGTCTTGAGCGTGGTCGGCTCGAGGTTCTGGGCCTCGTCCACGAGCACGTAGGTGCCGTGCAGCGATCGACCCCGCAGGTAGGTCACGGCCTCCATCGACAGCTTGTCCCGCTCGGTGAGCTCGTCGAGCACCGCTCGGGCGTCGGCGTGGCTGCGCCCCTCGGTCAGCGCCACGAGGGCGTCGTGGACGGCGGTCATCCAGGGGTCGAGCTTCTCGTCGAGGCTGCCGGGCAGGAACCCGAGCTCGGCCTTCCCCACCGGCACGACCGGCCGGTAGATGGCGAGCTTGTCGTAGCAGCCGGTCTCGACGACCTGCTCGAGCCCGGCGGCCAGCGCGAGGAGGGTCTTGCCGGTCCCAGCCATGCCGTCGAGGGCGACGATGCGCACCTCGGGGTCGAGGAGCAGGTCGAGCGCGAACTGCTGCTCCTTCGAGCGGGGCCGCAGCCCCCACGGCTCCGGCACCCGTCCGAGGGGGGCGACGACGCCGTCCTCGTGGCGGACGAGGACCGACTGGCTGCCCGCCCGCAGCACGGCGTAGCGGTGGACGAGCCCGGCGGCCAGCCGCTCGGCGTCGCCCGGCGGGAGCGCAGCCACCTCGATGCCGTGGGGCTCCAGGTAGATCGCGTCGATCGTCGCCGCGCTGACCTCGAGGGTGCACCACCCGATCGGTCGCTCCGGGCCGGTCCGGCTCCGCCGCCGGCCGTGCTCGATCGCCTCCAGCCCGAGCTGCGCCGCCTTGATCCGCAGGGCGGCGTCGTTCGACACGACGACGGTGGGCCCGTGGGAGGCCTGGCCCAGGCTGGCCGCGAGGATCCGGTTGTCGTTGCGGGTCGGGTCGAGGCCGTGCTCGCGGACCTCGTTCAGGTGGAGCCCGTTCGTCTCGATCCGCAGCGTGCCGCCGCCCGGCAGCGGCACCGGGGTGCGGATGTCGCCGCCGTGGGCGACGCGCAGCTCCTCGATGGAGCGGATCACCGACCGGGCCGCCCGCCCCACGTCGTCGAGGCGGGACTTGTGCTGGTCGAGCTCCTCGACGACGACGAGCGGGATCACGACGTCGGCGTGCGGGAAGGCGGTGATGCAGTCCGGGTCGGAGATGAGCACCGACGTGTCGAGCACCATCCGGGTGGTCCGGGCCGCCTCGGCGGCGGGGGTGGGCTCGGGCGCGCCGAGGCGCGCCTGGTCGGCGATGAGGTCGGTCAAGGAGGGGCTCCCGTGGGCTCGCAGGGTGGGTGGGACCGGTGGCCCGGCTGCGGCGGGGCGGGCGAGGCGGGGGCGGCCGGCTGGAGCCGGCGGCGCACTCCCACGGTGGTGAGGCTCGCCCGATGGGTCACCGCCGCCCAGTGAACCCGACCCGCCGCGCCGGGTGGTGGATGGGCGCCGTGCCGGTCCGGGCGACGGGCGTCGGTAGCGTCGCGGCGCATGGACCGCGCCGTCCCGCCGCCGCTGAGACGGGCGCGCGCTGCGGTGGCCGGGCTCTTCGTCGTCAACGCCGCCGCCTACGCCAACCTCGTCCCGCGCCTGCCCGGCATCAAGGCCGAGCTCGGCCTCACCAACGCCGCGCTCGGCGCCGCGGTGGCGGCCGCCCCCGCCGGGGCGCTCGTCTCCGGCCTCGCTGCGGGACCGCTCATCCAGCGGTGGGGGAGCGCCCGGGTGGCGGTCGCCTGCGGGCTCGGCGTCTCGGCGCTCCTGCCCGCCGTCGCCGTCGCCGGGTCGTGGGCGGTCCTCGCCGCCACGCTCCTCTGCTTCGGCGCCTGCGACTCGGTCATGGACGTCTCGATGAACGCCCACGGGCTGCGGGTCGAGCGGCGATACGGGCGCTCGATCGTGAGCGCGATGCACGGCCTGTGGAGCCTCGGCGCGGTCGCCGGCGCCGGCGCGGGCAGCGCGGTCGCCGGCCTCGGGGTCGGGCTGCGCCCCCACCTGGCGGTGGCCGGGCTCGCCCTCGGCGGCCTGACCCTCCTCGCCCGGGCCCACCTGCTGCCCGGACCCGACGACGCCGACCGCGAGGACCTGGTCGTGGGCCCGGACCTGGCGGCGCCCAGCCCCGGCGTCAGCCCCGGCTCCCGCGAGCGCGTTGCCCGTGCCGGCCGCGGGTCGGGCCCGCGCCCGGCGGTCGTGCTCCTCGCCCTCAGCGCCGTGCTCCTGCTGGGCGCCGCGGTGGAGGACTCGCCGGCGTCGTGGGGTGCGGTCCTCCTGCGAGAGGAGCTCGGCACCGCGGCCGGCGCCGGGGGCCTCGTGTTCGTCGCCTTCCAGGCCGCGATGACCGGCGGGCGGCTGGTGGCCGATCGGGCCGTCGACCGCTTCGGTCCCGTGCGGGTGCTGCGGGCGGGGGCGGGGCTCGTGGCGGCCGGGGCGGGGGTGGGGCTGCTCGTCGGCACGCCGGTCGCCGTGGTGGCGGGATTCACGCTCGCCGGGCTCGGCGCGGCCCCGCTCTTCCCCGTGGTGTTCCACGCTGCCGGGAACCTGCCCGGGCTCGCCACCGGTCACGGCGTGGCGACGGTGGCGTGGGCCTCCCGAGTCGGCTTCCTCGTCGTCCCGCCCCTCGTCGGGCTCGTCGCCGACGCGGCGAGCGTCCGCGCCGGCCTGGCGGTCGTCCCGCTGGCCGGGCTCGCCCTCGTCCCGCTCGTCGCCGTCGTCGGTCGGGGGCGGTCCCCCGCCTGATCGCGGGACGGCGAGCGGTACGTTCTGCCCGGTGGAGCTCGCCGCCTACCGGGACCTGTGCCTCGACGCGGTCGACGTGGCCGCGGTGGCGTCCTTCTGGGCGCAGGCCACCGGTCGCCCGGTCGAGGCGCGCGCCGACGGCGGGGCCGTCGTGCGGGGCGGGCCGCTGCGCGAGCTGCGGATCAACCCGGTGCCCGAGTCGAAGGCCGTCAAGAACCGGGTGCACCTCGACCTCCACGTCCCCGACGTGCGCGACCTCGTGGTCCTCGGTGCCACCGTGCTCGCCGACCACGGACGCTGGCAGGTCCTCGCCGACCCGGAGGGCAACGAGCTGTGCGCCTTCCCGGCGCCCGCCCAGGACGTGCCGGACGCGCCGGCGCGGCCCTTCGCCATCTGCGTCGACAGCGACCGGCCGGTCGAGCTGGCGGCGTGGTGGCACGGCGTCCTCGGGGGCCACCTCGGCCCCGGCCCCGACGGGCGCCCCCGCTGGCTCCACGACGCGGCCGGGCTCGACGGGGTGATCCTCAAGGCCGTGCAGGTCGAGGACGCCCGCCGGGCCAAGAACCGCTGCCACTGGGACGTCACCGCCCGCGACGTCGGCGCGCTCGTCGCCGCCGGCGCCACCGTGCTGCGCCCGCCCGGCGCCGATTTGGCGTGGATCGTGCTCGCCGACCCGCAGGGCAACGAGTTCTGCGCGCTCGCGCCGGAGGGCTGAGGCGTGGCCGGCTGCACGTTCTGCGCCATCGTCGCCGGCGACCTGCCGGCCCACGTCGTGCTCGACGACGACGTCGCGGTGGCGTTCCTCGACGTCCGCCCCCTGTTCCCGGGGCACGTGCTCGTCGTGCCGAGGGACCACGTCGAGACGCTGCCCGACCTCCCCGCTGCGGCCGTCGGCCCGCTCTTCGAGCGGGTGCAGCGCCTGGCGGTGGCCGTGCGCGGCGCCACCGGCGCGCAGGGCACCTTCGTCGCGATGAACAACGTCGTGAGCCAGAGCGTGCCCCACCTGCACGTGCACGTCGTGCCCCGCACGAAGGGCGATGGGCTCAAGGGCTTCTTCTGGCCCCGGCACCCCTACCGCGACGACGCCCACGCCGCCGAGGTGGCGGCCGCGATCGCCGCGGTGCTGGCCGAGCCCGGGGTCAGCTGACCCGCGAGAAGGCGGCCAGGTCCACGTCGGCCAGGTCGAGCGCGGCCGCGAGGTCGGCCAGCTCGGCGTGGAGGTGGTCGGCGACCTCCCACACGTCGTCGACCAGGTCCGGGCAGGCCTGCAAGCCGAAGTCCAGCTGGTCGAGGTAGCTCATCACCGTCATGTTGAGCCCGCCGCCGTCGAAGATCGGCCCGATCGGGTAGCTGGCCAGCATCCGGGCGCCGGCCGAGTAGAGCGGGAACCCCGGGCCCGGCACGTTCGAGATCGTCACGTTGAAGATCGGGCGGTGGGCGTTGGCCAGGTGGGCCCGGGTGTAGAGGCGCACGGCCCGCCCGAGCAGCGCCGGTGCCGCGAACTCCGTCCACTCCTGGAGGGTGTCCGCCCCGATCGCCTGCTGCTGGGCCTTGGCCTCCTCCATCACCTCGTGGATGACCGTCAGCCGGTCGAAGGGGTCGGCCACGTCGGTGGCCAGCGAGGTGAAGGTCACCGTGACCTTGTTGCCGAGGGCGTCGCGCTCGTCGTCGGAGCGCACGGAGATCGGCACCATGGCCACGAGCGGGCCGTCGGGAACCTCGCCCCGCGCCCACAGGTACCGGCGAAGGGCCCCACCGCAGAGCCCGAGGACGATGTCGTTCACCGTGCAGCCGGTGGCCTTGCGGATCGCCTTCACCTGTCGCAGGTCGAGCGAGGTGTAGGCGAAGCTCCGGCGGGGCGTGAGGACGCCGTTGAACGACGTGCGGGGGGCGGTGAGGGGCGCCGGGGGCAGGACCGACGCGCTCGACTCCTGGCCCATCCGGCGGACGTCGAGCGCGGCGCGGACGGTGCGCTGCAGCGCGCGCGCCACCCGCAGGGGCTGACGGGCCAGCGACGTGGCGGCGTACGCCAGCAGCTCGGCCTCGGTGGGCAGCGGCTCGGGCTGCCAGGGCTCCTCCGGCTCGTGGACCTCGACCTCGGGGGACAGGTCGAGCACCGCCACCTGCAGCTCGTTGCCCGACGCGCCGTCGATCGCCGCGTGGTGGACCTTGCTCAGCAACGCGACGTCGCCGTGCTCCAGGCCGTCGAGGACCCAGATCTCCCACAGCGGGCGGCGCTGGTCGAGCGGCTGGGCGATCAGCTCGCTCACCACCGCGGCGACCTCGTCGGGGCCGCCGGGCGCCGGCACCGTGGCGCTGCGGATGTGGTTGCGGATGTCGAAGTCGGGGTCCTCGATCCACACCGGGTGGTGGAGCCCGAAGGGCACCGGCACGAGGCGGCGGCGGAACGGCGGCGCCAGGTGCAGCCGGCCGCTGAACACCTCGATGATCCGCTCGAGCGACCAGGGGACCGCCGCCGTCGAGGGGTCGAAGATGGCGAGGGCGCCGACGTGCATCGGCGAGCGCGGCGTCTCCAAGGCGAGGAAGGCGGCGTCGAGCCCGGTGAGACGTTCCATGCGGCTCCCTCCAGCGGCGTCCCGCCCTTCCTACCACCGGTCGCGGCCGCCAGGGCCCGCGGTCCGGTTCGTCCCGGTTCGCCCCATGATGGCAGACTCGCTCCCGTGGGAGGCAGCGGGGGCTCGGGGCGGATCGGCGCCGCGGTGGCCGCCGTCGTGGTGACGGTGGTGGCCGCGCTCGCGCCGCCCGCCCACCCCGCCGCCGCGCCGGACCTGCCCACCGACCCCGCCGAGGTCCTGCAGCTCGTCCTCGAGCTCCTCGGCGCCTTCCCCGACGACCTGCCCGACCCGCTCGACCTCACCGACCCGCTCAACCCGGCCTGCGACCCGCTCGACCCTGCGGCGTGCCTGCTCCCGTTCCCGAGCGACCGCTGGACGGTGGCCGACCCCACCACCCCCACCGGCCGCCGGGTGGCCCTGCCCCTCGAGGCGATGCCCCGCAACGTCCTCGGCAAGCCCGTGGACCCCACCGAGTGGAACCGCAACGACGGCTTCTCGCCCGGCGCCATGCTGCTCACCCACGTGCCCGACCTCGACCTGGCCGTCACCTGGGGCCTGCAGGACCGGCCCGAGCGCTACCGAGCGCAGCTCACCGACCTGGCCCGGTCCCTCGCCCCCGACGCGCCGATCGTGCTCGTGGACGCCGACACCGGCGAGCGCCACCCGTTCTTCAGCGAGCTCGACGAGCACCCCGGCACCCCGGCTGACGCCCGCACGCTGATCATCCGCCCCGCCGTGAACCTGCGCCACGGGCACCGCTACGTGGTCGGGCTCCGCGACCTGCGGGCCGCTGACGGCACCCGACTGGCGCCCCGGCCCGCCTTCGCCGCGCTGCGCGACGGCACCGCCGGCGGGGCCCGCCAGGCCCACTACGACGCCGCCGTGTTCCCGGTCCTCGAGGCCGCCGGCGTCGACCGCGAGGACCTCTACCTGGCCTGGGACCTCACGGTCGCCTCGACCGAGAACCTGACCGGCCGAGCCCTCCACCTGCGCGACGCCGCGCTCGCCGCGCTCGGCGACACCGACCCCGGCGACGGCGTCGTGGCCGGCGACCCGCCCGCCTTCACGATCACCGCGGTCGAGGACCGCGCCGACCCCGACGACGCCACGCTGCGGGTCGTCCACGGCACGGTCCAGGTCCCCAACCACCTGTCGATCCCCGACGAGGCCACGATCGAGCTGCCCGAGCTCGGCGCCTTCCCGCTGCCCGGCGCCCGCCTGCTCTACGACGACCCGCTCGCCCCGGGCCCCGACGCCACCCCGGTGGTCAACCCGCTCGACCCCACCCGGGACGTGCCCTTCGTCTGCGCCGTGCCCCGCCGCGCCCTCGACGCGCCGGCCACCCCCGCCCTCTACGGCCACGGCCTCCTCGGCTCGCGCACCGAGGCGCTCGGCGGCTCCACCGAGCCGCTCCGGGCCAACGGGTACATGCCCTGCGCCGTCGACTGGGCCGGCATGTCCACGGGCGACCTCCCCAACGTCGCCCTCATCCTCCTCGACATCTCCGGCTTCGCGTCGCTCGCCGACCGGGCCCAGCAGGGGTTCCTCGACTTCCTCCTCCTCGGCCGGGCGCTCGTCCACCCCGAGGGCCTGGTGACCCACCCCGCCTTCCAGGGCCCGGAGGGGGCGCCGCTGTTCGATCCCGGCACGCTCGTCTACGACGGCAACTCCCAGGGCGGGATCATGGGTGCCGCCCTCGCCGCGCTCGGTGTGGACTTCGAGCGCGTCGTGCTCGGCGTCCCCGGCATGAACTACTCGACGCTGCTCAACCGCTCCGTGGACTGGGAGGGCGCCTACGGGGAGCTGGCCTACGTCGCCTACCCCCGCAAGACCGACCAGCAGCTCGTGTTCGCGCTGCTCCAGATGCTCTGGGACCGCGCCGAGGGCAACGGGTACGCGCAGCACCTCACCGCGGACCCGCTGCCGGGCACCCCGCCCAAGCAGGTGCTCCTCCAGGCCGCCTACGCCGACCACCAGGTCTCCAACGTGGCCGCCGAGGTCCTCGCCCGCACGATCGGGGCCACCCGCATCCCCACCGACCTCCCCGTCTGCCGCCACTGGGCGATCGACCCGATGTTCGGATTCGCGCCCAACGACCCGGACCGCCCGGCCCGAGCCGTGCTCGCCTACGTCGACTCCGGCACCCCGCGGGTCCCCACCGGCAACGTCGCCCCCATCGGGTTCGGGCTCGACCCCCACGGCGACCCGCGCCGGGACCCGGCGGCCGTCGCCCAGAAGCTGGCCTTCTACGAGACCGGTCGCGTCATCGACCCAGCCGACGGGGCGCCGGCGCGCACCCACGTCTGGCCCGACGGCGCCGGAGACCGCTGGGCGGAGGTGGAGGCCGACCTGGCCGGCGACTGCCTCGACGCCCTGACGGCCCCGCCCGACCCGGACCCGCCGACCATCGCCGCCCCGGGCGACGACCGCTCCGGCGACGGCCCCGATGCGCCGACCTCGCCGGGTGCGGCGGCCACCGGCGCCAGCAGCGCAGGCGGGCGCCTCCCCGCCACCGGTGCACCGGTGCCGCTCGGCGCCGCGCTCGTCCTCCTCGCCGGCGCCCTCGCGGGGCGGCGCCTGCTGGCGCGCTGACGGGCGCGCCAGCGTCGCTCAGGGCTCGAGCGCGATCGAGGGCTGGCCGCCCGAGACGGTGAGCGTGCCGGGGGTGCCGATGGCGTCGAGCTCGTCCACCCG
>Ga0182741_1006492_pt1 | contig 10185 bp, 11 predicted proteins | sample eDN5th37CBELigOP_FD_128874 | JGI IMG/M metagenome (GOLD analysis project Ga0182741, IMG submission 128874) | Enriched Organic Plus compost microbial communities from Emeryville, California, USA - eDNA 5th pass 37_C BE-Lig OP (version 2) (version 2) ...
CGGGCCGCCGCCGCCGACGGCGTGGCGCTGGACGCGATCTCCGGCTACCGCAGCCACGACTACCAGCTGGGCATCTTCGAGCGGAAGCTGGCACGCGGGCAGGAGCTGGCGCGGATCCTCACCGTCAACGCCGCGCCCGGCTACAGCGAGCACCACGACGGCCGTGCGCTGGACATCGGTACCCCCGGCGAGCCGCCTGCCGAGGAATCCTTCGAGCGCACCGCCGCCTTCGCCTGGCTGCAGGCGCGTGCCGCGGAGTTCGGCTTCCGCATGAGCTATCCGCGCGACAATCCCCACGGCATCGTGCACGAGCCGTGGCACTGGTACTGCACCACCGGCCTGTGAGCCGCCGCCCGGGCGTTTGCGCCTGATCAATGCGGCCGCGCACGGCGGCGCCGATACTGCGCGCCCCGTCCTGTCCGCAGGCCGCCATGACCTTCCAGCAGCAACCCCGCTACCGCCCCTCGATCATCGTCCTGCACTGGCTGACGCTGGTGCTGCTGGTGGCCGTGTACGCCACCATGGAGCTGCGCGGCCTGTTCCCGCGCGGCAGCGCCACGCGCGAGCTGATGAAGGAAACGCACTTCCTCCTGGGCCTGGTGGTGTTCGTGCTGGCCTGGCTACGCCTGGCCCTGCGCGCCACCGGCGCCACCCCGCCGATCACCCCGCCGCTGCCGCTCTGGCAGACCGTGCTCTCGCGCGTGGTGGCCCTGGCCATGTACGGCCTGATGCTGGCCATGCCGGTGATCGGCTACCTGATGCTCAACGCCTCCGGCACGGCGCCCTCGCTCGGCGGCTGCCGCCTGCCGCTGCTGGTCGGCGCCGATCCGGCCCTGGGCGAGCGTCTGGCGGCGTGGCACGGCGCCATCGCCATGGCCGGCTACGGCCTGGTGGGCCTGCACACGGTGGCGGCGCTCTACCACCACCACGTGCGCCAGGACGACACCCTGGTGCGGATGTCGCTGCGCCGCTGAGCCGCCGAGCCGGCTCAGTCCTGCGAGCGGTTGGTGCGCGGGGCGGTGACGTTCTCCCCCGCCCCGTCGGCGATGCGCCACAGGTACAGGCTGGCGTAGGTGCGGTACGGCGCCCAGCGTTCGCCGCGGGCCAGCAGCTCGCGCGGCAGCGGCAGGCCCTCCAGCCGGTCCACGCGCTGGGCACCCTTGCGCACGCCCAGGTCGTCCACCGGCAGCACGTCCGGCCGCCCCAGGCGGAACATCAGCATCATCTCCACCGTCCAGCGGCCGATGCCGCGGATCGGGGTCAGCGCGGCCACGATCTCGTCCTGGTCCATCCCCGCCATCTGCCGCAGGGTCGGGATCTCGCCGCGCGCCTCTCGCGCGGCCAGGTCGCGCAGGGCCAGGATCTTGTTGCCGGATACGCCGCAGGCGCGCAGGGTGGCGTCGTCCACGCGCCCGAGCGTGTCGTGGTGCAGGCGGCGGCTGCCGATGGCCGCCTCGACCCGGCCGACGATGGTCGAGGCCGCCTTGCCGGACAGCTGCTGGAACAGGATGGCGCGGGCCAGCGCGTCCACCGGGTCGAACGGACGGCGCCAGCCGCGCTCGGCCGGCAGCGGTCCGATCCTGCGCATCCACGCCGCCAGACGGCGGTCGCGGCGCTGCAGGTGCTCCCAGGCGGCCTCCACGTCGAAGCCGCGGCTGTGGCGCGGCATGGTCAGCGCCTCGCCCGGTGGACGGCCCAGAGCAGCCAGCCGAGCATCATCAGCATGCCGCCGGCCGGAGCCGGGCGGGTCGGCCAGCCGGCCAGGGCGTTGCCGGCCAGGCTGCCGGAGAACAGCAGCACGCCGGCCAGCAGCGCGCCCAGCGCCACCCTGCCCAGGGCGCGCAGCGCGGCCGGTGCCAGCGCCGCCAGCGCCACCCCGTGGACCAGGGCATACAGCGCGGCGGTCTGCAGGTTGCCGCGCGCGTGCGGATCGTCCAGGCCGTGCGCGGCCCAGGCCGACAGGCCGATGCCCAGCGCGGCCAGCACGCCGCCGGCCACGCCCGGCCAGCCGGGCCGCTTCGCGCTCGCCGCCGTCGCCTCCATCGCTTCCTCCACCACTCGGACCGGCGTCAGCCTAAACGAAAAAGCGCCGCTTGCGCGGCGCCTTTCCAGGGCTGGCGGATGCCGGCAAACGCCGGCCCCGCTTACTTGACGGCCCAGTAGACGTCGTACTCGCCCTCGGCGGTGAACGACTTGTCCACGCCACCCTTCCAGGCCTCGTACGGACGCTCGGTGACCTCGTAGCCGTGGGTCATGGCCCAGGCGCGCACCGAGTTGCGCACGGCGTCCAGCTCGGCCATGTAGCCGGTGTAGGCGCCGTAGGCGGCACGGTGGGCCTTGGTGCGCACGTACTGCACCGGGGCGCCCTGCGGGATGGTGACCTTCAGCTCCTCGCCCTCGGCGGCCACCAGCGGGGCCTGGGCAGCCTCCGGCTTGGCCTTGGCGGCGTCCTCGCCCTCGGCCTTGGCCTGCTCCTCGCCGGCGGCGGCCGGCGCCGAGCCCTTGCGGCGCACCGGCACGGCCACGTCGAAGGCGTACTTCTCGGCGCCGAAGTCGGTGGTGATGATGCGCAGCGGACCGGCGGCCTCCAGGCCGTTGGCGTCCATGACGCGCTTGATCCACTCCTGGTTGTTCTTGATCGACTGCTTGATCGCGTCGTTGGTGCGGTCCACGTTGCCGGCGTTGACCACCAGCAGATCCTCGGCCGGGACGTCGACGATCTTCAGGTCGCGCAGCGGCACGCCGTCGGCGCGGTAGTCGAAGTTCGGCACCGCGGCCAGCATGTTGGCCATGCGGCTCAGGCCCAGCTTCATGTCGTCGCCGACGTGGCGGCCCACGTACAGGCCGGCGTAGCGGCCCAGCAGGTCCCAGCCGTACTCGACGTCGTAGGTCTGGGTGATCTTGACGTTGCGGTTGTTCTTGCCGGTCGGCTCCAGCAGGAACTGCATGGTCTTGTCACGGCCCCGCTGCGGGTCCTCGACCTTGATCACCACCTTCTCGTTGGGGACCGACTCGACGATCTCCCAGCTGCCCGAACCGATGTAGCCCTCCCGGGAGGCGTAGTCCAGGCGGGCGCCCGGGCCGGTCTCCGGGCCGGACAGGCGCAGCTCGATCTTCGGATCACGCAGCACCAGCGGGTTCCAGTCCTTGAAGCGGCGCAGATTGTTCACCGTGTCGTACACGATGGTCATCTTGCGGTTGGTTTCCACGCTTTCCGAGATGTGGCGATGGTCCGGCAGGATGATGCCGACCACCAGGAACAGGACAGCCACGATCCCCAAGGCGATCAGGAACTCGATAATGCGGGTCATTCAGGAGTCTCCGGGGCCGATTCCACGGCGAGTTTGGCGATGCGAAGGGCGAATCGTAGCAGGCTTCCGCGCCCGCGCGCAGCCGTGGCCGGCGATCCGCCGCCGTGTCGCAACGGAATTCTCACAATCCGGGCACACCCTGCGCGACCGCACGCAACGGTATGGAGCAGTGGCGACGTGCCCCGCGCGCGCTTCCGGCGCCGGTCGCCGCCGGCGCGCACCCGAAGCCCATGCATGGCGTTGCGGCCACGCACCCCGGGCCCGGGCGTGCCGGGCAGCAGGCCGCCGGGCACCGCCCCGCGCGGCCCGACGCCCCTCGCCTCCGGCACCGTGCCGGACATGCCGCCGCTCAGACCAGCTGCAGCTCGAAGGCCTTGAGCACGGCGCGGGTGCGGTCGCGCACGCCCAGCTTGCTCAGGATGTTGGACACGTGGTTCTTGATGGTGCCCTCGGCCACGCCCAGCGAGTTGGCGATCTCCTTGTTGGAGAAGCCGGAGGCCATCAGCCTCAGGATCTCGGTCTCGCGGTCGGTGAGCGGGTCCGGGCGGTCCAGGCTGACGAAGTCGTTGCGCATGTGCTCCAGGCCCGAGAGCAGGCGCTGGGTCACCGCCGGCTGCACCAGCGAGCCGCCCTCGGCCACGGTGCGGATGGCCCCGACCAGCTGCTCCAGGGACACGTCCTTCAGCAGGTAGCCCTTGGCCCCGGCCTTGAGGCCGGCCAGCACCAGCTGGTCGTCGTCGAAGGTGGTCAGGATGATGGTCGGCGGCAGCTGGCCCTGGCGGGACAGCACCTGCAGCGCCTCCAGGCCGGACATCACCGGCATGCGCATGTCCATCAGCACCACGTCGGGGGCGGCCTGGGGGATCAGCTCCACCGCCTGGCGGCCGTCGCTGGCCTCGGCCACCACCTCGATGCCTCCATCGAGGGCCAGCAGGGATCGGATGCCCTGGCGCACCAGGGTCTGGTCGTCGACCAGGCAGACTCGGATCATGGCAGCGCTCCTTCGGTAACGGGCCGGGCCAAGGTGGCGGCGGGAATGGACAGCCGGAGGCGGAAGCCGTCCCCCTGCCGGGTCTGGATCTCAAGGGTACCGCCGCACTGGCGGACCCGTTCATGCATGCCGCGCAGGCCGTTGCCGGGCACCAGCCCGTCGGCGCCACGCCCGTCGTCGCGCGCGTCCAGCACGATGGCCTCGGCCTCCCGCCAGATCCGGATCCACAGGTGGCGGGCCCCGGCGTGGCGCACAGCGTTGGTGATGATCTCCTGGGTGCAGCGCAGGATCACGTGGGCCCGCTCCGGGTCGTCCACGGCCAGGGGCGACTCGACCTGCAGGTCGATGTCCAGCGCCGGCACGTGGTCGGCCAGCGGGCGCAGGGCCGCAGCCAGGTCGATCCCGCCGCTGGCGTCACGCAGCTGGGACACCGCCTCGCGCACGTCGGTCAGCAGCAGCTTGGCCAGGGTGTGGGCCTGGCGGACGTGCTCCTGGGCGCGCCCCTCGGTCATGTGCCCGGCCACCTCCAGGTTCAGGCTCAGCGCGGTCAGGTGGTGGCCCAGCAGGTCGTGCAGCTCGCGGGAGATGCGGGTGCGCTCGTTGACCCGGGCGCTCTCGGCCAGCAGGGCGCGGGTGGCGCGCAGCTCGGCGTTGAGCCGGCGCTGCTCCTCCCGGGCCTGGGCCTGCTGCCGGGCCACCAGGCTGGTCACGTAGATGAACAGGGAGAAGCCGCCGTACAGCAGCGACTGCATCAGCGCCTCGAACAGCGGCATGTGGAACATGCCGTAGTAGATGGGCAGCACCGCCAGCTGGCTGGCCAGCAGCAGCAGCACCCCGGAGGCCGGGGGCAGCAGCCAGGGGATCACCCCGGCGGCCACCATCAGCAGGATGCTGCCCAGGCCGGAGGCGTTGAAGTAGCTGACCGCCAGGGCGGCCACGGTCAGGGCCAGCAGCAGAACCCGGTCGGCCCAGGTCGGGCGGGCATAGCCCAGGCCCCGGGTCAGCCACCAGTAACAGGCGCCGAAGCCAAAATAGCAGACGAACAGCCCCAGGATCAGGCCGCGCTCGGCGTCCAGGGCGAAATCCTCGCTGCCGTAGGCGGGCACGTACTGGGAATAGACCAGCGGCACGCCCACCATGGCCCAGGTGAACAGGCCGGCATAGCGCAGCAGGCGGGTGTGGCTGAGGCCGAACATGGCTGCATCTTACGGCCCCGCCGCGGCCGGCGCGCTGCGACGGAAGTCATGTTCCGTTCGCCCGGCTCCGGGGCCCCATGCAATAATCCCGGCTGGCCGCCGACCGCGGCCGCGCATTCCTTCCGGAGCCGGTTCCCCTCTCCATGTCCATCGTCATCCGCGACGTCCGCGAACACGAGCTGGACTCGGTCCTGGCGCTCAACAACAACGCCGGATCGGCGATCCTGCCGCTGGATTCGGCCAGGCTGCACTCCTTCTACGAGAAGGCCGAGTACTTCCGCGTGGCCGAGCGCGACGGCAACCTGGCCGGGTTCCTGGTCGGGTTCGGTAGCGACAGCGACCACGACAGCTGCAACTTCGCCTGGTTCAAGGAGCGCTACCCGCACTTCTTCTACATCGACCGCATCGTGGTCGCCTCCCGCCGCCGCGGCGGTGGCGTGGGCCGCGCCTTCTACGCCGACGTGCAGAGCTACGCGGAGCTACGCTACCCGCTGCTGTGCTGCGAGGTGTTCCTCGACCACGGTGCCGACCCGGCGCTGCTGTTCCACGGCAGCTTCGGCTTCCACGAGGTCGGCCAGAACGTCATGCCCGACGTGGATGTGCGCGCCAGCATGATGATGAAGGAACTGTGCTCCTACCCGTGGGTCCGCGAGACCTACGGCGACAACCTGCCCGACCTGCCGTGGGTCGGCCGCCCGCGCCGGCCACAGCCGCGCACCAGCCTGGCGACGGGAACCTGACGTGGCGCTGGCAGTGAACGACTACGAGCAGGCCGGCGAACTGAAGATCGGCCAGGTGGGCATCGCCAACCTGCGCGTGCGCACCCTCGACGTGCCGCAGCTGGTGCGCGAGATGCGCGAGCGCGTGCAGCGCGCGCCCAAGCTGTTCGGCCGCGCCGCGGTGATCGTGGACTTCGGCGGCCTGAGCCAGACCCCCGACGAGGCCACCGCCCGCGCCCTGATCGAGGGCCTGCGCGAGGCCGGCGTGCTGCCGGTGGCCCTGGCCTACGGCACCCGCGAGAACGACGCCCTGGCCGAGCGCCTGGGCCTGCCGGTGCTGGCCAAGTTCCGCGCCCAGTACGAGCGCGCCGAACCGGCCCCCGCCCCGGCGCGTGCCACCGCCCCCGCGCCCGCCCCGGCGCCGCGCCCGGCCGAGCCGCCGCGCGTGGCCGGGCGCATGCAGAAGACCCCGGTCCGCTCCGGCCAGCAGGTCTACGCCGAAGGCTGCGACCTGACCGTGCTGTCCACGGTCAGCGCCGGCGCCGAAGTGATCGCCGACGGCTCGATCCACATCTACGGCGCCCTGCGCGGCCGCGCCCTGGCCGGCGCCCGCGGCAACACCGAGGCGCGGATCTTCTGCCGCGAGTTCCAGGCCGAGCTGGTGGCCATTGCCGGCCACTACAAGGTGCTGGACGATATCCCCGACCAGCTGCGCGGCAAGCCCGTGCAGGTCTGGCTGGACAACGGCCAGTTGAAGCTGGCGCCCATCGAATGACCCGGTGCGCGCCGGCGGCCCGGCCGCGGGGCGCGCACCACCGCACGCATTGCAAGGAGATTCCCTTTGGCTGAAATCATCGTTGTGACCTCCGGCAAGGGCGGCGTCGGCAAGACGACTTCCAGCGCCAGCATCGCCATCGGCCTGGCCCGCCGCGGCCACAAGACCGCGGTCATCGACTTCGACGTCGGCCTGCGCAACCTCGACCTGATCATGGGTTGCGAGCGGCGCGTGGTGTACGACTTCGTCAACGTCATCCACGGCGAGGCCACCCTGAAGCAGGCCCTGATCAAGGACAAGCGCTTCGACAACCTGTTCGTGCTGGCCGCCTCGCAGACCCGCGACAAGGACGCGCTGACCCGGGACGGCGTGGAGAAGGTCCTCAAGGACCTGGCCGCCGACGGCTTCGAGTACATCGTGTGCGACTCGCCGGCCGGCATCGAGAAGGGCGCGTTCCTGGCCATGTACTTCGCCGACAAGGCGATCGTGGTGGTCAACCCGGAGGTCTCCTCGGTGCGCGACTCCGACCGCATCATCGGCCTGCTGGATTCCAAGACCCGCCGCGCCGAATCCGGCCAGCCGCTGCCGGCGCACCTGCTGCTGACCCGCTACAGCCCGGCGCGCGTGGCCTCCGGCGAGATGCTGAGCGTGGGCGACGTGGAGGAGGTGCTGGGCCTGAAGGCCATCGGCGTGATCCCCGAGTCGCCGGACGTGCTCAACGCCTCCAACAAGGGCGAGCCGGTCATCCTGGAAACGGCCTCCGAGGCCGGCCAGGCCTACGAGGACGCCGTCGCCCGCCTGCTGGGCGAGGAGCGGCCGATGCGTTTCACCACCCTGGAGAAGAAAGGCTTCTTCAGCAAACTGTTCGGGGGTTGAACATGGGCCTGTTCGACTTCCTCAAGGCCAAGAAGAACACCGCCGAGACGGCCAAGAACCGGCTGCAGATCATCATCGCCCAGGAACGCAGCAGCCGCAGCGCCCCGGACTACCTGCCACTGCTGCGGCGCGAGCTGCTGGAAGTGATCAAGAAGTACGTCAACGTGGACGTGGACGCGGTCAAGGTCGACCTGATCAAGGACGGCGACCACGACGTGCTCGACATCTCGGTGGCCCTGCCGGAAGGCCCGGCCAACTGACCTGGCCCGGCGGGAACGCGCCAGCGCGCCCGCCTGCTCCCTGACCGGCAGGAACGCGCAGGCACCTGCCGTGCATCGCGTGGTGCCGGGCGGCCCGCGACTTCCCATGTTCGCCCTGCGCCCGCGCCTGACGCACCGATGACCGCTCCCGATCCCTCCACCGTCCTCCGCCTGGACGACATCTCCGTGGCCGACGCGGCCGCCCTGCTCGCCCGCTACGACCTGGTGCTCGAGCAGGTGCCGGCCGGCGCACCGATCCCCGGCAGCTACTGGGGCGAACCGGAGGCCGGGATCATCGGCAGCACCGTCTACGTGCGCGGTGACACCCCGGTGCACTCGATGCTGCACGAGGCCTGCCACCTGATCGTGCTGCCGCCCGAGCGCCGCGCCCAGGTCCACACCGACGCCACCGATTCGGTGCCCGAGGAGGACGCCACCTGCTACCTGCAGATCGTCCTCGCCGGCCAGCTGCCCGGCGTCGGCAGCGAACGGCTGATGGCGGACATGGATGCGTGGGGTTACACGTACCGGCTGGGTTCGACCAGGGCGTGGTTCGAGCAGGACGCGGACGACGCGCAGCAGTGGCTGGCCGAGCGCGGGCTGCTGCCCCTCGCCTGACATCCCATGCCCCCACACTCCGGGTGCGCTGCGCTTACCCGGGCTACGAGGCTCCCACGCCTGGTCCCAGGCCGCGCGGAAAGCAGCGGGGCAAGCCCGCTCTATGGGACGAATCGCCGGCTCAGGCGCCTTCGCGGGGCCGCGAGCGGCCCAGGTCGAGGGTCGCCTCCGTACCTTGCGGCTGCCGGGGCGCGAACGCCAACTTCCAGCCCAGGTGCTCGCACAACCGCGCGATCAACTCCAGCCCGATCCCGGGCGCCTGGCCCTCGCCTCCCGCCCGGGCCAGGCGGGCGTGGATCGTGCTGATTTCCTCGGGCGCCATGCCATGGCCCGGGTCCTCGATCGTCGCCACCGCATCGGCCGTCAGCGACACCCGTATCACTCCGCGGTCGCTGTTCTCGACCGCATTGCGCAGGAGGTTGCCGATCGCCGCCTCCACCACCCCCGGCGGGGCGAGGATCACGCACGGCGACAACGCGCCGAACTCGATGGCCAACTGCTTGTCGCCCAGCAGGTGGGCATGGTCGTCCACGACCTGCCGCACCACCTGGTCCAGCTCGATCCGTTCGGACAGCGCGGGCAGGCGCCGCGGGTCCCGCGCCAGCACCAGCAGCAGCTGGATCAGCTGCTCCACGCCCTGGGCGGTGTGCAGGACCCGCTGCAACTGCTGCCGCGCCATTGGCGGCAGCTCCGGGTTGTCCAGGGCCAGGCCGGCGGCGCCGACGATCACCGCCACCGGCGTGCGCAGCTCGTGGCTGGCGGTGGTGATGAAGACGCGCTCGCGCTGCACGAACTGGTCGTTGCGCTTCAGGTAGGCGTTGAGCGCATCGGCGATCACGTAGAGCTCGGAACTGCCGCCCGCCGGCACTTCTACCCGCTGCGCCTGCGCACCGGCGCGCAGGCGGCCGATGTCGTCGGCGAACAGGGCCAGGGGCCGGACCAGGCGTCCCACACCCAGCCAGGCGGCCAGGCCGGCGACCACGATCAATACCGCTCCGGCCAGCACCGCGGAACGCTCGGCGAAGGATTCCAGTTCGTGGAAGTCCTCGATGTCGAGCGCCAGTGCCAGCCGGCCGAAGCGCTGGCTTGGACGGATCATCACCACGCTAAGCCGCCCGTCGAGGTGGACGTTGTCGTGCAATCCGTCGTGCAGCCCGCGCAGGCCCTCCGGCACCGGCTGGCTGCCGTCGAGGCGGAACAGGCGCAGGGTGTCCGAATCCTGCCAGCGGTAGGACGGATCGCGCGCACTGTGTTCCTCGATCGCGGCCAGCTCCGAGCGCAGCAGCGCCCGCCAGGCCGCGTGCTCGGCATGCTCGTGGACATGGGTGCCGACCGCGAACACCAGCACCGAGATCAGCGCCGAGAACGCCAGCAGCCACGCCACCATGCGCCGGCGCAGCGACTTTGCCCGGCGCGCGGCTTCAACCATCCAGCCGCTC
>Ga0182741_1006493_pt1 | contig 10185 bp, 10 predicted proteins | sample eDN5th37CBELigOP_FD_128874 | JGI IMG/M metagenome (GOLD analysis project Ga0182741, IMG submission 128874) | Enriched Organic Plus compost microbial communities from Emeryville, California, USA - eDNA 5th pass 37_C BE-Lig OP (version 2) (version 2) ...
CGACCCAGCTTTCGTGCAGGAGGCGGAGCGGCTCAACCTGCCTCTGTCACCGCAGATCGGCGAAGAATTCCGGCGCAGGGTGCTGGCATCGGAGCAGGACCTGCGCGGCCTTTGGCAACGCAGACCATGGCGAGAACAATGATCGCCCGGCACCGCCGACCTGGCCTCACCGGTGGATCTCCTGGCCATGGGAGAGGCAACCCCTGCGTCGGCGCTGCCGGCCGGGCGTTCCCGGGAGCAGGATAGTCGGTTCCGATCCACCGCGGTGGGAGCGCTGCCGGTGCGGGTGGTCGGTCGTCGAGCGCGCCATGCAGCCTCGCCGCGGCGCCATGACGGGCGTGGCGACCGCCAGGCACCGCGTCCGCTGCAGCGCCGGCCCGACCCGGCGTATCTGCGCTCAGCGCGACCGCAATGTGCCGAGGTCCCGCACCGCCCCGCGCGCTGCGCTCGTCGCCATCGCCCCATAGGCGCGGAGCGCCATCGAGACCTGCCGCCGCCGCGGTGCCGCCGGCTGCCATGCCGCGTCGCCCCGCGCCATCATGGCGGCACGGCGACGGGCCAGTTCCGCCTCCGGCACGGCGAGGCGGATCGACCGGCGGGGGATGTCGATCTCGATCTCGTCGCCGTCCTCGACCAGACCGATCATCCCGCCCTCGGCCGCCTCCGGCGAGACATGCCCGATGGAAAGGCCCGAGGAGCCGCCGGAGAAACGTCCATCCGTGACCAGCGCGCACAGCTTTCCGAGCCCTTTCGACTTCAGGTAGCTGGTCGGGTAGAGCATTTCCTGCATTCCCGGCCCGCCGCGCGGCCCCTCGTAGCGCACGACGACCACCTCACCGGGCTTCACCGCGCCGCCCAGGATTCCCTCGACCGCCGCGTCCTGGCTCTCGAAGACGCGGGCCGGGCCGGAGAAGCTCAGGATGCTCGCATCCACTCCTGCGGTCTTCACGATGCAGCCTTCCTCGGCGAGGTTGCCATAGAGGACCGCCAGGCCTCCATCGGCCGAGAAGGCATGCGCGACATCGCGGATCACGCCTGCCGCGCGGTCGAGGTCCAGCGCGTCCCAGCGGGCATCCTGGCTGAACGCCTCGGTGGTGGGGATGCCGCCGGGAGCAGCGCGGTAGAACTGGCGTATCGCCTCGTCCGGGGTGCGCCGCACATCCCAGTGCTCCAGCACCTCGCCCAGAGTCGGCGCGTCCACCCGGCCGACGGAGGTGTCGAGCAGCCCGGCGCGGTCCAGCTCGCCCAGGATGCCCATGATGCCGCCGGCGCGATGAACGTCCTCGACATGCACATTGGCGACCGAGGGCGCGACCTTGCACAGCACGGGCACGCGGCGCGACAGGCGGTCGATGTCCTTCATCGTGAAGGGCACACCGCCTTCCTGCGCCGCCGCCAGCAGGTGCAGCACGGTGTTGGTCGAGCCGCCCATGGCGATGTCGAGGGTCATCGCGTTCTCGAAGGCGGCGAAGCTCGCAATGCTGCGCGGCAGCACCGACATGTCGTCGGTCTCGTAATGCTGGCGCGTGATCTCGACGATCTTGCGCCCCGCCTCCAGGAACAGTTGCTTCCGGTCGGCATGGGTGGCGACCAGCGTGCCATTGCCCGGCAGCGCCAGGCCCAGGGCCTCCGTGAGGCAGTTCATCGAATTGGCGGTGAACATGCCCGAGCAGGAGCCGCAAGTCGGACAGGCGGAGCGTTCGATGACCTGCACCTCGGCCTCGGTCACCGTGGTGTCGGCGGCGGCCACCATGGCATCGATCAGGTCGACCGAGCGCCGCTGCCCGCGATGCACGACCTTGCCCGCCTCCATCGGGCCGCCGGAGACGAAGACAGCCGGGATGTTCAGCCGCATCGCGGCCATCAGCATGCCCGGCGTGATCTTGTCGCAGTTGGAGATGCAGACCATGGCGTCGGCGCAATGCGCATTGACCATGTACTCCACGCTGTCGGCGATCAGTTCGCGCGAGGGCAGGCTGTAGAGCATGCCGTCATGGCCCATGGCGATGCCGTCATCCACGGCGATGGTGTTGAACTCCTTGGCCACGCCGCCGGCCGCCTCGACCTCCCGTGCAACGAGCTGGCCGAGTTCCTTCAGGTGCACATGGCCTGGGACGAATTGCGTGAAGCTGTTGACGATGGCGATGATCGGCTTGCCGAAGTCGGCATCCTTCATGCCGGTCGCGCGCCACAGGCCGCGTGCGCCTGCCATGTTGCGGCCATGGGTGGTGGTGCGGGAGCGGTACTGGGGCATGCCGGGCGTCCTGTACAAGCGAGGCTCTCAGCCCTGACCGCATCCTCTTTCGGGCTGGCTGGTCCGGCTGGCGCCCGCAGTGTAGCCCTACGTGACGGTCCCGGCCATGCCGCCGGCGGCAAGGCTGCCCTGCCGCACCGCGGCGCGCAGGGGCGGCAGGGCGACCCGTCCGGCGCGCCCCCACGCATGATGGCGTCCCCGGTGCCGCAGCGGCATCCGGCTCTCGTGCTGCGGCGATTGGCGCTCCTGGAACAGACCCATTCAGGCGGAATCACCAGAATGGGTGAAGATGCTCATGAAAACAGAGAGCTGGAGCATTCACCGTGAGCCCAGGCGAACGGAGAATGCTCTAGCCCGGCCGGTACCGAGGATCCCGCGCCGTGGTCCGTCGCGATCCGGCCGGTGGCAGCGGTACCGGATCGGGGGGCCGCTTCACCCAGACCGGCCCGGTGGTGGCGGGCTGTGGCTGGCGAGCCCGGTCCTGGTCCATGCGGCGCAACCGTGCCGCGAACTCCGGCCTGTAGATGCTGTAGTCCGTCGCTGGGCCGCGCCTGGCGGCGCTGGGCAGCGGCAAGGGCCCGTAGCGCTCGGCACCTGGCCAGAGGGCCATCACCTTGCGAGCGTACTCGTAGCCGATATCGGGCGTCTGCGAATGGTAGGCGGCCGCCGCGAGCGGCCAGCTCCCACTGGCGGCGTGAAGGGATCTGAGGAAGCGCGCCGCATAGGCAAGGTTGGTCTGCGGATCGAAGGCGCTGTCGAGCGAGCTGAAGGCCGTCGGATGATGCTGCAGGTTGACCTGCGCGCATCCGACATCGATGGACCGGATGCCGCTTGCCTGAAAGGACCGCACGGCGGCGATCGCTTCCGCCTTGGTCGCGAAGAAATACCCCGTGCCGGCGACATTGATCGTCCAGGGCCAGGGAATGATGCGGCCCGTGGCCGGATCCGTCCGTCCGCTCTCGACGAATGCGATGCTGCGCAGAAGCTGCCTGGGCAGGCGCTCGCGCTGCTCGGCCGCGGCGATGGCCGGCAGGCAGAGATCGCTTGCCGCATCGGCCGCCGGGGTGGTCGGCTCGGCCGCGGCGACGGCCGGAAGCATCAGGAGCAGGGCGGCCCAGGCGCATTTCATACGGCTTTTAACGATACGCTGCCGGCGGAGGCCAGTGGTCTGTTCGGGGACGGGCCTGTAGGGCCCGTATGGGAGTGGGACGCCGGGTCCGTTCTCTGCTGCCGCCACCGTACCGGCCCGATCGAACCGCCGGTGCCGCGGGCATGCCCGTGGGCGGCCGGGCCTGTGCGGCACGAGCATGCTGTCCCGGCGGCGTGACCGGAATCGAGGCAAGAGCGCGCTTCGCGCCTTCGGCAGTTCCAGCCTCAGGCGATCTCGCTCCCTTGCCGGGAAGGCGCCCTTGGATGGCCAGTCCCGGAACCGTGCCATCGTCCCTCCGTTTCCCGGGCGTGGGTGCCTCCGGTTGCCCGGGCGGTGCCTCCGGCAGGGGAACTGCGCATGAAGAGCAAGCAGATCCACGAAGCGAACGGGCAGCGGACCTTCGCCGTCGTGCTCGGCAAGGGCGATGAGGTCCGGGAATGCCTGGACCGCTTTGCCGAGCAGGAGCGGCTCTCCGCCGCCCAGCTCACCGCGATCGGCGCCTTCGAACGTGCGATCATCCGCTTCTTCGACTGGGAGAAGAAGGCCTACCAGCCGATCCCGATCGAGGAGCAGGTCGAGGTCGTCTCGCTGAATGGCGACATCGCCCTCGACCAGGAGGGCAGGCCGAAGCTTCACATACATGCGGTGCTCGGGCGCCGCGACGGTGCGGCGATGGGCGGCGACCTCGAGAAGGGGTTCGTGCGCCCGACGCTCGAGGTGATCGTCACGGAGTCGCCCGCGCATCTGTGCCGCGTTCATGATCCCGAGACGGGCCTCGCCCTGATCCGCCTCGGATAACAGAAAGACCGCGCAGGAAGGATCGTCCTGCGCCGGGCAGGCCCACCTCGGCGGGCCATGGCCGGGCAGGACCTGCTTCCCGCTGCGTCGCGGCTCAGCGGTGATAGGTACCAGTCAGGACTGCCTGGCCGATGACGTGTTCCTGCGCTGCGTCCCAGGCCTCGGCGACGCGCAGGTTCGGCGCCTGGGAGAGCGTCTCCACATCGAGCGCGGCAAGGCGGAAGACGTAGCGGTGCGGGGCATCGCCTGGCGGCGGGGCCGGCCCGTCGTAGCGCGGGTGGCCGAAATCGTTCTCCGCCTCGCCGAGATCCTCGATCGGCACGCCATGGTCCACGCCCTCCGGCAGCCGGTCACGCCCGCGCGCGAGGTTGTAGAGGCCCCAGTGACGAAACAGGCCCGTCGGTGCGTCCGGATCCTCCAGGATCAGGACGAAGCTGCGGGTCTGCGGCGGCGGGTCGGACCAGACCAGCGGTGGGGAGAGGTTCTCGCCGTCCTGTGTGTACCGGGTCGGGATCGGCTGGCCGTCGTTGAAGGCCGGGCTCGTGAGCGTGAAGGGCATGGGCTGCCTCCGGTGGCTGCGTGCGCGCGGACCGATGAGGCGGCGGCCGGTGCTGTCGCCGGGGCTCAAGCTGGCGCGTTCGCCTGTGCCAGTGGCGGTGTCGGGCTCGCCGCTGGTGTCGTCTGCGCCAAGCGGACCAATGCCCGCGCTCCCACCGCGGCGCACTCTGTCCCATGGCCGACACCTCTCGGATGCCAGCCACAACGCCCGGGCCCGGCCGTAGTGCCAGAGCATTCCCCCATCGCCGGCTCGCGGCGAATGCTCCAGGTCCTATTGCCAGCCATCTGAACCGGGGTCCGATGACGAGGACGTCCCTGCCCGTCTTCTCCCAGCGGATGCGGACGCGGCGTCAGGGCCTGAGCCTGCCGATGCGCACGCGACGAGGTGGCTGGCGTCGAGGACCTCGGCGTCGGCGCCAGCCGTCTGCCGGCCGCTTTCAGTCGGCGGCCTCGGCCTCCACCTCCACCAGGAAGCGCGGATCCGCGAGGCCCGACACGATCAGCAGCGTGCTTGCCGTCGCGCGGCCTTCCAGCGCTGCCTCCCGCGCTGTGCGCCAGGCCGGGATCAGCGCGCGGTCGGTCAGGAAGACCGTCATCTTCACGATGTTCGCCACGCCCATCCCCTGCGAGGCCAGCACTGCCTTCAGGTTCGCTAGCGCCTGGGCGATCTGCGCCTCTCCGCCCTCGGCCACTGTGCCATCCGGGGCGATGCCGACCTGGCCGGAGATGACCAGGCGCCGGGCCTCCCCGCGCACCAGCGCGGCATGGGCGTAGCGGCCGCCGGTGTTGTGGAGGGTCTCCGGGTTCACGAATTCGATCGACATGGGCCTAGCTCCTCGGCAGTTCCTCGACCGTGACACCGCCGGCGGGCGGGGCCGGTACACCAGCGCTTCCCGGCGTCCCCGGCGGCACCGTCACCAGCCAGTCCCGCAGGTTGCGGCGCAGCTGGAACTCGAACTCGACATTCAGCTGATCCATGGCGCGGCGCAGCAGCCGCCCTGCCGCCTGGGGACGGGTGGCGTCGGCACCGGAGACGCTGGCGCGCGCTTCGGCCTCGACGAAGCCAAGCCGGGCGCCTGTTTCCGCAAGGATCTCCAGCCGGCATCCCACCACGCAGAGCATCGCATCGCCGGGGCCGCGCGTGAGGGCGGCGCGGGTCACGGTGAACACGGCCCGTCCCTCCGTGCCGACGGCCGAGAGCCGGTCTCGCGCCATGATGCGCACCGCCTCGGCCGGGCTCGGCGAAAGGCTTGCGCCGATGTCGCCCGGCACGGGCGGCGGGCCGCCCTCGCGGATTTCCAGGGCCGCGACGTTCAGCGGCAGGGGCGTCAGGAAGCGATAGCCGATCGGGCCCAGGGGCGCCGAGGGTTCCTCGCGGTTGGCACAGGCGGCGGCCAGCAGCGGCAGCAGCAGGACATGGCGCCGGATCGGCATGCGCTTCCTCGTCTCCCCCGTTTCCCGACCGCGCCCGCTGCGCGGGCGCCGCTTCCGATGTAACGGGTCAGGCCCGCCCGGCGCCAGCCTGCACATCCGCCCGGTCGAAGCGGAAGTCGAGGTTGCAGAACTCGCAGGTCATGGTGATGGCGCCGTTCTCGGCCATGTGGTCGAGGTCATCGGCCGGAAAGCCGGCCAGCACGCCCGCAAGGCGCGCGCGCGAGCAGCGGCAGCCGTAGGAGAGCGCCCGCGGCCGGTCCAGCGCCAGGCCCTCGGCATGGAACAGCCGGTGCAGCAGCTGGGCGGGGGGCAGGGCATCGTCCAGCAGCTCCGCCTCGGTCAGCGTGCCCGCGAGGGCCAGGGCGGTGCGCCAGGTCTCCTCCTGCGCCTCGGCATCGAGTTCGGGGTCGATGCCACCCGCGCCCGCCACGCGCTCCAGGATCAGCGCCGCGGAGCGCCAGCCCGCCCGGGTTCGGGCGCAGGCGAGATGGACATGCGTGCGGAGTTGCTCCGAGGTGCGGAAATAATGGTCCGTCATCTCGGCGAGCGTCGTGCCCTCGATCGATACGATGCCCTGGTAGCGGTCCATCTCGGGTCCCTGGTCGCAGGTGAAGGCCAGATAGCCGTGGCCCAGCAGTGCGCCGGCGGTCGGCTCGGCCTCCGTCTCCAGGACGGCCTGCAGCTTGCCGGGATCGGCCCGGACGTAGCCGCGCAGCGCGCCGGTATCGGTGCAATCCGCGAGCAGCATCGGCACGGCGCCGTCGCCCTTCGCCTGCAACGAGAAGCTGCCTCGGAACTTCAGCGTTGCGGCAAGGCCGGCGGTCAGTGCCAGCGCCTCGCCCATCATGCGCGTCACGGCAGGGTGGTTCTCATGGCGCGTCAGCAGCGCCTCGGCGAGCGGGCCGAGGCGGATCAGCCGCCCACGCACCGGCTTATGCTGCAGATGAAAGGGCTGCACGCTGCGCGGCACCACGATGTCGGGCACCGGCGGGCGGTCGTGCTGCAGGAAATCGGGGGTATCGGAAGGCTTGGTCGGATCGGGCAAAACGGCATACCTTTGCTGTCCACCTTCAGATAGGTGCCCGGCCCCGAAAGGGCCAAGCCATGCGGGATCTGCGCCAGGTGGCTCAGGGATGGAGTGGGATCAGGATCTCGGGCGCGTCGACCGGCAGCAGGATCGCCACCGTCAACAGTGCGGCGCAGGCACGGCGTCCCCTGATGGAACCGCCAAGCAGACGCTGCGGATCATCGCTAGCCTGCGATGCGCGGAGCGGCGCCATCGCTTGAGGTTGGCGCAGCCGAAAGCGTGAATCGCGCTCCCTGCCTCGTTTCCAGAGCGTGACCAGCTCGGCTTGAACCGGCCACACTCTGGCTCAAGCCATTGCAGCGCGACGGTATGGCCGGCGCGGGCGGCCGGGCCGGTGGTGGCCGGCGGCTCACCTCCCGGCCCGAGGTGGCTTACCCCAGCCCCAGTGCCCAGAGCAGCACGCCCTTCTGTGCGTGCAGCCGGTTCTCCGCCTCGTCGAACACCACGGATTGCGGCCCGTCCATCACCTCGTCGGTGATCTCCTCGCCGCGATGCGCGGGCAGGCAGTGCATGACGATGGCGTCCGCCGCAGCGTGCCTCAGCAGCGCGGCGTTCAGCTGATACGGCGCGAGCATGTTGTGCCGATTCAGCTTCTCCCCGTCCTTCTCGTCGGACATGGACACCCAGGTATCCGTCACGACGCAGCGCGCGTCCCGCACCGCCGCCACGGGGTCGGCCGTCAGCTCGATCCGCGCGCCCTCCTTGCGCGCCCAGTCCACCAGCTGCGCCGGCGGGGCGAGCTCGGGCGGAGTGGCGATGCGGAGCGTGAAGCCGAAGCGGGCCGCAGCCTGGATGAAGCTCTGCGCCACGTTGTTGCCGTCGCCCGTCCAGGCGATCACCTGGCCGGCGATCGGACCGCGATGCTCCTCGAAGGTCATCACATCGGCCATCAGCTGGCAGGGATGGCTGATGTTGGTGAGCCCGTTGACCACCGGCACCGTTGCGTGCTCGGCAAGCTCGCGGATCTTCGCCACATCGGCGGTGCGCAGCATCATCGCGTCCACGTAGCGCGACATGACGCGCGCCGTGTCCGCGGGGCTCTCGCCGCGGCCGAGCTGCATGTCGCGCGTGGTCAGGATGAGCGGCTCACCGCCGAGCTGGCGGATGCCCACCTCGAAGGAGACGCGGGTGCGCGTGGAGGGGATCTCGAAGATCAGCGCGATGGTCTTTCCCGCCAGCGGCTTGCCCGCGATCTCGCCGCGCTTGGCCCGCACGCCGAGGTCGAGCATGCGCCGGAGGGTTGCCGCATCATGGTCCATCAGTTCGAGGAAGTGGCGGGGGATGGTCTGCCCCCCGCCGCCGGGCACGGCCTTCAGCGCTGCGCTCACTGCGCCGCTGCCTTCGCGCTGGATGGCGCCATCCGCAGGCAGGCGCGGTCGAGCAGCCGCACCGCCTCGTCCGCCTCGGCCTCGGTGATGATGAGCGGCGGCGCCAGTCGCAGCACGTTCATCCCCGCCGCAACGGTCAGCAGGCCCTCCGCCACCGTGGCGGACTGCATGTCGCCATTCGCCACGTCCGGCCGCAGCTTGAGGCCGAGCAGCAGGCCGGCACCCTGCACCCCCTCCACCACCTGCGGATGACGTTGCGCCAGCGTCTGCAGGCCGTGCCAGAGATGCCGGGCCACGCGGTCCACACGCTCGAGGAACCCGGGCGCCAGGACCACGTCCAGCACCGCGTTGCCGGCGGCACAGGCCAGCGGATTGCCGCCGAAGGTCGAGCCATGGGTGCCCGGCTTCAGGTACTGCGCCACCTTCTCCCGGGCGAGGATCGCGCCCAGCGGGAAGCCGCCGCCGATGCCCTTGGCGGAGGACATCACATCCGGCTCGATCCCGGCCCACTGATGCGCCCAGAGCTTGCCGGAGCGGCCCATGCCGATCTGCACCTCGTCCAGCGCCAGCAGCAAGCCGAACTCATCACAGGTGGCGCGCAGGTCGCGCAGGAACTGCAGGCTGGCGGGCCGTACCCCGCCCTCGCCCTGCACCGGCTCGACCAGGATCGCGGCGGTGGTGCCGTCGATCGCGTCGCGCACCGCGTTCATGTTGCCGAAGGGCACATGCTTGAAGCCCTGCACCGGCGGTCCGAAGCCGGCGAGGTACTTCTCGTTGCCCGTGGCAGCCAGGGTGGCGAGCGTTCGCCCGTGGAAGGCGCCATCGAAGCAGATGGTGACGAACCGCTCGGGGTGGCCGCTCTCCGCATGGTACTTGCGGACGGCCTTGATCATGCCTTCGTTCGCCTCGGCGCCCGAATTGCAGAAGAACACGGAGTCCGCGAAGGAGGTCTCGGTCAGCCGCGCCGCCAGCCTCTCCGCCTGCGGGATGCGGTAGAGGTTCGAGACGTGCATGACCCTTGCCGCCTGTTCGGCGATGGCCTGCACCAGGTGCGGATGGCCGTGGCCCAGGATGCTGGTGGCGATGCCGGAGCCGAAATCGAGAAATCGTCGTCCGTCCGCCGTCCACAGCCAGGCGCCCTCGCCCCGCTCGAAGGCGAGGTCGGCGCGGTTGTAGGTCGGCATCAGGGCGGGGATCACGGCATCGCTCCCTCGGCTTCCGCTGCATGGAATTCCGGTGCCGCCGGCCCATCCGGCGCGCCCGGGCGGAAGAAACAGGCAGATAAGCGGAAAGCGGCCGCTCCGGGAACCCCCCCGCAGTACAGCGTCATGCCCTGGTCACAGCCGTTCCGGCAGGGCAAGCCGCTTCGTCAGCGCCTGGCCTCCACCTACCACGGCCTGCCATCCGGCGACGAAGGAATGGGAGGTGTCGAGGATTCGGAGGCTGCCAGCCGGCCGCATCCAGCCGGTCCGGAGCCCGGCGCGGGGACGAGCGCGCCCTCACGCGCTCATGTCCGGAACGGATCGCAGGCCGTCGTGTTGCTGCGGTCACGGGGCCGCCAGGCGGAATCGCATGC
>Ga0182741_1006500_pt1 | contig 10180 bp, 8 predicted proteins | sample eDN5th37CBELigOP_FD_128874 | JGI IMG/M metagenome (GOLD analysis project Ga0182741, IMG submission 128874) | Enriched Organic Plus compost microbial communities from Emeryville, California, USA - eDNA 5th pass 37_C BE-Lig OP (version 2) (version 2) ...
GCCTCCAGTTCGCGGAGGATGCGAAAGGCGTCGGCGCGGATCGGCGCGGCATTGGGATTGCCGGCGAGCTGCTCGCGGATCACGTCGCCGATCCGCCGACCGGCCGGCGAGACGAGGACGAGGCCGCAGATGTCGGGATCGTCCTGCGCGGCCATCAGCGCGTGCATCGTCCCCTCGCTGTGACCGAGCAGCCAGACGCAGCGGGCTTGGGTCTGTGACTTCAGCGCGCGCGCCCAGGCGCGGGCGTCGTCGGCATAATTCTGGATGCGCAGCTCCTCCTCGCGCGGCGCGGCGGCGGCGCTGGCGGCGATGCCGCGCTTGTCCACGCGGAGCGAGGCGATGCCGCGCTCGGCGAGCGCTTCGGCGAGCAGACGATAGGGCGCGGCCCGGATGCCGAGCGGATTGTTGCCGTCGCGGTCGGTCGGCCCCGAGCCGGCGAGGATCAGCACCGGCTGCGCGCCCCGCTCCGGGGTTGCCGGCGTCAGCAGCGTGCCGTGAAGCTGCGCGGGCGCGTCGCCGATCGAAAGCTCGCGCGACTGCTGCGCCATTGCCGCGCCGGAAAGCCCCAGCGCCAGCAGCCCCAATGCGGCGAATTTCAACATGGCCCGTCCTCCCGCGGCCGGCATAAGCCCCGGAGCGGCGCCCAACAAGCCGCCGCCTTCTCGCGGCGGATTGGCATGGGGCGCGGCGTCGGCTAGGCCGCGCACATGCTGAGCCTGGCCTTCATCCGCGAGAACACCGACACCGTCCGCAAGGCGATCGCCGACAAGAACGTATCGCTCGATCTCGACGCGCTGCTTGCCCTCGACGCCGAGGTGCGCGGCCTCAAGACCCGCGTCGACGCGCTGCGCGCCGAGCGCAATTCGATCTCCGACAGCTTCAAGACCGCCGCGCCGGAGGAGCGCCCCGCGCTCGGCCAGAAGGCCAAGGCGATCGGCGCCGAGATCGGCGAGGTCGAGGCGACGCTCGGCGCCAGGCAGGCGGAGCTGGACGCGCTGCTGCTGCGCGTCCCCAACATCCCGTGGGAGGGCGCGCCCGTCGGCCCCGACGAGAGCTTCAACACGGTGGTCCGGACCGAGGGCGAGATCCCGCGGTTCGACTTCGAGCCACTCGACCATGTCGCGCTGATCGAGAAGAACGACTGGGCGGACCTCGCCCGCATCACCCAGGTCGCCGGCTCGCGCACCTATTGCCTGAAGGGCCGGCTCGCCCTGCTCGAACAGGCGCTGATGCTCTGGGCGCAGCGGCGGCTGGCCGAGGACGGCTTCACGCTGATGACCGTCCCCGCCCTCGCCCGCCCGCAGGCCTTCGTCGCCACCGGCCATTTCCCGGGGCACGAGGAGGAGGCCTATTTCATGCCGGCGGACGACCTCTACCTCGCCGGCACCGGCGAGATCGCGCTGACCTCGCTCCATTCGGGCGAGATCATCGACGCGGACAAGCTGCCGATCCTCTACGCCGGCTATTCGCCCTGCTTCCGCCGCGAGGCGGGCAGCGCCGGGCGCGACGTGCGCGGGCTGCTGCGCGTCCACCAGTTCTACAAGCTCGAACAATATGTGATCTGCCGCGACGACGATGAGGAGAGCGCGCGCTGGCACGCCCGCCTGCTCGAAAATGCCGAGGCGATGGTGCGCGCTCTCGAAATTCCCTATCGCGTCATCGAGGCCGCGACCGGCGACATGGGCAACGGCAAGTTCCGCATGAACGACATCGAATGCTGGGTGCCGTCGCTCGGCAAGTATCGCGAGACGCACAGCTGCTCGACGCTGCACGACTGGCAGGCGCGGCGCGCGAACCTGCGCTGGCGGGACGAGGACCGCAAGGTCCGCTTCGTCCACACGCTCAACAACACCGCGCTGGCGAGCCCGCGTATCCTCGCGCCGCTGCTCGAAAATCACCAGACCGCCGACGGCCGGGTGAAGCTGCCCGCGCCGCTCGCCGAGATGATGGGGAGCGACTATCTCTGAGCCGCAGCGACCGCCGCTGAGCCTGCTGCTGCGCGAGCCGATCGCGCTCCTCGCCCGCGGCTGGCGCGCGCTGGGGCCGCTCTGCCCGCACGGGCCGGAGGATGGCCGCAAGGTCATGGTGATCCCCGGCTTTCTCGCGAGCGACCGCACCACGCTCGGCCTCCAGCGCGCGCTCGCCCGCGCCGGCTATCGCGTCGATGGCTGGCGACTCGGCGTCAACCGGGGCGCGACCGCCGACATTCTCGGCCGGCTGGCGGCGCGGATCGAGGCCTTCGGCGACGGCGCCCCGGTGATCCTGGCGGGCTGGAGCTTCGGCGGCGTCTTCGCGCGCGAAGTCGCGAAGGTCAGGCCCGATCTCGCCGCCGCCGTCGTGACGCTGGGCTCGCCCTTCTCCGGCGATCCGCGCACCAACAACAATGTTCGCTGGCTCTACGAGTGGGTCGCCGGCCATCCCGTCGATCGGCCGCCGATCGAGGTCCGCCTCGGCGAGAAGCCGCCGGTCCCCACCGTCGCGCTCTGGTCTCGCCGCGACGGGATCGTCGCCATCGAGGCCGCGCGCGGCGCGCCGCACGAGAGCGACCGGCAGGTCGAGCTGGATTGCAGCCACATGGGCTTCGCGGTGAGCGCACGCGCCTGGCCCGCGATCATCGCCGCGCTTCGCGACCTTCCCCGCTGATCCGCGGCATCCCGTCCTCGCCCCGCGTGAACGGCACGCCGGCGCGCTCGAACAGCGAAGCGATCGCCGCCTTGGGATCGGCGCTCCCCCCGGTCGAGCAGCGCGTCGATGTCGCGCGCCAGCTCGGGGCTGCCGCCGACGCCGGCGAAGGCGGCCATCCAGTCGGCGCGGCCCACCGTGGCATCGTCGCGGTTCTCGTCGATCAGCCGCTTCACGAACTCGATGAAGGGCCGGCCCGACACCGCCTCCGCCACCAGCGCGAACACCGCGCCACAGACGTAGAAGGCGCGCTGCTCGCCGCGCTCCGCCGCCTCGGCGATGGGCCGGGCGGCAAGCGAGGCGCATACCGCGATCGCCCCGTCGATCGCGCCCCGCCAGTCATAGTCCGGATCAACCGCCGCGACGGCGCGGAAGGCGAGCAGGTCGGCGCCGCCCTCGGTGATCCAGGCGTCGCGCGCATATTCGTAGTGGACGAGGTTGCCGAGCCAGAAATGGGCGGATTCGTGCGCGATGAACCACAATCCGCTCGCCCGCGACTGCGGATCTTCGGTGAGCACGCCCTCGCCCTCGTAGGCGAGCGTCACCAGCCCGGGCAGCACGCTCCCGCCCATGCTGGTGAGGCGCGGCGTCGGCCCGCCCCAGCTCACCATGACCGTCGGCTTCGGCCCCGGCGGCGGGCCGAGCACGGCGGCGTAGCGCGCGAGGATCGCCGGCACCTCGCGGTTCAGCGTCGCGCGGATCCATTCGGGCAGCTCGGGATCGACGATCTGGGCCATGTCGTCGGTGACGATGGGCTGGAGCGAGCCGAACAGCAGGTAGGTGCCGTCGCCCTCGCCGCCGTCGCGCACCACCTCGGCGCGCCGCACGCCGGCGGCGAGGATGTCGCCGGCCGCGTCGCGATAGGTGACGCGGGTGATCGCGGCATCCAGCCCGGCGGCATTGCCGTCCGCCGGCAGCGCCTCCACGGGGCGCGCGTCGCGATAGGGCAGGATCGTGAACTGGTCGGTGTAGAGCGCGATCGAGCCATCGGTGAAGCGCAGCGCCGGATCATAGTCCGATTCGAGGTCGACCGCCGCCGGCGTGAAGGCGATCCGCACCCGCGCCGGCACCGCGCCGCCCCGCTCCGCGACGAGCAGGTCGAAATGGCCGCGCCGTTCCAGCCGGACGCCCGGCGTCTCGACCCGCCAGCTCGCCTGCCGCCAGGCGACGCGGCTGTCGCGCACGAGGCCGCTGCGCGGGAAGAGCCAGACGCGCGCGCGGCGGAGCAGCCGGTACTCCACCGTCCACGTCCCGTCCTCCCGGTGGGTGACGGCGGCGGTGGCGGCAATCGGCGCGGAGGGCTGCGCCACCGCGGCCGTCACGGGAACAAGCACCGCCGCGAGCGCGGCGAACAGCCACCGGATCATCGCGCCGCCTGTTCCGCGTCCATCTGGGTCAGGATGAAGGCATAGGCCTCGGCGACCTCCTCGAGCCGCGTCCAGCGCCCGGTGCGCCCGCCATGGCCCGCGCCCATGTTGATCTTGAGCAGCTGCAGGTTGTTGTCGGTCCGCATCGCGCGCAGCTTCGCGTTCCACTTCGCCGGCTCCCAGTAGGTGACGCGCGGATCGTTGAGCCCACCGGTGATCAGCATCGGCGGATAGGCCTGGCGGGTGACGTTGTCGTAGGGCGAGTAGCTCAACATGTAGCGGAACGCTTCCGCGTCGGTGATCGGGTTGCCCCATTCGTTCCACTCGCCCGGCGTGAGCGGCAGGCTCTCGTCCAGCATCGTGTTGACGACATCGACGAAGGGCACGTCCGCCACCACCGCGCCCCACAGGTCCGGGGCCTGGTTGACGACCGCGCCCATCAGTTCGCCGCCCGCCGATCCGCCCTGGATCGCGATATTGCCGGCGCGGGTATAGCCGCGGTCGATCAGGCCGCGCGCCGCGTCGACGAAGTCGTTGAACGTGTTGGTGCGGTTGCGGTTGGTGCCGTCGAGATACCAGCCGTAGCCCAGCTCGTCGCCGCCGCGGATATGGGCGATGGCGAAGGCATAGCCGCGGTCGATCAGGCTGAAGCGGTTGGTGTTGAAGGCGGGCGCCGTCGCATAGCCGTAGGCGCCATAGGCGTAGAGGAACAGCCGGCCCTGGCCGTTCTTCTGGAAATCGCGGCGGTAGACGATCGAGACCGGGATCTGCCGGCCGTCGCGCGCGGGCACGAACAGCCGCTCGCTGACATACTGGCCGGGATCGTAGCCCGACGGGATCGCCTGGACCTTCATCGTTTCCAGCCGGTTCTCGGCCGGATGATAGTCGTAGACGGTGGGCGGCGTGACCAGCGAGCTGTAGACCAGCCGGTAGGCCGCCGGCGCGAACTCCGGATTGTCGCCCAGGCCCACCGTATAGGTCGGCTCGGCGAAGGGAATGCGCCGCTCGCCGCCGTCATAGGCACACAGGCGAATCTGGTCGAGCCCGTTCACCCGTTCGCTGATCGCGAGATGGTCGCGAAAGGCGGTGATGCCGCGCAGATAGACCTCGTCCGATCCGGCGATTACGGTGCGCCATTCGCCGGGATCGGCCGGATCGGCCTCGGCGATGCGGAAGTTGATGTGCTCGTCGTTGGTGAGGATCCACAGCTTCCCGTGCGCGGAATCGACCGAATACTGGATGTTCGGCCGCCGCCGCCTGATCAGCACCGGCGTCGCGGCGGGATCGTCGGCGAGAACGAAGCGGATTTCGTTGGAGCTGTTCTCGCCGGTCGAGATCAGGATGTAGCGCCGATCCTGCGTGCGCCCGACGCCGACCGTGAAAGCGATGTTCTCGGTCTCCTCGTAGAGCGTGCGGTCCTCGCTCACCGGCGTGCCGAGCCGGTGGTAGCGAGCGCGGTAGCTGCGCCAGTTCTCGTTGACCTCGGTAAAGACGATGCCGCGGCTGTCGGCGGACCAGACCGGCTGGCCGATCGCGACCGCGCTCACCGTCTCGATGTCCTCGCCCGTCTCGAGGTCGCGGATCTTGAGCTCGAAGCGCTCGGCGCCGCTCGTGTCGGTAAGGGTCGCGAGATAGCGCCCGTCGGGACTGACCTCGAGCGCGCCGAGGCGGAAATATTGCTTGCCCTCGGCCTCGGCCGGCTCGTCGTAGATCACCCGCGCCTCGCCGCCGGACACCGGGCGGCGATACCAGGTGCGATACTGCGCGCCCGGCGCGAAGGCCCACCAGTAGAGCCAGTCGCCGTCGCGCACCGGGACGGAGCTGTCGTCCTCCTGGATGCGGCCGCGCATCTCCTGGAACAGCGTCTCAATCAGCGGCCGGTGCGGCGCCATCGCCGCCTCGAAATAGGCGTTCTCGGCGTTGAGATAGGCGAGGATGTCGGGATCGTCGACGACGGGGTAAGAGGAGTCGCGCAGCCAGTGATATGGATCCGCGATGGTGACGCCGTGGCGCTCGAACGAATAGGGCCGCTGCTCGGCCACCGGCGGGTCGGGAAGGTTGGCGGTCATCGTTCCTCTCGAACTGGTCGCATTTGTCGTGGTCGGCTGCGCCGAGAGCGGCGCCGCGAAGGCAAGGCAAAGGAGGGCGATGGCGCGCATGTCGGTCCTTTCCCCTCGGCGCGCAAGGCTGGCGCGCGCCCCCGTTCGGCACTATCTGGCCTGCGTAACGCCAGCCATCGGAAAACGCCATGTCCAGCTATGAAGACCGACTGAAGGCCCTGCGCGAGCAACTGAAGGCCGACCGGCTCGACGGGTTCGTCGTCCCGCTGACCGACGAGCATATGAGCGAATATGTCGGCTCCTACGCGCAGCGGCTCGCCTGGCTGACCGGCTTCAAGGGCTCGGCCGGGTCGGCCGTGGTGCTGCCCGAGGAGGCGGCGATCTTCGTCGACGGCCGCTACACGCTGCAGGTGCGCGCGCAGGTAGACGGGAAGAACTGGTCCTACCAGTCCGTGCCCGAGACCAGCATCGCCCAGTGGCTGAAGGAACATGCGCCGGAGGGCGCGCGTATCGGCTACGATCCCTGGCTGCACACCACCACCTGGGTCGAGCAGGCGCGCGCCGCGCTCGCCGAGCGGGGCGCCGAGCTGGTGCCGGTCGGCGCCAACCCGATCGACCGCATCTGGGCCGATCGTCCCGAGCCGTCGCGCGCGCGGCTCGTCGTCCATCCGGACGAGCTTGCCGGCGAATCCTCCGCCGCCAAGCGGCAGAAGCTCGCCGACTGGCTGAGGGAGAACAGGGCCGACGCGGCGGTGATCGCCGCGCTCGATTCGATCGCCTGGGCGTTCAACGTGCGCGGGCAGGATGTCGAGCACACCCCGGTCGCGCTCGCCTTCGCGCTGATCGACGCCGACGGCACGGCCGACCTCTTCGTCGCGCCGGAGAAGATCGACGACGAGGTGCGCAAGCATCTCGGCAATGGCGTCCGCCTCCACCCGCGCGACGCGTTCGAATCGTTCTTGGGGACCCTCGGCGGCAAGACGATCGTCGTCGATCCCGAACGCTCGGTCGCCGCCGTCTTCGAGGCGCTGGGCAAGGCCGGCGCGAAAATCGTCGCGAAGCGCGATCCCACCGTGCTGCCCAAGGCGATCAAGAATCCGGTCGAGATCGCCGGGCAGAAGGCCGCGCAGGCCCGCGACGGCGCCGCGCTCGCCCGCTTCCTTCACTGGATTTCGGTCGAGGCGCCGAAGGGCAATGTGGACGAGCTGTCCGCCGAGGCGAAGCTGGAGGCGTTCCGCCGCGAGACCGGGATGCTTCGCGATCTTTCCTTCACCACCATTTCGGGGGCCGGCCCGAACGGGGCGATCGTCCACTACCGCTCGACGCCGGAGACCAACCGCAAGCTGGAGATGAACTCGCTCTACCTAGTCGATTCGGGCGGCCAGTATCCCGACGGCACCACCGACGTGACGCGCACCGTCGTCATCGGCAAGCCGACGGCGGAGCAGAAGGACCGCTTCACCCGCGTCCTCAAGGGCCATATCGCGATCGCGACCGCCCTGTTCCCGGAGGGCACGCGCGGCTGCCAGCTCGACAGCTTCGCGCGGCAATATCTCTGGCAGGCGGGGCTCGATTACGCCCACGGCACCGGCCACGGCGTCGGCAGCTTCCTCTCGGTCCACGAGGGGCCGCAGCGCATCTCGCCGGCCGGCAGCGCGCAGTCCGGCGGCGACGAGCCGCTGCGCGCGGGCATGATCCTCTCGAACGAGCCGGGCTATTACAAGACCGGCGAGTACGGCATCCGCATCGAGAATCTCGTCCTCGTCGTGCCGCGCGAGGCCGAGGGCGCGGAGAAGAAGCTGCTCGGCTTCGAGACGCTGACCTTCGCGCCGATCGACCGCAACCTGATCGAGCTGGACATGCTGACCGACGCCGAGCGCATCTGGGTCGATTCCTACCACCGCAAGGTGCTGGAGGTGGTCGGCCCGCAGCTCGACGGCGAGGCGAAGGCCTGGCTCGAGGCGCAGTGCGCGCCGCTCGACTGAGCCGGCTCAGCCCTCCTTCTGCTCGGTCTTTTCCCTGGCCGCGCGCGCCTGGGCCTTGCGGCGCTTGAGGTTCTCCCTCAGCGCCGCGGCGAGGCGCTTGGCCCTGTCGTCGTCCGCCTTGGTCATGCCGAGCGCCTTGACATAAGGCCGCGCCAATGGCCATAGCGCCGCGGCCCGGTACGGGCAGGCTTGGCCTGCATCGCCGCGTCCCGGCGGGAGAGATGCTCCCGCGGCCGGGCGGGGCGCGGATCGGAGTTGGTATTGCTGCTGTAGCTCAGTGGTAGAGCACTCCCTTGGTAAGGGAGAGGCCGCGAGTTCAATCCTCGCCAGCAGCACCATTCCCACGTCGAGCGAAGTGAAGGTGGCGGCACGGGAAAGCCATGCGCCCGTGCGCTGGCGCCCCCCGCTCTCCCCCGCAGGGAGCAAGGCCTGTTCGCCGTCTCGCCCTTGCCGTCAGCCGCGTGCCGACTGGCGCGCCTCGCGCTGCTCCGCCTTGGCGGCGAACAGGTCCGCCAGTTCGTGGTGGCGGCGGCGCGCTTCCTGCGTCACCGAAACCTTCGCGCGAAGGCGCTCCTCGGCGGCACGGCGGCTATAGTAACGATAGTCCGATTCCATCGTCGCCTTCCCCCGACTCGGTTTGGTTAACATAAGCCAGGGGAAGGATCGACCCCTCGGACGAGGGGGAAAGCCACGCGAAATCAGCCGCCTCGGCGGCTTCGCTCGATCACCATTTCAAGCACGGCCGGATGCAGCGGCTGCGCGAAGGCGCAGCCGACCACGCTGCCTTCGTTCCAAACGACGCGCGCGGCGCGCGGCTCCAGCCCGGGCAGGCGCAGCCAGACGTCGTCGCCCGCCTCCAGTTGCAGCGTCGTCGCCGCCTTGAACCCGTCCACGGAAAGGTCGAGCACGTGGACGATGACCGCCGTCGCGCCGCGCTGGCGCAGGCCCGCGCCGAGATCGACCTCCACCCGCCGCGAGCGGCGGGCGATGGCGCGCCCGATCGGTGCCGCCATCGACAGCTCGTCATGGATCGGCGCCGGGCCGGGCTCGAAGCCGGCCGACCAGGCGTCCAGGAAGTTCACCGTCGCGTGCTTCCCCAGCCCGGCGCGCCGAGGCCGACATTGGCGCCCCACGCCTCGGCGAGCCGCTGCTGGCGGACGGTGAGGCGATCGGGGATGTGGAGATAGCGATAGGGATCGCGGGCGGGCAGGCCCTTGCCGAGCTGCACCAGCAGCTCGTCGGCGTCCACCGCCGCGTCGAACTCAAGCCCGGCGCGTCCGGCGCCGGCCCAGGCGACGCGCGCTGGAACCTCGATGCCGCTGCGCGCGAAAATGACCTTCGCGCCGACGGAAAGCGGCGCGCCGCACTCGATCAGCGCGCCCCGGGCGGAAAGGTCGCGCAGCCGCGCGTCGAGTTCGCCCTTGGCGGTGCGAAGCTTCGCGGCGAGCAGCACCCGCGCGCGCTTGTTCGCCCGCTTGCCGGCAACTTCAGCCTTCACATCGGTCTCGGCGCCCACGGTCTCTCCTTTCCCAGCCGACCGGAGTACACCGCGCATCGCCAAAATTCGGTAAACGACGCCCTCGCCTCGCCTTTTCGGGCAAGAACGGTGTTGACGCGCAAGGGCGCGGGCTTATGGCGCGGCCATGCGCTTCTTCTCGGACAATGCGGCGGCCGCGTGCCCGGAGGCGCTCGCGGCGATCGCCGCCGCCAACCGGCTCGACACCGCCTATGACGGCGACGAGTGGAGCCGGCGGCTGGACGGCGCGATGTCCGAACTGTTCGGCCGGCCGGTGGAGGCGCTCTGGGTCGCGACCGGCACCGCCGCCAACAGCCTCGCGCTCGCCGCGCTCTGTCCGCCGCACGGCGCGATCCTCTGCCACCGCGACGCGCACATCCAGAACGACGAGTGCGGCGCGCCGGAATTCTTCACCGGCGGCGCCAAGCTGCTGACCGCCGACGGCGTCGGCGCGAAGCTGACGCCCGAGGCGCTGTCCGAATTCGCCGCCGGCATCCGAAACGACGTCCATCAGGCGCAGCCGCGCGCGCTCTCGATCACCAACGCGACCGAATATGGCCTCGTCTACAC
>Ga0182741_1006503_pt1 | contig 10174 bp, 10 predicted proteins | sample eDN5th37CBELigOP_FD_128874 | JGI IMG/M metagenome (GOLD analysis project Ga0182741, IMG submission 128874) | Enriched Organic Plus compost microbial communities from Emeryville, California, USA - eDNA 5th pass 37_C BE-Lig OP (version 2) (version 2) ...
CGGGCCGCGTGGGCCACGGGGTACGGGCGCATCCTCGGAGAACCGGACGCACGCATCACCGCGCTGTCGGAGCACCACGCGACGGTGCAGTGGCCGGAGGCGTCGACGCGCCCGCGGCTCGGCTACAGGGTGCGAGTGATCCCCAACCATGTGTGCAACGCCGTGAACCTCGCGGATGAACTGATCGTGCTTTCGAACGGTGAAGTGGTGGACACCTGGCGGGTGGTCGCGCGAGGATGTACGACGTGATGCGCAGACGTCTGGCCTGCCTGACCGCGGCGGTGGTACTACCGCTGAGTGCGTGTGCGTCCGAATCGACCGCGCCGGACACCGAGTCCATCACCGGGACGACCACCACCGAGGCGGCAACCACTGGGACCGTCACGGACGCAACCGCCTCCGCGGTCTCCGAGGTGGACGGAGTACCCCGCGTGATCGGGACGGTGGCGTCCGGACTCGACACGCCGTGGGGCATCGTCTTCCTGCCCACTGGTTCCGCGCTGGTCACCGAACGCAACAGCGGCCGGATCGTCGAGATCACCGACGGCGAGGTCCGTGAGGTGGGTCGCGTCGGCGAGACCCTCGCGCAGGGCGAGTCGGGGCTGCTGGGGATCGCGGTGTCGCCGACCTTCGACACCGACCGCTTCGTCTATTTCTACGTGACCACCGGTAGCGACAACCGGGTACTCAGAGCAGTTTTCGACGGCACTACGCTCGCCGAACCGGAGGTGATCCTCGACGGCATCCCGGCCGGGCGGATCCACGACGGCGGGCGGATGATCTTCGGTCCCGACGGGATGCTGTACGTCGCGACCGGCGAGGCGGGCCGACGCGAACTTGCCCAGGACCCGAATTCACTCGGCGGCAAGATCCTTCGCATCACGGGCGACGGCGAACCCGCGCCCGGCAATCCCGATCCGGCGTCGCCGGTGTACTCGCTCGGTCACCGCAACGTACAAGGACTCGCATTCGACGACCGGGGGCGGTTGTGGGCGTCGGAGTTCGGACAGAACGACGTCGACGAGCTGAATCTCGTGACGGCCGGTGCGAACTACGGCTGGCCCGTGGTCGAAGGCGCCGGCGGGTCCGACGAATTCGTCGACCCGGTGCTCACCTGGCCGGTCTCGCAGGCGTCGCCGTCGGGCCTGGCGTGGTTCGAGGGCAGCCTGTGGATGGCGACTCTTCGTGGAGAACGATTGTGGCGCATCGACGTCCAGGACACCGATGTCCAGGACACTGACGTTCAGGGCACTGCAGCCACCGCGACCGACTTCTTCGTCGGCGAGTACGGAAGGTTGCGGACCGTCGTCGCCGCACCGGACGGCTCACTGTGGCTGACGACATCCAACCGGGACGGTCGCGGCAGCCCGGCCGGCGACGACGATCGCATCCTCCGGATCGAGATCTCCTGACGATCAGGGGACGAGAACGACGACCGTCTCGGCGACCAGTGCCGGACGCTCTCCGCCCTCGATCTCGATGGTGTATCCGACGACGAGGTTCGCGCCCTTCGCCGTGCGCTCGAGCGACTTGAACTCCGCGCCGGCGCGGATCCGCGAGCCGACGGGGACCGGCGCGGGGTAGCGAACCTTGTTGCTGCCGTAATTGACCTTCATCTTCAGGCCCTCGAGGGAGAAGATCTGGGTGCCGAGCACCGGCAGCAGCGACAGGGTCAGGTAGCCGTGGGCGATGGTCTTGCCGTACGGGCCGTCCTTCGCGCGCTCGGGGTCGACGTGGATCCACTGGTGGTCGCCGGTGGCCTCGGCGAACAGGTCGATCCGCTTCTGGTCGATCTCGAGCCAGTCGCTGTGGCCGAGGTGCTCGCCGACGGCCTTCTCGACCTCGTCGATTCCGTTGAAAACCCGCATTGTTGCTCCTGTCGATGTGCGGCGACGGTCAGAGACCGGCTCGCCTGAGGGTGACGCGATAGGTGTAGTGCTCGGGCAGAAAGTAACTCACCGACAACTCGGTGGGCACGCCGTCGTCGTTCGAGTACAACCGGTCGACGCGCAGCAGGGGATGTCCCACTTCGCAATTCAGTTCGGTCGCCACCTGTTCGGTGGCGAGCGCGACCGTGATGGATTGCGCGGCCTCGACGATCGGGCTGTCGAGATGCGGTTCGAGCAGTCCGATCATCGTGTTGCGGCTCGACGCACCCGCTTGAAGTTCCGGCGCGTCGAGCACGTGGGCGGCGACGGATTCCGGAAGGTGAACGGTGGTGAGCACGAACGGGATTCCGTCGTGCAGACGCTTGAAGACCGCCGTGTACAGCACGTCGGTGTCGAGGCGCAGCCGGCTCGCGGCGTCGATGTCGACTCCGCGTCGCAGCGGCGAGACGATCTGCATGACCGTGTCGGCCGACAACGCGAGCAGATCCTCGATCGAGCCGAGCTGACGCCGGTAGCGCCGGCCCGACTCGTTCGCGAACGTGCCGCGGCCGGGAACGCGGTAGACGATGCCGTCGGCGACGAGATCCTGGAAGGCGCGCCGCACCGTCTGCCGGCTCACGCCGTGTTCCTCGGCGAGTTCGGCCTCCGTGGGCAGCCGCGTGCCGTCGCTGTACCGCCCCGCCTCGACGGCCTCCCGGAGCTGGCGCGCGAGTTGCGCGTAGGCCGGTTCCGTTTCCCGCACCTTGTAGTCCATGACGGACCGATCCTAGCGGCCGGTCGTCACAGTCCGCCGCGTGCTACGAGCTGGCTCGCGATGACGTTGCGCTGGATCTCGTTGGTGCCCTCGCCGACGATCATCAGCGGCGCGTCGCGGAAGTAGCGCTCGACGTCGTACTCGGTGGAGTAGCCGTAACCGCCGTGGATGCGCACCGCGTTCAGGGCGATCTCCATCGCGATCTCCGAGCAGTACAGCTTGGCCATGCCGGCCTCCATGTCGCAGCGCTCACCGCTGTCGTACTTCTCCGCCGCGTAGCGCGCCAGCTGCCGCGCGGCGGTGAGCTTGGTGGCCATCTCCGCCAGGTAGTTGCCGACGGACTGGTGCTTCCAGATCGGCTGGCCGAAGCTCTCGCGCTGCTGCGCGTAGGCGAGCGAATCCTCGAGCGCGGCGGTCGCGACACCCAGGGCGCGGGAGGCGACCTGCAGACGACCGGTCTCGAGTCCCTTCATCATGTGGGCGAAGCCCTTGCCGGGCTCGCCGCCGAGGATCGCGTCGGCGGAGATGCGGTAGTTGTCGAAACTCAGTTCGCACGACTCGACGCCCTTGTAACCCAGCTTGGGCAGGTCGCGCGAGACCGTCAGGCCCGGGCCGTGCTCGACGAGCACCACCGAGATGCCCTTGTGGCGCGGCTGCGCGGTGGGATCGGTCTTGCACAGCAGCGCGATCAGCCCCGAGCGACGCGCGTTGGTGATCCACGTCTTGGCACCGTTGATGACCAGCTCGTCGCCGTCGCGCTTGGCGGTCGTCGTCATCGCCTGCAGGTCGGAGCCGCCGCCGGGCTCGGTCAGCGCCATCGTCGCGCGGATCTCACCGGTGGCCAGCCTGGGCAGGTACTTGCTCTTCTGCTCCTCGGTGCCGAACAGGGTCAGCAGCTTGGCGACGACGGTGTGCCCGCCCATCGCACCCGACAGCGACATCCATCCGCGGGCGAGTTCCTCGGTGACCTGGACGTAGCAGGGCATCGACACTGGCGATCCGCCGTACTCTTCCGGCACGGCGAGCCCGTAGATGCCGATCTGCTTCATCTGCTCGATCCACTTCTCGGGGTACTCGTTGGCGTGCTCGACCTCCTGCACCGACGGCTTGACCTCCCGATCGATGAAGTCGCGGACGGTCTTGACCAGAAAAGTCTCTTCGTCGTTCAGGTAGGTCACGGGGGCACCCTTCGTCGGGGACGGGCCACACGGACCCGGGAAACTTTGTACGGCCATTTTGTGGACCAAGTTCGGGCGTTGTCAACGCGAAGACACTCATTCGACGTCGTGATTGCAGAGTTTTAGCCGATACGAACGACTGCACCTTCCTATGGGCACACCTCTCCGTGGGGTGGCATACCGCCAACAATGGCCGTACATTTAGCGCCGTCATTGCCGACCGAACTCCCCGAGGTCCCCGTGTCTTCCGAGCAACACCTCCGCCGGCGCGCCGTTCTCGTCGCCCCCGGCTCCGACGAACGCAAAGCCGGTAAGGCCCTCGCCTCCGCCGCCGACGAGGTCGTCCTCGACCTCGAGGACGCCGTCACCGCCGCCCAGAAGGACGCCGCCCGCGAGCTCGTGGCTCCGCTGGTCCGCGAGCACGGCGCCACACGCACCGTCTCCGTGCGCATCAACGGACGCGGCACCCCCTGGTTCGAGGACGACCTGCGCGCGTGCGCCGCACTCGGCGACGCCCTCGCCTCGATCGTGATCCCCAAGGTCGAGAGCGCCGACGATCTCGTCGAGGCCGACCGCATCCTCGGTGAATCGACCGTCCCGGTGCAGGCCCTCATCGAGACCCCCGCCGGCGTGCAGCGCATCGACGAGATCGTCGCGGGCTCCCGGGTCGCCGGCGTGATCATCGGCTACGCCGACCTCGGCGCCTCCCTGGGCCGCGCCCGCACCGCCGCCCCCGAGCACTGGCTCTACGTGCAGGACCGCGTACTGCACGCCGCCCGCGCCGCCGGTGTCCAGGCGATCGACGGGCCGTTCCTCGGCATCACCGACGACGACGCCTTCCGCCATTCGGCGCAGTGGGTGTCCGATCTCGGATTCGACGGCAAGTGGGTCATCCACCCCGCGCAGATCACCTCTGCCGCAGCAGCCTTCACACCCACCGACGATCAGGTCGACGCCGCCCGCAAGGTCCTCACCGCACTCGAGGAAGCCGAGAACCGCGGCGCCGGAGCCGCCCAGCTCGACGGCCAGATGCTCGACGAGGCCGTCGCTGTCGCCGCCCGCCGCACCCTGTCGAAGATCGGAGCCTGAAAGCCATGACCACCTCGTACGTCGGCGGACCCTACTTCGACGAACTGACCGTCGGCCAGGTCTTCGACACCGCCCCCGCCGTGACGCTCACCGACGGTCTCGCCGCCGCGCACCAGAGCATTCTCGGTGACCGCCTGCGTCTTCCGCTCGACAAGCACCTCTCGGCCGCCGTCGCGGGTGGGCCGGTCGCGCACGCCGGCTTCGTCACCGACATCGCGATCGGGCAGTCCACCCTCGTCACGCACCACGTCAAGGCCAATCTCTTCTACCGCGGTCTGCGTTTCCGCCGCTTCCCGCACATCGGCGACACCCTCTACACCACCACCGAAGTCGTGGGGCTGAAGGAGAATTCGGCCAAGCCCGGACGCAAGCCCACCGGTCTCGCGGCGCTGCGCATGAACACCGTCGACCAGGACGGCAACACCGTCCTCGACTTCTACCGCTGCGCAATGCTGCCGTTGAGCGAGAATCCCGACCCCGACCGCGTGGTGCACTCCGACGACCTCTCGGCCATCGGGCCGCAGGACGAACCGCAGTGGTCCGCGCCCGCCGACTGGGATCTGAGTGTCTACCGATCGAAGGTGCCGGGTGAGCACTTCGACAAGTCCCTCGCCGGCGCCGTGCTGCAGTCCAGCGGCGACGTCGTCTCGAGCGCACCGGAACTCGCGCGCCTGAGCCTCAACATCGCGGCGACGCACCACGACGAGCGGGTCGGCGCATCCGGTCGTCTCGTCTACGGCGGCCACACCATCGGCCTGGCCTTCTCACAGGCGACGCGCGCCCTGCCGAATCTCGTGACGGTGCTGGGCTGGAAGTCGTGCGACCACACCGGCCCGGTCCAGGAGGGCGACACCCTCACCAGCGACCTGCACGTCGAATCCGCCGAGCCCCTCGCCGAGGGCGGTGGCGTGCTGAACCTGCGGTCGCTCGTCTACGCGCACCGCGGAGATGCCGAGCCGGCTCCCGTCCTGGATTGGCGGTTCACCGCACTCATGGCCTGACGGCCACTGCTGCCGAGACCGACGTCGTGTGCGAAATCCTCCGGGAAATCGCGCACGACGTCGGTTTCGCCGTTACGCGTCGACCCGCTTGACGAGGCGCTCGTAGCGTTGCCGGGCCGCCTGGGTGCTTCCCAGGCCGAGGCCGAAAGCGATCTCCTGCCAGGTCATCCCGCGTTCCCGTGCGATGCGGAGGATCAGCGCCTCGAGTTGGTCCATCTCGGCGCGTGCCTTCGGGACCAGACCGAGCGCGGCGATGACGTCGGCGTCGTCGACCTCGGGTTCGCCGGGGCCGGGACTGTGCACGCCACCCGCCAGAGCCGCGACGAGACGGATGGCGCCGAGCGGGTCGAGCATCTCCGGGTGCGACTGCCTGGCCCGCTGCTCGGGAGTGTTGCCGTGCCGTTCGGCGATCCGGAACAGCCCCGCGTACTCACGGTGCGCGCGTTCGCGACTCGGATTCGGTGGGGTGAAGCCTTCCTCGGACATGAACCCAGGATGGCGTGTGAACAACTCGTTGTCAACAGATTGTTCACATGTCGCGGATTTCGTCCACCAATCCCCAGTCGAGTGCGCGGGAGGCGTCGAGGGGCGCGGCCGTGACGAACAGGTGCAGCGACCGCCACCTGCCGATCCGCCGCGGGATGCTGACCGTCCCGCCGGCCCCGGGGATGAGACCCATCGAGACCTCCGGGAGCCGGAAGACCGTGTCGGGAGTCGCGGCCACCCACCCCGCGAAGGCCGGGATCTCGATACCCGCACCGATGCAGTGACCGTGCAACCGCACCTCGATACGACCAGCGAGTTGCGCGACGAGACGCCCCGCTCCCCCGCGCGTCCGGACGAAGTGCGCGAGCGTGATGTCGGGCGTGCGACCGAACTCGTCGAGATCACCGCCGGCGCAGAACGACGATCCCGCCCCGTCGAGCACGACCCGTTCGATGCTGTCGTCGAGGATCGCGAGTCGCAAGGCGTCGACGAGAGCGTCGCGCAGCACCGTTCCGTAGGCATTGCGACGCTCGGGCCGGTTGAGCGTGATGTGCAGGAGGTCGCCATCGCGGGCGATCAGCACCGGTTCGTCCGAGGGCGGCGGCAGTGGGCGCGGACCGCGTCCGGCGAGCCACGCGGCGAACTCCGGTCCGCCCTGCAACGTCGAGTAGCCGAGCGACTCCACGTCGATCGCTTCCGGGACCGCGAGCGTCTCGGATGCCCGCACGACCTGCCGTGCCACCAGCGCGGCCTGCGGGTTCGCGGCGACGGCCTCGGCGAACGCCGCGATGCTCGCGTCCGGATCCGGCGTCTCCACCACGCCGCGGGACTGCGCGACCGGCGCGTAGGTGAGGTCGAGCGCGTCGATCAACGGACGGACCTCGGAGGGAATCTCGCGGGTCGCGCGGCCGACGAGGATCCGGTCGGCCCGTGCCGCCTGTTCGACGGCACGCTCGAGCAGGGGAACGCCTCCGTCGAGATCGACGACGACCATCGGCCGGGACACGGCACCGCCCTCACAGAGAAGGGGCTCTCCCGCCGTTCCGTTCGCCAGGTCCGCAGCGGAGAGAAGCATCGTTCGTGCCGTATCCATGTGGTCCGTCCTTGTACTCCACCAGGCCCCATCCGGCACGAAATGTAACATCACGGTCGTGGCCCCCGACCTCGCCGCAGACCCGGTACGCGACTGGGCCGACAGCGGAATTGCCTCTCTGACCGGCAGAGTCGACGGTCCCCCACTGCTCCCATCCGGTCGCGCCGCCACCGTCGCCCGCGAACGCTCCGCGTGGATCTCCGCGGCGTCCGGTGGCGTCGTCGACGTCGACGGTGCGCGCCTGCTGTCCGAACGCGCCGCGTTCACCGGTCATCGTCGCAGTGGAGCGGTCTCCGCCGGAGGTGCATGTCGTCTGCTGCCGACGATCGACGGGTGGGCTGCGGTCTCCTACGCACGTCCCGACGACCCACTCCTGCTCGGCGCCCTGATCGGCGAGGAGATCCCCGGCGATCCGTGGCCTGCCGTCGCCGACTGGCTCGTCGAACACACCGGGGCGGAGCTGGCCGAGCGTGCCGAACTGCTCGGAATCGCGGCAGGACCTGTCGTCCACGGTGTCGCCGCTCCGCCGACGCCGTCGGAACCCCGTCCGGTCGACGGGTTGCTCGTCGTCGACTTCAGCGCCCTGTGGGCCGGCCCCCTGTGTGCGCATCTGCTCGGTCTCGCCGGTGCGCGCGTCGTCAAGGTCGAGACGCCGTCGCGGCCGGACGGTGCGCGTCGCGGCAATGCCGAGTTCTACCGACTGCTGCACGGCGGGCACGAATCGGTCGTGCTCGACCCCGCCGACGACACGCAACGACGCGAACTCGCGGAACTGGTGGCAGCGGCCGACATCGTGATCGAGGCGTCGCGACCGCGGGCACTCGCCGGTTTCGGCCTCGACGCGGTGAAAGCCGTGGACGACTGCACCACATGGATCTCGATCACCGCGCACGGACGGGATTCGCACCGCGTGGGTTTCGGCGACGACATCGCCGCCTCCGCCGGACTGATCGCGTACGACGCGGAAGGTCCCGTCTTCGTCGGCGATGCGATCGCCGATCCTCTCACGGGTCTCACCGCCGCGGCGCTGGCCATGTCGGCACCACCCGACGGGCGCGGAAAACTCTGGGACATCTCGATGTCCGCCGTCGTCGCGGCGACTCTCGACGAACCCACGACCATCTCGCAACCCGCCATCCGTGACGGCGAACAGTGGGTGCTGCAGACAACGGACGGTGCCGTTGCCGTCGCCGAACCCCAGAGGCGTGAAATCTCCGGTGAGGTCGCCGAATCCGGGCGCGACACCCGGCGCGTACTCACCGATCTGGGCATCCGGCCGTGAGCGTCCTCGTCGTACGCGACGTCGAGGTCGACGGCATCGGCGGAACCGATGTCCTCATCCGTGACGGGGTCGTCGCAGTCCTCGGATCGGAAGTGCCGGTACCCGCGTCGGCCGACGTCGTCGACGGTCGTGGAGGCGCACTGCTTCCGGGCCTGCACGACCACCACATCCACCTGCACGCCCTCGCGGCCGACCGCACATCGGTCCGCTGCGGCCCACCTGCCGTCCACACCGCCGACGACCTCGCCCGCGCACTCGCAACCGCGGCCGGTAACGGATGGATACGGGGTGTCGGGTACTCGGAGGACGTTGCCGGCCTGTTGGATCTGAATTCTCTCGACATGCTGCACGCCGAGCGTCCCGTGCGCATCCAACACCGAAGCGGTGCAGTATGGTTCCTGAACTCCACCGCCGCCGCACTCACGGGACTCGCAACGGCCGATCACCCCGGCGTCGAACGCGACGAGAAGGGACAACCGACAGGACGCGTGTGGCGCGCCGACACATGGCTCCGCGACCGGCTACCCGACTCCGGCCCACCATCGCTCGCAGACGTGGGTGCCGAACTGGCGTCCTACGGCATCACCGGTCTCACCGACGCGACGCCCGACCTCACCCCCTCGACCCTGGAACACCTCCGCGCCTCCCACGTCGACGGGTCCGTCCCGCAGCGCATCCGACTTCTCGGTGCACCACTGGATTTCGTGGACTCGGAGACGTTCGCCGCGGGGCCGCACAAGATCGTGCTCGCCGACTCCGGACTGCCCGACCTCGACGATCTCGCGACGACGATCCGCCGCGTCCACGATGCGGGTCGCGCGGTGGCGGTGCACTGCGTCAGTCGCGAGGCGTTCGCGATCCTGCTCGCCGTTTTCACCGAGGTGGGCACCGCCCCCGGCGACCGTATCGAGCACGGCGCGCTCGTCCCGGCCGAGTCGATCGGCGACCTGCGACGCCTCGGGCTGCAGGTGGTCACCCAACCCGGCTTCCTCGCCGACCGCGGCGACACCTACCTCCGCGACGTGCCCGCCGTCGACCTGCCCGACCTCTATCGGTGCCGGAGCCTCCTCGACGGTGATGTGCCGGTCGCGCTGTCCAGCGACGCCCCCTACGGCCCCGCCGACCCGTGGGCGGTGATCTCCGCGGCGGTCTCCCGTACGTGCCCGACCGGCGACGTCGCCGGGGTGGACGAACGGATCCCTGCCCCGACCGCGCTCGACCGGTGTCTGGCCCCGCTCGACGATCCCGGTGGCACTGCTCGTCGCGTGCGGGTCGGCGCGCCGGCCGATCTCGTCCTGCTCGATCGACCCCTGGCCGACGTCCTCGCAGCACCCACCGCAGAGTTGGTCCGCGCGACCGTCATCGCCGGTCGCGTCGTCCACCACGCCTGATCCGCTACAAC
>Ga0182741_1006504_pt1 | contig 10174 bp, 8 predicted proteins | sample eDN5th37CBELigOP_FD_128874 | JGI IMG/M metagenome (GOLD analysis project Ga0182741, IMG submission 128874) | Enriched Organic Plus compost microbial communities from Emeryville, California, USA - eDNA 5th pass 37_C BE-Lig OP (version 2) (version 2) ...
TCGGCGGTGTCGGAGCGCGCCGCGTCACGGCTTCGTCTGGATCAGGAGCATGATGCTCCCGGTTCCGTACGCGCGAACGCCGGCGAGATAGGGGCGTTCGTCCGCCCACCACTCGCCGTCGCCGAGTCCGCTGATCTCGCCCTGGGCGACCTGCCGGATGAGCTCCGCGTCGGAGCCGTCGCGGTGCGAGTAGCCCGCTTCCTCCAGACCGGCGATCCACTGCTGCGCGGCAGGAAGGCTCGCCGTCGCGTCACGGAGCATGCACCCAGGTGGTGACGACGTCGTTGGTCAACAGCCTCTGTGTGCAGAACACCGGCTGCTCGACCTCCGGCACCGGGAAGCCCTCGGCGACCCAGTAGTCGGGGATGGCGAGCGACGCGGCGCTCTCGAGGTGGGGGTTGCGGAGCGCGTCCTCGGCGATGCCGCACACCGCCCGCAGCGCGCGCCCATCCGTGAGGTCGAGGCTTGCCGGGTCATCGAGCGGGATGTCGTCGAGGACCTCCTCACCGGCCGGGGCGGTCTGCGTCACCGTCGGGGCCGCTTCCGCCGCGGCCGGCGATGAGTCCGCCTGTGCGCTGCATCCGGTGATCAGCAGGAGCGCCGTGGCTCCCGCGACTCCCGCGGTCTTCGCGCGGCGGTGCAGGGTGCGTGAAGCGGTCCAGGCGCGCACAGGGGGCTCGCGCCGCATGTCGTCCAGGTCCATTGCTCTGCCTTTCCGTCGTGGGTGACCCAGTCGGCAGGCAGAAGCATATTCGGCGCGGGATCCCGGGCGTGTCGGAGCGCGGGCATTCCCGAACGAGAATGTGCGGGAAAAGGAATAATCCCCGGCTCGCGCCGGGGATGTGTCGGTGGACCTCCGTAGAGAGTTTGAGAACCCCTGCCCACACCTGAAAACCCTGTCTTTGCGCAGGTCACGGGGCTTCTACAACCACGACCAGCGCTCCTCTTCTCGATGGAGCGGACCGACCCGATGACGATGGCAGAGTCATCGTGCGCTTGAAACTTCTCGAAGCCGTCGGCTGTCCGGCTCGCCTTCACAACGATCACGTCGGTCGGTTCCGATCACGCTTGGGCCACGATGTCGGGGTTCGACTCGATGAGCTCGGCCTGCTCGGTCCACGACAGGCCCACGATGCTGAGCACGACTCGCGCGATGACTGACGGACCACTCTCCGCGTCCAGGCGAGTCTGGCGCAGAGTGGCGCGGGCTGTCTCTTCGATGAGGATGGCGAGGACTTCGGGCGAGACGTCTCTTCGGAAGACCCCCGCTGCAATGCCGGTAATTGAGAGCTCGCGGACACGTCGTCGAAGGGGCGCGAGCGAACGGACTGTCTCTGCGACATGGGCTTCACTGAGGGCGATATTGGCGGCGGCGCGCACTGCTGAAGCTTCGCGCCAAAGGCGCACGGCGAGGCGGGCCAGAGCGACGCGCGGGTCGGTGTCTTCGATGACGTCGGCGATCGCATTGAACCGCTCAGCGCCGAGCGCGATGACCTCTTTCAGCAGGGTCTCCCGGTCGGGGAAGTGGCCGTAGAGAGCCCGTCGCGACAGGCTGGCTGCTTGCGCGATGGTGTCGAGGGATGCCTGTGGATTTTCGGCGAGCACGGCTTGCGCAGCGTGCAGAAGTGCTTTGTGGTTGGTTGTGGCGTCACTTCTGCGCGCGCGCGTAGGAACCGAGTCCGGCCGGGCGGGGGACTCTTGCGTGGACATGATCACCTCTCGCGGACGCTCACATGAGCTTGGTTGATTCAAGCGCCTCCGACATGCCCCGGTTGTATGCGATCAGGGGCCGCCGCAGCACCAGGCCGAGCAGCAAGGCCGGAACGATGAAGAGGGCAAGGAGGAGAAGCGAGATCCAGAAGTCCGCCGCGTAGACGCCGGCAATCGCCGAGCGCATGGCCTGGATCGCATAGGTGGCTGGCAAGAACGGGCTGATGTTCTGGAACCAATCCGGCAGCAGCTGGAGAGGGTACGCGCCGCCGGATCCGGAGATCTGGATGACGAGGAGGAGTACGCATAGCGCCTTTCCGGCATTGCCGAACGTGACGACCGCGGTGTAGACGATGAGGGTGAAGACGAGGGAAGTCAGCCATCCGGCGAGGACCATGAGCAGTGGGTGTGCAGGCTCGATGCGGACGAACAGGATGAGCCCGAGGGTGAGGAGTGTGCTCTGGGCGAGGCCGACGAGTCCGAAGATGCCATATCGTCCAAGGTACTTCTGGGTCGTCGTGAGTGCTGGGGCGCCAGGAAGCGTGTTGTGGTTGACGTCGACCCGGATGGTGACTGTCATCAGCAACGCTCCGACCCAGAGCGCGAGGATGGTGTACAGGGGCGCCATGGCAGCGCCGAAGCCGGCGACGGGGAATACCGCCGTGCGGTCGACCCGGACGGGTTCTGCCAGTGAGGCGGCGAGGACGCCGGGGTCGCCTCCGATGATGTCGCGGAGTTCGCTGAGATCACCGGTGTCAGCTGCGGTTCCGAGCGCCTGATCGAGGTCGCCGAATCGGTCGGCCAGTTCGTCCAGTGAGGTGGATATCCCGCTGGCGACGGTCTTGCCGCGATCGATGGCCGTGAGCACGGAGTCCGCTGAACCGGACAAGCTGGCGGATACGCTGGCGAGGTCACTACGCACGACTGAGACGTCCGAGTCGAGGCGCGAGAGCGTCGACGACAGGAGATCCAGTTGCGGCTTCAGATCGTCGGTGTACGCGCTCTGCGCTTTCTGTACAGCAGTCTTCGCTTCGGCGATCGCGACGAGGATCTCCTGGTGGGAGTCCTGAGCGGAAGCGTTGTCCCCCTGAACGTCCGTTGCAGCTTCCGCGAGGCGATCGTGGACGGCCTGCTGTCGGGCGATCGCGTCATCGAGAACGGTGATGACGGTGTCGAGGGCGCCTTCCGCGGCTGCGGGGAGCGTGGGCCGGACCTCAGTGTCGAGGGTGTCGCGGATGGTGTTGTATCGGTCGATCTGATCTTGGACTCGTGCCGCGATGTCGGTGAGCACCGTCACGCGGTCGCCATTGAGACGATCGATGTCCGCGTAGAGGTCGTCGATGCGATCGCCCACCGCGTTGTAGCTCTTGGTGGTCGCAGACAGTGCGTCGGAGACTCCCCCCGTGGCGTTACGCAGGGCGGAGGCGACGGAGTCGACCGCATCGCGCCCGCTGCCGGCAGCGCCGGCGGCGTCGTTGAACGCACCTCCTGCGGCGTCGACGAGTTGGGAGGCGCTGTTCACCAGGGGGATGCTGGAGTCGAAGAGGGCGGAGAACATGTCGGCGGTCTGCGCACCGGCACGCAGTTGCGTCGACAGACCGGACACACGCGCCTGGAGCCGAGCGAGCGCAGCCTGGGTGTCGTCGTCGGTGAGGTAGTCGGAGAGGGAGGAGAGCAGCCCGAGCGCGATCTCGCTGAGGGTTTGGGTGAACGTCTCGGAGATCTGCGCAGACACACCGTCGGCGCCCTGGCCGGTGATCTTCGGAGCGAGGGCGTTCTTCTTCTCGTTGGTATAGAGCGCGATGTCGCTGTGCTCCGCACCGTCGACGTAGAAGGTCATCATGTCGCTACTGAAGGACGGCGGAAGCACGATCGCGGCGTAGTAGGCACCCGACTTGGTGCCGTCGATTGCGTCGTCTTCCGTCGTGACGACCCAGTCGAGGTCATCGTTGGCGCGCAGCGCGGACAAGACCTGTTCGCCGACGTCGATCCGGAGGGGAACCAGATCGCTTTCGTAGCCGGTGTCGGTGCTGGCGACGGCGACCTTCAAGTTGCTCGTGTTCGCGAAAGGATCCCAGCTGGCGATCACGTTGAACCAGGTGAACAGTGACGGGATGACGACGAGGCCGAAGATGACGATGCACGCCATCACATTCCGTGTCGCGTGACGCACGTCTCGCGCCACCAGCCGCAGGATGACCCTCACGACTGCTCCCCCTTCCCCGCAGCGCGGTCGTCCTCCTGCTGAGCTACGCCTTCGCTCTCCTCCGCTTCGGCGGGCTCAACCCGGCTCGCCGCCTTCTTCTTCGTCTCGGGCGTGTCGACGTCCCGCTGGGCGGAGTCGTCAGCCTCGAGCGACTCGTCGGCTTCGGGCGCATCCTGGAACCACTTCGCCACGACATCATCCGCGTCGTCACTGATGTGCTCATCCGCATCACCAGTGGCAGCGACGTCAGCGGAGTGACTCTCGTCGAGAGAATCACCGGAGCTGAGGTCCTCCGCGAGCAAGTGCTGTGCGCCGGGAACGAACTGGCGTGCCGTGCGCGACTCCGTGGAGGCGACGGCGGCGTGCGCATCCGCGCCCCCGGCGAGGACCGCCTTACGCAGGTCGGCGTCATCAAGCCCGGCGATCTCTCCGGCTTGCGCGAAGCTCCATCTGATGTACTCGATGGCGACAAGGAATCCGATGATCAGAAGGCACCAGAGGGTTCCGATACCCAGCAGCAGCGCCTTGGCGTCCGCGACTGTCAGAGCTGCCGCGGAGACCAGTGCAAGTCCCGCCAGTCCGACGATCAGCGTCGCCCGCAGCAGCACGGGGTAACGGTGAGTGAACGGGTGCGCTCGGCGGGTGAGCTCGACCCGGTATGCACGGCGATTCGAGAGCGCGCGGATGATCTCTCTCAGCCCGTAGCCCGTACCGGCGACCTGGACGTTCTCACCGATCAGCAGGTCGGTCGCGGCCACCTCGCGATTGAACAGAATGTGGAAGCTGGCGAGCCTGCGCCGCAGGACCAGTCCGAAGAAGAATGCGAGGGCGACGAAGACGGCGAGTGTCCCGAGGAACCGCCAGTAGTGGCCGCCGTAGAACCCCGCGATCGTCTCCCGCATTGCGTCGATGCCGTACGAGAACGGCAGCAGCGGATAGATCGCGCGGAAGAAGTCGGGCATCAGCTCGATCGGGTACAACCCCGACGCGCCCGGGATCTGCATGACTACGAGCAGGATGCACAGACCTCTCCCGACGTGCCCGAAACCGACACAGAGCGCGTAGATGATGCTCACGTACGCCAAGGCGATCAGCACAGCGGTCCCCACGAAGGCGACGGCGCTCACGGTCTGCACGCCGATGATGAGGTTGCCGATCGACACCACCAGCGCCTGCCCGACGGCGAGCAGCGCGAACAGGCCGAAGCGTCCCAGGTAGGCCTCTCGGACCGTGACTCCCTCGACGCCTTCCGTATCGACCTCGATCTTGAAGATCACCATCAGCACGAACGCGCCGATCCAGAGGGACAGGTTCGTGAACAGCGCCGCCATCGCAGACCCGTAGGAGGACACCGGGAACATCATCTGCTCGTCGACAGCGACCGGCGAGGCGATGAAACGGGCGATGTCGTCCGGGTTCAGTCCGGTGATCGTGCCGAGGGCACCCCACTCCGCCGCGGCGGCGACCGCTTCGATATCGGTACGAGCCGCCTGCAGATTCGACTCGATGCTCGTGATGTCGGCGTCGAAGCTGTCGAGCGCCGTCGAGGTGGATGCCAGCTGCGAATCCGCGCTGCGCAGCACATCCCCGACCTGGGTGAGGACCTGTCTCTGCGAGGCAACCGCGGCCGAAAATTCTCCCGCACTCGAGGACAGCCGCGCCATCGCACTGTTCAGCGCCGGAAGGTTCTCGGTCAGCACCGTCCGCAGGTCAGATGCCGCAGTCTGTGTACCGTGGGCCGCCTCGTCGAGGGCATCCGAAGCCGCCTGCAGCCCCTCGACGGCGTCTGAAGTGCCGGTGCTCAACTGCGACAGATCCGCGACGAGTTGCTGATCTGCAGCGTTCCGCTCCTGCAGTGCCTCGATCACCCCGGACAGACGCTGCGCCGTCTCAGGATCGAGGTCGGCGTCATCGAGCAAAGCCTGCACCTGTGCGATCGCGGCCTCGTTCGCCTCGAGGACGGTCTCGACGTCGCCGATCGCCGTGTCCACCCGTAGCCGTGCAGAAGTCAGAGCTTCCGTCACCTGACTGACCGAGGAGTTCGCGGAGGCAGAGGCCTCCGCGAACAGCGACGTGCCTGTGAGGTACGCGGCCGTCGCGGCGTCGGCGAACTCGATCACCTGGTCCTGTGCTACGGCGATGATCGACCGTGCTTCCCCGGCGGCCTTCTGAACGTCCGCCAGCGTCGAATCGACATCCGTGAGCGTGTCGCGGGCATCGGACAGCGTCACTCGGGAAGCGGCGATTCGATTCTGGAGGTCGGTGATGCTGTCCCGCGCCGATGCCAGCGACTGCGAAGTGCTGTCGAAGGCGTTCAGCGCGTTGTCTTTCGCCGTCAGCAACCGCGACTCCACGTCGTCCCCCGCGTCCCGCACCGCGTCTGTCGCGGCCTCGGCGACTTGCTCGGTGAAGGCAGCCGTGATCTGCCGATCGAGCTGGGACGCGCCGACGTCAGTGATCTTCGGCGCGATCGCGCTGGCCTTCTCGTTGACGTAGTACTGCAGCGCCGGCTGGGTGAACTCTCCGCTGGTGATGCTGAGGAGATCCTCACTGAAGTCTGCAGGGATGACGATGGCCGCGTACACGTCGCCGCGCTTGACCTCCTCCATGGCCTCCTGCTCGCCCATGAAGACCCAGCCGAGCTGATCATTCTCCTCAAGCTGCTTGCTGACCTGATCACCCACGTTCAGCGAGCCGGTGAGGTCCGAGGATGCACCCTCATCGAGATTGACCACCGCGACGTCGATGTTCTCGGTGTTCGCGTACGGGTCCCAGAACGCGTTGATGTTGAACCACGCGTACAACGCCGGAGTGATCAGCACGCCGATCACGATGATCCATGTCTTCCGGACACGGATCAGTCGGGTGACGTCCCTCCTGAAAATCCGCCAGGTCATCAGCACCTCGCAAGCATACGCAATTTGCACAGCTCTGTGCACGTTAACGACGAAACGTCTCGCCGACCATCCGCGCGGGGCCTCCTTGCCGTCTGCAAAAAACTGAGTACGCTCATTCATGTGAACGGGTTGTGCCAGCCGTCAGAGCTTGGACGAGCTTCGGGCGTCGGGGAGATGGAATCCCGCCGCGAGCAGAACGTGCGAATCAAGCGGGAGCGGATCTTTCGCGTCGCGTCTGATTTCTTGCGCGCGCGGGGATTCTCCGCGGTGACGACGCAGGAGGTGGCCGAGGCGGCCGGAGTCGCGGCGGGCACACTCTTCCGCTATGCCGCGACGAAGAGTGAGTTGCTGCTCATGGTCTACAACGAGGCACTCCGGTCGTCGATAGCTGACGGCGCCGCGCGTGCGGCGTTGATGGCGGATCCTGCCGATGCGGTATTCGCTCGCCTGCGCCCGCTCGTCGCCGCCGCTGCCCGAGAGCCGGAGAACAGTGCTGCGTACCAGCGCGAGCTGCTGTTCGGCCCTCATGAGGCGAAGTTCCGGGCCGAGGGCATGGCTTTGATCCTCGCGCTCGAGGCATCGCTGTCTGACACGTTGCGCCGTGCCGCGCCGACCCTCAGCGACGGGGAGGCACGGGTCGCAGGGTCGGCGCTGTTCGCCGTCACTCACCTCGCGATCGCCCGGATGACGGCTTCCGGCATCCCCGAGGCTGACGCGATCGACGACCTCAGACGTCAGGTCACCCACATCGTGACCGGCGCGCTGCAACACACCCCGGCGGCCCAATCGGCCGCGCGAGAAGAAATGAAGGAGACAGAACAATGAGCAACATCACACACGTGACCGTCCTGGGGACAGGGGTCCTCGGTAGCCAGATCGCATTTCAGACCGCATTCAGCGGCTTCCAGGTCACCGCATATGACATCAGCGACGACGTGATCGCGGCAGCCAAGGCGCGTTTCGATGCTCTCGTCACCGCCTACAAGGAGGACGGAGTCGCAGGAGCGCGCGAGGGAAAGGCCGACGAGGCGCTGAGCCGCGTCCGATTCTCCTCCGACCTCGCCGAGGCGGTCGCGGACGCGGATCTGGTCATCGAGGCGATTCCCGAGGTGCTGTCCATCAAGCAGGACACCTACCGCAAGCTCGGCGAGCTCGCACCTGAGAAGACCATCTTCGCGACCAACTCGTCGACACTCCTGCCCAGCGACCTCAAAGACTCCACCGGACGCCCCGCCAAGTTCCTCGCGCTGCACTTCGCGAACCGGATCTGGAAGTTCAATACCGCCGAGGTCATGGGCACCGCCGACACCGATCCGGCCGTCTTCGACGAGGTCGTGGCCTTCGCAGGCGACATCGGCATGGTTCCGATTCCCATGCACAAGGAGAAGTCCGGCTATGTGCTCAACTCGCTGCTGGTGCCGTTCCTCAACGCCGGGTTCACACTCGCCGCGGGCGGATACGCCGAACCAAAGGACATCGACAACGTGTGGCGGATCGGCACGGGAGCGCCGATGGGCCCCTTCCAGATCACCGACATCATCGGCCTGACCACGCCGTACAACATCCTCGCCCACGGCGGAGAGAAGGATCAGACGCTCGCGGCCTGGCTCAAGAGCGAGTACATCGACCACGGCAAGCTCGGCGTCGCCACCGGCGAGGGCTTCTACACCTACAACTGACCCCGTTACTTTCTTCGCAGCCGCTTGGTGAGCATGCTGGGCGGTGACGGCCTGCCGGGCCCGGCATGATTGCTGCCCCCTGTCCTTGATGATCCGGGGGGTGTTGTCACCGGGCTCGGTTGGCGGTGTGTGATCGCTGATAGGGGCTGGACCCGAGTACCGCTCGAGGCCGTTCGTAACGTGGATGCCGGGACGCACCGTCGCGGACGCCGTCGCGCGAAACGGAGGGACAGCGTGGTCACCAGCATCGACAAGTACGACGAAGTCGACGTGTTCGTCGGGCTCGACGTCGGCAAGGGCGAACACCACGCCGTCGCGCTCGATCGGTCGGGCAAACGACTATTCGACCGAGCGCTCCCGAACGACGAACGTCGATTGCGGGTAGTGCTCGACCAGCTCGCATCACATGGCACCGTGCTGCTGGTCGTGGATCAGCCGGCGACGATCGGCGCACTCCCGGTCGCCGTCGCGCAAGCCGCAGGCGCCCTGGTCGGCTACCTGCCGGGACTCGCGATGAGACGCATCGCGGACCTGCATCCCGGCGAGGCGAAGACCGACGCGCGGGATGCGGCGATCATCGCCGAGACGGCTCGCACGATGCCGCACACGCTCCGGTCGATCCAGGTCGCCGATGAGCAGGTTGCGGAGCTGAGCATGCTCTGCGGATTCGACGACGACCTCGCCGGCCAGATCGTTCAAGTGAGCAACCGGATCAGGGGTTTGCTCACCCAGATCCACCCGGCACTGGAGCGGGTGATCGGACCGCGGCTGGATCACCCCGCGATGCTCAACCTGCTGCAGCGCTACCCCTCGCCCGCGGCGATGAAGGCTGCGGGTGAAGCGCGGCTCGGAAACCGACTGCTCAAGAACGCGCCCCGAAAGGGCCGCGTCTGGGCGGCCGAGATCATGACCGCACTCAGCGAGCAGACTGTCGTGGTGACCGGCACCGACGCCGCCGCGCTGGTGCTCCCACGGCTCGCTGAGCAGCTCCAAGCATTGCGTCGGCAACGCGATGAGATCGCCGCTGAGGTCGAGAAGATCGTCGACGCACACCCTCTTCAGCCGGTCCTGACGAGCATGCCCGGAGTCGGCGTCAGGACCGCAGCCCGGCTCCTCACCGAAGTCACCACCAAGACATTCGCCACCGCCGGGCACCTCGCCGCCTATGCCGGCCTCGCCCCCGTGACACGGCGATCCGGCACCTCAATCCGCGGCGAACATCCCTCCCGGCGCGGCAACAAGATCCTGAAACGGGCCATGTTCCTCTCCGCGTTCGCTGCGCTACGCGACCCCGAATCGCGCGCCTACTACGACCGCAAGATCGCTCAGGGCAAGCGCCACAACCAAGCCCTCATCGCACTGGCTCGACGCCGCTCCGACGTCCTCTACGCCATGCTCCGCGACGGAACCCTTTACCAACCGCGACCAATCGAACCCGCCCTCGCCGCTTGACAGAAGACATAGGGGCACCCCCCAGCCGCAGCAGAACGAGCACTCCACGAGAGGACGTCGGAGCCCGACCCATCACCTCACCCTTGGTGTCCGGCAAACCGGGTCAGACTCCAGGCCGCGCATATCGCCGTGGGCGTGGACATGGACGGCGTCAAGCACGTCCTGGGCATCTGGGTGCAGCACACCGAGGGCGCGAAGTTCTGGGCCGCGGTCTGCGCGGAACTCGCCAA
>Ga0182741_1006505_pt1 | contig 10173 bp, 9 predicted proteins | sample eDN5th37CBELigOP_FD_128874 | JGI IMG/M metagenome (GOLD analysis project Ga0182741, IMG submission 128874) | Enriched Organic Plus compost microbial communities from Emeryville, California, USA - eDNA 5th pass 37_C BE-Lig OP (version 2) (version 2) ...
CAGATCGGCCGTTCGGCCCTGCTGCTCACCTCCACCGGGCTGAACATCGTCGCCCTGCGCTATCTGCAGCTCGACCAGACCGTCTCGATCCTGTTCGCGACACCGTTCATGGTCGCGGTGCTGGCCGGCCCGCTTCTCGGCGAATGGGTCGGCATCCGCCGCTGGATGGCGATCATCGTCGGCTTCCTCGGCGTGATCGTCGTGACGCGGCCGGGCGCCGGTGGCATCCATCCCGCCGCCATCCTCTCGTTCATGGGCGCGGGCTGCTATTCGCTTTACATCGTCGCGACCCGGCTGCTGTCGCGCTGCGACTCCGACCAGACCACGCTGTTCTATTCCAACATCGCACCGGCGGTGGCCGTTTCCGCCGCGGTCCCCTTCTTCTGGCAAACGCCCGACGATCTGTTCACCGTGCTGCTGATGGTGGCGGTGGGGACCTGCGGCGGCGTGGGCCACTGGCTGTTGATCATCGCCCACCGGCTCACGCCGGCGGCGGTGCTCTCGCCCTTCATCTACACGCAGATCGTCTGGATGATCTCGCTCGGCTATTTCGTCTTCGACGACGTGCCGAGCAGTTGGACCCTCGCCGGCGCCTCGATCGTCATCGCCTCCGGCATCTACCTGCTCTACCGTGAGCGCGTGGTGAAGGGCGAACGCTAGCGGCGGGCGGGTGGGCCGTACGAGACGGTCCCTCACTCAACTTGGTTCAGCCGTGAGGGGGGCAACGCGAAGCGTGCCCACCGAAACGCCAAACACATGCCGGCGCGTTGCCGCCCGGTTGGTCCGTGGGTGAGCACGGCGATGCGCGCCGTGCTCACGCGACACAATCGTCGCCCTTACTCGGCCGCCTTGCGCGCGGACGGATCGAGCGACACGCCGTTGAGCTCGGCGACGATGTCGCTGAGCATCGGCACGTAGTCCTCGCCGCGGCCGATCGCCTCGGCGGTGGCATAGACGTTCTTCACCGCCGCGCCGACATGGTTGGCAACGCCGGCGGCGTTGCCCATGTTGACCACGTAGCGCATGTCCTTGTGCGCGTTGCGCAGCGCGAACTGGTGCGCGTTGCGGTCGCGCTCCAACACGTACTTCATGAACGTCTGGTAGAAGCCGCAATCCATCCGGCTGCCGCGGATCACGCTGTCGAAAGTCTGCGGGCTGATGCCCACCTTCTGCGCCAGAGCCAGCGCCTCGGCGTAGAGCGCGCCATAGCCCATCGAGAGGAAGTTGTTGAGCAGCTTCATCTTGTGGCCATCGCCAACGCCGCCGACACGGATCACCCGCGCCGCCCACGCCTTGATCACCGGCTCGAGCCGCGGCCACACCTCGGGGTCGCAGCCGACCATCGCTGACAGCTGCCCCGCCTCCGCCTGCGCCGGCGTGCCGCCGAGCGGCGAGTCGCAATAGGCGACGCCCAGCGACCGCAGTTCCGCCGCGAGCGCCATTGTCGAGTTCGGATCTGCGGTCGAGCAGTCAACGATCACCAGCCCCTCATGCGCGCCCGCGGCGAGCCCGTTCGGCCCGCGCACATTCGCCTCGACCTCGGGCGAACCGGTCACGCACAGGAACACGATGTCGGATTCGCGCGCGACCTCTGCTGCGCTGCGGGCCTCCTTGGCACCGCGCCCGACGAGATCCTCGACCGGAGCCCGATTGCGATGGCCGAGAATGGTCAACGCATGGCCCTTCTCGACCAGGTTCTTCGCCATGCCGTGGCCCATCAGGCCGACGCCGATGAAACCGACCCGTTCCGCCATCATCACCTCCCCTTGCCGTCCCGCGAGAAGCGGGACCGGACCTTTCGTTAGGATTTCGCGCCGCCGTTGAGCGCCCGATAGGCGCGCAGCACCTGACTGTCGTCGGCGCTCCCGTGGCCTTGCCCGGATGCCGCCAGAAACATCTGATGCGCCGCCGCGGCGAGCGGCAGCGCCGCCTTCGACCCGCGCCCGGCATCGAGCACGATGCCGAGATCCTTGACGAAAATGTCGACCGCGCTGGTCACATTCGGCTCGTCCTGCAGCATGCGCGGGCCGCGGTCCTTCAGCATCCAGCTCGACGCCGCCGAGCCGCCGAGGATCTGCAGCACCACGTTGAGGTCGATCCCGGCCTTCCCGGCCAGGGAGAGCGCTTCCGCCGCCGCGGCGATGTGCACGCCGCACAGCAGCTGATTCACCGTCTTCATCATCGCGCCCTGGCCGGGCGTTTCGCCGACGTGGAAGACCTTGTCGCCGAGCATGTCGAGCACCGGCTTCACGGCGGCGAAATCCGCCTTGGACGCCGCTGCCATGATCGTCAGCGTGCCGCCGCGCGCACCGGCAATGCCGCCGGACACCGGCGCGTCGACCAGCTTGCGCCCGCTCGCCGTGACCCGTTCGGCGATCGCTTGCACCGCGCCCGGCGGGCAGGTCGCCATCAGCAGCACGGTCGCGCCGGCCGGCATCGCCTCGAGCGCGCCCTCCTCGAACAGCACCGTTTCCGCCTGCGCCGCGTTGACCACCATCAGCGCCAGCACGTCGGCACCCCGCGCCGCGTCGGCGGCGGTCTGCGCCCGTTCGCCGCCAGCCTGGGCGAGCGCATCCAGCGCCTGCGCCCGCAGGTCGTAGCCGCGCACCTTGGCGCCGCGCTTGAGAAGATTCTCGGCCATGGGCAAGCCCATCGCGCCGAGGCCGACGAATCCGACCTTGGTCATGCCTTCCTTCCGTACTGCCGCTATTCCTTCACCGCGCCGGTCATCGACGACACGTAGTGCTCGACGAAGAACGAGTAGAGAATCACCACCGGCAGCGAGCCGATCAGCGCGCCTGCCATCAGCGAGCCCCATTCGTACACGTCGGAACGCACCAGCTCCGTCAGCACCCCGACCGGTACGGTCTTGTTCTCGGATGAGGCGATGAAGGTCAACGCGTAAATGAACTCGTTCCACGACAGGGTGAACGCGAAGATACCCGCAGAGATCAGTCCCGGCACCGACAGCGGCAGCAGCACCTTGACCAGGATCTGCAGCCGCGACGCGCCGTCGACCAGCGCGCATTCCTCCAGCTCGTAGGGAATCGAGCGGAAATAGCCCATCAGCAGCCAGGTGCAGAACGGCACCAGGAATGTCGGATACGTGAGGATCAACGCCATCCGCGTGTCGTAGATGCCGAAATTGAACACCATCAGCGCCAGCGGGATGAACAGGATCGACGGCGGCACCAGATAGGCGAGGAAGATGCCGAGGCCCACCCAGCGCGAACCGGCGAACCGCAGCCGCTCGATCGCATAGGCCGCGAGCACCGCCGTGAACAGCGACACGAACGTCGCGCCGACCGCGACCAGCATCGTGTTCCAGAGCCAGCCCGGATAGGAGGTCTCGAACAGCAGATACTTGATGTGGTCGAGCGTCGGCTCGACCACCCAGAACGGGCTGTAGTTCTCGTAGTCGGTGAGCTGCCAGTTCGGCTTCACCGCCGTGATCGCCATCCAATAGAACGGGAACAGCAGCACGAAGACGAAGATCACCAGCGGCAGGTACACCGTGACGAGCCGCCGCGGCAGGCTTTCCAGGTAGCTCATCCCGGTCGATTCGTCGGTGAGATGATCGGGCCGGGTCGACGTCGTCGTGCTCATGGGGACCTCGTCTGGCGCGCGCCGCAGGCGCCGCGCCTCAATCTGCACCGCCCTGCTGCCAGCGCCGCCGCTGCAGGCCGAAATAGCTGAACAGGATCGCCGCCAGCAGGAACGGGATCATCGCGACTGCGATCGCGGCGCCTTCGCCGAGCTGGCCGCCCGGAATCGCCCGCTGGAACGACAGCGTCGCCATCAGGTGCGTCGCGTTGAGCGGCCCGCCGCGGGTGAGCACGTAGATCAGCTGGAAGTCGGTGAAGGTGAACAGGACCGAGAACGTCATCACCACTGCGATGATCGGCGTCAGCATCGGCAGCGTGATGTAGCGGAACCGCTGCCACGGCGTCGCCCCGTCCAGTGTCGCCGCCTCGTGCAGCGACGGCGGGATCGTCTGCAGGCCGGCCAGCAGCGAAATCGCCACGAACGGAATGCCACGCCACACATTGGCGGCGATCACCGCGGCCCGCGCATTCGTCGTGTCGCCGAGGAAGTTGATGTAATGGTCGATCAGCCCGAGCTTCACCAGGGCCCAGGAAACGATCGAGAACTGCGCGTCGTAGATCCACCAGAAAGCGATCGCCGACAGCACCGTCGGCACCACCCATGGCAGGAGCACGATTGCGCGGAAAAATGCCTTGAACGGCATGTGCTGGTTCAGCAGCAAGGCGAGCCACAAGCCGAGCGCGAACTTCAGCACCGAGGCGACCGTCGTGTAGAGCACCGTGTTGAAGACGGACAGCCAGAAGACGTGGTCGCCCCACAGCGACTGGTAGTTTTCCAGGCCGATGAAGATGCCGGAACGCCCGATCCGCGTGTCGGTGAAGCCGAGCCAGACACCGAGCCCCAGCGGATACGTCAGAAACACCAGCAGGAACACCGCTGCCGGCAGCATGAAGATTAGGCCGAGCAGATTGCGGCCCTGGCCGACCGACGCGAGCCATGACGAGCCCGTCCGGGCCCGCGACTGTGGCATGGCCATTTCCGTCATGCGTCACCTTCCCGTGAGCGAGGCCCTCTCCTGGAGGAGAGGGCCCGCAGCCGGATCGATCAGACCCGATAGTAGCGGTTGGCGCGGGCTTCGGCGCGCTTGGCGGCCTCTTCCGGCGTGCGCTGGCCGGTGGCGGCTTCGGCCACCATGTCGACCACGATGTAGTCGGCCATCACCGCCGCCGAGGCATAGCCGAGCGGGCCGGCATAGCCGTTCGGCCGCAGCGTCTCCGATGCCTTGGCATAGGGCGCATGCACCGGATCCGACGTCCACACAGGATTGCTGGCGAACGCCTTCAGCGGCTGGCAGCAATAGGCGCTGGCGCCCTCGAGCCACGCGTCGAACTGCGGCTTGTCGTACATGAACTGCAGGTAGGCCTGTGCCGCCTGCGGGAACTTCGTGTACTTGAAGATCACCGCCGACGTGGTCTGGTGCAGTTCGACCGACTGGCCGACCGGGCCGATCGGCATGTTGGTCGTCTTGATGTCCTTGGCCATGTCGGCCAGCTTCGGATCGTTCTTCGCGGCGTAGTACAACGAGACGCCGTTCGCCGTCACCGACACTTCGCCCGCCAGGAACGCGCGGTTGTTGTTGACGTCGAGCCAGCTCTCCGTGCCCGGGATGAAGGTCTGGTACAGCTCGCGGGCATATTTCAGCGCCTCGATCGTCTCGGGGCTGTTGACCACGACCTTACCGTTCTCGTCGACGACCTTGCCGCCGTGGCTCCACAGCACCCAGTGGCAGAAGTTGTTGCCGTCGCCGACGCCGTGGCCGAGCGTGAATCCGGCCGGATGGCCCTTCGCCTTCAGTGCCTTACAGAGTTCGAGGAACGCCTTCGTGTCCTTCGGGAACTCGCTGAAGCCGGCTTCCTTGACCCAGCTCTCGCGATAGCAGATGGCGTTGCCGATCGCCGACAGCGGCAGCGCGATGAACTTGCCGTCGCGCTTGGCATAGCCCTCGAGGCCCGGATACCAGCCGCCATATTGCTGCGCCAGCGAGTTGGCGAGCGGCGTCACGTCGAGCAGCTTGTCCGGATACTGGTGCGCATCGTCGAACCAGACCCAGATGATGTCCGGGCCGGAACCGACATTGGCCGCCACCGCCGCCTTCGGCCGGATGTCTTCCCAGCTCTCCTTGTCGATGCGGACTTCGATGCCGGTCGCCTCGGTGAACTTCTTGGTGTTGGCGAGCCAAGCGTCTTCCTCGCCCTTCACGAACGGCGACCAGCGCAGCACGCGCAGGCTCGCACCCTTCTCCGGCGTGAACTTGGGCGCCGCCTGGGCGAACGCCGGGCCCTGCCCGATCAGCTGGCTGCCGGCGATGCCGGCGGCGAGGCCCGCGCCTCCCAGCAGCACGTCACGTCTGGAAATGGTCATCTCGCTTCCTCCAGTGTTCGGGACGTTAGATGAGGCGTGCGGCGCGGATGTCCCGTTCTTGTCCTCGCGCGCGCGGACGAACCGCCCCCTGAACTCAGAGTCGCTTGCCGGTGGCTGCGTCGAACAGATGCGATGCGCCGGGCTGCGGCGCGATGCGGATGGTCTCGCCAGGCTGCAGCGCGAGCCGCTCGCGGAACAGGCAGGTGATCTCCTGTCCGCCCAGGCGCGCCATCACCAGGATCTCCGATCCGGTCGGCTCGACCACGACAATCTCCGCCGGCGCGCCATCGGGCGTGATGCGCACGTGCTCGGGGCGGATGCCGTAGACGATCGGCCGCCCATCCGCCCCCGCGGGCACTTGCTCCAGCGGCAGCGATACGCCGCCGTCGGTGACGAACGCCGCCGAGCCGTTGATGCGCACCTTGCCGCGCAGGAAGTTCATGGCCGGCGAGCCGATGAACCCGGCGACGAACTGGTTGTCGGGCTTGTCGTAGAGATCGAGCGGCGCGCCGATCTGCTCGACCACGCCGTCGTGCATCACGACGATCTTGTCCGCCATCGTCATCGCCTCGATCTGATCGTGCGTGACGTAGACGATGGTCGTCTTCAGCCGCTGATGCAGTTCCTTGATCTCGGTGCGCATCTGCACGCGCAGCTTCGCGTCGAGGTTGGACAGCGGCTCGTCGAACAGGAACACCTGCGGATCGCGCACGATCGCCCGCCCCATCGCGACGCGCTGGCGCTGGCCGCCGGAAAGCTGCCGTGGATAGCGGTCGAGCAACTGCGTGAGGCCGAGGATCTCGGCCGCGCGATTGATTCGCGTCTCGATCTCGCTTTTCGGCGCGTTCCGCAGCTTGAGGGAGAAGCCCATATTGTCCGCGACGGTCATGTGCGGATAGAGCGCATAGTTCTGGAACACCATCGCGATGTCGCGCTCTTTCGGCGGCACGTGATTGACCACGCGGTCGCCGATGCGGATCTCGCCGGCGGTGATGTTTTCCAGCCCCGCGATCATCCGCAGCAAGGTCGACTTGCCGCAGCCCGACGGTCCCACCAGCACGACGAATTCGCCGTCAGCGATGGTGATGTCGACCCCGTGGATGATCTGCGCAGTACCGAACGACTTTTTGACGTCACGGATCGTGACAGGCGCCATTCCCTCTCCTCCCGAGACGCTGTGGCGCCTCGTGTTCTTCTCCGCGGGTGTTCTTGCGACCCGTCTTGGTTGTGCGCCGCCCGGGGCGCGAGCGGATCATGTTGCGATGAGGCGACCGAAATCAAGTGGAAATAAATCGATTGAAAACAGATGCCTGTGGCGGGAGGATAGATTCCTCCGCCCGCTGCCGGGTTCAGTGCACGGTGGCGGGAGGAAGCCCGCCAGCACGCGCGAAGCACCGCTTCGAGACCGCACGACAACTCACACGATAAGCCATTAAGGAGCATCACATGGCCGGGGACAAGCCCGACGTTCTGGTAGTGGGAGCGAAGGTGCCGACGATCATCGACGGCCTGTCCACAGCCTATACCCTGCATGTCCTTGCCGACGCGGCCGACCCGGACGCGCTGATCGCCGAGGTCGGCCCGCGCATCGGCGCCGTCGCCTCGGCCGGCGGCCATGTCCCCATCGACGGCGCCTTCATGTCGCGGCTGCCGAACCTGAAGATCGTCTCCAGCCTGGGGGTCGGCTACGATCACATCGACGCCAAGTGGGCCGGCAGCCACGGCATCGTCGTGACCAACACCCCCGACGTCCTGAACGAGGAGGTCGCCGATACCGCGCTCGGCCTGCTCCTGTGCACGGTGCGGCAATTACCGCAGGCTGACCGCTATGTGCGCCAGGGCAAGTGGCTCGAGGCGCCGTTCCCGCTGTCGCCGACGTTGCGGGACCGGACCGTCGGCATTGTCGGTCTCGGCCGCATCGGCAAGGCGATCGCCCGCCGGCTGGACGCTTTCGGCGTGCCGGTCGTCTATCACAGCCGCAACCCGCAGCCTGACACGACCTACCGCTATTATCCCGATCTCGTCGCCATGGCGCGCGATGTCGACGTCCTGATCCTCATCACGCCCGGCGGCGCCGCCACCAAGAATCTGGTCGACGCGAAGGTGCTGGAGGCCCTGGGGCCGAACGGCATCCTGATCAACGTCGCCCGCGGCTCGGTGGTCGACGAGCAGGCGCTGATCGCCGCCCTGCGCGAAGGCAAGATCCTGTCCGCCGGCCTCGATGTTTTCGTGGACGAGCCAAAGGTGCCTCAGGAGCTGATCGAGATGGAGCAGGTGGTGCTGCTGCCCCATGTCGGCTCGGCCAGTGTCCATACCCGCCGGGCCATGGCCCAGTTGGTCGTCGACAACCTGCTGGCCCATGCCGCCGGCAAGAAGCCGCTCACGCCGGTGCCCGAAACCCCGGTGAAGTGAAGCCCGGCCCTCGTGCCCGGACGCGCCGCGTCATGCGATGACGCGGCGCAGATCCGGAGCCAGGAGGGGTGTGCCGGGCCGGGTCCTAGTCGCCCGTTCTCGGCCGCGGCGACCCGTGCTAGCGTCCGCCGTCGCCTTCCGCAGGGTTCCGCCGATGCGTCTTCCCGTCGCCGTTTCCGTGCCGCTTCTGCTCGGCCTGGCCGCGGCGCAGGCGCAAACGCAGACGCCGCCGACCGAACAGATGAAGGCGCTGGCCGGGGCGTGGGAATTGTCCAACGCCGACCGTGACCGTACCTGCGCGATCACGCTCAAGCTCGACGCCATCGCCGCCGGTCGTGCCGCCGAATTGGACCCCGCCTGCGTCACGGCCTTCCCGCCGCTCAAGGAGGTGGCCGCCTGGGGGCTTGGACGCCGTGACACGCTGGTGCTGAAGGATGCCAAGGGCACGACCCTGATCGAACTGCTCGAGGTCGAGGCCGGCATGTACGAAGGCCTGCGTCCGAACGAGGGCCGCTACTTCCTGCAGAACCTCGCCGCCGCTCAGAGCGGGCGCGAATACACCGCCGATCAGATGTTCGGCGACTGGGGCGTGGTGCGCGGCACCGGCCGCCCGATCTGCATCCTCACGCTCGCCAACGAGGCGGCCGACCAGGACAATTTCGCCGTTCAGCTGAAGCCCGACTGCGACCCGCTGATCGCCCGCTTCGCACCCACCGGCTGGCGCATGGATCGCGGCCAGCTCCTGCTGCTGTCGCGCTCGGGCGAGATCTGGCGGTTCGAGGAGGACGACACATTGGCCTGGCGCCGGATTCCGGCTGCGCGCCAGCCCCTCGTGCTCCAGCGGCAGTGATCGTCAGATCAGCCCCAGCCCGCGCAGGCTGGCATGGCCGTCACGGCCGACCACCAGATGATCGTGCACCGCGATGCCGAGCGGCTGCGCCACGGCGATGATCTGCTCCGTCATTTGGATGTCGGCGGAGGATGGGGTTGGATCCCCGGAGGGATGATTATGCACGAGGATGATGGCGGTCGCGCTCAGCTCCAGCGCCCGCTTCACCACCTCGCGTGGATAGACCGGCGTATGGTCCACCGTGCCGGTCTGCTGCACCTCGTCGGCGATCAGCTGGTTGCGCTTGTCCAAGAACAGGATACGGAACTGCTCCTTCTCGGCGAAAGCCATCGCGGTGCGGACGTAATCCAGCACCGCCTTCCATGACGACAGGGCCGGCCGGCGCCGGATCTCGCCGCGCGCGAACCGCGCCGCCGCCGCCTCGATCAGCTTGATCTCGACGATTGCAGCCTCGCCGAGTCCCGCCACTTCGGCGAGCCGCGCCTCGGGCGCCGCCACCACTTCGGCAAAGGAGCCGAACCGCGCCACCAGCGTTTTGGCCAGCGGTTTCACGTCCCGCCGCGGGATCGCCCGGAACAGGACCAGTTCGAGGAGTTCGTAATCGGCCAGCGCCGCAGGACCGCCGGAACGGAACCGCGCCCGCAGCCGCGCCCGGTGGCCGCGATAATGCGGTACCACCTCTGCCGCCTCGTCGACGCCCGGCGCGTTCTCGCTCATCGTCCCGCCCGCCCGTCAGCCGGACGAGAATGCGGGTCACGGAGCCGAGACGCAACCAGAGATTGCAATCAGGCCCGGTAGGGCGGCTTGTCGACCCCCTTCGGGGACAGGGTGAAGCTCTCGACACCCGTCACGGTGACGCCGACCGTGTGCTCGAACTGCGCCGAGAGCGAACGGTCGCGCGTCACAGCGGTCCAGCCGTCCGACAGCACTTTCACAGGCGGGCG
>Ga0182741_1006508_pt1 | contig 10169 bp, 8 predicted proteins | sample eDN5th37CBELigOP_FD_128874 | JGI IMG/M metagenome (GOLD analysis project Ga0182741, IMG submission 128874) | Enriched Organic Plus compost microbial communities from Emeryville, California, USA - eDNA 5th pass 37_C BE-Lig OP (version 2) (version 2) ...
CGTTGTCGGCGATGAGCTGGAGCAGCGCGCGCAGGTCCTTCAGGTCGAGGAGGAGGAGGCCCTGCTCGCCGGCGATGCGGAACGCGATGTTGAGCACGCCCTCCTGCGTGTCGTTGAGGTCGAGGAGCCGCGAGATGAGAAGCGGGCCCATCTCGGACACGGTCGCGCGCACCCGGTGGCCCTGCTCGCCGAACAGGTCCCAGAACACCACCGGGAACCGGTCGGCCTTGTAGTCGATGCCGATGTCCTTCGCGCGCTTCACGAAGGCGTCCTTGGCGCTGCCTTCGGCGCCGATGCCCGAAAGGTCGCCCTTGATGTCGGAGGCGAAGACCGGAACCCCGGCCTGGGAGAACCCTTCGGCCAGAACCTGCAGCGACACGGTCTTTCCGGTGCCCGTCGCGCCGGTGATCAGGCCGTGGCGGTTGGCGAGAGCCAGATCGAGATATTCCGGCTTCGTGCTCCGTCCGATGAAGATCTTGCCGTCCTGCAGCATCGTGGTCCTCCAAATGCCTCCCCAGTCTAGAAAATCCCTCCCCGGCTTTCCACTGGAGACCGCCTTGATTTCGGAACCGTCCAGCGCGAATTATCCGGACCATATTTCCCTAAGGAGATTCTCATGGAAGAGCTCATCGCCCGCATCACCGAAAAAACGGGCCTGGAGGCCTCCGTCGCCAGGAAGGCGATCGGGCTCATCCTGGCCTTCCTCCAGAAGGAGGGCCCCGCGAACGAGGTCAACCAGCTCATCGCGGCCCTTCCGGGCGCCGAGGAGGCCATCGCCCAGGCCGGCAGCGGCGGCGGGGGCGGGCTGATGGGCATGGTAGGCGCCATGGGCGGCGGCGTGATGGCGCTCGGCGGCCAGCTGATGGGCGCCGGCGTCTCCATGGGTCAGATGCAGCCCCTGGGCCGAGAGCTCTTCGCCTATGGCCGCGAGAAGGCCGGCGAGGACGTGATGGGCCCCATCGTGGGCGCAGTCCCGGGCCTGTCGCAGTTCGTCTGAGCCTTTACGGCCCCGCTCCGGCCTCGGCATTACGCATCGTGCCGAGGTCGCAAGAGCCTTGTCGCATGGCGACGAGGCCCCTCCCTCGACACGGCCTTGCGCCTGTGGCTCTATCCCCTGGTCGAATATAGGGGACCGACATGAGCTTCGAAACCTGGCTTGCCTTTGCGGCCGCATCCACCGTCCTGCTCGTCATCCCGGGACCGACGATCCTGCTCGTGGTCTCCTATGCCCTCGGCCAAGGCTGGCGTACCGCGCTGCCCATGGCCATCGGCGTCGCGCTCGGCGACTTCACGGCCATGACCTTCTCGCTCCTCGGCCTCGGCGCGCTCCTGGCCGCTTCGGCGACGCTTTTCACGCTCCTGAAATGGGCGGGCGCGGCCTATCTCGTCTGGCTCGGCATCAAGCTCTGGCGGGCCGGAGGTGCGATGGACGCCAAGCCGCGCACCGACGCGGCCTCCTCGTTGAAGATGCTGAGCCATGCCTGGCTCGTGACGGCTCTCAACCCGAAAGGCATCACGTTCTTCGTGGCCTTCCTGCCCCAATTCATCGACCCCAAGGCCGATCTCTTCGCGCAGGTCGGCATCTTCGCCGCGACCTTCCTGGTGCTCGCCTTCGCCAATGCGTTCACGTATGCGCTGATCGCCTCCCGGGCCCGCAACGCGGTGCGCAATCCGCGCACCATGGGCATCGTCAACAAGATCGGCGGCAGCCTGCTGATCGGCGCCGGCATCGCGACCGTGGGACTGAGGGCGGGCCAGTCCTGAGGCAAGGGCCGTAGGCGGCGAGAAGTCGACGGACCTACTCCGCAGCCTCTTTCGAACCGTAGCCGAGCCTGCGGTTCAACTCCGCGATAAGGTCGACGGCCGCTGAGGCGATCACGGTTCCGGGCGGGAAGATGGCCGAGGCGCCGGCCTTGAGGAGGGTGTCGAAATCCTGCGGCGGGATCACGCCGCCGACCACGATCATGATGTCGTCGCGCCTGTATTTCGCCAGTTCGGCCTTCAGTTCCGGCACCAGGGTCAGGTGGCCGGCCGCCAGCGACGAGACGCCCACGATGTGCACGTCGTTCTCCACCGCCTGCCGCGCCGCTTCCGCGGGCGTGGCGAAGAGCGGGCCGATATCCACGTCGAAGCCGAGATCAGCGAAGGCGGACGCGATGACCTTCTGGCCGCGGTCGTGTCCGTCCTGGCCCATCTTGGCCACGAGGATGCGCGGGCGGCGGCCGTCATTCTCCTCGAACTCCTCCACGAGCCGGCGGACCTTCTCGACCATGGGCGATTCCATTCCGACCTCCCGCTTGTAGACGCCGGAGATCGCCTTGATCTCGGCCCGGTGACGGCCCCAGACCCGCTCCAGGGCGTCGGAAATCTCGCCCACCGTCGCCTTGGCGCGCGCGGCCTGAACGGCGAGGTCGAGCAGGTTGCCCTCGCCTGCTGAAGCCCCCTTGGAAAGGGCGTCGAGGGCAGCATCGACATCCGCCTGACGGCGCTCGCCCTTCAGACGCCTGAGCTTCTCGATCTGGCTCGCGCGCACGGCAGCGTTGTCCACTTTCAGGATCTCGATGGAAGCCTCGTCCGTCGGGCGGAAGGCGTTGACGCCGACGATGATCTGGTGGCCGGAATCGATGCGCGCCTGGGTCCGCGCGGCCGCTTCCTCGATCTTGAGCTTGGGGATGCCCGCCTCGATGGCCTTCGCCATGCCGCCGAGGGCCTCCACCTCCTGGATGTGGCTCCAGGCCTTCTCGGCGAGTTCCTGCGTCAGGCGTTCGACGTAATAGGAGCCGCCCCACGGATCGATGATCCGCGTCGTGCCGCTCTCCTGCTGCAGGAAGAGCTGCGTGTTGCGGGCGATCCGCGCCGAGAAGTCGGTGGGGAGCGCCAGCGCCTCGTCGAGGGCGTTGGTGTGGAGCGACTGGGTGTGCCCCTGCGTCGCCGCCATGGCCTCGATGCAGGTGCGCGCCACGTTGTTGAACACGTCCTGCGCGGTCAGCGACCAGCCGGAGGTCTGCGAATGCGTTCGAAGCGCCAGGGATTTCTCGCTCTGCGGATCGAACTGCCGCACAAGCTTCGCCCAGAGCAGGCGAGCGGCGCGCATCTTAGCCACTTCCATGAAGAAGTTCATGCCGATGGCCCAGAAGAAGGACAGGCGCGGCGCGAATTGGTCAATGGTCAGGCCCGCAGCCAAGCCGGCGCGGATATATTCGACCCCGTCGGCGAGCGTATAGGCGAGCTCGAGGTCCTGCGTCGCGCCCGCCTCCTGCATGTGGTAGCCGGAGATCGAGATGGAGTTGAACTTCGGCATGTGCGCCGACGTATAGGCGAAAATGTCCGAGATGATGCGCATCGACCCTTTCGGCGGGTAGATATAGGTGTTGCGCACCATGAACTCTTTGAGAATGTCGTTCTGGATCGTGCCCGAGAGCTTCTCGGCCGGAACGCCCTGTTCCTCGGCGGCTACGATATAGAGCGCGAGCACAGGCAGCACCGCGCCGTTCATGGTCATAGACACGCTCATCCGGTCGAGCGGAATGCCAGCAAACAGCGTGCGCATGTCGTAGATCGAGTCGATGGCGACACCCGCCATGCCTACGTCGCCCGCCACCCGTGGGTGGTCGGAATCGTAGCCCCGGTGGGTCGCGAGGTCGAACGCGACCGAGAGCCCCTTCTGGCCGGCCGCGAGGTTACGCCGGTAGAAGGCGTTGGAATCCTCGGCCGTGGAGAAGCCCGCATATTGGCGCACGGTCCAGGGCTGGTTCACGTACATGGTCGGATAGGGGCCGCGAAGATACGGCGCGATGCCCGGATAGGTATCGAGGAAATCGATCCCCGCCCGGTCCGCCTCCCCGTAGGCCGCCTTGACGGCAATCCCCTCCGGGGTGAGCCACGGCTCCGCCTTCGGATCGCCGGGACGGGTCGGCATGGGCGGATCGGCCCAGGAAACGCTCGAAAAGTCCGGGATGCGGGTCATGGTGCCATGCAGCTCTGATCGGCGCGAAGCGCAAACATCTCGGCCGATTTTAGTCGTCCGGCCGAGGCAGGGCCACCCTTAAAAGGTCTCAAGGCAGCTTGGCGAATAGGCAAAGACCTGGGGATTAAACGACGGATGCGCCGGAGATCTCTCGCTCGGCTCAAGAATGTGATATGAAACATTGTTCTATTGCAAGCCAAGCCTCCCAATGCTCCGCCGCCTTCCACCCATCAAGCCTGATAGCGCCGCCCGTCTCTGGCCGCCCCTGGAACGCTTCATCGAAATGGAGGAGCGCCTGGCACGGGCCGCCGAGCGCCGCGGGTGGGTTTCGGCTGGACTCTACGAATTCCTGCGCTTCGGTCTCAAGGAGGCATGGGCTTGCCTGTTCGGTGGCGCAATGTGCGCGCTCCTGCTTGCAACCCACTTCGTCTACCCCGACGAGATTCCGCTGGCCCGCTACGATTTTCTCTTCCTTGCCGCCCTGACGATCCAGATCCTTCTCATCGCTTGTCGGCTCGAGACGTTGGACGAGGCCAAAACCATCTTCATCTTTCATCTTGTCGGGACGCTTATGGAGCTGTTCAAGACGAAGGTCGGGTCCTGGATTTATCCCGAGCCAAATTTCTTTCGTCTGGGAGGTGTACCGCTCGTCACCGGCTTCATGTACGCGTCGATAGGATCTTATGGCGCGAGAGCTTGGCGCCTGCTGGATTTTCGCTTCGAGAAGCATCCGCCTTTTGCCGCCACGGTAGCGCTATCAGTTGCGATTTACGTGAACTTCTTCACGCACCATTACATGGCCGATCTGCGCTATGGTCTTTTTCTTGCGGCCGCCCTGCTGTTCGGGCGCACCACCCTCTATTTCAAGGTCTGGCGCGTGTATCGGCGCATGCCGCTTCTGCTCGGCTTCCTGCTCGTGACCTTGTTCATCTGGTTCGCGGAAAACATCGGGACTTTCACGGGCATGTGGCTCTACCCGTCGCAACTCAAGGGCTGGTCGATGGTGCCGGTGGGCAAGATTGGATCGTGGTTCCTTCTCACGATCATTTCCTACGTGCTCGTCTCGGCGGTCAATCGCCCGAAGCCGCTGGGGGAAGCCTAACTCTGCCTCTCCGCGTTCCACGTGCCTGCGCAGGCGCGGTTGCCCGAGGCAGTCCAGGTTCCGGTGCCGCGGCTTCCGGCCAAGCGGCCCCTGACGGCCGCGCGTGATGCTGCCCGAGACCTCACCGTTGCGGCGCACCTGGCCGGTGACGGCGAAATTCTCCGGGCCGCCGTAGCGGACGCGGCCTTTCTCGATCACGACGACGTAACGATAGGCACGGTCGCAGGCGCCCTGCTCGGTCACGACTTCGACGCTCCACGTACCGTCGAAGGTGCGGGTCTGGGCCTGCGCTGGCGCAACAAGGGTAGGCGTCGTTACCAATACGCCCATACCCAACAGCTAGGAGTTCGCTCGAACCATGGCATCCTCCCAGGCAGATAAAGAAGCTGCCGCGTCAACGGAGGGGTTTCCCGCGAGTTCCGCCCGCAAAAGCCTCAGCTTGCAATGGTGCTCGAGCGCTTCTGGGCGGTCCAGCGGCCTGTGCAGCCGAGCATGTTCAGCTTCCATGTTCCGGCACCGGACCCGCCGGCCAGCCGGCCGACCGCATCAACCTTGGCGATGCTCCGATAGATATTGAGGTCGACTGATCCGTTGGGCCGAACCTCGCCCTTCACAGTGGTGGGTGAGTCGCCGGGGGCCAGGAGGTAGCGTACGGCGCCGTCCTCGATGGCGATGGAATAGTTGTAGCTGCGTTCGCAGAGCCCTGAATCCGTCACCATCTGCACGCTCCACGTGCCGTTATGGACGGAAGAACCGGACGCGGCCATGACGGCACCGGCCGGAAGGGCTGCAAGGCACAGGGCGGCGGCAAGACGATGGGCGGCGATCATGAGCGCTCCTCTCGATGGAGGGGATGCGCACCGCCGGGCGTCAGGCTCCGGCGTGGTCGAGAGCCCGGCTCAGGAGCCCCAGAACGTCGCATCCCACATAGATGAAATCGGTGACCCCGGCCTCCCGCAGGCTCTGCTCCATCTCTCCGGGGCGACCGGCCAGGTAGATGGGACCCTTGACTGAATCCCGCAAGGTCTTGGCGACGTCGACGGCCTTCTCTTTGTAGATTTCATCCGAAGAGCAGATGCAAACAAGCTGGGCTTTACTGGCGGACAACGCCCCGACAAGCTGATCCAGATTTGCAAATCCATCGTTGGAGATGGCTTCTATTCCTCCGGCTTCGAAGAAATTCTTGGCGAAAGTCGCGCGGGCCGTGAAGGTTGCCAGCGGGCCGAGATTGGCCAGGAAGATCCGGGGCCTCGCGCCCGTGCGGACCAGGGCAGCGTCCGACCGGTCCCGCAGGCGCTCGAAAGGCTCCGCGTCGCGGAGGCTGGGAAGCGGCGAGATATGGACTGCCTCGGCGGGCGTCGCATTCCCCTGCCCTGTCTGCTTTCCCTCCTGCAGGGGCGATGGGAGAAGAACCTCGACCGGCGCCTCACCCAGATTGGGGAATTCGCTCGTGCCGGTGATCGGCTCGCGACGGGTCGCGACTGCACGGGCCCGCCCGGCCTGCGTCTCGGCGATCTGGGCCTGCAGTGTCCCGCGCATGAGGCTCTCGACGATGCCGCCGTCGCGCTCGATGTCCTGGAAGGCCGACCAGGCCTTTTCGCAGAGCGCCTCCGTCAGGGCCTCGAAGCCGCCCGCCCCGGCGGCGGGATCGGCCACGCGCCAGAGGTTCGATTCATGAAGCAGGATGAGCTGCGTGTTGCGGGCAACCCGCCGGGCAAAGGCGTCGGGCAGGCCCAAAGCCGCCGTGAAGGGCAGGATTGTAACCGCATCCGCCCCGCCGATCCCGGCCGAGAAGGCCGCAATGGTGCCGCGCAGCATGTTGACCCAGGGGTCGCGTCGGGTCGTCATGCGCCAGGCCGTCTCCGCATGAAGGCGGATCGGCTTCGGCGCGAGGTCCGACATCTGCTCCACGCGGGCCCAGAGCCGGCGCAGGGCGCGGAACTTGGCCACCGTCAGGAACTCGTCCGCATCGGCGACCAGAAGAAACGAGAGAGCATCCCGCGCCGCCTCGAGTGAATGGCCGTATTGCTCCAGGGCGCGCAGATAGGCGACGCCCGTGGCGAGCACGGCGGCCAGCTCCTCAGCCTCGCCGGCGCCCGCCTCGTGATAGGGTCGCCCGTCGGCCAAAGCCGTCCGCCCGGCGAAGCCGCGTTCCGTGAGGTCGGCCAGGGTCTCGCCGAGCCGACCGGCCACGACGGGCCAGGGCGCCGAGAGGATGCCGAGCGCCGCCATGGCGCCGATGGGGTCGAGGCCCAGATCGGCGGAGATCTGCGACAGGGCATGGCCGCGCCGCTCCGCCAAGGTGGCGAAATGGCCCGCCACGATCCGCCCGCGCCCGCCGGCATCGAGACGGACATGGATGAGGTCGAGCATCACGCCGGACAAGGCCCGGTCCAGCTCGTCCACACTCTCGCCCGCAAGGCCGAAGCCGCGGGCCGAGGGAGCCTTGCGCGTGACGAGGGCGAGGGAATCCGCCCCGCCCTCCAGATCAGCCAGCGCGAGGGCATTGGCAGCCGCGAGATCCGGATGGTCCATCCGTTGGGCGATCCGCCAGGGCGCCGCCTCGGTCCGGACGATGGGAGATGTCTCTTCGGCCTTGGGATAGAGGGGCTGGATGCCGAGACCTTCATAGGTCCGGGAGACGAGCTTCTTCTCGAAATCCGCTCCCTTCAGCACGCCCTCGACCAGCCTGAGCCACTGCTCGCGGGAGGGCGTGGGGAATTCGGCCGCGAGGGTGAGGTCGTCCATGGCAAGCATCCCGTGCGAAAGCTGTCACAGGCCTTGTAGCCGGTTCGCTCCGGGAACCAAAGACCGCGTGCCTCCGCTTTTCGTCAGGAGGCGGGCGAGAGGCCCGTCAGGAGTGGACGCTCGGCCACGAGCCCCTCTCCCACCACGTCAAAGAAAGCGCGCACCCGGGCCGTGCGGCGCAGGTCCGCATGGGTGACGATCCACAATTCGCGGGTGAGCTCCGGAATCGGCTCCTGCACGAGACGGACCAGGTCCGGCTCCCGATCGCCGAGATAGCAGGGCAAAACGGCGACGCCGATTCCCGCCTTCACGGCCACGAGCTGGTTGACGATGCTGTTGGTCCGGTAGGCGAAGGCCTGTGCGGGCACGTGCTCCGCCAGCCAGTCGGCCGCATTAATGCCGGTGGTGCCCTCCTCCCATCCGACGACCGGAAAAGCCGCGAGCCCGGTAGGGCCGTCGACCGGTTCCGCCTGGGCCAGGAGAGCCCGTGAGCCGTAGGCGGTCCAGGCAATGTCCGAGATCTTGCGACCGTGAAGATCGCCTTCCCGTGGGCGATTGACGCGCAAAGCCACATCCGCCTCGCGCCGAGACAGGCTGAGGATCCGGTTGTCGATGACGAGCTCCACCAGGATTCCGGGGTGAAGCGCGCGAAAGCGGGCGATCTGCGCCGTCAGAACCCGGAACGCGAGGGTCTCCGAGGACGTGACGCGCAGGCGGCCGCTGAGGCTGCGGTCGCGGCCGACGATCTCCCGGTCGAGGGCCGTCGTCTCGGTCTCGATCCGCTCTGCCGCCGCGGCCATCCGCTCGCCGGCCTGGGTCGGCGCATAGACCCCGCCCGGAAGACGCTCGAACAGGCGCACCCCGAGCGTGCCCTCGAGGGCTCCCAGCCGCCGGAAGGCCGTGGAATGGTTGACCCCGAGATCCTTCGCGGCGCCCGTCAGGCTGCCGCTGCGGGAGATCGCGAGGACAAGGCGCAGGTCGTTCCAGTCATCCATGGCGGCAGCGTAGCGTCGCGCTTGCGATGACGCAAGTGACACTGTCAAACACACAGATGGATATGCACCAGAGCAAGTCATATTCTTTTTCCGGTTGCTGCTGCGGCGGCATTCTCGAAAAAGGATCCCCACCATGAAGCTCTATTATGCGCCCGGCGCCTGCTCCCTTGCGGTGCATATCATGGCCCGCGAGACCGACATCCCGCTCGACCTCGCGAAGGTCGATCTCGCCAGACACCGGACCGATACCGGCGCGGACCTCGCCACCGTCAATCCGAAGAATGTCGTACCGGCTCTCGCGCTGGATAACGGCGAGGTGCTGACGGAGGCGGCCATCATCCTGCAATGGCTGGCCGAGCGGGCCGGGCGAAGCGACCTCCTGCCGGCCGTCGGCACCCTGGAGCGCTATCGTGTCCTGGAATGGCTGAACTTCGTCGCCACGGAGCTGCACAAGGGCTTCAGCCCCTGGCTCTGGCATTCGGACACGGCGGAGGCGACCAAGAAGGCGGTTCACACGAAGCTCGCGCTCCGGTTCGGCTTCATGGAGGAGCGGCTCGGGACGAGCCCCTACCTTGCGGGCGACGATTTCACGGTGGCGGACGCCTATGCGTTCACGATCCTGAACTGGTCGCACATGCTCAATGTCGATCTCGGGCCGTTCCCGCGCCTTCGCGCCTATCTCGACCGGATCGCTTCCCGCCCGGCCGTGCGCGAGGCCATGCAGGCGGAGGGGCTGCTGAAGCAGGCGGCCTGACGCGAAACTCCGTCGTTCCGGGCGGGCATCCCTCCGGAACGACGCCATCCTCTTCAGGCGCTACATCCGCTCGCGCTCGATGGCGCGCTTGACCACCTGCTCCACCTCTTTGTTCGAGAGGAACAGGTCATGGTTGATGATGCCGCCGCCGAACTCGGACGCGTCGGCGACGCGGACGCCCAGGGCCTCCAGCCGCTCGCGGTCGGCCGCGCCGGCTCGAATGATGCCGCCGGCGAGGCGGCTCGAGACGGCGAGCGCCCGGTCGTTGGTGGAACTGATGACCGTGATCTTCTTGGCGTCCGGACCCAGGCGCTCGATGCTGCGGGCAAAGAGATCGATGTCGATGTCGGGAGCCGCCAGCACGATGGCGCCGATCCGCTCCATGGCGCTCGGGCCCCCATCGGTACGCAGCATGCGCAGGGCCTCCAGGGTCAGCAGGGTTCCCATGCTGTGCGCCACGATATGGACGCGCCCGCCGCTCGGCGTCTTTGCGATGGCGGCAAGCAGATCCTCCAGCGGATCTCGCGACCACATGGCGGCCTCCCGGTCGGCCACGTAGCTCAGGGTCGAGCCTGCGGACGGCCAGGTGAAGAGCCCCGTCAC
>Ga0182741_1006509_pt1 | contig 10168 bp, 7 predicted proteins | sample eDN5th37CBELigOP_FD_128874 | JGI IMG/M metagenome (GOLD analysis project Ga0182741, IMG submission 128874) | Enriched Organic Plus compost microbial communities from Emeryville, California, USA - eDNA 5th pass 37_C BE-Lig OP (version 2) (version 2) ...
CTGGGGCGGCGGGGCGCTGTTCGACCTCGGCGCCCACCCGATCGCGGTGGCGCTCGCGCTCGCCGCCCCTGCCCGGCCGGTGGAGGTGCGGGCGCACCTGGAGGGTGCCGCCGACCACCCCGTCGACGAGCACGCCGAGGTGACCGTCGCCTTCGACACGGGACTGCAGGCCCGCATCGAGGTGAGCTGGCGCCAGCGCGGCACGGCGGTGTGGGACGCCCAGGTGGCCGCCGACGACGGGGTGGTCCGACTCGAGCTGCTGCCCGAGGTGCGCGTCGAGCGCAACGGGACCGAGGTCGCGCTCCCTCCGACGCCGCGCGGCGTCGTCCCCGAGCTCGAGGCGCTCGGCTACCTCCCGCAGGTGGAGGCCTTCGCGCTGGACCTCGCCCGGGGCCGCCAGCCCGCCGTGGGCGCCCACCTCGGGCGCGACGTGCTGGACCTGACGTGCGCCGCGTACTGGTCGGCTCACCGGCGCAGCGCCTGGGTGGAGCTGCCCTTCGCCGGAGACCGGGATCGGCCCCCGATCTCGCTGTGGAAGGACGGTTGAGCGCTCCTAGGGTCGCTGCGTGACCGAGCCCGACGAACCCAAGCCCGATCGGGCGGTCCTCCTGCGGGGCGCCTCGCTGCTCGCCGCCTCGGCTCGCGCGCAGGCCAGGCCGTTCGCGATCTCCGTCGCCGGTGCCACCGTCTACGCGGTCATCACCGTCGCCGGCACGATCGTCCTCGGTCGGGTCACCGACCGGGTCCTCGCCCCGGCGCTCGACCCCGCCCGCGACGTCAGCGGCGCCACGGTGGCGGCCGGTGCGGCGGCCATCGTCGTCGCCTCCCTCCTGCGCATGGCGGGCGTGGTCCTGCGCCGCTACTACGGCCAGCTGGCCCAGCGCCGCATGCAGGTCCACTGGTTCACCGCGGTCACCGACCACTACCTGCGGGTCCCGCTGCGCTGGTTCGACGACCGCTCGGCCGGAGCGCTCATGGCCCACGCGGACGCCGACGCCGAGCGGGCCACGATGGCGATGCAGCCGCTGCCGTTCTCGATCGGCGTGGTGGTGATCATCGTCGTGGCGATGGCCCAGCTGGCCGTGGTGGACGTGGCCCTCATGCTCATCGGGCTGGCGCTGTTCCCCAGCCTCGCCCTGCTCAACCACCTCTACACCCGGCGGGTCGAGGCGCCGGCCGCGGCCGCCCAGGCGCGCGTCGGCGAGGTGTCCTCGATCGCCCACGAGAGCTTCGAGGCCGCCCTGCTCGTGAAGGCGCTCGGGCTGCGGGACCGGGAGCTGGCCCGCCTCCACGACGCCGCCGACCGGCTGCGCCAGGAGCGACTCGCGGTGGGCCGCCTGCGGGCCGCGTTCGAGCCGGGCCTCGACGCGCTCCCTAACCTGGGCACGGTGGTCCTGCTCGGCGTCGGGGCCTGGCGGGTGTCGGTCGGTGCGGTGACGATCGGTGACCTCGTCCAGGCGATGGCGCTGTTCGGGCTGCTGGCCTTCCCGTTCCGCGTCGTCGGGTTCCTCCTCGAGGAGCTCCCTCGGGCCGTCGTCGCCCACGACCGGATCCAACGGGTGCTCGCCACCGCCGAGCCGGACGCCCGCGCGCCGCGCGCCACGCTGCCGCCGGGTCCCCTGCAGGTCGACCTCGAGCACCTCGAGCTCGCCTACGCCCGAGCGCCGGTCCTGCGCGACGTGCAGGCGACGATCGCCCCCGGCGAGGTCGTCGCCCTGGTGGGCGCCACCGGGGCCGGGAAGTCCACGCTGTGCCAGCTCGTCGCCGGCCTGCGCGAGCCCACCCGCGGCACCGTCCGCCTCGGGGGCGTCGCGCTCGCCGACCTCCCCCGCGACGCCGTGCAGCGCGCCGTCGTCCCCGTGTTCCAGGAGGCGTTCCTCTTCGCCGACACGGTCCGGGCCAACCTGACGCTCGGCGAGCCCGTGGACGAGGCCGAGGCCCGCCGCGCCCTCGAGCTGGCTCGCGCCGCCGGGTTCGTGGACCGGCTCCCCCACGGCCTCGACGAGGTCGTCGGCGAGCGCGGGGTGACCCTCTCCGGCGGCCAGCGCCAGCGCCTGGCCCTGGCCCGGGCCCTGCTGCGCCGGCCGCAGGTCCTGCTGCTCGACGACGCCACCTCCGCGATCGACGCCACCCTCGAGCGGGCGATCCTCGACGGGCTGCGCGCGTCGCTCGCCGCCACCACGATCGTCGTCGCCCACCGCCTCTCGACGATCGCGCTCGCCGACCGGGTGCTCTACCTCGAGGGCGGCAACGTCGCCGCGACGGGGAGGCACCAGGACCTGCTCGCGGTCCCCGGCTATCGCACCCTCGTGCACGCCTACGAAGAGGAGGCGGCGTGACCGACCCCGACCTCCTCGACGGCCACGAGGCCGCGCTCGAGGTGCTCGCCGAGCGCGCCCCGCCCGGCAGCCACGACCACGAGCGGGCCCATCGCGCGCCGACCCCGGACGAGCAGCTGCTCCGGGATGCGAGCGCGCTCACGGTGCTGCGCCGGGGCCTGGCCGTCACCCCCGAGCTGCGCCAGGGCCTGCGCCTCACCGCCGCGTTCGCGCTCGTCACCGCGCTCGGAAAGCTGGCCGTGCCGGTCCTCATCCAGCAGGTGCTCGACCGGGGGATCCTCGGCGACGAGGGCTACCGGCCAGGGTTCGTGGCCGCCTCGTGCGCGGCCATCGGCGTGCTGATCGTGGTGCTCTACCTCGTCGGGCGCACCACCTTCCTCCGGCTCGTGCGGGCGGCGGAGGCCAGCCTGCTCGGCCTGCGCACCCGCACCTTCGCCCACGTCCACGACCTGTCGGTGGCCGAGCACGTCGACCACCGCCGTGGCGCGCTCGTGGCCCGGGTGACGAGCGACGTCGAGACGCTCGCCCAGTTCACCGAGTGGGGGGCGATGGCGTGGATCGTCGACTCGATCCTCCTCGTCACGACGCTCGCCGTGATGGCCGCCTACTCGTGGCAGCTCACGCTCGTCACCATCGCCGTCTTCCTGCCCCTGCTGCCGATCCTGCGGGTGCTGCAGCGACGGCAGCTGGCCGCCTACGACGAGGTGCGAGCAGCCGTCAGCGGGTCGCTGTCCGAGGTGGCCGAGCTCGTGTCAGGCGCCGCGGTGATCCGCGCCTACGGGCTGGGCGCCCGGGCTCGCCGGCGCGCGCAGCGGGCCATCGCCCGCCAGCTGCGGGCCCAGATGGGCGCCGCCCGCTGGTTCGCGATCATGTTCCCGCTCGCGGACCTCTTCGGCGCGCTCGCCCTCGCCGCGGTCGTCGCCGTCAGCGCGCTCCAGGGCCCGAGCTGGGGGTTGGGGCTGGGCGAGGTCGTGGCCTTCGTGTTCCTCGTGAACCTGCTGCTCATCCCGGTGGCGGAGCTCACCGAGATCCTCGACCAGACCCAGACCGCCATCGCCGGGTGGCGCAAGATCCTCGGCGTGCTCGCCACCCCCATCGAGGTGCCCGACCCCGACCCCGGTGAGCCGCTGCCCGAGGGCCCGCTCTCGGTGACCCTCGAGGGCGTGCGGTTCTCCTACCGCACGGGACCCGAGGTGCTCCGGGGCATCGACCTCCACCTCCCCGCAGGCTCGTCCACCGCCGTCGTCGGCGAGACCGGGTCGGGCAAGACGACGATCGCCCACCTGCTGTGCCGGTTGGCCGAGCCCACGCACGGCCGGGTGCTCGTGGGCGGCGTCGACCTCGCCGCGGTGGCCGGTGCGAGCCGGCGTCGAGCGATCCGGCTCGTCCCCCAGGACGGCTTCCTCTTCGACGCGACCATCGAGGAGAACGTCCGCCTCGGCGGGCTCGATGCCACCCGGGAGGACGTGGAGGAGGCGTTCCGCAGCCTCGGGCTCGGCGGCTGGCTCGACGACCTGCCCGGCGGGGTGGCCACCCCGGCCGGCGAGCGCGGCGGCAACCTGTCGGTCGGGGAGCGCCAGCTCGTCGCGCTGGCCCGGGCCCAGATCTCGGACCCGGGGCTGCTGCTGCTCGACGAGGCCACGTCCTCGGTCGATCCCGACACCGAGCGGCGCCTCGCGACGGCCCTCGAGCGCCTGACCGAGGGGCGCACCGTGGTGAGCATCGCCCACCGGCTCACGACCGCGGAGCGGGCCGACCTCGTGGTGGTCGTGGACGCCGGCCGCATCGTCGAGACCGGCACCCACGCCGAGCTCGTCGCCGCCGGCGGGGCCTACGCGTCGCTCTACGCGAGCTGGCTGGGCAACACCCGGGCCGATGTCGCCCGCCCCTGACCTCGGCCCGCACGTCAGCGTTAGCCTGGCCGGATGGCCACCCTCGACGACGTCCGTGACGTGGTGGCGCTCGACCACGGCCTGGCCACGCTGTCGACGCTGCGGCCCGACGGGTTCGTGCAGTGCACCGTGGTGAACGCGGGGGTGATCGACCACCCCGTCACCAAGGAGCCGGTGGCGGCGTTCGTCGGCCGCCCCGGCACGGCCAAGCTGCGCCACCTCCGGGAGCGTCCGCAGGCCAGCCTGCTGTGGCGGGCGGGCTGGGCGTGGGTCGCCGTGGAGGGCACCGTCGAGCTGGTGGGTCCCGACGACCCGCACCCGGAGGTCCCGCGCTACGAGCTGCCCCGCCTGCTGCGCCGGATCCACGCGGCGGCCGGCGCCGGCCACGACGACGACTGGGTCGAGTTCGATCGGACCGTGGCGGCGGAGCGGCGGGTGGCCGTGCTCGTCACCCCCCGCCGGATCTACGTCAACCCCTGAGCGGCCAGCGGCGGGCGCGAGGCTCCGTCGGCCAGCCGCTCCCGGACCCACGCAGGCACCTCGGCCCGCAGCTGCTCGCCGGCCTCCGTGAGCAGGTGGCCCGCCCCGGGGCAGGGCACGAGCTCGCTCGGCCCGCCCACCAGCGTGCAGACCGCCTGGCTCGACACGAGCGGGAGCAGCTCGTCACGGTCGCCGTGGTAGGCCCGCAGCGGCGCGGTCAGGGTCCCTGCCTCCTCGCAGCCGGCCGACTGCGTCGCGAACGTCACGACGCCCCGGGTCCACTCCCCCATCGCCGTCCCGGCCCGCACGGCGATCGCCCCGCCGAAGGAGTGCCCGCCGGTGACGAAGCGGGTGGCCCCGGCCCGGGCGGCGAGGTCTGCGGCGGCGAGCAGGTCGAGCGTGCAGAGGTCGAGGTCGTTGGGGCGGCGCCACCCGACCCGCAGCACGCTGATCCCGGAGCCGGGCGGGGCCAGCTCCTCGCCGAGCCACTGGTAGAGCCCGTCCGCCGGGCCGAGCAGGCCACCCATCGCCCCACCGCAGAGGAGCACCGCGGCCTCGGCGTCGGGGTCGCCGTGCCAGAGCACGGTGAGCAGACCTCGCAGCGTGAACACCTCGAGGTGGCGCAGGTTCGGCCCGATCGCCACCTCCTGTCGGGCCATCGCCTCGAGCATCTCCAGCGGTCCGGCCACGGCGGCGCACCGTAGTGCGGCTCGGCCGGTGGCGGTCGGGTCCGGCCGTCGGCCATCCTCTGCCGGTGAGCCTGACCCGGTGGGCCTACGCCGTCTCGGCCCCGATCGTGCACCGCCTGTGGGCGTGGATGCGCTGGGCCGGGGCCATCGGTCCCCAGCACGCTGCCGGCCGGCGCTTCGGCAGCTTCGGTGCCGGGTCGATCATCACGTTCCCGCCGGGCGACCACGCCGGGCAGGAGCACATCGCGATCGGGGCCGGGACCACGATCGCCCCGCTCGTCACCCTGTCGGTGGGGATGGCGCCGGGCCAGCCGCTGCCGCCGGGGGCGACCTCGCCGGCGCTGCGGATCGGCGACCGGTGCCTCATCGGCCAGGGCAGCCACCTCGTCGCCCACCGCTCGGTGGTGGTCGGCGACGACGTGATCACCGGTCCCCGCTGCTACATCACGGACCAGAACCACGTGTACGCCGACCCGGACGTTCCCGTGCGGCTCCAGTGGCCGTCCGACGACCCCGTCGAGATCGGCCCGGGCTCGTGGCTGGGGGCCGGGGCGGTGATCCTCCCGGGCACCCGCCTCGGTCGCAACACGGTCGTCGCCGCGGGCGCCGTGGTGCGCGGCACGTTCCCCGACCACGCCGTGCTCGCCGGCATCCCGGCCCGGGTGGTGCGCCGGTGGACCCCGGCGGCGGGCTGGCAGCCCGAGCTGCGCGACCTCGGCGTCGAGGCCCCGCCCGACTGGCCCGACGGGCGCTGAGCAGTCGGCGAACGGGCTTGCCGGTCGGCCCGACGGCCCCCCACACTGCCTCGATGCCCCCCGTGGACCTCGTCGTCACCGACCTCGACGGCACGCTCTGGCACACCGACGACCACCTGCCCGGCCCGGTCCTCGACGCGTGGGCGGAGCTCGAGCGCCGCGGCGTGCCGATCCTCGTCGCCACGGGCCGGCGGCTGGCGTCGACGCGCGACCCGCTCGCCCGGGTGGGCCTGACCCCGCCGGCGGTGGTGCTGAACGGAGCGCTGGGCGTGGACCTCGCCACCGGCGAGCGCTTCCACCGGGCGCCCTTCCCCACGGCGGAGGCGCTGGCCGTCTACGACGCGTTCACCTCGGTGGGCCTCAGCCCGGTCGTGTACGTGGACCACCCCCGCTACGACGTGTTCCTCGGCCCCGCCCCCGACACCAACCCGGGGCACGTCGAGCAGCTCGGCGACACCGCGGGCACCGCCCCGGAGCCAGAGGACGGCGGCGACGGGCTGCGGGCCGTCGTGGCCACCGAGGCGGTGCTCGGGTTCAGCCTCATCGGGATCCCGTTCTCCGCCGCCGAAGCCGCGCACGCGGCGATCGCGGACCGGGCGGCGCCCCACCTCGACCGATCGATCGACCACCCCGGGCTGGCGTCGTTCACGGTCGCCCCCCGAGGCCAGTCGAAGTGGGATGGGGTGCTGTCGTACTGCGCCCGCCACGGGCTCGACCCGGACCGGGTCCTCGCCCTCGGCGACGGGCCGAACGACGTGGAGCTGCTGAGCAGCGCCGCGGTCCGGCTGGTGCCGGCGGTGGCGCACCCGAGCGCGCTGGCGCTCGCCACCGAGGTGATCCCGCCCGCTACCGACGGCGGCTGGGCCGCGGTGCTCGACCACGTGGCCTGACCTCGCACCCGCGCGGTGGCGGGTGCGGGGCTCAGTCCTCGTCGTCGTCAGCCTCGGCCAGGAGCCCGGCGGCGGCGGCGAGGGCGGTGGCCAGGGCAGCGGCTCGGTCCACGACCGCGCCGATGTAGTGCTCGGCCACCGCGCCCTGCCCGGCCAGCGGCGGGTCCCCCAGGGACCGGATCACCATGCGCGGGTCCGGCGACGGCCGGATCGGCTCCGGGTCCGGCAGCGCCGGGACGAGGTGCCAGAGGTCCTGGTGCTGCTGCTGACCGGACTTCTTCGAACGGCGGCGACGCCGCTTCTTCTGCTGGGGCTGGGGTCCGCTCATGCATCCTCCTCGGCGGCCGCGGCGAGCACGGGTTCGGGCTGGGGCTCGTCCTCCTCGTCGGTGAGGAGCGCCGAGGTGTCGAGCCCGAGCGCCACCCGCAGCTGGTCGGTGGACAGGTCGGCCAGCGACGACGACTTGGGCAGGACGAGGTTGGCGATGTGGCGCTTGCCGGCCACGACCTCCTCGACCCGCTCGTCCACGGTGCCGGGGCAGACGAGCCGGTGGGACACGACGGTGCGGGTCTGGCCGATCCGCCACGCCCGGTCCCTGGCCTGGTCCTCGACGGCGGGGTTCCACCAGCGGTCGTAGAGCACGACGTGGCTGGCCGCCGTCAGGTTGAGGCCGGTGCCGCCGGCCTTCAGCGAGAGGACGAGGGCACCGGGACCCGGCTGCTCCTGGAACCGCTTGACCATCGCGTCGCGGGCGCCCCGGGCGAGGCCGCCGTGGTAGCAGTCGATCTGGATGCCGGTGACCTCGGTCAGGTGCTCGGCGAGGCGCTTGCCCCACTCGGCGAAGTGGGTGAAGACGAGGATCTTCTCGTCGGCCTCGAACACCTGGGTGACGATCTCCTCGAGGCGGGTCAGCTTGCCGGAGCGGCCGTGCAGCGGCCGTCCGTCGTCCCGGTAGGCGGCGGGGTGGTTGCAGATCTGCTTCAGGGCCGTGATGGCGGCCAGGATCGCCCCCTGCTTGTGCTCTCGCTCGCCCTCGGCCTCGGCGGTGGCCACGAGGTCGTCGAGCACCGCCTGGTACAGGCCGATCTGCTCGGGGGTCATCGTGCAGTGGTCGAGCTCGTCGATGCGGTCGGGCAGCTCGGCCGCCACCTCGGGCTCGGCCTTGGTGCGGCGGAACACGAGCAGCCCGTTGAGGGCCCGCAGCGCGGCCTCTCCCTCACCGGAGAGCTGCTGGATGAACGTGGACCGGCTCCCGACGAGGCCCGGGTTCGTGAAGTCGAGGATCGCCCACAGGTCCCCGAGGCCGTTCTCGATCGGGGTGCCGGTGAGGGCGATGCGGCTCCGGGCCGGGATGCGGCGGAGCTGCTGGGCCGTCTCGTTGGCCGGGTTCTTGATCGCCTGCGCCTCGTCGAGCACGACTCGCGACCAGGTGTGCGACGACAGCGCGTCGATGTCGCGCACCGCGGTGCCGTAGGTGGTGATGACCACGTCGGCTCGCTCGATCTCCCGGGCGAGCTCCTCGGCGGAGGCCCGCGACTGCCCGTGGTGGATCACGATCCGCAGGTCGGGCGTGAACTTCGCGGCCTCGGCGGCCCAGTTGCCCACGACCGCCGGCGGGGCGATGACGAGCGCGGTCCCCTCACCCTTCGTGCGACCGAGGTGGGCGAGCATCGTGGGCGTCTTGCCGAGCCCCATGTCGAGCGCCAGGCAGCCACCGAGCTCGGCGGCGTCGAGGAAGCCGAGCCAGGCCAGCGCCTCGGCCTGGTACGAGCGCAGCTCGCCCCGGAACCCCTCGGGCCGGGTGATCGGCTCCTTGGGGACGTTGGCGGCCCGCTCGAGCAGGTCGGCCGCCCAGCCCGAGCCCTCGACCTGGACCCGGCTGCCGAGCGGGGTGCCCTCGAGGCCGACGGCGTGGCGGAGGATCTCGGCGCCGGTGAGCTGCGTCTGGTTCGAGCGCTCGGCCAGCGCGGCGGCGGCCTCCTTCAGGTCGACCCGGTCGAGCTCGACCCACTTGCCCCGCGACCGCACGAGCGGACGGGCCTCGTTGGCCAGGCGCAGCACGTCGGCGGCGGTGAGCTCGACGTCGTCGAACACGGCCGTCCATCGGACGTTCGCCAGCTGGTTGGCCCCGACGACGGTGTCGCCGGCGGGCTCGGTGAAGAGGCGCAGGCCGGGCTTCACCCGCCGACGGGACAGCGGCGGCACCCGCACCTCGTAGCCGGCGGCCCGCAGCGCGGCGCCCGTGGTGGTCATGAGCTCCCACGCCTCGGGCTGGCTCAGGTACACCTGGCCGCGGCGCTGCCCGCCGGCCCGCAGCAGCTCGGGCAGGATGCGCTCGAGCCGGGCCAGCTCGTCGGCGAGCGGCTTGGTGTTGCGGCTGTCGGTGAGCGCCACCTCGATGGGCAGGAGCGACCCGTCGGCGCCGGGGCCGAGCACCTGGAGGAACCAGGCGTCGCCCCGGTCGGGCGGGTCGAGCTGGACGACGAGGGTGGGCCGGGCCCCGCTCGTGACCGGCTTCGCCCAGCGCTCGAGGCGCTTCGAGACCTCGGTGGCGGCGGCGATGGGCGCCTCGAAGCCGGACCCGTCGAGCCGGGTGACGACGGCCTCGGCGACCGCACCGGTGGTGTGGGTGACCGGCGGCGGCGCCTTCACCTCCACCCGGGAGGCGGCCTCGCGCATGATCGCGTCGACGACGGCGGTCATGACCTCGAGCGTGACGGCGCGGGGGTTGCCTGGCTTCAGCGCCACGACCGGGCCCGGCATGGCTGCCGCGAACTGGTCGACCTCGGCCGGATCGACGAGGGCGGGCGCCCAGCGGACGGCGAGGTCGGCGAGACGACCGGTGGGGCGCTTGTCGACCTTGAGGGTGGGGACGACCGCACCGGCGGTGACCCGCCGCACGGCAGCCAGGGCGACCCGTCCGAGCCACACGACGCTGGCCCCCACCCCGTCGCGGCCGAGGCCGCCACCGACGGCGACGAGCCAGCCGAGCGACTCCTGCACCGGGATCGACACGGCGGCCGCCTTGGCCCCGTTGGGGAGCGGCACGTCGGTGTGTTGGCTCCACCCGAGGCGGGGCCCGCCGATCGCCTCGAGGCGGTCGGCCAGCTGGTCGTTGTCCTC
>Ga0182741_1006510_pt1 | contig 10168 bp, 6 predicted proteins | sample eDN5th37CBELigOP_FD_128874 | JGI IMG/M metagenome (GOLD analysis project Ga0182741, IMG submission 128874) | Enriched Organic Plus compost microbial communities from Emeryville, California, USA - eDNA 5th pass 37_C BE-Lig OP (version 2) (version 2) ...
CCGCTGGGGCTCGTGCTCGGCAAGCGGGGCCTTGAGCTTCTCCTGGCGTCTCGTGATGGCGCCGCCTTTCGTGCTGGACTATCTCGCGGCCCACGAGGTCGCGCATCTGCGCGAACTGAACCATTCCCACCGGTTCTGGAAGCTCACCCACGACCTCTGCCCGCGCACCGAGGAGGCCGAGGCCTGGCTCAAGACCTACGGCAGCGCCCTGCACCGCTTCGGGTGATGGGCCCCTCCTTTCGGACAGTTGATTTTGCACTGCAGCAGACCTAAATCCCTGCGCCGTGACGGCGCGGGAACACGGTCTTTGCATCGGGCGGGCCGCGGCTCTCCTGGCGTCCGTCGCGAGGACAGCCACGATGCGGCTTCATCGCCCCGAGTGCCGGAAGGCGGATGCTTTTCTTAAGTCACGACCGACAAGCCCGGCCTTAAGCCCGCACGGCTGAGCTTTCTTTGCGCCTCAAGCAGGTCGAAGCCATGCCGGCGATTGCGCAGGACCACCCGGACCTCCCCGAATCCGCCCCGATACCGACCAAAACGCACGGCTCCGGGTTCTGGACGCTCGCCCTCGGATCCCTGGGGGTCGTCTATGGGGATATCGGGACGAGCCCCCTTTATGCCCTCAAGGAATCCCTCTCGGCCGCCGCAGCCGGCGGTGCGCCGACCCGCGAGATGGTGTTCGGCATCGTGTCCCTCATCCTTTGGGCGCTGATCGTCATCGTCTCCATCAAGTACGTGCTGTTCATCCTGCGCGCGGACAACAACGGCGAGGGCGGGACGCTCACCCTCATGGCGCTCGCCCAGCGCGCCCTGGGGCACAACGTGTTCGTCATCACCCTTCTCGGGATGCTGGGCGCGGCGCTGTTCTATGGCGACGCCATCATCACGCCGGCGATCTCCGTGCTCTCGGCCGTGGAAGGCCTGAACCTCGCAACACCCGCCTTCGAGCCCTACGTGTTACCGATCAGCTTAGGGATCCTCGTCGCCCTCTTCGCCGTGCAGAGCCGCGGCACCGCAAAAGTCGCCGCCTGGTTCGGCCCGATCATGGTCCTGTGGTTCGTGCTCCTTGCCCTGGGAGGTCTGAGGCACATCGCCGACGAGCCGGGTATCCTGGCGGCGCTGAGCCCCACCTACGGAATCGTGTTTCTGGCCACCCACGGAACGGCGGGCCTATTCGCCCTGGGCGCGGTCTTCCTGGCCGTGACGGGCGCGGAGGCGCTCTATGCGGATCTCGGCCATTTCGGCCGGCGCCCGATCCAGCTCGCCTGGCTGGTCTTCGTCCTGCCGTGCCTTGCCCTCAACTATTTCGGCCAGGGAGCCCTGATCCTGGCCGCTCCCGAGGCGCTCGAGAATCCCTTCTTCCTGCTCTATCCGGCGTGGTCGCTCCTGCCCATGGTCGGAATGGCGACGGTGGCGACCATCATCGCCAGCCAGGCGGTGATCACGGGCGCCTTTTCCCTGACCCAGCAGGCGATCCAGCTCGGCCTGCTGCCGCGGATGGAGATCCGCTGGACCTCCGAGAAGGAGCGCGGGCAGATCTATGTGCCGCGGGTGAACTGGCTGCTTCTCGCAGCCGTCATCTTCCTGGTGATCATCTTCCGGACGTCCAGCGCTCTCTCGCATGCCTATGGCCTTGCCGTAACGGGGACCATGGTGGTCACCACCGTGATGGCGTTCTTCGTGGTCCGGTACTTCTGGCGCTGGTCGCTTGCGGCCTCCGTGACGGTGATCGTGCCGTTCCTTGTCGTCGATACGATCTTCCTCGCGGCCAATGCCCTCAAGATCCCGCAGGGCGGCTGGATGCCCCTCGTGGTCGGGGCGGCGCTGATGGTGGTCATGGGAACCTGGCGGCGCGGCACCCGGATTCTGTTCGAGAAGACCCGCAAGATCGACGTGCCGCTCCTGGATCTCGTGAAGATGCTGGAGAAGAGCCCGCCCCATCGGGTGAAGGGCACGGGCGTGTTCCTGACGAGCGACCCGGAGACCGCGCCGTCCGCCCTCCTCCACAATCTCAAGCACAACAAGGTCCTGCACGAGCAGAACGTGATCCTGACCGTCACCATCCAGGATGCGCCGCGCCTGGAGGACGGGGACCGGGTCGGGATCGAGCCGATCGGCGAGTCCTTCTGGCGGGCGACAATGGCCTACGGCTACATGGAGACCCCCGACATTCCCCATGGGCTCGCACTCCTGCGCAAGCAGGGCTTCAAGTTCGACATCATGGCAACGTCGTTCTTCGTGTCGCGCCGGTCGCTCCGTCCGGCCGTCCAGGGAGGAATGCCGCTCTGGCAGGACAAGCTGTTCATCGGCCTGGCCAAATCCGCGAGCGACGCCACCGACTTCTTCCGCATCCCGACCGGGCGGGTTCTCGAGGTCGGGACCCAGGTGACGGTGTAAGCCACCGGCCGGAGGATGACAGGTCCGCCGTTTCGGCTTAGAGCATCTGGCCCGAAAGCCTGTTATTTCCGTTCCGACACGGGCCGATCCGCACTCCCATGCTCAAGCCCGACACCCTTGCCCTGACGGTCCTCCTCGCGTTCCTCACCTCCCTGGGGCCGCTCTCCACGGACATGTACCTGCCCGCCCTGCCGGTCATCGCGGCGGAGCTCGGGGCGAGCACCGGCCAGGCGCAGCTCACCCTTTCGGCCTTCCTCCTGGGATTCGCGGCCGGGCAGTTCGTCTACGGGCCCGTCTCCGACCGGGTCGGCCGCAAGCCGGTCCTGCTGTTCGGGCTCGGGCTCTTCACCCTGGCGAGCCTGGTCTGCGCCGTCTCCCCGTCCATCGAGACTCTGATCGCGGCCCGCTTCGTGCAGGCGCTGGGCGCCTCGGGGCCCATCGTGCTCGCCCGCGCCATCGTGCGCGACTTCTACGAGGGCCCCCGCGCGGGCCGGGAATTGTCGCGTATGGGCACGATCATGGGGATCGTCCCGGCCGTGGCACCGGTGATCGGCGGCCTCGTCACCCAGGCGGGCGGCTGGCGCATGAATTTCATCGTCACCATCCTGGGCGGCGGAGTGCTCGCGGCCGCCGTGGCCTGGCGCCTGCCCGAGCCGATCCGCCGGAAATCTCCGCACCCGGTCTCGTTTCGGGCCATCCTCAAGGGTTTTCGCACCCTGCTGAAGCATCCGGGCTACCGGGTCTATGTGGGTCTCGCCATGCTGACCTATGGCGGCCTCTTCGCGTTCATCTCCGGCTCGTCCTTCGTGCTCCAGGGCGTCTACGGCCTGGGCCAGCTTCCTTACGCCTTCTCATTCGGCTTCATGGTGCTGGGCTATATCGCCGGCACGTTCCTGGCCCAGCGGCTCGTGGGGCCGCGGGGCCTCGACGGCACGATCCGCATCGGCGTGTCGTGCCTGGCGGCGGGTGGACTCACGATGCTGCTCCTCGTCACGGTGAAGATCGGCTCCTTCATGGCCGTCACGGGCCCCATGGCGCTCTATGCGGTGGGGGTCGGCCTCACCATGCCGCAATCCATGGCCTCGGCCCTGATGCCCTTCCCGGAGCGGGCGGGCGCCGCCTCCTCGCTCCTCGGCATCTGCCAGATGACCTTCGCGGCAATCCTCGGCATCGTGCTCGGCCAGAATCTCGGCGCCTCCGCCTTGCCGCTGCCCCTCGCCATCGCGGGGACCGGCACCCTGGCGCTGGCCCTGTTCGCGGCTACGGGCCGGGCAAGGCGGGCCGAGGCCGCATGACCGGAAAGGCATGATCATGGCACCGGCTTCCACGTTCATCCGTCAGGCCGGCCCGGAAGACCGGGCCGCGATCGAGGCGATCGTGCAGGCGGCCTATGCTCCCTACATTCCCCGCATCGGGCGAAAGCCGGGGCCGATGCTGGACGATTACGAAGTCCTCATCGCGGATGGCCGCGTCCATGTGCTGGTCGACGGCGAAATCGTCCGCGGCCTCGTGATCCTGATCCCGGACGGGGACGCCCTTCTCCTCGACAATGTGGCGGTCGATCCGCGGGCGCAGGGGCGCGGCTACGGACGGATGCTCCTGAATTTCGCCGAGGCGGAGGCCCGCCGGACCGGCGTCCGGACCTTACGCCTCTACACGAACGAGGCCATGACCGAGAACATCGCCCTCTACGGGCGCCTCGGCTTCGTCGAGACCCACCGGGCCGTCGAGAAGGGCCTCCGGCGGATCTACATGACGAAGGTGCTGAAAGCCTGACGGGCCTCTAAAGGCTCGGGCGTGAGCTCGATCTCACGCCCGGAACTCCAGGTCTTGTTTATGAGCATCTGTCCACGCGAAACCGGTTCCGGCTTCTGCGTCCGATGCTTTAGAGCCCGAACAGCTTCTCGAAGAAGTTCTTCTCCCGCGAGCCGTGGCGGGCCGGCTGGGGCTGGATCCAGCCGCTTTCCCGCGGCACGGCGCCGTTCGGCAGCTCGCCGGCGCTCGCGACCGGAACGTCCGCAGGCGCGCGCTGGAAGTACTCGCTGCCCGGCAGCGGCACAGGCTTCTGGTCCTTCAGGGCCACCTTCATGAAATTGTGCCAGACCTCGGTCGGCAGGTTGCCGCCGGTCACGCGCTTGGTGAGCGCGCCGTCGTCGTTGCCGAGCCAGACGCCCGCCACCAGCGACCCGGAGAAGCCCATGAACCAGGCGTCCTTGTAGTCGTTGGTCGTGCCGGTCTTGCCGGCCAGGTCCCAGCCAGGGATCTGCGCCCGCCGGGCCGTGCCGATGACGAAGGTGTTGTGCATCATCTCGTTCATCATGGCGACGGCGCCGGGATCGATGACGCGGCCGAGGCCGCCGCCGGCCGGGCGCCGGTAGACGACCTTGCCGTCCGTCGTCTTCACCTGGGTGATGATGTACGGGATGACGCCGGTGCCGCCATTGGCGAAGGCCGCATAGGCGCTCACCAGCTCCAGGGGCGTGACCTCGGAGGTGCCGAGCGCCAGGGACGGGTTGGCCTGGAGCGGCGAGGTGATGCCGAGCCGCTGGGCGGTCTGCACCACGGCCTTCGGCCCGACCTCCAGGTTGAGCTTCACCGCGATGGTGTTGAGGGACAGGGCCAGCGCGTTCCGCAGCGTCACCGGTCCGCGGAACTTGCGGTCGTAGTTCTCGGGCGTCCAGCCCTTGTAATTGACCGGGGAATCGTCGCGCACGTCGTCGGGGGTGCGGCCCTGCTCCACGGCCGTGAGATAGATGAACGGCTTGAAGGCAGAGCCCGGCTGGCGGCGGGCCGCGGTGGCCCGGTTGAACTGGCTCGTCTCGTAATTGCGCCCGCCCACGAGGGCTCTCAGCGCCCCATCCGGCTGCATGGCCACGAAGGCGCCCTGGCTGACGTTGAACTTCTGCCCCTTGGCGTCTAGCTCGTCCACCAGCGCCCGCTCGGCCGCGCTCTGCATGGCCGGGTCGATGGTGGTCGAGACCACGATGTCGGATTCGACCGTGCCGACGAAATCGTCGAGCACGTCCATCACGTAATCGGCCGCGTAATTGACCGAGCCCGCCCCGCGCTGGCGCACGGGCTGAGCCGGGGCGCCGAGCGCCGTCTTGGTCATGCCCGGCGTGATGAAGCCGAGCTCGTTCATGGCCGCGATCACCAGCTCGGCGCGGGCCTGGGCGGCCTCCGGGTTGCGGTTCGGCGCGAGCCGCGAGGGCGCCTGGACGAGGCCCGCGAGCACCGCGGCCTCCGACAGGGACACGCTGCGGGCGGACTTGCCGTAATAGCGCTGGGCCGCCGCCTCCACGCCATAGGCGCCGGCGCCGAAATAGACCCGGTTGAGATAGAGTTCGAGGATCTGGTCCTTGGTGTAGTTGCGCTCCAGCCAGAGGGCCAGGATCGCTTCCTGGATCTTGCGCGAGGCGGTGCGCTCCTGGGTCAGGAACAGGTTCTTGGCGAGCTGCTGGGTCAGGGTCGAGCCGCCCTGCAGGCCTCCCCGATTGGTCACGTTACGGAAGACAGCGCGCGCGATACCGATGGGGTCGACGCCGAAATGGTCGTAGAAGCGCCGGTCCTCGATGGCCACGAAGGCCTTCGGCAGGTAGGGCGGCAGCTCCTTGAGGGCCACGGTCTGCCCGCCGGTCTCGCCCCGGTTGGCCAGGAGGGAGCCGTCGCTCGCCATGATGGCGATGTTCGGCGGCCGCTTCGGCACAGCGAGCTGGTCGATGGGCGGAAGCTGGGCGGCGTAATAGGCGACGACACCGCCGACCGCGATGATGCCCCACAGGCACAGGACCACGGCGCCATAAGTCAGCCGGCGCAGGATGGACCCGCCGCCCCGGCGGCGCTTGGCCTTCTTGGTTCGCGGCGCGCGGCGAGGCGACGATGCGCCCCCGCCCTGAGAAGCCCGTTTCTGCCCCATTCGGCCCCCTGCCCGATCCTCAGGCGAAAGGCGAAAATCCAACGCCCCCGCATCGGTCTCCGGCGTCTCGAAGGACGGCTCGCGCCGGTCGCGTCCGTTCGCCACGTCTTACCCCGTTTCATGCGGCCGGCATGCTCCGGCCTTCGCCTGTTGTGGAGCACGGTAAATGTGGCGGTTTAAGGGGCGGTTAAGCGAAAATTCACACGGGCGGACCCGCGAAAGCCGCCCTGAGGAGGCGCCGCAAGGGAACTGCCGAGCTTGCACGGCGTTCGCTTCCCCATGGACTCCTACATCGTCGTCCTGACCGGCTTCGGCGCGGTGGTGCTCCTCACCGCCTGGCTTCCGATGGTCCTCAAGGAGTTGCCCCTCACGCTGCCCATCGTCTGCGTCGCGTTGGGCGCGGTGCTGTTCGCGATTCCGCAGGTGCCGGGCACCATTCCGCATCCGGGAGAGCGCCTGGAAATCGTCGAGCGCCTGACCGAGCTCGTGGTGATCATCGCGCTGCTCGGCGCCGGGCTGAAGATCGACCGCCCGTTCCACTGGTTCCGCTGGCGGGCGACCTGGCGGCTTCTCGGCATCGCCATGCCGCTGACCATCGCGGCCCTGGCCCTGCTGGGCCGAAATCTCCTGGGACTCGGCCCGGCCACCGCCCTGCTCCTGGCCGCCTCCCTTGCGCCCACCGACCCGGTCCTTGCCAGCGACGTGCAGGTGGGGCCGCCCGGCAGCGGTGAGGAGGACGAGGTCCGCTTCGCGCTCACCTCCGAGGCTGGCCTGAACGACGGGCTCGCCTTCCCGTTCGTGCTGCTGGCAATCACCCTCACGGGCGAGGCGGACGCTTCCGCCCTCGCGACATGGTTCACCTATGCGGTGGCTTGGAAAATCGCCGTGGGTGTCGGGATCGGCTATCTCGCCGGGCGGACCTTGGGCTGGCTCACCTTCCATCTGCCCAACCGGGCCCGCCTGTCCCGCACCGGGGTGGGGTTCGTGGCGCTCGGCATCACGTGCCTCGTCTACGGCCTGTGCGAGATGGCGAAGGGCTACGGCTTCGTGGCGGTGTTCGTGTCGGCGCTCGCGCTGCGCGCCACCCAGGCCGGGCATCCGTACCAGCGCCGCCTCCACGATTTTGCCGAGGAGCTGGAGCGCCTGCTCATGATGATGCTGCTCGTCCTGTTCGGCGGGGCGATCACCGGGGCGGACCTTCTTGCGGCTCTCACCTGGCCGGCAATTGTCTTCGCATTCCTGGCGATCTTCCTGGTGCGGCCCCTCGCGGGCTGGATCAGCCTTCTGGGCTTCGCGAGGCCCGCCGACGAGAAGCTGCTCATCAGCTTCTTCGGCATCCGCGGCATCGGCTCGATCTATTATCTCGCCTACGCGATGCAGAACGGCGCCTTCGAGGCGCCGAACCTCGTCTGGAGCACGGCCGGGCTCATCATCCTCGTGTCGATTCTCCTGCACGGCGTGACGGTCACGCCCGCCATGGCGCATCTCGACCGCCGCCGGCGCGCCCGCGCCGAGGCCCCGCCTACTCGGCCGCGAGAGGAAGCTCGCCCGTCCGCGGATCAGCCTTCGCCAGATCCCGAATATGGGCCAGGTCCCTGAGGAAGGCGTCATAGGCCTGGTGCCGCGTCTCCTCGTCCGGCAGGCGCAGCAGATAGGAAGGATGCACGGTCACGTAGCCGTTCAGGTCCCCGAACCGGGCGCGCCCGCGGGAGCGGGAAATCGGCGTCTGCTTGCCGGTGAGGGCCAGAACGGCGGTGCCGCCGAGCGCCACCACGAGCTTCGGCCTGACCAACTCCAGCTCCTTCATCAGCCAGGGACGGTAATGCTTCACCTCGCCGGCCGTGGGCTTGGAATGGATGCGCCGGTGCCCGCGCTGCTCGAACTTGAAGTGCTTCACCGCATTGGTGAGATAGACCTTGTCCCGGTCGATCCCGGCCTCCTTCATGGCCTTGTCGAACAGCCGGCCCGCAGGCCCCACGAAGGGACGTCCCTGCAGGTCCTCCTGATCGCCCGGCTGCTCGCCGACAAAGACGATATCCGCATGGGCCGGGCCCTCGCCGAACACCGCCTGGGTCGCGCCCGGCACCAGCGGCCCTGCGGCCGCGATGGCGGCGTTGAGCTCCTTCAGGCTCTTCGGCTCATGGTCCCAAGGGCCTTCGGCTTCGGCTTCCGGCTTGCTTCTGGTCGGCATGGCGCTCTCCTGCTCATCCTCCCGGTCAACGCGCCGGAGCCCGGTTTGGATCGGGCCATCGCTCGCGGCATCCTGCGACAGGCAGCGCCGGACATCCCGGGCCATTCCGTTGAGCCGGTGCACGAGCGGGTCGCTCTCGATGTGCAGGAGTTCGCGCTCCCCGTTCAGGACGCGCCAGACGAGCTGATAAAGCAGCGCGTAACGTTCCGGGTCGTTGTGGCGGACGACGAGACCGATCATCTCGCCCACGCTGCGCGGCAGGGCGACCGGCGGCGCCTCGCCCTCCTGTTCATCCCGCTCCCCGAACAGGTCCGGCGCCGCGACGACCCAGGTCACATGCTGCGGCGCCAGCTCCTCGGCGATCAGCCGGCGCACCGCCCGCCGAAACCCCTCCAGATCGGCGCCCTCCTCGAGGGTGACGCAGTGAAGCGCCATGACGATCCTCCCTCGGCCCCGCGTGTCGGTTACGACAGGCTTTTGCGAATGGCTTAGTGTTCTGCGTTTGTTCTATCAAGCGGAGGGCTTTGCGACGAGCCTTTTCCGAGAGGACGTGAGGTCGCAGGGGTGGGTAACCCTAGATTCTAGAAGGCCCTTATTTAATGTTATATTATATACATAAGCAACTCTGGAGAACCTTCGTGCCAACATATGACCTCAACTCCGATACCAACATCGTGAAAACTGGCGCTGACAACGGATTCGATCTCACTGATGGCCAAAGTCTCGAACTGGCAGCAAAAGGACAGATCCTGGCCGAAGGAACAGGAGCCGGAATCAGCTTCAGCGGGCGCGCTTTCATCACCCTTAAGGGCTCTGTTCGGAGCAACGGCACATATACGATAGCTCACGCTGGGGAAGTACCGGCCCCCGACCTGACGCTTCACATCGCTGCATCGGGATCCGCGAAGGGAGCGAATGCGGTCTGGGTTGCATCGATCATTTCCACCGCCTCTCTCACGTTGATCAATGACGGGCTGATCGAGGGGAGTGAAGCCGCCATTGCCTCCTCAGCTCTCACCAGCATCTCCAACACGGGAACAATCCTTGGAAACATCAAGAGTGTTGGGAGCACCGCGACCGGGGCAATTGTAAACAGCGGAACCATCACGGGCGATCTCGACTGGTCGGTGGGAAATCGTGTGATCATCGACAACCGGCATGGGACAATCTCGGGATCCATCAAGCTGAGCAGCGATTACCGCTCGACGTTCTATGGCGGTGCGGGGGCCGAGGATGTCAGCCTGGGTAACGGCAACGACTCCATCGATGCCGGCGGCGGCAACGATATCATCCGCAATTGCGGCGCAGGCCTCGACACCATCATTGGCGGAGGAGGAAATGACACGGCAATTTTCAAGGGCGCTTCGGGGAACTACACCCTAACCCATACCGGCGCGACCGAGGCGCACTTGTCTCTCAACGCCTCGCCCGACGTGAATGCAACCGATCTCAAGGACGTGCGCTTCCTTCAGTTTACCGACAAGACGGTCGTTCTCTACAACAGTGCCCCCGCCAGCCTCACGCTGTCGACCTCCGCGGTGGCCGAGAACACCCCGACCGGCACGACGGTCGCCACCGTCTCGGCCACGGATGCGGACGGCGATGCGGTGAGCTTCGCGCTCACCGATCCGACCGGCACGTTCAAGCTCGACGGCACGAAGCTC
>Ga0182741_1006515_pt1 | contig 10163 bp, 8 predicted proteins | sample eDN5th37CBELigOP_FD_128874 | JGI IMG/M metagenome (GOLD analysis project Ga0182741, IMG submission 128874) | Enriched Organic Plus compost microbial communities from Emeryville, California, USA - eDNA 5th pass 37_C BE-Lig OP (version 2) (version 2) ...
ATCGCCGCCGCCACCGCCGACGGCCCCAGCACCCTCTACGGCATCCACCACCTCGAACGCGGCTACAACCGCCCCTTCGACACCCTCAAGGACCTCGGCCTCAACCTCACCCGCATCTGACGCCGACCCGACCCGGCCATGATGGGTCGGTGCGCGTGCTCGTGCTCACCGTCGTCCACCACCCGCTCGACGCGCGGGTCTACACCCGCGAGATCGGTGCGCTGCTGGCGGCGGGGCACGAGGTCACCTACGCCGCCCCGTGGTCCTCGTTCGGCCTCACCCCGCCGGACGACGTCCGGGCGGTCGACGTGCCCCGTGCTCAGCGGTGGCGCCGCCTCGGTGCGCACCTCGCGGCTCGCCGCGTGATCCGCCGGCTGGCCGCCACCCACGACATCCTGATCCTGCACAACCCGGAGCTGCTGCTCGCCCTCCCCGGCACCCCACGGCCCGTCACCGTCTGGGACGTGCACGAGGACGTGCGCGCCTCGCTCGTCGACAAGACGTACCTCCCCCGACCCCTGGTGGCGCCGCTCGGGCAGGTCGTCCGGGCCGCCGAGCGGCTGGCGGAGCGCCACTGCCACCTCCTGCTCGCCGAGGAGGGCTACGTCCCGCTCTTCGACCGGCCTCACCCGGTGGTGCCCAACGAGCCCACCGTCCCGGACCAGGTGGCGCCGCCCGGCCCCGATCGGGTCGTGTACCTGGGCCGGGTCAGCCACGGGCGAGGCGGCGCCGAGCTGGCGGCGCTCGGATGGCGCCTTCCGTCCGGCGTCACCCTCGAGATCCTCGGTTGGGCCGAGCCCGAGATCGAGGTGCAGCTCCGGGCCGCGGCCGACGCCGGCGTGCTGCGCTGGACCGGACGGGTGCCGAACGAGGAGGCGCTCGCCCGCCTGCGCGGGGCCACGGCCGGGCTCTCGCTGCTGCACGACCTCCCCAACTACCGGCACTCCCGGCCGACGAAGGTCGTCGAGTACATGGCCCAGGGCGTTCCGGTCATCACCACGCCCAGCCCGGTCGCCGTCGAGATCGTCGAACGGCACCGATGCGGCTTCGTGGTCCCGTTCGGCGACGTGCAGGCGGTCGCCGACGCGGTGGCGGCGCTCGTCGCCGACCCGGACCTGCGGGCCGAGCTCGGCGCCAACGGCCACCGGGCTGCGCGCCAGCACTACGACTGGCGCCGATCCGGGCCCCGCTTCGTCGCCCAGCTCGAGGCCTGGGCAGCTAGCTCCGAGACCTGACGGCGCTCCGTAGCCGGTTCCGGGCCGCCCGGGCCACGGCCCCCCACCCCTGGGACCGGGCGATCCCCCGCACGGTCGAGACGATCGGCAGGCGCGGGTGGGTGTCGGGGCCGCACGCGGCAAGGGCCCGCCGCCAGGCCCCGGCTGCCGCTCGCAGGTCGTCGCCCACCGGGTCGGGCGTGAGGAGCCAGTCGTGGTGCGGGGACCGGTCGTCGCCCTCGATGACCTCACTGGGCGCCAACGTCAGGTCCACATCGATGCGGTGGAAGTGGTAGCCGAGCCCGGCCATCGCCGCAGTGAGCTCGACCCCGTGGTCGTGGCCCCGCCGCTTGAGCACCTCCACGATCATGGCGGGTCGGTGCCGACGCAGCGTCTCGACGCCCCCGGCGACCACCTGGGGCTCGAAGGTCTCGGTGTCGACCTTGAGGAGGGTCGGGACGAGCCCCGTGGCCTCGACGTAGGCGTCGAGGCGCCGGACCGGGACCTGCACGACGCCGGTGCTGCGCTTGAAGCCCTCGACGAGCGAGTTCGACGCGTCCGACTTGGCCGACAGGTAGAGGTCCGCGGTCCCGTCCTCGGCGCCGAGCGCGACCTCCTCGACGCGCACGTCGAGCCGGTTCGCCGACATGATCCGCCGGGCGATCTCGGCGGTCGAGGGCGTCGGCTCGAACGCCACCACCGCCTCGGTGTCGAAGAGCCGGGCCACCATCGCTGCGTAGAGCCCGACGTTGGCGCCGACGTCGAAGAACACCGGAGCCGGCTGCTGGGCGGCGACCGCGAGGAGGGTGGCCATCGTGGGCGTCTCGTACCCACCGATCCCGACGCGCCGGACCTGGCGCTGCACCGCCGTGGAGGCACCGTCGAGGAGGTCCAGGCGGACCGGAGCACCGGGAGCGCCCGGGGGCAGCGGCAGAAGGACCTTGAACGACATGGGAGATCTCTCCTCCTGGCACGCGGGCCGGCGGGTGTCGCGTGCAGGCTAGGGGCCGTCGGGAGCCGCAAGAGGCCACTGGTAGGTTGGGTGGTCGTGGCCCCGAACCGCTCGACCCGGGCGCTGGTCCTGCGCGGCCTGCGCGAGATGGTGCCGGCACCCGCCTACCGGCTCCGGGTGCCGCAGCGTCGCTACCAGCGGTCCGACGTCGTGCTGTCCCCGGCCGGCGGCGGCGTCCGGTACCTGCTCGAGCGAGAGGGGTGGGACGCCCTCGACGCGCTCCGCCACAACCTCGACACCGTGCGACAGGCGCTCGAGGCGGCGCAGGTCGACCACTTCGTCGTCAACGCCCGGTGGGGGTCTCGACCGGTCATCGGGATCCTGCGGCAGGACCTGCCGGCGCTGTGGGCCGCTCTGCGCCACCGTGCAGAGTCGGAGCCGCTCTACGTCACCACGACGGCGACCACGAGCGCCGACGAGACCCAGCCGCGCCGGCTGGACGCAGACCCGCCCGACGCTGCCGCCTCCTTCAGCGTCTTCACCTACGTCGGCGACCCGCAGACCCTCCGCCGCTGGGACTCGGTCAGCGGCTGCACCGTCGAGCTGTGGGAGGAGCGACCCGATGGGTCTCTCACCAGCCGGGCTCGCTACGTCGAGACCCGTCGCCACGTCTGCGCCGAGGCGCGGCAGCGGCGCACGACGGTCGACGTCTGCGGACGGCCGCTCAGCACCTTCGAGGCGCTCCAGGCTCCGGGGCCGTTCCAGGTCACCTTCCCGATCGACGTGGTGTACCTGTGGGTCGACGGCGACGACCCCGCGTGGCAGGCGCGCAAGGCCGCCCGAGCGGGACGCCCCACCGACGCCGCCGCCCCACCCAAGGGCCAGGAGGCGATGCGGTTCCGGCAGTTCGACGAGCTGCGCTACTCGCTGCGCTCGCTCGAGCGGTTCGCGCCGTGGGTGCGCCAGGTCTTCCTCGTGACCGACCGCCAGCGCCCCGCCTGGCTGGACGAGGAGGGGTCGAACCTGACCGTCGTCGACCACGCCGAGATCCTCCCGGAGGCGGCCCGTCCGACCTTCAACTCGCACGCCATCACGGCGTCGCTCCATCGGATCCCTGGGTTGAGCGACCGGTTCATCCTGTTCAACGACGACGTCTTCCTCGGCTCGCCGGTCGGGCCTGAGCAGTTCTTCGAGGGCAACGGCATCGCTCGCTTCTTCCTCTCCCGCACGAGCATCGACCCCACCCCCAGGGCGCCCCACGAGGTGGCCCGAGTGCGGACCTGCGACCTCATCGAGGAGCGGACGGGGTTCCGCCCCACCCAGGTCATGAAGCACACACCGGTCCCGTTCAACCGGCAGCTGCTGGAGGACCTCGAACAGGAGCTGGGCGACGCGTGGTGGGACACCGTGCACAGCCCGTTCCGGAGCCCGACCGACATCGTGCCCTCCTACCTCCACCACTACCTGGGCTACGCCCGTGGCCTCACGGCGCCCGGCCGCGGACTGACCTACGGGTACTTCGCGTTCGGCGTCGAGAGCGGGATGCGCGAGCTCGAGCGCTACCAGCGGGGTCGCCCCGTCCACGTCTTCTGCGTGAACGACCTCGGGACGGACCCGGCGCGCCTCGCCACCGATGCGGTCGCGCTCAGCGAGTTCCTCGAGCGGGAGTTCCCGCACCGCTCGAGCTACGAGTGAGCGCACCCGTGGCCGTGCCCGGGTGGCTGGCCCATCGCCGAGGGGCGCCGATACCGTACGGCGGGCATGCTCGTGTCTGACCCCTCCCGGGCGGAGCCCTGCGCTGACGACGGGCTGATCGACGTCAACGCGCAGCCCCCGGTCACCACCTACTTGCGGGAGATCTGGGATCGCCGCGAGTACCTCGCCCGTGTCCCGCTGGACGATCTGCGGGCCCAGAACTTCAACACGGTCCTGGGCAACGTCTGGCACCTCCTCAACCCGACGCTGCAGATCGGCGTCTACTACCTCGTCTTCGGGGTGCTGCTCGGCACCAACCGGGGCATCGACAACTTCCTCACGTTCCTGGCTGCGGGCGTCTTCACCTACCAGTTCACCCAGAAGTCGGCGACGAGGGGGGCGTCGGCCATCACCGGCAACGAGGGGCTCATCCGCTCGATCCGCTTCCCGCGGGCGATCCTGCCGCTGACGACCGCCATCACCGAGCTCTTCGCCTACCTGCCCGCCCTGCTCGTGCTCTACGTGGTGGCGCTCGCCACCGGCGAGCCGATCCGCGCCACCTGGGTCCTCGTGCCGCTCCTCATCGTGCCGGTGCAGCTGCTGTTCAACCTCGGGCTGGCCTTCTTCACCGCTCGGGCGGCGGACCTCTTCCGGGACGTGCAGAACCTGCTGCCGTTCGTCTTCCGGATCGTCTTCTACCTGTCGGGCATCCTCTACTCCGTCGAGGCCCGCGTGGAGACGCCGCGGCTGCGCACCCTCTTCACGCTGAACCCGATCTACGCGTTCGCCTCCCTCGTCCGCTCGGCGGTGCTCGGCCTGCCGCTCAACGTCGCCCACATCTGGTCGGCGCTCGGCTGGACGACGGCGCTGCTCCTCCTCGGGTTCCTGTGGTTCCGCGCCGGCGAGCACACCTACGGCAGGGGCTGAGATGACCCGCGCGCTCGTCGTCGAGGACGTCCACGTCACCTACAAGGTGTACGGCGACCGGGGCATCGGCGCTCGGGAGGTCTTCGCCCGCGGCTTCAAGGGCCGCGACGTCCGCCAGATCCACGCCGTCCGCGGCGTCTCGTTCGAGGCCCACGAGGGGGAGTCGATCGGGCTCGTCGGCTCCAACGGCGCCGGCAAGAGCACGCTGATGCGGGCCATCGCCGGCCTGCTCCCCGTGAACAGCGGCCGGATCCGGGCCAAGAGCATGCCGTCGTTCCTCGGCGTGGGGGCGGTGCTGAAGCGAGACCTCTCCGGAGCCCGCAACATCTACCGGGGCTGCCTCGCCCTCGGGCTGCGAAAGAGCGAGATCGACGAACGCTTCGACGAGATCGTCGAGTTCACCGAGCTCCGCGACGCCATCGACCTGCCGCTGCGCTCCTACTCGTCGGGGATGCGGGCCCGCCTGGCGTTCGGCATCGCCACCGCGATCTCGCCGGAGATCCTCCTCATCGACGAGGCGCTCGCGGTCGGCGACCGGCGCTTCAAGCGCAAGAGCGCCGAGCGGATCGACGAGATCCGAGCCGCGTCGGGCGTGGTGATCGTCGTCAGCCACTCGCTGAGCGAGATCGCCCGGGCCTGCGATCGCGTCATCTGGCTGGAGCAGGGCGTCGTCCAGGCCGACGGCCCGACCGAAGAGGTCCTCGAGGCGTACAAGGCCAGCCAGGACACCTGACGTGGCCGGGCCGAAGCGGATCGTCGGGCGGGTGCGCTCGGTGGTGTCGAGGTGGTGGCTCGACGGCCGCCTCCCCGAGCCGACCGAGCAGCTGCTGCGGGGATGGCTCCGGACCCGACTGCGCCGCCCCCGACCCACGCCGGACCACCCCCCGGCCCACTGCTCGCTGCACGACCTCATGCACGAGCTGGCCAGCCGGGTCGTCACCGCGCTCGAAGCCGCCGGCTGCGCCCCGTTCCTCTACGACGCAGACGGCTGGCACCTCGTCCTGGGGCTGCCGGTGGCCGAGCGCGACGCCGCCGTGCGGGCCGTGGAGGCGCTCGCCGCCGAGCAGCCCTGGGTCCTGACGTGGCGACGGGGCCACCGCACGCGGATGACGACGCTTCGAGGCGGGCCGCTGCCCGCCGCCGCTCGTCGGGCCGAGCGATGGCTCCTCCACCAGCCCGTCGCCGTCGGGCGAGGCGCGACCGCAGGACCGCAGGAGGCGGTCGAGCTCACCTTCTGGGGCCCGGGACCCCACGGCCGGCTCGAGCAGCTGGGGGTGCGGAGCCTCCAGCGCCTGCCGGCGACGGCCCGGCGCACCACGGAGGTGGTCGACGGACGCGCCTACCCGGGCGTCGATGCCTTCCCGGTGGGCCGGGCCCTCACGCGCCCGGACCTGCCGGTGGACGTGGTGTACACCTGGGTCGACGGCGCCGATCCCGCGTGGCGGGAGGAGCGGGCCCACTGGCAGGCCGTCGAGCGACCCGACCTGCGGCAGGACCACGCCGACGTCGAGGGCCGGTACCGGTCCCGCGACGAGCTGCGCTACTCGCTGCGCAGCCTGTGGCTCAACGCCGGGTGGGTCCGCCGGATCTTCGTCGTCACGAGCGGACAGGTGCCCCCGTGGCTGATCGAGGACGATCGCCTGCGGATCGTCCCGCACTCGGAGATCCTCCCCGCCGACGCGCTGCCGACCTTCAACTCCCATGCCATCGAGTCCCGCCTGCACCACATCGACGGCCTCGCCGAGCACTTCCTCTACCTCAACGACGACATGTTCCTCGGGCGCCGGACCACGCTCGGGCAGTTCTTCACCGCCAACGGCCTCCCCCGCTTCTTCCCGAGCGAGGCCTGGGTGCCCTTGTCCGAGCCGGGCCTCCCGGACCTGGCCGTCGACACCGCGGCCCGCAACGGTCGAGCGCTCATCGAGCAGCGCTTCGGGCGGACCGTGGAGCACAAGCTCCACCACGCTCCCTATGCGCTGCGCCGGAGCACGCTCTTCGAGATCGACGAGGCCTTCGCCGAGGTCGTCGAGCGCACCACCCGGAGCCGGTTCCGCCACCCCGACGACCTGAGCATCCCGTCCGCGTTCGCCCACCACTACGGCTTCGCCACGGGGCGCGCCGTCGTCGGCGAGCTGGCGGTGGGCTACCAGAACCTCGAGAACCGCCGGCTCGGGATGTGGCTCGACCGCCTGCTGGCGGAGCGCGACTTCGACGCCTTCTGCCTCAACGAGACCGAGTCCGATGGCGCGTCGGACGCCGCGGACCGGCGGCTCGCCGCCTTCCTCGACGCGTACTTCCCGATCCCGTCCCCGTGGGAGGCCGATCGGTGACCTCGTCGGGCCGGGCCGTCGACCTCGCCGCCCGACTGGCGCAGCGAGCTCTCCTGGCCGCCCACCGAGCTCGCGCCGCCGTGCGCCGCCGGCGCCGGCGTGACGGGGGTGCGCACCCACCGGACCCGCGCCTCCTGCGGGCCCTCCGGCGCCCCCAACGGCTCCCCGCCTCCGCCCGGCGCCAGCTGCGCCGAGCGGACACGTGGCCACAGCCTGCAGACGACGAGCTCCGAGCGTGGTTGGCGGCCACGGCCGAGGTCCACGAGACCCACCGGCGCGCCGTCGACGCGGCGGGCGGCTCGCCGACCCCTGGGGCGGTGACGGTGGTGTGCGCGACCGCCCGACCGGAGCACCTCGACCGCCTCCTCGCCAACCACGCCCGCCTCCGAGGCGAGCCGCGCCTCGTCGTGGTGACGAACAGCCGGCGCTTCGACCCAGCCGCCGTCGAGGCGCGCGTGGGCGCCGTGCCCGGCGCGGTGGTCCTCCACGTCGATGAGGACGAACCGCTGGGGGTCTGCCTCAACGCCGCGCTCGAGCGGGTGACGACTCGCTTCGCCGCGAAGCTCGACGACGACGACTGGTACGGCCCCCACTACCTCGACGACCTGCTGCGAGCCCAATGGGCGTCGGGGGCGGCGGTGACCGGGAAGCACTCCCACTTCGCGTGGCTCGCCGACCGGGACCAGGTCCTGCTGCGGTTCCCGGGCCGGGAGATGACCTACACCTCGTTCGTGGCCGGGGGCACCCTGCTCCTCGATCTCGAGCAGCTCGACGGCATCCGCTTTCCGGCCCGGACCGTCGGGGAGGACAAGGGCCTGCTCGACGCGGTGCTCGCCACCGGCCGCTCGGTGTTCTCCGGGGACCGGTTCGGCTACCTCCAGCGCCGGACGGGCGACAACACCTGGCAGCCAGGGGACGCCTACCTGCGGCGGACCGTGGTCGTCGAGGCCGAGGAGGAGTGGGGTCGGTACGACCGCTGACACGGCCGCTCAGGCCGGGCTGGCGCTTCGATAGCGCCGGATCACCGACTCGACGCTCGGCCGGAACAGCTCCTCCTGGTTCACCACCGTGGGCTGCATCGCCCGCTTTGCCACGGCGAAGCTCCCACGGGGAACGCCGGCCTCCTCGACCATGCGCCGAGCGATCGGCCGGTCGTAGGGCGCCTTGAGCGTGTAGGGAGCCATCTCCTCGGCGTAGGTGATCTGCCGCAGCGGCCACGCGAAGCGGGCGTCGATGGCGGGGACCGGGACGGTGGCGAAGCCAACTCGAAGGCGGAACTCCGTGGAGCTCTTGCCGTACGGGATGCGGATCGGCAGGCCCGGTGGGAGCCGATGCGGCCGCTTCCACGCCGCGTCGCCGAGGTGCCCGGTCAGCAGCATCCGCCCGGGCAGGTGGTCCTCGAAGGACTTCAGCACGACGTCGTCGCCGAGGCCGGCGGTGGCCACGAACTCGGCCACGACCTCTCGCAGCTCCCCGTCGAACCGACGGCCGAGCCTGGACAGCCGCTCACCGAGCACGTGGGACACCCGCTCGACGTCCATCCCGAGCATCGCGCCGACCTCAGCACCCGAGTCGAGGTGCCCCTTCACCTCGGTGTGGATCGTGATCGCGTCGAGGAACCCGCAGCTGGCGGCGATCGTGGCCACCGCCGGCGAGTCGTACCCGTTGGAGATCGGCGTCAGCGGGCGGAGCGGGTGCGACCGCCCGGGTGCCATGGCGTTTGCCCCGAGGCGCTCGACCACGGCCCGGAGGTGCGACCGGTACTCGTCGAAGATCCCGTACGGCGCCTGTGGCGGGGTGGGATGGAGCCGGAACCGACCGTCGGGCGTCACCGAGAAGTTGGTGAACAGCATGCGGAGGAGGCGCCGGTCCCGATCCGCCACCACCACGGGGTCGTGGCGGTCGATCCCCGCGGCTGTGGCCACGTCGGTCCCCGCCCGGATCACCGCCGCCACCTTGGCGAAGAACGGGTGGGCGACGCCGACCCCGCCTGAGGCCAGCGCGAACAGCAGGCTGTTGGAGACGATCGTGCGACCAGCGGGCCGGTCGACCAGCACGTAGAGGTGCTCCCAGCAGTGCTTCGGGGGAACGAACACGACGACGCCGTCCCGCACCCGTGCGCCGGAGCCGTAGGCCCGGTCGGTCAGGTCGATCCCGCCCTCGGCGAAGGCCCCGTCCCAGACCCCCTCGTAGACGAGGTCCTCGCCCCGCTGGACCTGCGACCCGACGGTGAAGCGGTGGCCGTCGGGGCCGACGACGCAGCGCCAGGCCAGTGGTGGGAGGGCCGGGTCGACCTCGATCGTGACGTCGGGGTCGGGGAGCGCCTTCGCCCGCCCCAGGAACCGCTCCTGAGCGCGCTGGTAGGCAGCCGCGGCGGCCGCGTGGTCCTCCAGCAGCGGCGACCGGTAGAGGACCTCGAGCGCCGGTGCGAGGTGCCCGGCGAGGTGGGCCGGCCCAGGCCCTCCGACCCCCAGGGTCGGGTCGACGGCCCGGCTGAGCCGCCGCAGCGCGCGACCAGACAGCCGCCGCACCTTCGGGATCAGCGCGCCCCCCGTCGTCGCTCGTGCGCCCACCGCCGTCGAACCTAGTCGTGGGGCTCCTGGTCGATCTCCATCGGGCTGGGGATCGGTGCGTGGGCCTCGAGGAAGGCCGTGAGGACGTCGTCGGGGATGCCGGACCCGACCTTCGGCCCGTCGTTGAGGCAGAACACGTCGAGCGCGGCCCGCCGCAGTCGATCGAGGGCCTGGACCGAGCTGTTCACGTTGACGTAGTCGTAGCGGATCGGGCCGGCGACGGCCCGACCGGTGGCGAGCGCGTAGTAGTGGAAGAACTGGTCGCCGGCGATGTCCTCGTGGTGGCGGAACCGGTGGCTCGCCGTCCGCCGGTAGGCCTCGCTGAACCGCTCCTCCATCTCCTGGTGCACGCTCACCCGCTGGGAGTACGGGGTGTGCCGGATGGCGTGGGTGAACGTGCGGCCGCATGCCTCTTCCACGAGCGCTCGGATGTTGCGCGTGAGGTTCACGTGCGGTGGGTCCGCCGGGTCCG
>Ga0182741_1006516_pt1 | contig 10163 bp, 10 predicted proteins | sample eDN5th37CBELigOP_FD_128874 | JGI IMG/M metagenome (GOLD analysis project Ga0182741, IMG submission 128874) | Enriched Organic Plus compost microbial communities from Emeryville, California, USA - eDNA 5th pass 37_C BE-Lig OP (version 2) (version 2) ...
CAGGTGCCGCAGGTCTTCCAGCAGGCGTTCCACCTCATGCGCTCGGGACGCCCGGGGCCGGTGCTGATCGACCTGCCGATCGACGTCCAGACGGCCGAGATCGACTTCGACCCCGACACCTACGAGCCGCTGCCGGTCCACCGCCCGACGGCGACGCGCGCGCAGGCCGAGCGGGCGATCGACATGCTGCTCGCCGCCGAGCGGCCGCTGCTCGTCGCGGGCGGCGGCGTGCTGAGTGCCTCCGCCGAGGCCGAGCTGCGGGAACTCGCGGAGACCCTCCGCGTCCCGGTGGTGCCGACGCTGATGGCGTGGGGCGTGATCCCGGACGACCACCCGCTGATGGCGGGGATGGTGGGGCTGCAGACCTCCCACCGGTACGGCAACGCGACGCTGCTGGCGTCGGACTTCGTGCTGGGTGTCGGCAACCGGTGGGCCAACCGGCACACCGGGTCGGTCGCGGCCTACACCGAGGGCCGCACGTTCGTGCACGTCGACATCGAGCCGACCCAGATCGGTCGCGTGTTCGCCCCCGACTACGGGATCGTCTCCGACGCCCGCGCCGCGCTGACGCTGTTCACCGAGGTCGCGCGCGAGCGACTGGCCGCCGGCGCGGTCCCCGACTGGTCCAGCTGGGCGGCGGAGTGCGCCGAGCGCAAGCGCACGATGCTCCGCAAGACGCACTTCACCGATGTCCCGATCAAGCCGCAGCGCGTCTACGAGGAGATGAACAAGGCGTTCGACCGGGACACGCGCTACGTCACCACGATCGGTCTGTCGCAGATCGCCGGTGCGCAGTTCCTGCACGTCTACGAGCCGCGCCACTGGATCAACGCCGGCCAGGCCGGGCCGCTGGGCTGGACCGGGCCCGCCGCGCTCGGCGTCGCGACCGCGGCTCCCGACGAGCAGGTCGTGGCGCTCTCGGGGGACTACGACTTCCAGTTCATGATCGAGGAGCTCGCGGTCGGCGCGCAGTTCAACATCCCCTACGTGCACGTCGTCGTGAACAACTCCTACCTCGGCCTCATCCGGCAGTCCCAGCGGGCGTTCGACATGGACTTCCACGTGCAGCTGGGCTTCGAGAACCTGAACTCGCCCGACATGGGCGGCTACGGCGTCGACCACGTCAAGGTCGCCGAGGGGCTGGGGTGCAAGGCGCTGCGCGTGCGCGACCCCGAGGAGCTGGCGACCACGTTCGCGAAGGCGCAGGCGCTCGCGGCCGAGCACCGGGTGCCGGTCGTCGTCGAGGTGATCCTCGAGCGCGTCACCAACATCGCGATGGGGGCCGAGCTCGCCGGCGTGAACGAGTTCGAGGACCTCGCGATCTCCGCCGCGGACGCGCCGACGGCGATCGCCGCCCTCGACTGAGCGCCGGACCCGGGAGACTGTGCGCCATGAGTCACGTGGTCGTCGCCGCCGACAAGTTCAAGGGCTCGCTCACCGCCGCCGAGGTCGCCGCGCACGTCGCCGCCGGGCTGCGGCGCGCGCGCCCCGGGCTGCGGGTGCTCGAGGTCCCGATGGCCGATGGCGGGGAGGGCACGGTCGACGCGGCGCTCGCGGCCGGCGGTCGCGAGCGCCGCGTCGCCGTCACCGGCCCGCTGGGCGAGCCCGTGACGGCGCGGTACGCGCTCCTCGACGATGCCGACCACGGGCCGACGGCGGTGCTCGAGATGGCGCTGGCCTCCGGGCTCGCCCTCACCCCGGCGGACGACGGTGCGGCGCGAGACTCCTCCTCGATCGGGACCGGGCAGCTGGTCGCCGACGCGCTCGACGCCGGTGCGCGCCGGGTCGTGCTCGGTGTCGGCGGCAGCGCCTCGACCGACGGCGGCGCGGGCATGCTCGCGGCGCTCGGCGTGCGGCTGCTCGACGACGCGGGCGCACCGCTGCCCGGCGGCGGCGACGCGCTGCGCCGGCTGGCCCGGGTCGACCTCTCCGGGCTCGACCCGCGGCTCGCCGACACCGAGCTGGTCCTCGCGGCAGACGTCGAGAACCCGCTGCTCGGACCGGACGGCGCCGCGGCCGTCTACGGCCCGCAGAAGGGCGCGGACGAGGCGGCTGTCGCCGATCTCGAGGCCGGGTTGGCCCGCTGGGTGGAGGCGTTGGTCGAGGCCGGCGCCGCCACGGCCCGCGAGATCGCGGCCGCACGCGGGGCGGGCGCCGCCGGTGGCGTCGGCTTCGGCGCGCTGCTGCTGGGCGCCACCCGCCGCCGCGGCGTCGACGTCGTGCTGGACCTGACCGGCTTCGACGACGCCGTCGCGGGCGCCGCGCTCGTCGTCACCGGCGAGGGCTCGCTCGACGAGCAGAGCCTGTTCGGCAAGACGCCCGTCGGGGTGGCCGCGGCCGCCGCCCGCGCCGGCGTGCCGACCGTCGCGGTCGCCGGCCGCAGCCCGCTGCCGGCGGAGGAGCTGGCGCGCCACGGCATCGCCGGGCGCTACGTGCTGAGCGACATCGAGCCCGACGTGGCGGTGTCGATCGCGGAGGCCGGGCGGCTGCTGGAGACGCTCGCGGAGGCGATCGCCGAGGACCACCTGCAGCCCGACCGGCAGGACGCGCTGCGATGACCGAGCGCTACGACCTTGTCGTCCGCGGCGAGCGGGTGCTCACGACCGCGGGCTTCCAGCCGCGCGAGGTCGGTGTGCGCGACGGCCGCGTCGAGGCGCTCGTGCCGCTGGGCAGCGGCCTGAGCGCCGACCGCGAGCTCGACCTGGCCCCGGACGAGGTGCTGCTGCCGGGGCTCGTCGACACCCACGTCCACGTCAACGAGCCCGGCCGCACCGAGTGGGAGGGCTTCGAGACCGCGACGCGCGCAGCCGCGCGCGGCGGCGTCACCACGATCGTCGACATGCCGCTGAACTCGATCCCGCCCACCACGTCGGTCGAGGCGCTGCAGCGCAAGGTCGAGGCGACCGAGGGCAAGCGTCACGTCGACGTCGGCTTCTGGGGCGGGGCGGTGCCCGGCAACAAGGACGAGCTGCGCGCCCTCCACGACGCGGGCGTGCTCGGCTTCAAGTGCTTCCTGCTGCACTCGGGCGTCGAGGAGTTCGGGCACCTGGAGCCCGACGAGCTCGAGGACCACCTGCGCGAGCTCGCGACCTTCGACGGCCTCATGCTGGTGCACGCCGAGGACTCCCGCGCGATCGACCGCGCGCCGCACGCCGAGGGCGACCGCTACGAGCGCTTCCTCGGCTCCCGGCCTCGTGGCGCGGAGAACCTCGCGATCGCCGAGGTGATCGAGCGGGCCCGGTGGACCGGGGCGCGTGCGCACGTGCTGCACCTGTCCTCCTCCGACGCGCTCCCGATGATCGCGACCGCCAAGCGCGACGGCGTCCGGATCACCGTCGAGACCTGCCCCCACTACCTCGCGCTCGCCGCCGAGGACGTCCCCGACGGCGCCACCGTCTTCAAGTGCTGCCCGCCGATCCGCGAGGCCGGCAACCGCGACCTGCTCTGGCAGGGTCTGCTCGACGGCACGATCGACTGCGTGGTCACCGACCACTCGCCGTCGACGCCGGACCTCAAGAACCTCGACACCGGCGACTTCGGCACCGCGTGGGGCGGGGTCGCGTCGCTGCAGCTCGGCCTGTCGGTGGTCTGGACCGCCGCCCGCACGCGCGGCGTCCCGCTCGAGCAGGTGGTGCGCTGGATGTCCGAGCGACCGGCCGCGCTCGCGGGTCTGCGCGACAAGGGCACGATCGCCGTCGGCCGCGCCGCGGACCTCGTGGTGTTCGCCCCCGACGACGCGTTCGTCGTGCGCCCGGAGGAGCTGGAGCACCGCAACGCGATCACCGCCTACGCGGACCGCACCCTCTCCGGCGTCGTGCGCCGTACCGTGCTGGCGGGCGTCGACGTCGACCTGGACCAGCCGGCCGGCAGGCTCCTGTGGAGGGGAAGGTCATGAGCTACTACGTCCCACGCGGCGGGCTGCCGCCCCAGACCGAGCTGACCACCGAGCGCGCGGTGTTCACCGAGGCCTACGCGGTGCTGCCGAGGCGCACGATGAGCGACATCACCACGAGCGTGCTGCCGCACTGGGACCACACCCGCGCCTGGGTGCTCGCCCGCCCGCTCAGCGGCTTCGCCGAGACGTTCGCCCAGTACGTGGTCGAGGTCGGCCCGGGCGGCGGCAGCAACCGCCCGGAGCCGGACCGGGGCGCCGAGGGCGTGCTGTTCGTGGTCGACGGCCAGGTCGAGCTCGTGCTGCACGGCACGACGCACACGCTGGTCGCGGGCAGCTACGCCTACCTCGCGCCCGCGGTGGGGTGGACGCTGCGCAACCGCTCCGAGGCCACCGCGACGTTCCACTGGATCCGCAAGGCCTACGAGCCGGTCGAGGGCTACGCGCCGCCGCCGTCCTTCGTCACGCACGAGCGCGAGGTCGACGCGGTCGAGATGCCCGACACCGACGGGGCGTGGCGCACGCAGCGGTTCGTCGACCCGGCCGACGTCCGGCACGACATGCACGTCAACATCGTCACGTTCCAGCCCGGGGGAGCGATCACGTTCCCCGAGACCCACGTGATGGAGCACGGCCTGTACGTGCTCGAGGGCAAGGCCGTCTACCTGCTCAACACCGACTGGGTCGAGGTGCAGGAGGGCGACTTCATGTGGCTGCGGGCGTTCTGCCCGCAGGCCTGCTACGCGGGCGGTCCCGGGCCGTTCCGCTACCTGCTCTACAAGGACGTCAACCGCCACGCGCCGCTGCGTCTGCGGGCGTAGGACGCGTTCTCGGCGTCACCGTGACGTCAGTGGTGCGACGGCGTGATGTCTCCACGGCGCCACCGTGGCACAAAGTGACGTCGTGATGGTGTTGACATGACATCATCGTGATGCCACCATGGCGTCATGGACCTCAACCCGTACGTCGCGAACCTCAGCTCCGCGCTCGTCGCGACCGCGCAGACCTCCACCCCGGAGGTCCGCGAGGCCGCCGAGCGGCTGGCCCAGGGCATGGAGCCCGCCGTCCGTCTCACGTTCATGGAGATGGCGTCGGACATGGCCGCCGAGGTGACCTCCCGCCTCGACGGCGACGTCGTCGACGTCAGGCTCCGGGGCGGCAACCCCGAGATCGTCGTCGACCGGCACAGCCGCGCCGACGAGGAGCCCACCACGCCGTTCCCGCCGGAGCCGCCGGCACCGCCGGCGCCGCCGCAGCCCCCGGTCGACGACGACGGCGGCATGTCGCGCATCTCGCTGCGACTGCCCGACTACCTGAAGAGCCAGGTCGACGACTCCGCCGCCGCCGAGGGCGTCTCGGTGAACACCTGGCTCATCCGCGCCGTGCAGCAGGCGCTCACGCCGCAGTCCGGCATCGACATCTCCACCCCCGGCGGTCGCGTGCGCATCGGGCGCTCGGTGACCGGCTGGGTCCGCTGACCACGCACGACCAGAGAGGACGCACCATGTACAGCACCGCCAGCGAGGCCATCCGCGCGCAGCGCATGAGCTCCCCTCTCGACGACGAGATCTCGCGGGTCACCCGCCCGCGGCGCCGTCGCTCCCTCAGCACCACGTTCCGCCCCTCGGTCAACCGGGGAGGCCAGCTGTGAGGCACGAGCTCGAGACGACCGGCCCGGTCACCGTGGCCGCGAAGATGCGCTCCAGCGCGCTCGTGGTCTCCGTGAGCCAGGAGGAGGCGTCCCAGGTGGTCGTCGACGTCCACCCCCAGCGAGGCGGTGAGGACATCGCGGCCCAGACCCGGGTCGAGCTCGTCGGCGACCGCCTGGAGATCGTCGTGCCGAAGTCGAGCGCGTCGATCTTCCGTCCGTCCGGCTCTGTGCTCGTCACCGCGACCGTGCCGCTCGGCAGCTCCCTCGAGGTCGACACCGGCTCGGGCGCGCTGCGCACCCACGGCCCGCTGGCGCGGGCCGAGGTGAAGAGCGGCTCGGGCGACGTCGCGATCGACCAGGCCGAGGAGGTGCGGGTCTCGGCCGGCTCGGGCGACGTGGTCGTCGAGCACGGCGCCACCGTGCGGGCAGGATCGGGCTCCGGCGACGTCCGCGTCGGCCGAGCCACCGTCTCCGCCGAGGTGCGGACCGGTTCCGGCGACATCTCCCTCGGGCAGGCGGCCGACCTCTCCGCCGTCACCGGCTCCGGGGACGTCGTCGTCGACGACGTCGACGGCCAGGTGACGATCACCACCGGCTCGGGCGACGTGCTGCTGCGCCGCGTCGCGCAGGGCGAGGTCCAGGCCAAGGCGGCCTCGGGCGACGTCGTCGTCGGTGTCGCCGCGGGCACCGCCGCGCTGCTGGACTGCAGCTCGGTGAGCGGTCGGGTCACCACCGACCTCGCCTCGGGCGACGCGCCCACCGAGGACGAGAAGCACGTCGTGCTGCGGTTGCGCAGCGTCTCCGGCGACGTCCGGGTGCAGCGCGGCTGACCCGGGCCCGGGGCGGTGGCCGCGCCGTCGTCCCCTCAGCCGGCCGCCAGGTCGGTGAGCCACCGCTCGACGGCGGTGCGCAGGCCCGGCATGTCCGACCGCAGCGCGTGGTTCCCGCGCAGCCGCACCACCTCTCGGCCCGGCCCGTCCGGGGGCATGCCGAACGGGTCGGAGACGCCCTGCACGACCAGCGCCGGCACCGTGACGCCGGCGAGCTCCGGCAGCCGCGACCTCGTCGGGTCGTCGGCCTTGCCCGGCGGGTGCAGCGGGAAGGCGAGGCACAGCACGCCGTCCGCCCCGCCGGCGGCGGCCGTGCGGCACGCCACCCGGGCCCCCGAGGACCGGCCGCCGACGACCAGCGGTCCGGCGCCGACGACGCCGGAGCCGCGCAGGTGCGCCAGCACCGCCAGCCACGCCGCGTCGAGCTGCGGCGCGGGGGCGGGGGCCCGCCGGCCCGCCACCCGGTAGGGCTGCTCGACGAGCACGGCACCCCAGCCCAGGGAGGTCGCGACGGCGGCGGCGGCCCGCAGGTCGGGCGCGTGGGTGCCACCGCCGGCGCCGTGCCCGAGCACCACGGTGCCCACGGCGCCGGCGGCGACCTCGACCGACGCAGGGCCGTGCGGGGTGTCGACGAGGTCGGGCACGCGGGTCTCCTGGATCGGTCCGTGTCTCGGTGGCTGCGACCAGGCTAGGCCCGGCACGCAGAGAGCCGGCCACCCCTCGGGGTGGCCGGCCCTGATCTCGGTGGGAGGTCCCTACTCGAGATCGGTCTCCTTCGCGGCGCGCGGCTCGGCTCCGACGGCCGCGGCGACCTGCCGCAGACCCAGCCCGCCCAGGATGAGCAGGACGCCGAGGACGACGGCCATGGCGGCGACGCCGTAGGAGACGACCGAGGTGAACAGCGAGGCCCGGAGGAACGACGCGTTCATGACCGTGGTGCGCTGCGCCTGCAGCTCGGCGGCGAGGTCCTCGTCGCCCGCCTCCTGCGCCTCGGACACCAGCGCGCCGAGCTCGGCGTAGGTGTTGCCGCCCGCGATCGCGGAGGCGTGCATGTCGATGATCTCGGCCTGCGCGTAGGCGGTGAACGGGTCGGCGACGGTGCGGCCCTCGGTCCACGAGAGAGCGGGGACGGCCTCGCCGACGTCCTCGCCGACGGTGATGCGCTGCGCGGAGAGCTGGGTGCTCACGAGCACCCAGACGGCGATGCCGGCGATGGCGAAGACGATGCCTGCGATGACGGCGATGACGCCGGCGGAGCTGGCGAGACGAGGACGGGCTGAGGTGGACACGGTGTCCCTCCTGGACTGGGTCGTTGCTGGGAAGTTCTGAGCGGGTCTTGCGGGATCAGTCTTGCGGCCCGCGACCGCCGCGTCCTGGGTCCGAGGTCCCGGATCGGGGTCGTGTCGCGGGCGGCGATGTGTCGGCTGCGTCACAGCGGCGCGGCCTAGACTCCGGCCATGACGGTCAGCGACGGCGCCAGGCGCGACATCAAGCCCCGCAGCCGGGTGGTGACGGACGGGTTGGAGGCCACCGCGGCGCGCGGCATGCTGCGCGCCGTCGGCATGGGCGACGAGGACTTCGCCAAGCCCCAGATCGGCGTTGCGAGCTCCTGGAACGAGATCACGCCGTGCAACCTCTCGCTGGACCGGCTCGCGCAGGCGGTCAAGCAGGGCGTGCACGCGGCGGGCGGCTACCCGCTGGAGTTCGGCACCATCTCGGTCTCCGACGGCATCTCGATGGGGCACGAGGGCATGCACTTCTCGCTGGTCTCGCGCGACGTCATCGCCGACTCGGTCGAGACGGTGATGCAGGCCGAGCGGCTCGACGGCTCGGTGCTGCTCGCCGGGTGCGACAAGTCCCTGCCCGGCATGCTGATGGCGGCCGCGCGGCTCGACCTCGCCTCGGTGTTCCTCTACGCGGGCTCGATCATGCCCGGCTGGGTCCGGCTGAGCGACGGCACGGAGAAGGACGTCACGATCATCGACGCCTTCGAGGCCGTCGGCGCGTGCGCCCGGGGGCTGATGAGCCGTGAGGACGTCGACGCGATCGAGCGTGCGATCTGCCCGGGCGAGGGCGCCTGCGGCGGCATGTACACCGCGAACACGATGGCCTCGGTCGCCGAGGCGATCGGGATGTCGGTCCCGGGGTCGGCGGCTCCGCCGTCCGCCGACCGGCGTCGCGACACCTTCGCGCACCGATCCGGCGAGGCGGTCGTGGAGCTGCTGCGGCGGGGCATCACCGCCCGCGACATCATGACGAAGGAGGCGTTCGAGAACGCGATCGCCGTCGTGATGGCCTTCGGCGGCTCGACCAACGCCGTCCTGCACCTGCTCGCGATCGCCCACGAGGCGGAGGTCGACCTCACGCTCGACGACTTCTCCCGGATCGCGGACCGTGTGCCGCACCTGGGCGACCTCAAGCCGTTCGGCGCCTACGTGATGAACGACGTCGACCGCATCGGCGGCGTCCCGGTCGTCATGAAGGCCCTGCTCGACGCCGGGCTGCTGCACGGCGACTGCCTCACGGTCACCGGGCGGACGCTCGCGGAGAACCTGGCCGACATCGACCCGCCCGACCCGGACGGCAAGATCCTGCGGGCGCTGTCGGACCCGATCCACCCGACCGGCGGCATCACGATCCTGAACGGGTCGCTCGCGCCCGAGGGCGCGGTCGTGAAGTCGGCAGGGTTCGACTCCTCCACCTTCGAGGGCACCGCCCGTGTGTTCGACCGGGAGCGCGCTGCGATGGACGCGCTCGAGGACGGCACGATCACCGACGGCGACGTCGTCGTCATCCGGTACGAGGGCCCGAAGGGTGGGCCGGGAATGCGGGAGATGCTCGCGATCACCGGCGCGATCAAGGGCGCGGGGCTCGGCAAGTCGGTGCTGCTGCTCACCGACGGCCGGTTCTCGGGCGGCACCACCGGCCTGTGCGTCGGGCACGTCGCGCCCGAGGCGGTCGACGGCGGCCCGATCGCGCTCGTGCGCGACGGCGACCGGATCCGGCTCGACGTCGCCCGCAAGACCCTCGACCTGCTGGTCGAGCCGGAGGAGCTGGCGCGCCGCCGCGAGGGCTGGCAGCCGCTGCCGCCGGTCTACACGCGCGGGGTGCTCGCGAAGTACACCAAGCTCGTGCAGTCGGCCAGCAAGGGCGCCGTGCTCGTCTGACCGGCGGGCGGCCGCCAGCGGCGGCTCAGCCCCTGACCATCCGGATCTCCGGGACGCCGTCGTCGACCTGCGTCATGCCGTCGGGGACGAACCCGTGCTTGCGGTAGAAGGCCTGCGCCCGGGGGTCGGGGTCGGCGACCCACAGGTAGGCCGGGACGCCCGCCGGACGACGGCGTCGAGCAGCCCGGCGCCGGCTCCCGAGCCGTGGTGCTCGGCCAGCACGTAGAGCACGTAGAGCTGCAGCGGCGCCGGGGGCGCGTCGTCCAGCGGTGGGCCCGACATGGCGACACCGACGACCTCGCGGTCACTGCCGGGTGTCGCCGCCTCGGCCACGGCGACACGGTTCGCGGCATAGCGCGGCTCGGTGAGCGCCGCCGTCCAGAACCGTTCTCGCCAAGCCAGCATGCCGGGGTCGTCGAGGACGTCGTCACGCATGAGGCCGCGGTAGGTCTCGCGCCACGAGGTGACGACGACCCGTGCCATCGCCGGGACGTCCGCCTGCGACGGGGCGCGCACGGCGATCGCGGTCACCCGCCGATGCTAGGTGTACTCGGTCAGCACGTTGGTGACACGGATGTAGGGAGAAGGCCTCCATTCTGAGTGGTGTTCAACGTCACTCGAGG
>Ga0182741_1006523_pt1 | contig 10154 bp, 11 predicted proteins | sample eDN5th37CBELigOP_FD_128874 | JGI IMG/M metagenome (GOLD analysis project Ga0182741, IMG submission 128874) | Enriched Organic Plus compost microbial communities from Emeryville, California, USA - eDNA 5th pass 37_C BE-Lig OP (version 2) (version 2) ...
GAAGATGGTCGTCATCGACTACCTCCAGCTCATGACGTCGGGCAAGCGCGTCGAGTCGCGTCAGCAGGAGGTCTCGGAGTTCTCCCGCGCTCTCAAGCTCCTCGCGAAGGAGCTGCAGGTGCCTGTCATCGCGCTCTCGCAGCTGAACCGTGGTCCCGAGCAGCGTGCTGACAAGAAGCCCGCTCTCTCCGACCTGCGTGAGTCGGGTTCGCTCGAGCAGGACGCCGACATAGTGATCCTTCTGCACCGCGAGGCCGCCTACGAGAAGGACAGCCCTCGCGCGGGTGAGGCCGACCTCATCGTCGCCAAGCACCGCAACGGCCCGACCGACACGATCACCGTCGCCTTCCAGGGCCACTTCTCCCGGTTCACCGACATGGCACCGGGCGACTTCGGGTAGGACGCCGACGGCCGCTCTGGCACCATGAGCGGATGGAGTTCCCCGTGCGAGCGGAGACGAGCGACGCCGACGAGTTCGCGGCGGTTGGTGCGCTGAGATGACCGGGCGTGACGACCGGTACGCGGCGGTGAGGACCGCAGAGCTCGCGCTCCTCGACGAAGCGGTGCGTCGCGATCGCGTCCGGGTCGGCGAGCTCCTGCACCCGGACTTCGTTGAGATCGGGCGATCCGGACGCCTGTGGACGAAGGACGACATCGTCGCCGCGCTCGCCGCCGAACAGGGGCGCGTGGCGCCCGACGCCGACGAATGGTCGTTCCGCGAGGTGGGTCCGGCGCTCATCCTCGTGACCTATCGCATCACGACACCGGCGGGCGGCAGCCGGCACTCGTCCCTGTGGGACGTCGGCGGCACAACGCCGGTCCTCCGCTTCCACCAGGGCACCCCGATCCGCTCCTGACCCGCGCGACGCCGTGCCCTCCGCGACCAGGGGAGTGGTCCGCGACCAGCCGTGCCTTCCGGGCGCACGCGCGTGCGCAACTCCTCCATTTCCGTCGGCGCAGCGGCTCAAGCAGCCGATCGCGCGCCGCGCGCGCCGATCTGGAGGAGTTACGCACGCGCCGCCCGCCTCTGCACACCGCGCCCGCCGCACGCGCCCGCCGCCCGCCCTCCGCCGGAATCGGGAAGACCACGCGCCGCCCGAGTCGGGAAGACCACTCACTGGTCGCCTGGGAGAAGCGGGATCGACGATCGATCCACCGCAGCTGCGGAGCCTCGAAAGGATCGACCGTTGACTGAGACCACCACTCCCGCGCAGGCGGCGACGCCGTCTGCCGCCACGCGCGTGTCCACGCGGCGCCTCTACCGATCTGCAGGGATCGCGGCGTTGATCGCCGCCGCCGCCTACCTCTTCCAGCCCATCGTCGTCTTCGTCGTGCAGCCGCCCATTGAAGGCGCCGGCGGATACCCGATCGCCTCCGACCTCTTCGCTCTTCGCGCGCTCGTCCCCGCCGAGCTCGCCGTCTTCACCGCCATCGGTGTCGCGACCGTCGTCCTGGCGCTCGCCGTCTTCCGTCTGCACGCGGCTCGAGGTGCAGCGCCGAGCCTCCCGTCCGCCGTCGGCGTCGTGCTCGGCGTCATCGCAGGGTTCGGGTGGATGGGAGCGGCCGCGGGCACCTTGACCGCCTACGGCCTGTATGCGACCAACATCGCGGAGATCACCGACGACACGGTGGTCCAACAGGCTGCGATTCAGGCGGCGCTGCTGGGAAACGGGATGCTGTCCGTGCCCGTGCTCGCCATGTCGGGCTGGTTCGCCCTGCTCGCCACGAGCGGTCGGCGGGCAGGGATCGTCGGGTGGCCCCTCGCCGTGCTGTGCTTCGCGGCGACGGCGATCGTCGGAGGGCCGGCGCTCATCCTGCTGCTGCCGTTCGGCGCGCTCGCCCTCATTCCCGTCTTCGCGGTCCTGGGCATCGCCTTCCTGGTGAAAAGCCGCCGCTCAGCCTGACCCCCGCTGTGCCAGGATCAAGACACCATGTGGGAGACCGTGGTGCTCGTGGCGAGCCAGGTCGCGGTGCAGGCCGTGACGTGGACGCTGGCGTTCGCCCTGGCGGTCGGTGCCGTGCGACGACGGGAACGGCTGCCGGCGCTTCCCGCAGCGGCCGCGATCGTGCTTCTGTTGGGGACCGCCGCAGCCGTGATCCCGCAGCTCAGCCTCGTCTCCGGCGCGGCCTGGTGGTTCGCTCTCCCCGTTCTGCTGGGCACCTACCCGGACGGCAGGTTCGTGCCTCGCTGGATCGCGGTCCCGGTCGCGGCCTACCTCGTGTGGGCGGTCGCGTTCGTCGCGACGGCCGGCGCTGTGGCACAGGACTGGGGCGGCCTCGTCGGCTTCTCCTCCCTGATCCTCCTCGCCGCACCGGTCTACCGATACCTGCGCCGGGCGACGACCGAGGAGCGGGAGAGCGTGCGGTGGGCGATCCTGTCTGTGATCGTCGGAGTCGGACTTTTCGCACTCCTCGCCGTGGTCGAAGGCGGCACGGTCGCCGAGCACGGTCCGGTGTCCGTCGCGGCGGCGAACGTCATCGGGGTGGTGATCCCCAGCGGATTCGCGCTCGGGCTGCTGAGACCGCGCCTTCTGGACGTCGACGTCCTCCTGGCCTTCGTGGTCACCGCGCTGGTCGCGGTCTCCGTCCTGGGCGCCGCCGCAAGTCTGACGTGGTGGCTGACCTCCCTCGTTCTTCCGGAGGGGGCGTTCGCTCTGTCCCTCATCGTCGTGGGGGCGGCAGCGACGCCGACGGTGCTGGCCGGGCGGCGCGTGGCGGATCGCCTGGTGTTCCGGGGACGGCGTGACGAGGACGCCGCGGTGTCGGCATTGGACGCCCGTCTCGCGGCGACGGCGGATTCCGCGGGCGCCCCGGCTGCGGTACTCGAGTCCGTCGTCGAGTCGCTCCGGCTCTCCGGCGCCGAACTCGTCGGCGACATCCATCTGGCGTGTGCGCGCGGGACGCTCGCCGGCGCCGTCGAGTCGTTTCCGATCTCCTACCAGGGCGAGTTGCTCGCCCAGATGCGGGTGGGGCCCCGGGCGGGGGAGTCGTCGCTCGGGGCGTTCGACCGACGGGTTCTCGCACGGCTGGCCCTTCACGCCGCTCCGGCGCTCGCCGCGGCCCGCACCCACGCGGAGTTGCGCGACGCCCACGCCGCGGTGCTCGCCGCGCGCGAGGAGGAGCGTCGGCGGCTTCGGCGCGACCTCCACGACGATCTCTCCCCGACGCTGTCGGGTCTCGGCCTCAGCGCGGCGGCGATCTCGCATCTGGCGCGTCGGGGCCAGGACGTCGCGGATGCCGCAGGTGCGCTCGTCGCCGACGTCCAGGCCGCCGCACGTCAGGCCCGGGAGATCGCCTACGGGCTCCGCCCGGCCGTCCTCGACGACCAGGGTCTCGTCGCCGCGATCCGCAGTCGGGTGCACGGACAGCACGCCGACCGCCTCCGCGTCTCGGTCGAGGGGGCCGATCTGCCGCACCAGCTGCCCGCAGCGGTCGACCTCGCCGCCCTGCGCATTGTGCAGGAGGCGGTCGAGAACACCAGGCGGCACGGCGGGGCCGGTCAGTGCGAGGTACGCGTCACCGTCCGGGCCGGACACCTCGTGCTCACCGTCGACGACGACGGCGTGGGGTTCCCGGAGCAGCTGCACGCAGGACTCGGCATCGCCTCGATCCGGGAGCGCACCCGCGAGCTCGGCGGCACCGCCGAGTTGCATCGCTCCTCCCTCGGTGGCGCAGGGGTGTGCGTCCGCCTTCCGCTCACGGCGGTGTCCTCGTGACCCGTGTGCTGGTGGTCGACGATCACCCCGTGTTCCGACGGGGACTCGTCGCGCTGCTGCGAGCCGCCGGCGCGGATGTCGTCGGCGAGGCGGCGAGCGGGGAGGAAGCCCAGGCCGTCGCCGATCGTGAAGACCCGGATGTCGTCCTGATGGATCTCGGAATGCCCGGCGAGGGCGGGGTCGCCGCCACCGCAGCCATCCGCGCCGCCCAGCCCGGCATCCGTGTACTGGTGATCACGCAATACGAGGATGAGGGATCGGTGCGCGCGGCACTCGATGCGGGTGCGTCCGGGTATGTGCTCAAACAGGCGGCGCCCGAGCAGATCCTGGCGGCCGTCGAGGCGGTCGCGATGGGCGCGCTCTGGATCGGCACCGAGGTGCCGCGGCCCCGCGTGCTGGCGCCGGAGCCGCCCGCACTCGCCCGCTTCGCGCTCACGCCGCGCGAGGAAGCCGTGGCCGAGCTGATCGGCCGCGGCCTGACCAATCCCCTCATCGCACGGCGGCTCGGCCTGTCGGCCAAGACCGTCGCGAACTACGTCTCCACGGTGATGCTGAAGCTCGGCGCATCCGACCGGATCGAGGCGGCGAGGATCGTGCGCGGCGAGCCCTGACGCCCGACGCGCGCGCACGCGCGTGCGCAACTCCTCCGTTTCCGTCGGCTCAGCGGCGCAAGCGGCCGATCTCGCGCCGCGCGCGCCGATCTGGAGCAGTTGCGCACGCCCGGCCGCCGCCTGCCAGCCGCACACGCGCGCAACTAAGGTGGGACGGGCCGCCACCACGCGAGAGGATCGAAGGCATGCCGCAGAGCTCCCGGATCGAACGTCTCGAGGTCTCGGTGGGCGGCCGCAGCCGGTCGGAGCTGCGGTCGGCGCTGGCGGAAGCGGGGGTCCAGCTCAATGTGCACGCCGAGACGCTGCTCGATGCCGACGTGTTCGACGGCGGGGAGGAGCGGATGATCACGGTGACGGAGCGCACCGTGGGCGAGCTCGGCGGGACGAAGGGCGCGACGCTTCCGGAGATCTTCCGGCTCGCCGGCGAGCAGGCGCTGCTCGTCTGCCCGCCCGAGACCGGTCCCTACCTGCGTCTCGCGCTGGGCGAGCAGGCGACCTCTGCGAACAGCGTCCTGTCGACGGGCACCGCACCGGAAGGGTCGCTCACCGTCGTGTCCGACGTGCGGGACGACGACGTCGCATACCCGAAGGGCTTCTACCTCCGTGTCGTCGACGGGGTGCCGTGGCTGCGCGGGTACCGCTGCGACGACGAGCACGTGTGGTCCCCGGAGGACCGGCTCCTCTTCCGCGTCGCCTGAGCTCAGGAGGCGACGGGCGCGAGAGCGGGGTACAGCTGCTCCAGCGGACCGCTGAGGTCCGCGCGAACCTGACGACTCGTCTCGTCCGCGAGAATCTCGTACGCGCCCGCCTCGAGTCCGTCGTACGCGGCGGTGATGACGTCGGCGGGGTCCACCTTGTCCGCAGTGATGGCTGCGGACATCGGTGTGTCCGCGAAGCCGAGATGCAGCGCCGCGACGTGGATGCCCTCGGGCGCGAGCGTGAGGCGCTGGGTGTTCGTCGCCGACCACAGGGCCGCCTTGGTCGCGCTGTAGGCGTCGGCGATCGCGAGCCAGCTGAGCGCCGACAGGACGTTGAGGATCGTGCCGCGCTGTGCGCGGAGGGCGGGGCGGAAGGCGTTCGTGACCGCCAGCGCGCCCCAGAAGTTCGTCTCGAACATCTCCCGCGCGGCGGTGAGGTCGTCGGCGAGGAGGCTCCCTCGGTTGGCGATGCCGGCGTTGTTGATGAGCACGGTCACGTCCGGTGCGAGCTCGGCGGCGCGGCGGATGGATGCGGCATCCGTGACATCGAGGGCGACGCGCGCTTCCCGGCAGAGGACGTCGGATGCCGGGGCGAGATCGTTTCGTCGCCGTGAGCCGAGGTCTAGAAGTCCATGTGGGACTCGCGCTCGACGTCGAGCGCGGTCTCGTCATCGGCCCAGGCCGCAAGCGCGAGGTCGAGCTGGCGCTTCAGCCACTCCGCGCTCAGGGGGCCCATCGCGGCGAGCTCGGCCAGGCGGCGGACGCGCTCATCGGCCGTCCCGGTCAGGTCCTCGTCGGGGGACGTCGCCTCGCTCATCCGCACACCTCCGTCTGACCGCCGAGCGTAGACCTCTCGGCGCCCCGTAACCAGGGGGCGGTGCACGCTCAGCGGGTCGCGATCCCGAAGATCGCGGTGTTGACGGGGTAGAAGACGCTCCCGCGCAGACGCCGGCGCGTCACCGTCACCTGCGTGAAGCCCGCGCGCTCGATGGCGGCCTCGGTATCTCGATGGGGATCGCAGCCTTCGAAGATCCAGGCCCATGGCCGCCGCACAGCGCGCTGGACAGCGGAGCGCGGGGTCCACGGCGCGGCGGCGACATGCTCGACGAAACGGAATCGACCGCCGGGCCGCAGCACGCGCCGCACCTCCCGCAGAACGGCGTCGGGATCGTCGACCGTGCACAGGACCAGGGAGCAGAGGATGTCGTCCACCGACGCGTTGGCGAGCGGGAGGTCCTCCGCCCGCGTGGCGATGAGGCGCACGTCGAGCTCCGCGGCGGCGCACCGGGCGAGGAGCGCGGCGTGCATGCGCAGATTCGGCTCGACGGCGAGCAGTCGGGTCCCGCGCGGCAGAAAGCCCAGGTTGGCACCCACGCCGGGACCGAGCTCGACCACGTCGCGGGGCTCGATGCCCGCGAAAGCCGCCTGTTTCAGCGGGGCGGTGAGCCGCCGGATGCAGCCGTCGAAGACGCGGAAGAACCACGCGTTGAAGCGCCCGCGGACGGCGTGGTCGATGGGCGCCGCCGCCCGGGCGGCGAGCTCGGACATCCGTCACCTCACACGACGCCGTGGGCAGCCGCCCACGCGGCGGCCGCGGCTCGGGAGCCCACACCGAGCTTGGTGCGTATGTTCGCCACGTGCCGGTGCACGGTGTGCCGACGGAGCACGAGTGTCTCGGCGATCTCGGCATCCGTGGAGCCCGCCGCGACGAGCGCCAGCACCTCGCGCTTGCGGGCCGTGAGCGGCGCCGGCGCCCGCGCCGGCTCCGCGGGTTCGCGCACGCGCCCCTCGAGGAAGGCAGTGACCTCGTCGGCCATCGCGGCGCGGTCTCCGCGCCAGGGGAAGTGGTCCGCGCCGTCGAGCGCGACGAAGTGCGCCGCCGGGATGCGTGCGGCGAGGTCCTTGCCGAGCTCGAAGCGGATCGCGCGGTCGTCCCGCCGGTGCAGCACGAGAGTTGGCGCGGTGATGTCCGACAGCTCCGCGCCGCAGTCGAAGTCGTACACGCTGCGCAGGGACGCCGCGGCCTGCTGCGGACTCGCGCACCGGCGCTGGAAGTCCGCGAACTCCGCGCGTTCACGCCCGCTCGCGTCGGGCAGGAAGACATCCGCGAGGATGCGCGACCCGAGACCCCAGTGCGTCTCGACGGCGTCGACGAGGGTGTCGCGCACCGCGGGCGGCGAGATGTCCGCCCCGCGTGCGTATCCGCCGCTCAGGACCAGGCGCTCCACTCGGTCGGGGTGGCGCGCCGCGTACACGGCGGCGACCGCGCACCCCGAGGAGCCGGCGACGAGCGCGAAGCGGTCGAGTCCCAGCGCGTCCACGAGCCCCTCGAGGACGCGGTGCTCCTCGTCGAGGGTCAGCGGCGGGGTGCCGGACCCGCCCGACAGTCCCGTCCCCGGGCGGTCGTAGCGGATGACGGTGCGGTGCGCCGCGAGCCGCTCGATGTAGTCGCGGAACAGTGGATCGGACCAGTTGAGCCCGAGGTGGCTGCACCACCATCCGGTCACGACCATCGGGGGACCGGACCCGTGGGACGACCACGCGACGGTGGCCCCGTCGATCTCGGCGTAGCGCACGAGCAGGTCGTCGGTCATGATGTCGCTCCGAGCATCGTCGAACCAGTCGTAGCGCCAGTATGGCCCACCGCCTCCGCCGCCGGTTGGACCCAGACGGCCCGCGCGGACGCGACGACGTTCCCCGCCTCGTCCAGGACGGCGCTCGCGGTGGGGTGCGAGCGGGTGCCGCGCCCGGTCCGCCATCCGACCACGACGAGGCGCTCGTCGGCGGCGACCGGGCGCTCGAGGTGAGCCGTGAGCTGCCCGGTGAGGGCGAACGAGCGGTTCCGCAGGAGGTCTGCGGGGAAGCTCGTGCAGTCGAGGGCGCCCCACAGCGCCTCGGGACGCAGGCGGCCGTCGGTCACGAATCCGTCCGCCGCGCGCAGCGGCGCCACGAGCACGTCGGGGAGTCCGCGCGCCGTGCCGAACACGACGCCCAGTCCGTCGGCGCGGGTGGGGGAGCACACGACGCAGTCCGAGAACGGATGCCGGATGCCGCGCAGCTGATGCCGCAGCGCCGCTTCGAGCGCGTCGATGAAGGCCGGGCGCACCGGTGGATCGTGCCGGAACGGCGGTATCCGGGTGGCGGTCGCCACGAGGCGGCCGTCCCACGACACGGACAGGGCACCGTCCGGGCCGAGCTGCGCGTCGAGGTCGACATCGAGGGGGATGCGCGCCCGCAGCCGGACGGATGCCGTGCCGCCGACGTGCTGCGCGAACAGACCCGATGCGACGCCGCCCTGGGCGGCATCCGAGAGGCCGTTGAAGAAGGAGGGGATGCGAATGTTCGTCATGCCTGGATTCCAGCCGTCGGCGCCCCGCCGCGGCATCGCGAGGACGAGCCAATCCTGTGTGGCCGGTTCGGGCCATGCGCGCCCGTGCTCGCGCGGCCTCCCTGCGCGGGCCGCGCTACGGCTCGGCCCGGCCCCGGTCCCGGCCCCGGCCACGCTGTCGATTCGCGGCGACTCTGCTGCAGACGGCCACAGAGGCGCCACAAATCCGCAGAGTCGAGGGTGAGAGGCGGTGCCCCCGCCGCGGCCCGCACCGCCCCGCCGCGGCCCGGCGCCGGCGCCGCGCCCGCGCCCCCCTCGCGTCAGGCGACGGCGCGGCGGAGGAGGTCCGCGACGGTCTTCTCGACCTGCGGCGTCCACGCGCGCACGGCGAACGCGACCGGCCACAGGTCGCCGTCGTCGAGCTGGGCGCGGTCCTCGAAGCCGATCGTTGCGTACCGGGCCTTGAACTTCCCCGCCGGCTGGAGGAAGACGACGATCTTGCCCTCGGCGTTCGCGAAGCCCGGCATCCCGTAATAGGTCTTCGGCACGAGGTGTGGCGCGACCTCCGTGACGACCTTGTAGAAGCCCTCGCCGAGCGCCCTGTCCGCATCGTCGAGCGCGGCGATCGCCTCGCGGACCGCCTTGTCGCCCGCCTCGCGGTTCTTGCCCGCCTTCTCCTGCTCGCGCAGCTCCTTCGCGCGCTGCTTGACGGCTTCGCGCTCTTCCGCGGTCAGGCCCGTCGAGGTCTCGGTCTTCGCCATGTGTCGCTCTCCCTGCTCTCGTGTGGTGTGTCTTCGAGAGTAGGGAGGCGCTTCGGGGCGCGCTTCTCCGATCCTGCTCGATCCGAGCGGCGCGCCCCGACCGCGTCAGTCCTGGTCGATCGTGGCGAGATCGAGGACGAACCGGTAGCGCACGTCGGAGGCGACGACGCGGTCGTACGCCTCGTTGACCTGCGAGAACGGGATGAGCTCGATCTCGGGCTGGATGCCGTGCTCGGCGCAGAAGTCGAGCATCTCCTGCGTCTCGGGGATGCCGCCGATGCTCGATCCCGCGAAGGACCGCCAGCGGGTGAGCGAGAACGCCCGCACCGAGAGCTTCTCCGGCGGGAGGCCGACCGTCACGAACGTGCCGCCGACGCGGAGAAGCCCGAGGTAGGCGTCGACGTCGAACGGCGCACTGATCGTGGAGATGATGAGGTCGAACGAGCCGCGCAGGGCGCGGAAGGTCTCGGGGTCGCTGGTCGCGTGGTAGGCGGAGGCGCCGAAGGCGAGTCCGTCGTCCTTCTTGCTCAGTGTGTGGGAGAGCACCGTCACGTCGGCGCCCATGGCGGCGGCGAGCTTGACGCCCATGTGGCCGAGGCCGCCCATGCCGACGATGGCGACCCGCATGCCGGGGCCGGCGCTCCAGTGCCGCAGCGGCGAGTACAGCGTGATGCCCGCGCACAGGAGCGGGGCGGCCGCCTCGTACGGGATCGACTCCGGCACCTTCAGGACGAACGACTCCGTCACGACGATGTGGGTCGAGTACCCGCCCTGCGTGATGGTGCCGTCGATCGGGTCGACGTTGCCGTACGTGCCAGTGGCGCCCGGGATGCAGTACTGCTCGTGCCCCTCGAGGCACTGCTCGCACTCGCCGCACGAGTTGACGAGGCATCCGACGCCGACGCGGTCTCCGACCCTGTGCTTCGTGACCTCCGCACCGACCGCCTCGACCTCGCCGACGATCTCGTGTCCGACCACGAGCGGGTAGGTGACGTCGCCCCACTCGCCGCGGATGGTGTGGATGTCCGAGTGGCAGATGC
>Ga0182741_1006524_pt1 | contig 10153 bp, 10 predicted proteins | sample eDN5th37CBELigOP_FD_128874 | JGI IMG/M metagenome (GOLD analysis project Ga0182741, IMG submission 128874) | Enriched Organic Plus compost microbial communities from Emeryville, California, USA - eDNA 5th pass 37_C BE-Lig OP (version 2) (version 2) ...
CCCTGTTGGTAGTCCTGCTCGCTGTAGGCCTGGCCGTAGGCCTGCTGGTCGTAGCCACCCTGCTGGTCGTAACCGCCCTGAGCCTGGTCGTAGCCGGCGTTGCCGTAGCCCTGGTTGTAGCGCTGCTCCTGGCCGACGTGCGCGTGACCGTTGCGTGCGTACTGCGGTTCCGCCTCGGCGGGGTCACGGCTGGGGTCGTAGCCGGGGTTCTGCGTCATTGGGCCAGCTCCTGGTTCAGAGGTCACGGGTGGGCGGTTCTGTGGGTTCCGCGGTGACGGAGCACGCGTCGCTGAGCGCCCCGCATCGGGATCTACCGAGCCGCGAGTCCGGAACTGCCCGGTGTGCAGTGCCGACGACGACTCGAAGACGACTTGGATCTCACCGTATGTCTGCCATCCCTGTTCTCGGATGAAGTCCTCAAGGTGACGGGAGAATGCCTTCACAGTCAAGTCCCGATCCGCTGCGAGGGCGTCGTGATCGGTTTCGCTGATCGTGATGACGTAGTGATTGGGGGCGAGTATGTGGCCCCGATCGAGCTGTTGGACGCCGTCCGTTGCCTCCTGCTGCAGCGCCGCCTCGACTTCCTGGGGCACGACGCCGCCGCCGAACACGCGGGCGAAAGCGTCGCCGATCGCGGCCTGGAGTTTGCGCTCGAAGCGCTGGGCGATACCCATGGCGACCCCCTTTCCGTACTCAGCGTGTCGCAATGCAGATCTCGTCACTGCATGGTATCCACTTTTCCCCGGATTCGACCCTGCGGTATTCGGCACGTCTCCGACGGATGTGCTCGGCGAGCGAGCCGGTGGCGCTCGCAGCCCTCTGACCAGGCGAATAGTCGTTTGGCTTCGGTGTGTGTTACTGTTTTCGGCGTTGCTCGGGCGAGTGGCGGAATGGCAGACGCGCTGGCTTCAGGTGCCAGTGTCCTTCGGGACGTGGGGGTTCAAGTCCCCCTTCGCCCACAGGGTGCAGTTCCACGAACTGTGACGGACGAGGCCACGAACTCTTCGGAGATCGTGGCCTCGTCCTTTTTCGTTCCCGTTTTCCTGGGCCGGCCCCGGTCCCGGCTACTCGCCCGGCCGACTCCGCGGTACCGGCACGCCCGCGGGCACCCGGGTGCGTCGATTGCCGTGCGCGGCGGCGAGTTGCGGCCCGGTGACATACAGCGCGAGGGACAGATCGGCATCCTCCACCCGCGCGCCGCGGAGGTCCGCCCCGAGCAGATCCACCCCCGCGAGGTCGCATCCTCGGAGATCGGCACCGATGAGCAGCGCGTTCCTCAGGTCGGCGCCGCACAACCGGTGGCCGCGCAGATCGGTGCCGGCGAGGTCGGCTCCCGGGACCAGATCGGGATGCATCGGTGCGTCGTCCGCGAAGTACGAAGCCCGCACCTCCGCGCTGACCTCCAGCAGGACCGGTCGAACGGATGCGCGTATCTCCCCGATCCCGAGGGACTCGAGTTCGTCCACGCTCCGGCGGGTCAGGGTGGCAAGGGATTCGACGAGCTCCCGCGCGGCGTCCGCGATATCCGGATCGTAGGTGCGCTGCTGGGCCTCGAGCAGGTGCCACATCATCTCGTGCAGCTCTTTCGCAACGGCGAATGCCGAGAACATCCGGTCGCGAGTGTCGGGTCGGTCCCGCCAACTCATGCCGGCGAACAACCGCTGGGAGACCGCCTGTCCCGCACCGAAACAGTCGAAGACGGTGCAGCCGCGGAATCCGCGGGACGGCAGCGTCTCATGGATGGTGCACGAGAAGCGCCCGTCGAGATGCCGACACGGTGACCCGGCGGGCTTGTCCTCGGCGAAGTCCGAAGACCTGGTGAATCCGAAAGCCGTGCAACACAGTGCGAAACACCGGCTGCAGTCGCCCCGGAGGTCGGATCGATGGACGGTCGGCGACGGGGACGAGTGAAGCGATGGGGTGAACATGTGAACTCCGAGAGTCGATTCCGATGTACGACGGGATCGGGGAACCCTGGCGCGGGTTCCCTCTCGGGGCACACGGAATCACCGCCGCCTGCAGGCGCGGTTCGCGGATAGCGCGGGACATCTGTCTCACGGATACACGGTGCTGATCACTGGACCCGAAAATACCAGTCGGCACGCGCGGTGTCAGCGGGCCCGACGGCTGTCGTCGGACCTCGGGAAGACCACCTCGGGAAGACCTTCGCCTTCAGGCGCTCGCCTCGCGCGACCCCACCTGTGTCAGGGTGAGGCGCAGCAACTCGTCGAGGGCCTCACGACTACGTGTCAGGCACGCGATCCGGCCGTCGAGATCCTCGATCTCGTCGACGAGACGGGCGGCGAAGTCTCTGTCGCACTTGCTCGTCCACACGACCTCCCGGTCGACGCGCTGCTCGAGGACGATCGAGACCAGACGTGTGGGCACGCCCGAGGTGACGAGGTCGCGGATCAGTTTCGCGCGTGCCACGTCGTCGTCGGTGTAGTCGCGGTAACCGTTCGCACCCCGTCTCGGATGGATCAGACCTTCCTGTTCGTAGTACCGCAGCATCCGGGTGCTGAGGCCGGTTCGCCGGGACAGCTCGCCGATTCGCATGACTCTCCCCGTTTCGGGCTTGACCTTGACACTGATGTCAATGTTCAGCATGGTGCCATGACCGATACCGACGCACGTGATCCGGCGAGAATTCCGCCGGCGACGACAGTTCCGAACGCGTCTTCGACGGATCACCCACTTCCCTGGGCGACGCTCGTCGCCCTGGCCTTCTCGACCTTCGCGACGGTGACCGTGGAGATGCTCCCGTCCGGTCTCCTCCCGCAGATCGGAGGCGGCCTGGGCGTCGAGCCTGCCGTGGTGGGAGGCCTGGTCACCGCGTGGGCGCTCACGATCGCCGTGAGCAGCATGCCGCTGGTCCGGGTCACGCGGAACGTCCGCCGCACCCGGCTGCTCCCGGCCGCACTCGCCGTGGTGGCCGCCGCGGTACTGGCGACATCGCTCGCTCCGACCTTCGAGATCGCTCTCGCGGGCCGGATCGTGTCCGCGGCCGCGCACGGCGTGTTCTGGGCGGTGATCGTCGTGTACGTCTCCGAGATCGTGCATCCCGACCGGATCGGGAGAGCCTTGGCAATCGTGCTCGCGGGTCCGGCCGTCGCGGGACTGGTGGGCCTTCCGATCGGGGCGGCACTGGTCGACGTCGTGGGCTGGCGCGGCGTCTTCGGTGGCGCATCGGCGGTCCTGGCGATCACCGCGATCGCTCTCGCGCTGATCCTCACCGACCCCGGGAGGGCCACCGGAGACGGTGGGAGTTCCGGGCCGGGCGAGCGCACCTCGGGCTCGGGATGGGACCGCAGCGCGATTCCGTCCACAGGCACGGCCCTGGCGGGAACACTCGTGCTCCTGGGGCATTTCGTGTTGTTCACCTACATCTCGATGATCGTCACCGATGCGGCCCGGTTCGGATCCGGATCGCTTGCGATCGTCCTGGCGGTGTTCGGAGCGGCCGGCGCTGTCGGTGTGACCGTCTCCGGATGGCTGTCGGACCGCTGGCCGAGAGCAACCGTCCCCGCCGCGGTCCTCGTCCTGCTCACCGCGTTCGTCATCGTGGCCGTCGCGCCGACCGTGCCGGTGCTGTTCGTGATCGCGATCGTGCTGTGGGGACTCGTCTCCGGGGTGTTCCCGCCTGCGATGCAGGTCCGGGTCCTCCGGCTGGCATCCGCGCGGTTCCGCACGACCGCCGGCGGGGTGGTGGTCGCGACCTTCAATCTCGGTGTGGCCGCCGGTGCCGCTCTCGGGGGCATGGTGGTCGGTTCCGGCGTCGACCGTCTGGCTCCGGCGGCCCTGGTCGTCAGCGCGATCGGTGGAGTCGCTCTCGTGATCCTCGCCCGGACGGCACCGGTTCCGTCTCCGTGATCCGGGCGGCGTCCGATGACTTCGCGGGGTCCACGGGGTCTTCCTCTTCGTACCGGTCGATGGGGATGTGAGGAGAAGAGGGTGGCCCAGTTGCTGCGAGTACAGAACTTTTCGGTGTCGAGCGACGGTATCGGCGCGAGACAGAACCAGAGCTTCGAGAGTCCTTTCGGCCTGGATCCGGGTCCGATGTTCGAGTGGGCCGGCGCCACGGCGAGTTGGCACCTGCGCACCGAACCCGGCGGGAGCCGGGGACTCGACGACTACTTCATCCGGGACTTCTCCTGCAATATCGGCGCGGAGATCATGGGACGCAACAAGTTCGGTCCTCAGCGGGGCCCGTGGCAGGACCACGATTGGCAGGGCTGGTGGGGTGACGAGCCGCCGTTCCACACCCCCGTGTTCGTTCTGACCCACCACGCACGTCCGTCCTTCACACTCTCCGATACCACCTTCCACTTCGTGGACGGCGAACCGACCGCGGTGCTCGAACAGGCCCGCGCCGCCGCACAGGGTAAGGACGTCCGCCTCGGAGGCGGCGTCTCCACCATCCGCGAGTTCCTCGACGCCGATCTGATCGACACGATGCGCGTCGTGGTGTCGCCGGTGCGGTACGACACCGGTCTGAAGCTCTGGGAATCCCCGGACGAGCTACGGGACCGTTTCCACCTCGAGGTCGTGCCCAGTGCGAGTGGGGTGGTGCATCACCTGTTCTGGAGGAAGTGAACGCCCGCGACCGGCGCATAATGGGGGGTGGGGTCAGGAGGTCGTCATGCGTGCTCTGAGTGGCCTACTGGATGTCGTGCTCGGACTTCTCACCGCCCTGCTCGGCACCGTCCTGGGGATCGTCGCTGCGGTGGTGATGCTCCTGGGCGCGGTGTTGTGCGTGACGATCCTGCTGATTCCGCTGGGCATCCCCGTCATCCGGCTCTCCCGCCGTCTGTTCACCCTCGCCGGGAAGATGATGCACGTGCCGTGAGTCCCGCGACCTATCGATGACGAGGCGCTCGGCCATCTCGTGAGGTGCTCGGGCAGGTCCTTCGCAGGCCTGCGGAACCCTCTTCGGATCGACCCCGCATTCTCGGGAATGCGGGGTCGACTTCTGTATCCGTCGTGACGTCATGGGCCTCTACCTGCGCAGATGCACGGCATACTCCATTGGTTGCCGCGTATACCCTAGGGGGGTATGGTATCGGTCAGGACGACCGACGCGACAAGGACGACTCCGATGCCGAATACCCCGAGCGAGACCGTGCACACCGATGCCGTCGCACACGACGACGCACATCAGCACAGCTACATCGCCAACAACACCAAGGCCGACTACCTCAAGCGACTGCGTCGTATCGAGGGGCAGGCCCGTGGCCTGCAACGGATGGTCGAGGAAGAGAAGTACTGCATCGACATCCTCACGCAGATCGCGGCGATGAAGAAGGCCCTCGGGGCCGTCGCGCTCGGTCTGCTCGACGAGCACATGGCGCACTGCGTGGCCGGTGCCGTGCGCGCCGGCGGCGACGAGGCCGACCTCAAGTTGAAGGAAGCCAGCGACGCCATTGCGCGACTCGTCCGCTCCTGATCGTCCCGACCCGTTCACGACCCGTATCCGAGGAGTTCCCATGAGCCAGACCAGCACCTACACCGTCACCGGCATGACCTGCCAGCACTGCGTCGCGTCGGTCACCGAGGAGGTCCAGGAGATCCCGGGCGTCGAGAACGTCGAGGTCGATCTTGCCACCGGTGCCGTCACCGTCACGAGCGCCGAGTCCCTCGACGATGCCGCCGTCGCGGCCGCCGTCGAGGAGGCCGGTTACAGCCTCGCATGAACACCCCGGCCAAGCTCACCGGCTTCGTCGCCGCCGTAGCCGCAGTTTTCGGTATCGCGCTGCTCGTCGGCGCGACCGTCGGCCCGGTGGAGGAGCAGACCGAGGATCCGGCCGTGAGCGCCCACGACGCCGGTCACGGTGAAGACACCGCCACCGGCAGTGCCGCGGAAACACCTGCCGCGGAAACACCTGCTGTGGAAGACATCCCGGGAGGTCTGATGACGTATCGGAACGGTTATACCCTCGCGCTCGCCGAGAAGAATCTCGAGTCGGGTGAGGACAGGAACCTGACATTCGCGATCCACGGTCCCGACGGCGCGCCGGTGACCGACTTCGACGTCACCCACGACAAAGAGCTGCACCTGATCGCCGTGCGCCGCGACTTCACCGGTTTCCAGCACGTCCATCCCGTGCTCGACGAGAACACCGGCATCTGGTCCGTCGACGTCGACCTCACGCCCGGCACGTGGCGGGTCTTCACCGACTTCACTCCCACCGGGGGAGAGGCGCTCACGCTGGGCACCGACCTCGCGGTGGCGGGCGAATTCGTCCCTGCCCCAACGGAAGACGATAACCGCACCGCGACCGTCGACGGCTACGAGGTCACCCTCGACGGCGACCTGTCGTCGGGTGGTGACGCGATGCTCACCCTCACCGTGAGCAAGGACGGACAGCCAATCACCGACCTGCAGCCCTATCTCGGTGCCTACGGACACCTGGTGGCACTGCGCGGCGGCGACCTCGCCTATCTCCACGTCCACCCGGACGGGACACCCGGCGACGGCACCACACGACCCGGTCCCGAGGTCGTCTTCCACACCTCCGTCCCGAGTGCCGGCACCTATCACCTCTATCTCGACTTCCAGCACGACGGAGTGGTTCGCACCGCGGCGTTCACCCTCACCGCTGGGGGCACCGGCGAGGTGCAGTCGGGGTCCGGCGCGCACGGTGACCACAGCCATTCCGGCCGCTGACGGCCCTTTTCCCGAGGAGACACACATGACCACGCAGAGTCAGCCGGTCGCCGCCGAATCGATCGAACTCGCCATCACCGGCATGACCTGCGCATCCTGCGCCAATCGCATCGAGCGCAAGCTCAACAAGCTCGACGGCGTCACCGCGACCGTCAACTATGCCACCGAGAAGGCGAAGGTCACCTACCCCGACGACCTGACACCCGAGCAACTCGTCACGGTCGTCGAACAGGCCGGCTACGGCGCCGCACTGCCGCCGCCGCCCGCGCAGGGGGCCGACCGGACCGATGACGTGCCAGAAGCCGATCCCGTTGCGGCGCTTCGTCACCGGCTCGTCGTCTCGGCGATTCTGACGGTGCCGGTGATCGCGATGGCGATGATCCCGGCCCTGCAGTTCACCAACTGGCAGTGGCTCTCGCTCACCCTCGCCGCACCGGTTGTGGTGTGGGGTGCGTGGCCGTTCCACCGGGCGGCGTGGATCAACCTGCGCCACGGCACGTCCACGATGGACACCCTCGTGTCGCTGGGAACCCTTGCCGCCCTGGGGTGGTCGGTCTACGCCCTGTTCTGGGGCACGGCGGGTGAACCGGGGATGGTCCACCCGTTCGAGTTCACCATCGAGCGGGGCGACGGCAGCGGCAACATCTATCTCGAGGCCGCGGCCGGTGTCACGACGTTCATCCTCGCCGGACGCTACTTCGAGCAACGGTCGAAGCGACGCGCAGGCGCCGCCCTGCGTGCCCTGCTCGAACTCGGGGCCAAGGACGTCGCGGTCCTCGGACCGGACGGGACCACCGAAACCCGGGTGCCGGTGGAGCAGTTGGCGGTCGGGGATCTGTTCGTCGTACGGCCGGGCGAGAAGATCGCCACCGACGGTGTGATCGAGCGGGGCACGTCGGCCGTCGACGCGTCGATGCTGACCGGTGAGTCCGTTCCCGTCGAGGTCGGTGTGGGCGACAGTGTCGTGGGCGGCACGGTCGACGTGGGTGGACGACTCGTGGTGCGCGCGACCCGCGTCGGCTCCGACACCCAGCTCGCGCAGATGGCGAAGCTGGTGGAGGACGCCCAGAACGGCAAGGCCCAGGTGCAGCGCCTGGCCGACCGGATCTCCGGCATCTTCGTGCCGATCGTCCTGCTGATCGCCGCCGGCACGCTCGGTTTCTGGCTCGGCACCGGCAACGGAGCCGCGGCGGCCTTCACCGCGGCGGTCGCGGTGCTGATCATCGCCTGCCCCTGTGCCCTCGGCCTCGCCACCCCGACCGCGCTGATGGTCGGTACCGGTCGCGGCGCCCAGCTCGGCATCCTCATCAAGGGACCCGAGGTCCTCGAGTCGACCCGTTCGGTCGACACCGTGGTCCTCGACAAGACCGGTACGGTCACCACCGGCCGGATGACCCTGCGCGAGGTCGTCGCCGACGACGGTGAGAACGCCGACGACGTGCTGCGGTACGCCGGGGCACTCGAGTCGGCGTCGGAACACCCGATCGCACGTGCCGTCAGCGATGCGGCGGCGGACAGGTTCGGCGGTCTGCCCGAGGTCGAGGACTTCACGAACGTCGAGGGTCTCGGCGTTCAGGGAGTGCTCGTCGACGGCGACACGAGCCGCGCCGTGCTGGTGGGACGCCCGAAGTTGCTGGCCGACTGGTCACAGCATCTCTCCGAGAAGTTGCAGCAGGCGTTCGAGCAGGCCCAGAAGTCCGGTGGCACGGCCATCGCCGTCGGCTGGGACGGTAAGGCGCGCGGCATCGTGGTCGTGGCGGACGCGGTCAAGCCGACCTCTACGAAGGCCGTCGCCGAACTGCGGGAACTCGGTCTGCGTCCGATCCTGCTCACCGGTGACAACGCCGCCGTCGCGCACACCGTGGCGGCCGAGGTCGGCATCGACGAGGCCGACGTGATCGCCGACGTGCTGCCCACCGACAAGGTCGATGTGGTCGAGCGACTCCAGCGCGAGGGTGCGGTGGTCGCGATGGTCGGCGACGGTGTCAACGACGCCGCGGCGCTCGCCCGGGCCGACCTGGGTCTGGCGATGGGCACGGGCACCGACGTGGCGATCGAGGCGAGCGACCTGACGTTGGTCCGCGGCGACCTGATGGTCGCGGTCGACGCCATCCGGTTGTCGCGCCGCACGCTGACGACGATCAAGGGCAACCTGTTCTGGGCGTTCGCGTACAACGTCGCGGCTCTGCCGCTGGCGGCCGCGGGCCTGCTCAACCCGATGCTCGCCGGTGCGGCGATGGCGTTCTCGTCGGTGTTCGTGGTCTCCAACAGCCTGCGACTGCGACGGTTCCGCGCACACGCGGCCTGACCGCTTTCGGCTGCAGCGAGGAGGACGGCCTGTCAGGATCGGATCCATGACACAGCCGTCCTCCTTCCGTGCCCTGGTCGTCGACGACACCGACGACGACCAGGTGGCACAGTTCCGCGAACTGACCGACACCGACCTTCCCGACCACGACGTCCTCGTCGAGGTCGAGTACTCCTCGCTGAACTACAAGGACGGTCTCGTGATCGCGGGACCGCAGAAGATGGCGCGACGCACCCCGCTGGTCGCCGGAGCCGATCTCGCCGGGACCGTCCTCGAGAGCAGCAACCCCGACTGGAAGCCGGGCGACCGCGTCGTCGTCAACGGCTGGGGTCTGTCCGAGACGCAATCGGGCGGGTACACCCGGCGCCAGCGTGTGAAGCCCGAATGGCTCGTCCGCATCCCCGACGCCTTCTCCACCCGCGACGCCATGGCCATCGGCACCGCCGGCTACACGTCCGCCCTGTGCCTCGACGCGCTCGAGCGGTACGGGATCGCATCGGACGCGGAACTGCTCGTCACCGGCGCGGCCGGTGGCGTCGGGTCGATCGCCGTCGCCCTCGCCGCTGCCGCGGGACACACGGTCGTCGCCGCGACCGGCCGTCCCGAGACCCACGACTTCCTGAGCGAACTCGGTGCGTCGTCGTTCGTCGACCGCGCCGAACTGCAGGGCAAGGGCCGGCCCCTGGGCAAGGAACGCTGGGATGCCGCGGTGGACGCGGTGGGCGGTTCGACGCTCGTGAACGTGCTGTCGCAGATTCGCTACGGCGGTGCCGTCGCCGCGTGCGGTCTCACGGAGTCGCCGTCGATGCCCGATGCCACGGTGATGCCGCACATCCTGCGCGGCGTCGCCTTGCTGGGCGTCGACTCGGTGATGGCGCCGGCTCCGCTGCGCCGGTCGGCGTGGGATCGTCTCGCCCGCGATCTGCCTGCGAGCGCCCTGGATTCGCTGTCGCGGGTCGAACCGCTCTCGGACGTCCCGCGACTCGCCGAGGAGATCCTGGCGGGCAAGGTGCGCGGCCGGGTGGTCGTCGACGTCACCGCCTGAGAACGGTTCCGGCGAACGACCGGTGGGCAGCCACTTCGACAAGTGACTGCCCACCGGGCCGAGACGGACGGACGCTACGAGGACGCGTGGACCTCGCGCTCGTTGGGCACGCAATGCGTCATCTGCAATCCGGTCA
>Ga0182741_1006525_pt1 | contig 10151 bp, 11 predicted proteins | sample eDN5th37CBELigOP_FD_128874 | JGI IMG/M metagenome (GOLD analysis project Ga0182741, IMG submission 128874) | Enriched Organic Plus compost microbial communities from Emeryville, California, USA - eDNA 5th pass 37_C BE-Lig OP (version 2) (version 2) ...
CCCGGCGGCGATCTCGTGATCGAATGGCGCGAGAGCGACGACCACGTGCTCATGACGGGCGCGACGGAGCTCGAGCACGAGGGCGTCTTCTCCCCTGCCCTGTTCGCCGGAGCCGCGTGATGTCGGTGGAGGTCGTCACGTTCGGATGCCGGCTCAACACCTACGAGTCGGAGGCGATGCAGCGCCACGCGGAAGACGCGGGCCTGGGCGAGGTCATCATCGTCAATACCTGCGCCGTCACCTCCGAGGCGACGCGCCAGGCGCGCCAGTCCATCCGCAGGATCGCCCGCGAGAAGCCAGAGGCCCGCATCATCGTGACGGGCTGCGCCGCACAGGTGGAGCCGGACACCTTCGCGTCGATGCCGGAAGTGTCCCAGGTTCTCGGCAACCACGAGAAGATGAAGGCCGAGACCTGGAGCGCCATGCGCGACTTCGGCGTGGGCACTTCCGAAAAGGTTCTCGTCAACGACATCATGGCGGTGAAGGAAACCGCCGTGCACCTCATCGACGGCATGCGCGGGCGCACCCGCGCCTTCGTGCAGGTGCAGAACGGCTGCGACCACCGCTGCACCTTCTGCATCATCCCCTATGGCCGCGGCAATTCCCGCTCGGTGCCCATGGGCGCCGTGGTGGAACAGGTCCGCACTCTCGTGGAGCACGGCTCCCGCGAGGTGGTGCTCACGGGCGTCGACATCACCAGCTACGGCAAGGACCTGCCGGGCGAGCCCAAGCTCGGCACCCTGGTGAAAAGCCTGCTGCGGCACGTGCCCGAACTCGAGCGGCTGCGCATCTCGTCCATCGATTCGGTGGAGGCGGACGACGACCTCCTCGACGTCATCGCCAACGAGAGCCGGCTGATGCCGCACCTGCACCTGTCCCTCCAGGCGGGCGACGACATGGTGCTCAAGCGCATGAAGCGCCGGCACCTGCGCGCTGATGCGATCGCGTTCTGCGACCAGGTCCGCAGGCTCCGGCCCGACATGGTGTTCGGCGCCGACATCATCGCGGGCTTCCCGACCGAGACCGAGGAGATGTTCGCCCGCTCCCTCGCCATCGTCGAGGAATGCCATCTCGTCCATCTCCACGTCTTCCCGTTCTCGCCGCGCCCCGGCACCCCGGCGGCCAGGATGCCCCAGGTCGCCCGCGACGTGGTGAAGGACCGGGCCCGCAGGCTTCGCGAAAAAGGCGAGGCGGCGCTCCTCAGGCACCTGACCGAAGAGGTCGGCACCCGGCGCAACGTGCTCGTGGAGACCGGCCAGCTCGGCCGCACCGAAGGCTTCACGCTCGTGCGCTTTACCGCCCCCGTGACGCCCGGCGAGATCCTCCCGGTCACCATTGCGGGGCATGACGGGAAAGAGCTTTTGGCCGCGTGAGCCCGACCGTCATTCCGGGGCCGCGGAGCGGAGCCCGGAATCGCAGGCCGCATGAAACGCCTTAATCCTGAGACGATCCCGGATCGGCTGCGCCGTCCGGGATGACGCCGCACGCCCGAACCCGCTCCCGCATATGCTCCGGCACCGGCGCCTCGACGGTGATCGGCGGCTTTTTCGGATAGAGCGGGACCGTGACGCTCTGGGCATGGAGATGCAGGCCCGGTCCGCCGAAGCGCGGGGCCGTGCCGTAGATGGGATCGCCCAGGATCGGGAAGCCGGACGCGGCGCAATGCACCCTGAGCTGGTGGGTGCGGCCTGTGACGGGGCGCAGTTCGAGAAGCGTGAGGCGCTTTCCGCCAACCTCAGCGGGCATCCCCTCCCCCTTGTGGGGAGGGTTAGGGTGGGGGTGTCGGCTCTGAATTGAACCCAGGTTGGCGCTCACACCCCCACCTCCACCTCCTCCCCACAAGGGGGAGGAGAGCAACGCATCGCTTCTCGCGACCATCTGAGATCCGTGGGAGGAGAGCAGGTCGGCGCCCCGTCCCAGAACCCGCCACCGGGTCAGGGAGGGCTGGCCCTTCGGGTCCACCTTCATCCACCAGCCCCGGTCCGGCGATTTCGGCGCGAGGGGGAGGTCGATCTCGCCTTCGTCGGCCTCGGGCCCGCCCTCGACGACGGCCCAATAGACCTTGTCGATTTCATTTTTCCGGAAAAGTTCGTTGAGGCGGGCGAGGGCCTTGGGGTGGCGGCCCAGGATCAGGCAGCCCGAAGTATCCTTGTCGAGGCGGTGCGCCACTTCCGGGCGGCGCGGCAAACCGAAGCGGAGGGCGTCGAGATGCTGGAACAGGGTCTCGCCGCCCTTCGGGCCTGGATGCACCGGCAGCCCGGCCGGCTTGTCGATCACGAGCATCAGGGCATCGCGATACAGGATCTTCGACACTATCTCTTCCGCATTCATGACGCCTCGGCTATCGAGGCCGAGGCGCGAAGGCAAGCAGCAAAGCAAAAGGCGGAAACGAGACACCCATGGCCGACACGAAGCCCGACAAGCCCGGATTCCTGTCCCGTCTGTTCGGGCGCAAGGCGGAAGCGCCGGCCCCGGCTGCGCCCGAAACGCCCCCATCCGAGACGCCCCAACCCGAAACGCCCCAGGCGGGCGGGTCGCCTGAGGCCATGCCGTCGCCGCCCGCGAATGCGGCCGACGACCTCATCCCGGCCCCCTCGACCGTGACCCAGGCCTCCCCGGATATCCCGGTGGAGGAAAAGGTCGCGCCCGAGCTGGCGGGGGCCGATCTCCAGCCCGTGGAGGGGCGGGAGCCGGAGGGAGGCGGCCCGACGGAGCCGATGCCCAGGCCTGCGCCGGAGCCGATGGCCGAAGTCGCTCCTGAACCCGAGGCCCCGGCCGCTCCGACGGAGAAGCAGAGCTGGTGGCAGCGCCTGACGCACGGCATGCGCCGGACCTCCTCGTCCCTGTCGGAGAGCGTCACGGGCCTCTTCACCAAGCGCAAGCTCGATGCCGCCACTTTGGAGGAGCTGGAGGATGCCCTGGTCCAGGCCGATCTCGGCGTCGAGACGGCGCTTCGCATCACGGAAGCGATCTCGGCGGGCCGCTACGACAAGGAGATCTCCCCGCAGGAGGTGAAGACGATCCTCGCCGGCGAGGTGGAGAAGACGCTCCAGCCCGTCGCCCAGCCCCTCGCCATCGATCGGTCGAGGAAGCCCTTCGTGATTCTCATGGTCGGCGTGAACGGGGCGGGCAAGACCACCACCATCGGCAAGCTATCCCAGAAATTCCGCGCCCAGGGCCTCAAGGTCATGCTGGCGGCGGGCGACACCTTCCGGGCTGCCGCCATCGAGCAGCTGAAGGTCTGGGGCGAGCGCGTCGGCGCGCCGGTGATCGCCCGCGCCCAAGGGTCGGACGCGGCCGGCCTCGCCTATGACGCTCTCGAGGCGGCGCGGGAAGAGGGGTCGGACGTGCTGCTCATCGACACGGCGGGCCGCCTCCAGAACAAGGCCGGCCTCATGGCCGAGCTGGAAAAGATTGTGCGCGTGATCCGCAAGTTCGACGAAAACGCCCCCCACGCAACGCTGCTCGTCCTCGATGCCACCGTCGGCCAGAACGCCGTGAGCCAGGTCGAGCTCTTCCGCAAGACCGCGGACGTCACCGGCCTCGTGATGACCAAGCTCGACGGCACCGCCCGCGGCGGTATCCTGGTGGCGCTCGCGGCCAAGTTCGGCCTGCCCGTCCACTTCATCGGCGTCGGCGAGGGCGTCGACGACCTGGAACCCTTCGCGGCGAAGGACTTCGCCCGCGCCATCGCCGGATTGGACGAAGCCGCATGACCGACGACCTCTTCGAGACCAAGACCGACGCCCGGCGCCTGCCGCCCCTTCTCAAGCTCGCCCTGGAGCTCGGGCCGCTCGCCCTCTTCTTCGTGGCGAACGCCTATGCGGACCGGTTCGGCTATGCGGAGAACCAGCGGATCTATGTGGCGACGGCCCTGTTCATCGCCGCGACCGTGGTGGCGCTCGCCATCAGCTATGCGCTCATCCGCAAATTGCCGATCATGCCCCTGGTCTCGGGCGCCGTGGTGGTGGTCTTCGGCGGGCTGACGCTGTTCCTCCAGAACGACATGTTCATCAAGCTCAAGCCCACCATCGTGAACGCCATGTTCGGGCTCGTGCTCCTCGGCGGCCTCTATTTCCGCAAGCCCCTGCTGGAGATCGTCCTCGACAGCATGTTCGAGCTGACCGAGGAGGGCTGGCGCAAGCTCACCTTCCGCTGGGCCCTGTTCTTCTTCGCCCTCGCGATCCTCAACGAGGTGGTCTGGCGCACGCAGACGACGGATTTCTGGGTCAGCTTCAAGGTCTTCGGCATCATGCCCCTCACCATCGTGTTCGCCCTCGCGCAGACGCCGCTGCTCATGCGCTACGAGGCGGGCAAGAAGGCCGAGGAGGCCTGAGACCTTCAGGTCACTTCGCCGGCTTCATCAGCCGGATCGGCCGCGTGACGCCGGGAAGCGGCAGGTGCTCGATGGGGGTCCAGCGGGTGGTCTCGCCGGCGGCCGCGATGCACTGGGCCGAGACCAGGAAGGAACATTCCACGGTCTTGGTCGCCTGTTCGATGCGGGCGGCGGTGTTCACGGTCTCGCCGAGCACGGTGAATTCGAGCCGGTCCTCGTCGCCGACCACGCCGCAGAACACCTCGCCCGTATGGATGCCGACGCCGATCCTGACCGGCGGGTCGAAGCCGCGCTTGGCGTTCCAGCGGTCGATGAGGTCGAACAGGGTGCGCCCGCAGGCAAGCGCGCGGGCGGCGTCGTCATCCGATTCGACCGGCACCCCGAACAGGATCAGCGCTCCGTCGCCCGTGAACTTGTCGATGACGCCCCCGTGCCTGGCGGCTGCGCGCATGACGCGGCGGCGAAAGGACGAGATGAAGATGGCGAGCCGCGCCGGGTCCATGGTCTCGCCGTAGGTGGAGGAATCGCGCATGTCCACGAAGAGAAGCGTCACCGGGATGCGCCGGCCCGCTCTCAGAGACGCGAAGGCTCGCTCCGAGAGGATCGGCGCCAGCTCCCGGGGCAGGTAGCGGGTGAGGTTGAGCCGTAAGGTCGTCTCCCGCACGGCCCGCTCCAGCAGGAGGCGGCCCTGCCGGGCCACGAGGATCAGGATCAGTGCGACCGAGAGCACCATGGCGACGCGGGCCATGTTGGCTTCCCAGCTGAACTGGCCCGCGAAGGCCGCGAGCCGCTGCTCCCGCTCCTGGAACGACAGCCCTGCCCCGGCCAGGGCCAGGAGCCCGAGCCCCGTGACATAGAGGATCCCCACATAGGCCTGGAGACGGGGGCTATAGTGGATGGCGCTGGCCGCCATGGTGATCGGCACGACCCAGATTCCGGGAAAGACCGAGAAGAAGCTCCCGGGAATGCCCAGGACCCAGTGGCTGTAGCCCAGATTGATGAAGACCAGCAGGGCATCGAGGGTCGCCGTGAGGCCTGGGAGCCAGGCCACGGCGATGCGCCGCGAGGCCAGCCAGGCGCTGCCGAGCCCGACGATTCCGAGGAGCGAGAGGGTCATCTCGGCCGCGCGAATCTGGTGGACGACGATCAGGTTGTCCCTCGGGACGTCCTCGGTCGCGATCAGGACCGTGATGAGAAGGAGCCCGGACACGACCACTCGGGCGAAGCCCGCCCGGCGCAGGGCCGCCACGTCCGCCTCGCGCATGAGCCGGTCCGTGGCATCGCTCAAGGGACGCCTCGCCCCCAGGGTGCGGAGCGATGTCCAGGCGGACGAGACGCGGCTTTTCATAGGCACGGACTTCCATTCAGGTTAGACCGGGCCGCCTGCATGGCGATCCGTCGAAAACGCACGGCGGGGCCGCGGACTGGCCCGCCATGTCACCCGATTCTGGCACAACGATGCCGGGCCCGCGACAGACGAGGGGATAAAATTCATGAATGTGAAGCCCGGCGCCGAAAGTCTCGGCCCCATCGTGGTTTACGTGGATGCGGATGCCTGCCCGGTCAAAGCCGAGATCTACCGGGTCGCGGAGCGGCACGGCGTGGGCGTCTTCGTGGTGGCGAACAGTTTCCTGATGGTGCCGCAGAGCCCGCTGATCGAGCGGGTCCTCGTCGACGGCGGGTTCGATGCGGCGGATGACTGGATCGCCGCCCGCGCCCGGCGCGGCGCCGTTGTGGTGACGGCCGACATTCCGCTCGCCCATCGCTGCGTGACGGCCGGCGCCGACGTGATCGGCCCCACCGGGAAGCCCTTTACGGAATCGTCCGTCGGCATGGCGCTCGCGACCCGCAACCTGATGGAGGACCTGCGTGCCATGGGCACGGTGACGGGCGGCCCGAAGCCATTTTCGGCAAAGGACCGCTCGGCCTTCCTCTCGGCGCTGGATCTCGCGATCGTGCGGCTCAGGCGGGCGGGGTTTGGCGCAACTTCTCCTTGAAGGCGGAGAAGTTCTCCGGCGTCAGCGGGCCGATATGCTTGTGGCGGATGGTGCCGTCGGGGCCGACGATGAAGGTTTCGGGCACGCCGTAGACGCCCCAGTCGATGGAGGCGCGGCCTTTGGGATCGACCCCGACCGCCGCGAAGGGATTGCCGAGCGTGCCTAGGAAGCGGCGGGCATTGTCCGGGTTGTCCTTCTGGTTGATGCCCACGACCCGGATCGACGGATCCTTGGCGAGCTCCACGAGGAGCGGGTGCTCCTGGCGGCAGGGCGCGCACCAGGACGCCCAGACATTCACGACAGTGACCTTGCCCTTGAGGTCCTCGTTGGAGAAGCCGGGCACCGGCTTGCCGTTCGCCAGGAGCCCTTCGAGGGGCGCGAGGCTGAAGGCCGGCGCGGGCTTGCCGACGAGCGCGGAAGGGATCTGCGAGGGGTCTCTTCCGGGCAGGAGGCTCGGAATGAACATTCCGCCCACGACCCCCGCGAAGATGAGCAGCGGCAGGATGAAGATCAGCCGCGAGCGCGGCGCGTTCGCCTCAGCCACGGCGCGACCTCCGGCCGGCGCCACGGGCCTCGAGCGCCGCAAGGGCCCGCTGCTGCAAACGATGGTCGACATAGGCGCGCAGGATCAGCCCGGCCACCACGAGGGCCGTGATCGAATAGGCGCCGATGATGAAAGAGGCATGGGTCGTCATGTCAGGCGGCCTGAGCGCCGAGGCGCCCGGCCTCGAGGACCGGGAGGGTACGCACCCGGCGGCGCAGGATCTCGGTGCGCATGCCGGACAGGTGCAGCGTCACCCCGAGCAGGGTGAAGCCCAGGGCCATCACCAGGAGGGGGATCAGCATGGAGGAATGGATCGTCGGGCCGCCGAGGCGGAACACCGAGGCCGGCTGGTGCAGGGTGTTCCACCAATCGACCGAGAATTTCACGATAGGCACGTTGACGGCGCCCACGAGGGTGAGGATCGACACCGCCCGGGCGGCTCGGCTCGGCTCCTCGATGGCGCGCCACAGGGCCATGATGCCGAGATAGATCAGCAGCATCACCAGCATGGAGGTGAGGCGTGCATCCCATTGCCAGTAGGTGCCCCACATGGGCTTGCCCCAGAGCGAGCCGGTGACGAGACAGATGAACGTGAAGGCGGCCCCGATGGGGGCGGCGGCCTTCTGCGAAACGTCCGCCAGGGGATGGCGCCAGACCAGGGTGCCGAGGGCCGAGGCCGCCATGGTCGCGTAGAAGAACAGGGAGAGCCAGGCGGCCGGCACGTGCAGATACATGATCCGGACCGTCTCGCCCTGCTGGTAATCGGCCGGGGCCGTGAACCACGTCATGTAGAGCCCCACGCCCAGGGCCAGAGCCGCCGCGCCCGCCAACCAGGGCAGCAGGCGGCCGCTATAGGCCATGAAGCGGGACGGGTTGGCGAGTTCGCGGATCATGGCACCGATGTAGCGGGCCGCGCGGGCGGCTGCAACGAGAGGATTGCCGCAAGCCCGGGAGGAAAACCCTCCTTTCAGTCACGATTGCGTTTCCGGGGCCACATGTGCCTCCCGCCGTCATCCCGGGGCCGCGCAGCGGAGCCCGGGACCCATAAACACCAGCGGTTCAGAAGAAGGTATTACGAGAACCGCTGCGCTCCATCCTCAACCATCAGCGGTTATGGGTTCCGGGCTCGCCTTCGGCGCCCCGGAATGACGGCGGAAGCGCAGCGCTGCCCGCGCCTACTCTCCTGAGCGCAGCGCCGCCGCCGCTCCGACCGTCCCGACCACGGCGGCGACCAGGGTCAGGGCGACGAGGATCAGGAACGGCGTCGCGAAGGGGATGGTGCCGCCGGTTGCCGCGTCGGCGGCCGAAACCCCGAAGATCAGGGTCGGGATCATGAAGGGCAGCACCAGGATGGCGAGGATCAGCCCGCCGCGCCGCAGGGAGGCCGTGAGCGCGGCCCCGACCGCGCCGACGAAGGTGAGCGCCGGGGTGCCGACCAGAAGGGTCGCCACCATGGCCAGCATGGCGTCCGGCGTCAGGGCGACCAAGAGCCCGAAGAACGGGGCGGCGAGCGCCAGGGGCAGGCCCGTCACAAGCCAATGGGCCGTCACCTTGGCGAGCACCACGGCCTCCAGGGGCGCGGGCGACAGGCGCAGGAGGTCGAGGGAGCCGTCCTCCTGGTCCGCCTGGAACAGGCGGTCGAGGCCGATGAGAGTGGCGAGCAGGGCGGCGATCCAAAGGATGGCCGGGCCGATCCGCGACAGGAGGTTGAGGTCGGGCCCGAGCGCAAAGGGGATCATCGTCACGATGGACAGGAAGAACACGAGCCCCATCAGCCCGGAGCCGCCGACGCGGGCCGCGAGCTTCAGGTCGCGGATCAGGAGAGCCAGGAAGGCACGCATCAGAGGACGTCTCCGGACCGGAAGGGCTCGGGCGCGGGGGCGCTCCGCTCGATCCGGATCTCCCGGGCGCCGTCGAGGGCCAGGGGCTGGTGGGTGGTCGCCACGACGATGCCGCCGGAGGCCCGGTGCTCCTCGATGAGCCGGCGCAGGACCTCCTGCGAGGCGGTGTCGAGGGCGGCGGTCGGCTCGTCCAGGAGCCAGAAGGCCCGGCGGGCGACGAGGAGGCGCGCCAGGGCCACCCGGCGCCGCTGGCCGGCCGACAGATAGGCGACCGGCAGCCCGGCCGCATGGGCGAGGCCGAGGGCCGCCAGGGCCTCCCGGGGCGTCAGCGCCGGATCCCCGAGGAAGTCGCGCGCGAAGGCCAGGTTCTCCTCGGCCGTCAGGGCGGCCTTGAGGGCATCCCGGTGGCCCACATGGTGGAGGCATTCCGGCAGGGTGCGCTCGCCCGCCCCGGTCAGGGCCAATGTGCCGCCGGCCGGCGCGAGGCGCCCTGCCAGGATGTCGAGCAGGGACGATTTCCCGGCCCCGTTGCGGCCGAGGACCAGGAGGGCGTCGCCCGGCCAGAGCGCGAACGAGACCCCCTCGAAGATGCGGCGCTCGCCCCGGCTGCAGGCCAGATTCTCCACATGAAGCTGCAAGCCCACCGCTCCTAGACCGCTGCCGCGCCGACGAAGAGGCCGATATTCCGCGGCACCCGGTTTCCGGTTTTTGGCATCCTGCCCTCAATCCACCCCAGAATGGTTCTAAACCGTGTAGCGGGGTCGTTGGAAATGATCTATACCACCCTCGGCTGCGCCGCGCGCCATGGCGTCCAATCCGCTTCGCGCGCTTCTCCCCTGTCCGGGCGCCCCCGGAGCGGCGCGCGCTTATCGCGCTTTCGGCCGAACAACCTGTTCGTAACCCAAATGCACGCGAGGATTCGCCGTGACGCTCTCCAATAGCTTCAATGCCCGCCAGACCATGACGGTGGGCGACAAGACCTACACCTACTATTCTCTGGCTGAAGCCGAGAAGAACGGTCTCAAGGGCATTTCGCAGCTGCCCTTTTCCATGAAGGTCCTCCTCGAGAACCTGCTCCGCTACGAGGACGGCCGCACTGTCACCAAGGCCGACGTGGAGGCCGTGGCCGACTGGCTCAACAACCGTGGCAAGGCCGAGAAGGAAATCGCCTATCGCCCGGCCCGCGTGCTCATGCAGGACTTCACGGGCGTCCCGGCCGTGGTAGACCTCGCGGCCATGCGCGACGCCATGAAGAGCCTCGGCGGCGACCCGCGCAAGATCAACCCGCTCGTGCCGGTGGATCTCGTCATCGACCACTCGGTGATCGTCGACGAGTTCGGTACCCCCCGGGCCTTCGACCGTAACGTCGAGCTGGAATACCAGCGCAACGGCGAGCGCTACCGCTTCCTCAAGTGGGGCCAGACCGCGTTCGA
>Ga0182741_1006526_pt1 | contig 10146 bp, 8 predicted proteins | sample eDN5th37CBELigOP_FD_128874 | JGI IMG/M metagenome (GOLD analysis project Ga0182741, IMG submission 128874) | Enriched Organic Plus compost microbial communities from Emeryville, California, USA - eDNA 5th pass 37_C BE-Lig OP (version 2) (version 2) ...
CGCGTGCTTCCATCACGGCGCAACCCGGCTCGTGGAGGTGCGTGCAATCGGCATAGAAGCAGTTGCCGACGAACGGCCGGAACTCCGGAAAGCAATCCGGCAGCTCCTCCGGCGCGACCCCTTGCAGCGCGAGCGCCCGGATACCCGGCGTATCCGCCACGAAGGTGCCCGGACCGATCTCGAAAAGAATCGTCGACGTGGTGGTATGGCGGCCCTTTCCGGTCGCCTCCGAAATCTCGCCAATTTGCTGAGAGATCGACGGATCGAGCCGGTTGAGCAGGCTCGATTTGCCGACGGCGCTCGGCCCGGCGACGACGGTCACCTTGCCGTCAAGATCGGCCCGCACCTGGTCAAGCCCGAACCCGGTCTGCACGCTGAAGAAGCGGACCGGGTAGATCGGCAGGTAGTCGACCAGAAACGTCCGGGCCGGTTCCAGGTCGCGTTCGGGGTCATCGATCTTGTTGAACCCAATGATGGCCGGCAGCCCGCGTGATTCGGCCAGCACCAGGAAGCGATCGAGCATTCGCAGGTGCGGCTCCGGCTCTCTCCAGGCGAACAGGAAGAGGGCCTGATCGGGGTTGGCCAGAATCACCTGCTCGACATCGCGCGTGTGCCGGGCCAGCCGCGAAAGCGCCCGTTCGCGCGGCTCGATCGCGACGATCTGCCCCTCCCCCTCCCCGACATCCCGGACCCAGACCCGATCACCGACCGCGACGAGATCGGTGCCCCGCCGGTGGCGCTTGACGCTACCCCGCACGGTCGACATCAGCGTGCGCTCCTCGTCGCGCAACCGCACATCGAACCAGAGCCCGTACGCGCGGGTCACGATTCCCGCCATCGCATCTTCGGGCGGAGGCGCCGCGAGGTCGGGCTCTTTCGATGTGGACGCTGTTCGTCGATCTGCGGTCGGTCGCCGTGGCGGCATGCACACTCCGTCTGGTCATTCTCACGGTCGTCTGCCAGGGAGCAGGACGTTCGTGCTGAGCATACCCGGTAGCAAACCCGGGGGATGTGGAGATTACCTTTGCCTGAGTGCGTGATACTATGATGCAAATGGCCGCACAATCAGGACCATTGACAGGGGCACGTGCTTCGTCGGGTCCGGAAACTCGAGGACGGTAACGGGATGGACACGCTTTTGCTGATGGCGCGGCTGGCGCTTGCGGCTGTCTTCGTGGTGGCGGGGGTAGCGAAGCTGCTCGATCTGCCGGGCAGCCGTCAGGCCGTTCAGAACTTCGGCGTGCCGGAGCGGCTCGCCAGACCGGGCGGGCTGCTCCTGCCAATCGCCGAGATCACTATCGGGTTGCTCCTGCTTCCTGTCACCACCGCCGTCTACGCGGCCATCGCGGCGGCGCTGCTGATGCTCCTCTTCATCGGCGCGATCGCCTACAACCTGAGCCGGGGAAACACGCCCGATTGCCACTGCTTCGGGCAGCTGCATTCCGCCCCGGCCGGCCCCACTACCCTGGCTCGGAACGGCATTTTCGCCGCCGTGGCACTGTTCATCGTGATCGCGGGATGGGACGACGCGGGTACATCCCTCACAGGTTGGGCCGATGACATGTCTGGATTCGAATGGCTCGTGCTGGCGCTCGGGATCGTGCTGCTGGCCGGATTGATCGCCGAAGGCTGGCTCATCGTGCATATGCTTGGCCAGAACGGCCGGCTGCTGCTTAAGGTCGACGAGCTGGAAGAGCAGATCGGCCGGATCGGCCAGGGTGGTCCGGCCGTGGCGGCCGCGCCGAAGCCGGCGGCCGCGCAACCCGCGCGAGGGTTGCCGGTCGGATCACCGGCGCCCGCCTTCAAGCTCGAAGGCATTCATGGTGAAACCATGACGCTCGACGCGCTGCGCGCGATGGGCAAGCCGGTCATGTTGATCTTCTCGGACCCTGGCTGCGGCCCGTGCAACGCACTCATGCCGGATATCGCGAAGTGGCAGACCGAGCACGCCGGCGCCTTCACGACCGCCGTGTTGAGCCGGGGCAAGCCCGAAGTCAACCAGGAAAAGGCGGCCAAGAGCGGGCTCAACCTCGTCTTCCTGCAGAAGGACCGTGAAGTCAGCGAAGCATACAAGGCGCTGGGCACCCCGAGTGCCGTGCTCGTCAACCGTGACGGCACGATCGGCAGCCCGGTGGAAGGCGGCGCGGAGCGGATTCGCGAGCTAGTGCGGACCCTGACCGGGGCACCCGCCCAGGCTCCCCAGGCGGCTGCCGTAGCTGCTGCTCCGGCGCCCGCCGGCAATGGCCAGGCGCGGCCGAATGGTGCGGCGGCCGCGGCGGCGAACGGCGGCGCCCGCGCGGCGGCGCCGGCCCGGCTTGAAATCGGGGCTGAGGCGCCCGATCTGCAGCTCGAAGATCTTTCGGGCAAGCCGGTCGCGCTTGCTGATTTCAAGGGTCAGGAGACCGTGCTGGTTTTCTGGAGTCCCACCTGCGGCTTCTGCAAGCGGATGGCGGACGATCTCACGGCCTGGGAGAAAGCGAAGCCGAAGAAGGCGCCGCGCGCGGTGATCATCACGAGCGGCGACCCCGAGCTCAATCGCGCCTTCGGATTCACGTCCACCGTGCTCATGGATCCGCAGACGTCGGCCATGAAGGCGTATGGCACCAGCGGTACCCCGACCGCGATCAAGATCGATCGCAACGGCAAGATCGCCTCGGAAGTTCGGGTCGGGCAGCCGGGCGTCATGTCGCTGCTCCGGAACGAGCCGGCTCCCGCCGCGGCGGCGGCCCCGCCGGCGCCCAAGGCGCTTCAGATCGGCGAGCCGGCGCCCGCCGTGAAACTTCCCGATATGAACGGGACGGAGTTCGATCTCGCGTCGCTCAAGGGCCAGAAGGCGGCGGTTGTCTTCTGGAACCCCGGTTGCGGCTTCTGCAAGCGGATGGCGGAGGACTTGAAGGCGTGGGAGCAGGAGCGACCCGCTGACGCTCCGCACATCGTGCTGGTGTCCACCGGCTCGGTTGAGGCCAACAAGGAGATGGGGCTGACGTCGACCATGCTGATCGACCAGGGATTCCAGGTCGGTCGCTCCTTCGGCGCCTCGGGCACCCCGTCTGCCGTGCTGATCGACGAAGACGGACGCATCGCGTCCGGCGTGGCGGTGGGAGCGCCTCGGGTGCTCGAACTGGCCGGCGCGCCGCAACCCGTCTAGTCCTCGCCTGGACCGATTCTTCCGGCCAGGGAACCGATACGCACGAAACAGGAATTGTTCAGCCCGGGCCATCCGCGCGGCGTTTGCGAACCGCCGCCAGGGTGGCCCTGGCCGTGTTCACCTGCTCAGTGCGGTCGCGCAGCTCGCGCTTGAGCCGGCGGAACTCCTTCGAGGTTTTTTCGAGCCGGGCTTCGGCTTTCACCAGCGCGCGCTCCGCTTCCTGCTCTGCGTCGATCAACTCCTGCTCGGCCGCGGCAGCAGCCTGCAAGAGCGCGACCCGGTCGCGCCCATGATTCTCGTTCATCCTGTACCCTCCGCCAGTTCGCATGATTATTCCGCCCATCCCAACCGGTTGTTCAACGATAATGACAGCATTGGGCGGCAATGTGCCGCCGGCGCTGAGCGAAAGGCGGAAACGGAATGGTCAACGCCACCGGCCCGGTCAAGGTGGCCGCCTTCGATATCGGGTCAAACTCAATCAAGATGACCGTCGCCGCGGTGGCTGCGAGCGGCCAGGTGACCGAAGGCGCCTCCGATATGCGGACCGTGCGGTTAGGGGAAGGGGTTGACCGGACCGGTCGCCTCGCCGATGACCGGATCGCCGCGGCGTTGTCCGCCCTCGATGAACTGGCGGCCCTGGCCACCCGCGAAGGCGCTACGCGGATGATCGGTGTGGCGACCGAAGCCGTGCGCGTGGCCGCGAACGGCGCTACCTTCCTCGACGAAGTCAGGCGGCGCACCGGGATCGAGATAACACTCATCTCCGGCGATCAGGAAGCCGCGCTCACCTACGCCGGACTGGCGACGATGCGCCCACTCGTCGGACCCGTCGTCATGATCGATATCGGCGGGGCCAGTACCGAGGTGGTCGCCGGAAACGGCCCGGAAATCGTGCAATCGTCGTCAATCCCGCTCGGGTCCGGTCGCCTTACCGATGCGTTCCTGCCGGATGACCCGCCGACCTCAGATCAGATCGCGCAGGCACGCGCCGCCGCCGGGGACCTGCTCGATCCGCTCGATCTCTCGCGCTTCCGTGGCTCGAAGTTGATCCTCTCCGGTGGCACAGGCACGTACCTCGGCACGTTCATGAACCAGACCGACAATCTTTCCCGGCTGGAGATCGAGCAGGCCCTCGACCGGATGACCGAGATCAACGCGGAAGCGCTCGCCATCGTGATCGGGATTCCGCCGCTGCGCGCCCGGGTGCTTCCGGCCGGGGTGGCGGCCGCGATCGAGTGCATCGATCGCCTTGAGCCGACAAGCATCGCCGTCTCGCCGAGCGGGCTGCGGATCGGGCTGCTGCAGGCAGCCGCAAAAGGACATCCGCTTTGACCGACCAGGAACCGACCGATCCCGGGGGCACGACATACCGCGACGCCATGCGCGCGCTGATCGGCGAGCGCGAGGCGACCGTCGCCGCCGCGATCGCGCGGCGCAACCAGCTCCAGGCGGACCTCGCCCGCCTTTCGGCACGGCAGGCGAGCGAACCGAGCCTCGCCGCCGAGCAGCAGCGGCTCGCGCGCGACCATGAGGTGCTCCAGCAGCAATACGACCAGCTTCTCGCCAATCGCGAACAGCTCCGCCTGCGCCACGACGCGCAGGCCGGCGCGATGCCGGTGTCGGTGCAGGTCGTCGAGCCGCCGCAGGTGCCCTCGACGCCGGCCTCGCCGAACCGGCCGCTGTTCCTGACGGCGATCCTCGTCCTCGCGCTCGGCGCGGGCGTCGGCCTCGCCTTCGTGCTCGGCCAGGTCCAGACGACCTTTCCAACCGCCGGGCGGCTCGCCGCCGTCACCGGCCTGCCGGTGCTCGGCACGGTGAGCGAGGTGCTGACCGCGGCGCAACGCGCGCGCCGGCGGCAGCGGCTGGTCTGGCTGGGCGGGGCAGAGGCGGCGCTCGTCGGCTGCTACGCGGTGCTGATGGCGATCGAGTTCTGGCAGCGGGCGCAGGTGGCGTGAGGGACGCGATGAAGCACAGCCGTATCTCCTTCATCGAGCGGGCCGCCGAGCTTTACGACCTCGGCGCGCCGCTGCGCGCGCCGGAAGCGGCGACGCCGCTTGCGCCGACCGCTGAGCCCGTCGTGGCCGAGACGCCCTTCGATCCCGCGCCGGCGCCCGCGGCTGCGCCGGAGCCGGCGCCATCGGCCATTGCGGAAGCGGCGCCGAGAGAGGCGGCGCCGGTCGCTCGGCCCGTCGCCCCTCCCGTTGACCGGCCGGCGACGACGCTTCGCAGGACGGTCGCGCCAATCGTCGGTCAGGCCGCGATCGACCGCAGCGCGCTGGCCGAGGCCGGGTTCATCGTCCCGGGCGGGCCGGTGACGGGGCTCGCCGAGGAGTTCCGGCTGGTGAAGCGCCAGCTGCTGGCGACGATCGAGCGCCACGTCTCGCAGAGCCCGGAAATGCGCCGCTCGGTGCTCGTCTGCTCGGGCCAGCCGCGCGAGGGCAAGAGCTTCTGCGCGCTCAACCTCGCGCTCAGCCTCGCCGAAGAGCGCGAGACCGAGGTGCTGCTGGTCGATGCCGACGTCGCCAAGCACGACGTGCTTTCGCTGCTCGGGCTCGAGGACGGGCCGGGCCTCGTCGATGCGCTCGCCGATCCGTCCTCCGATCCGGAGCGTTTCGTGGTCCGCACCGACGTGCCGGGCCTTTCCGTGCTGCGGGCGGGCCGGGCCGCGAACAATGTGCCGGAGCTGCTCGCCTCCGACCGGATGCGCGAGGTGCTCGTCCGGCTCGTCGAGGCGGACCCGCGCCGCATCATCCTGTTCGACTCCGCGCCGGTGCTGATGTCCTCGGCGGCGGCCGCGCTCGCCCCGCAGGTCGGCCAGGCGCTCGTTGTCGTGCGCGCCGACGTGACCACCGAGGCGGACCTGCGCGAGACGGTCTCGCTGCTTTCGGGCTGCGACCATATCGGCCTGCTGCTCAATGCCGCCGCGATCAGCGTCACCGGCCGCAATTTCGGTGCCTATGACGAGGAATTCGCGGACAATGATTGACGTTCGCGCCTTCGCCTACCGCGCCCTGGTCGCGCTCGGTCTTGCCGCCGCCGGCGGCGCGGCGTCGGGGCAGACGCTGCCCTATGCCAACGCGCTCGGCGCGGGATCGGCCGGCGCCTCCTATGCGCCGCCGTTCGCGCCCGCCGACGCGGCCGAGGCGGCGCCCGAGACAGCGCGCGCGCAGCGGCATCGCCGCGCACGCATCGACCCCTATGTCGAGGTCGATCAGGTGATCAGCGCCGAGCTGTCGAGCGGCGATACGCTGACATACACCAACGTCGCCGCCGGCGTGGACGGCGCGATCGAGACGCGGCGCGTTTCGATCGCGGTGAGCTATCGCTACGACCGCCAGATCGGGTGGAACCGCGACGCCGGCGATCGCGACAGCCATTCGGGCGTCGCGCTGGTCCATGTCCGGGCGGCTCCGGGCCTCGCGCTCGACGCGGGTGGCCTTGCCGCGCGCACCTCCGGCGACGGCCGCTTCTTCGGGCCGGTGGACCGCGCCGACTCGATCGACGTCTACAGCCTCTTCGCCGGGCCGAGCCTTTCCACCCATGCCGGCCCGCTCGCGATCAACGCGAGCTATCGCTTCGGCTACACCGCGATCGACGACCATCTCGACGGCTTCGGCCTGACCGACGGCTTCGACCATTCGACGACGGACAATGCCAGCGCCAGCATCGGCATGGCGCCGGGGCGACTGCCCTTCGGCTGGACGCTCGGCGCGGGCTATCTCGCGGCCTCGACCGACAGCCCGTTCGACGACCGCTTTCACGCCGCCTATGCGCGCGGCGACATCGTCGTCCCGGTCGGTCCGACGCTCGCGCTCACGGCTGGCGTTGGCTATGAAGATATTCGCGCAAGCCAGTTTGATATCTTGAGAAATCCGGACGGATCGCCGGTGCTCGGGCCGGACGGGTTCGCCCATGTCGATCGCGGCCGGCGCGTGCTCACCTACGATATCGACGGCCTCATCTACGACGGCGGGCTGATCTGGCGGCCGAGCGCGCGGACAGAGCTGCAGGTGCGCGCCGGCCATCGCTACGGCGGCACCACCGTCGCCGGCTCGCTCACCCACCGGTTCAACGAAAACTATGGCATATCCCTCCAGGTCTTCGACACGGTGGAGACGTTCGGCAATGTTCTTGTCAATGATCTCAGTGGCTTGCCGACAGATTTTCAGATCAGGCGCAATCCCTTCACGGGCGATATCGGCGGCTGCGCCTTCGGCTCCGGCCCCGGCAGCGGCGGCTGCTTCGACCGCGCGCTGCAATCGATCCGTGGCGCGCCCTTCCGGATGCGCGGCGCCAGCTTCGTCGTCTCGGGCAATCGCGGCCTGTGGGATATGGGGATCGGCGCCTCCTACGTCCGCCGCGATTTCGGCCAGGGCGGCGGGTCGCCCTTCGTCAGCTTCCTCGGCGACGAGGATCAGGTGGCGACGATCTACGGCAGCCTTGGCCGGCGCCTGAGCCGCGTCTCGCAGCTGAGCTTCGACGTCTATGGCAGCTGGTACGACAACAACCGGCCCGGCTTCGGGGCGGTGACCACGATCGGTGGCGATGTCGGCTACACGCGCCGGTTCCTGTTCGACCGGCTTCAGCTCCTGGCCGCCATCGGCCTCTATCACAGCGCCCAGGACGGCGCCGACAGCACGGTCGCCTCCGCGCTGCTCGGCCTCCGGTACAATTTCTGAGGCGGGAAGAGAAAGCGTTGCCCATGTACACGGAGCATTTCGGTCTCAGCGGCCAGCCCTTTCAGCTGACGCCCGACGAGCGCTTCTGGTTCGAAAGCCGCACGCACAAGCGCGCCATGGCCTATCTCGGCTATGGCCTCGCCCAGGCGGAGGGCTTCGTCACGATCACCGGCGAGATCGGGGCAGGCAAGTCCACCCTCGTCGCGCACCTGCTCGCGACGATCGACCGCGCGCGGCTCAACGCGATCAGCCTGGTTTCGACCCAGGTGGAGGGCGACGACATGCTCCGGCTCGTCGCGCAGGGCCTGGGGATCGAGGCCGCCGGGAAGGACAAGGCGCGGCTGCTCGACCTGGTCGAGCAGCGGCTCGGCGAGGAGCTGGCCGCCGGCAAGCGCACGCTGCTGATCGTGGACGAGGCCCAGAACCTGCCCGTCTCGGCGCTCGAGGAGCTGCGGATGCTCTCCAACTTCCAGGTCGCCGGAAAGGCGCTGGTCCAGATCCTGCTGCTCGGCCAGCCCGAGTTCCGCGACCGGCTCGCCGGGTCGGGGCTGGAGCAACTGCGCCAGCGCGTCATCGCCGCGCATCACCTGGAGGCGATGGCGGCGGACGAGGTGCCCGCTTATCTCCGCCACCGTCTCGCAAAGGTCGGCTGGACGGGCCGCCCCGACTTCACCGATCAGGCCGCGCTCGCCATCCACCAGCATTCCGGCGGCATTCCGCGCCGCGTGAACCAGATCGCGAGCCGCCTGCTGCTCGCCGCCGCGCTCGAACATAGCGACACGATCGACGCCGACCTTGTCGCCGCCGTGGTCGAGGAGATGGCGAGCGACAGCCTCGCTCGGCCGCAGGCGGTGGCCGAGGGCGGGGGCGAACGACTCTTGCCACTGCGCGGCGCGCGGCCGCGACTGGTCGAGCCGGCGCCCGAAGCCCCGGCGACGCAGCCGGCCGAGGCCGCGCCGGCGGCTTCCGCCGCGGCCGATCCCGCGCTCGGCGAACGGCTGGCGGCGCTGGAGAAGCGCGCCGACGAGCAGGAGGCGATGCTGCGGCGTATCCTCACCCTGCTGGTCGAATGGGTCGAGAGCGACGCGGAGCGGCCGGCGAGGTTCAACGCGGCCTGAGGACGGCGGATGCGCAATGCCCTTTCCGTCGATGTGGAGGACTGGTTCCAGGTCGGCGCGTTCGAGCGCGTGATCGACCGCGCGGACTGGGACAGTCTGCCCCGCCGGGTCGAGGCGAACACCGACGCCGTGCTCGCCTTGTTCGAGGAGGCGGGGGTCAAGGCGACCTTCTTCACGCTTGGCTGGGTCGCCGAGCGGCATCCGGCGCTGATCCGCCGCATTGCCGAGTCGGGCCATGAACTGGCCAGCCACGGCTACGACCACAAGCGGGTGTTCACGCTGACGCCGGAGGCGTTCCGCGCCGACCTTGCCCGCGCGCGCGCCGCGATCGAGGATGCCGCAGGGGTGGCGGTGCGCGGCTATCGCGCGCCGAGCTTTTCGATCGACCAGCGCACGCCCTGGGCGCATCCGATCCTGGCGGAAGAAGGCTATGCCTATTCCTCCAGCGTCGCGCCGGTCGCGCACGACCATTACGGCTGGCGCGCCGCGCCGCGCTTCGCCTGGAAGCCGCTGGACGATGACGCGCTGGTCGAGCTTCCCGTCACCACCGCCGAGATCGCCGGCCGCCGGCTCATCCCCGGCGGCGGCTTCTTCCGGCTGCTGCCCTATGCCGTTTCGGACTGGGCGATCCGCCGGGTGAACGCGGCCGACCGGCGCGCCGCCATCTTCTATTTCCACCCCTGGGAGATCGATCCGGCGCAGCCGCGAGTCGCGCGCGCGCCGCTGAAATCGCGGTTGCGCCATTATGCCAATCTCTCGGAAATGCGCGGCAAGCTGTTGAAACTGCTGCGCCGACACGAATGGGGACGGGTCGATGCCCTCGCCGAGGCGGAGGCGGCGAGGTTGTGAACGCGCCGCTTCCGATTCCGCTTGCCGTGCGCGAGGCCGATCCGGCGGACGCGGCTGCCGAGGCCTATGCGCGCGCGCACGGCGGGGCGACGCCCTTTCACCTGCCGCAGTGGAACCTGGCGGTCGCCGCCGGCACCGGGCAGCGCGCGCACCTGCTCGTCGCCGAGCAAGGCGGGGCGGTGCGTGGCGTGCTTCCGCTCACGGAAATCCGCTCGCCGATCTTCGGGGCGGCGCTGGTCTCGGCCGGTTTCGGTGTCGATGGCGGAATCCTTGCCGACGACGCGCGCGCGGTGGCGGCGCTGGCCGAGGCGGCCTGTGGTCTTGCCGAGCGGCTCGGCTGCCCGTCGATCGA
>Ga0182741_1006528_pt1 | contig 10142 bp, 5 predicted proteins | sample eDN5th37CBELigOP_FD_128874 | JGI IMG/M metagenome (GOLD analysis project Ga0182741, IMG submission 128874) | Enriched Organic Plus compost microbial communities from Emeryville, California, USA - eDNA 5th pass 37_C BE-Lig OP (version 2) (version 2) ...
ACGGCAAAAGGGGAATGAAATAAACAAGACTGAGAATAGTGATGATAGTGTAGAGAATAGCACATAGCGTGCCGAGCTGACCTGGGATAGGTGCAAGCGTGACATCACGTGGTGCGGGCATCTGAACAACGCCAGAGAAAGGATCGCTTCCGGGGTCGCGCCAACTAGCGAAGGGACTGAACGAGCCTGAAGACGAGGAAGCCGAAGAAGAGCTCGAGCTGCTGCCGTACGACGACGATCGATTATAATACGACGATGATGAAGAGGAAGAGGACGACGTGCGACTTGACGACGACGATGACGACGATGACGACGATGCTGATGCCGAGGCGGATGAAGAGGGAGAAGAAGAAGAAGAAGAAGAAGCATTGGCGGGGGGTTCATAGTTGGGGTCGACCTTGGCCTTGTAGTACTTGCGCTTTCGAGCGAGAATCACTGCCTTTTCGTCCAGAGTGGGTGAGATCTCCAGAGCTAGATTACGGGAAGATAGTTAACATCAGACATCAGTGACACACCGCATATCACAGTCGCCGAACAGGGCCAGGCCGAATCTCCGAGAGAAGCAGACGGGGTCTCGTTTTGAGGCAAACGGACATCATACGCACAAGCCACGTGGGACAGAGCTTCGTGGCATCATTCCGGGCTAGTTGGGCTACGTACATCGCAGGATCTTCTGCCACTCGGGATCGTTGTCCCAGTCGTAGTTCTGGAAGGCCTGCTCCATGGTTCACTCGCGGCGGGTACTAGCTATCGCGTGGTGTTTCAGAGGACAGGGGGGCAATATTATGGGTCAGGTGAGTAAAGGGGGCTCAAGCGTGCAATATTCCTACGCGAGCACATGTCACAGCCAGTACAATGGCATACATCGGAAAGTGATCCAATGACGAAAAGCAGGGTTCGCGGTCAGAAACTGAAGATCTTCGTCGTGAGTGTGGGATTTAATCGCGTCTCCAAGTTACACCAGCTGATGGGGATCGGCACGCGGTGTTTCCCGATCCACCATATCCACGTGTGCCGAGATATGACACAACCCTTAGACCCGGCTTTTGCGAAAATTTCCCTACTCTCTAGTAGTGTATACTAAGTTATCAGTTGGTGCATTTAGATATCTGACCGTATCACTGCGCAGCGAACCGCCAAAACTATTGTAAAACACACCGAATACCTCAGAAAACTCCTGGGAACACCCCCAAAATCAACACACAAAATCATGACCGAGACGTATGTTCCCAAAGTATGGCGCGGTAGTGTCGCGGCGAGCGAGCTGCAGGTGGAGAATAAGCCTAAAGGCTACGCTGATGTGCGTAGAAGCCGGCCCAACCACGTCGCGCGCGAAAACACCCTCGTCACGGGTGTTATCTCCGGCGCAAAGGGCTCGGCTTACTACGAGAGTGAGAACACAAAACTTGTCGCGGCGGTGTTTGGTCCAAAGCAGAGCTCGCGGTCGGAGTACTCCGAACAAGGAGTTCTCACCTGTAACTTCAGCTTTGCCCCCTTTGCTCTGGAGCAGGTCCGCAAAGGCGGACGAATGGACAACGAAGAAGTACAAATCGCTAGTGCCTTGCAAGAGGCACTTGGAGTATGCATTCAGCTGCACAAGTTCCCGAAACACGAGGTGGAAGTGAATGTGATTGTGCTAGAGCGTGGCGGAGGCGAGCTTTCTGCGGCTATCACGTGCGCCGCACTCGCTTTGGCTGATTCTGGAATCGAAATGTTCGACCTGGTCGGAGCTAGCACCGTGGTTTATGTTAAGGGTATGGGGGTCGTCCTGGACCCAAGTCTGCAGGAGATTGAGCATCCTGATTGCGAAGCCGTTGTCAACCTCGCTTACATGCCTACTCTACAACAGGTTACCTATTTACGACAGTTGGGACGCGTGCCTCCACCCGCTTCGATTCTTTCGAAGCTGCTCGCAGCGGCGCAATATGGAGCAATCGAATGCGTCGAGCAACAACGGAAGTGCATCGCGGCTGCACTCGCTGTAGAAGCGACAAGTGGTGCTCTTACTACTGCCGGCGCAGTGGCAATGTCGAAGGAGCTCGCGAAGCTCGCAGAGGCGTTGGCGGCGATGGAGGACCAACAGGAACAGAAGGAACAGTCGAGTCAATCCAGTATGAAGCGGGAGTCTACAGTGGACGATGAGGAAGCCGAGGGCAAGATGACTACAAATCCTAGCAGTAAGAAGCAATCAACTTTAAAGGCATCGAAGCCTTCCAAGGGAGCTCAGAAGAACAAGTAAGTTGAGCGAGCGCTGGTCAGCCGCTCTAACTCTCGGTGCTACACAAAAAGGTTTCAATACAACGTCACGTGTTCTCACATGTTAACGCAAAGCTAAATTTGAAGTTTTATTCATCGCACAATGTACAGATTCCCATGAATGCTTCTCAGAAGTAATCGTGAGGGGTCCTAAAATACATCAAGCCTGTTCACCACACTGACAGGCTGTATACCATTACAAAAAATTCACCACTGAGCTTGCTACTTTCCTAATGTAACTGTTACTATAACTGTAACTGCAATTGATACTAGTCTAACAATAGCCGATTAATCTTTGCTCAGTGAGGATGCTTCGGGTGACGAGGATGGTGATGATGAGGCCGTGGGACTTACCAGCGAAGAAACATGTGCGAACGATCGCTTACGCCGCGCCTTCAGTTTCATCTCCTTCTTCCGAACCGTGGCTTGTGCGTCTCGACCTGCTAGGCGTACAACCATATAGTCATGTGCAGCGAGGATCGTGGATGGCCATCGAATCGGTCGCAGGTGGCCAGGACCGAACTTGTAGAACTCGCGAGCAACCAGAACAGAACGCTCAGTTGCACTCAATTCGTATCCTTCGCCATTTCCAGGCGTGTTGGATAAGCTCGCAATCTCTTGAGCAAGCTCCGATAGCGTGGAGCAGGGCTTGGGCAGGAAGCGTGCGACGTGTCGGAAGCTGAGGGGCTTCTCGTGGTCAACTCCCTCCTGTAGCCCTTCTTCGTATTCCATTCGGCTAGCTCCATCGAATCGTGTGTCATGCACTAATCCTGCAACACGCGCTGCCTCCAGCACATGATCGGAAACCGAGGCCAGATTCGCGAACAGGAAGTCTGCCGGTCGGTCACGAGCCGTATATGGTATCGCTCCCGCTGTTTCTGGATCCGAACGCAGGTACACTTGATCTCGATCAAGGCCAACTAGGCTGTCCTCGCCATATCGCGAGCTGAAGTGCGTCAAAATCAACGTTCGTGCTCGCAAGCGACTGGCCACGATTGCCGCTCCAGCAGCCGTGGAATGGTGCTTTAGGCGCGCGAATCGAGCTCCGTCTTGTGCGTGCGAACAGAAGGTGGACTCATGAACAAGCAGGTCGGAGTCCATCATGGTGTCAATACTCTTGGAGTTCACCTGCAGCGCATTATAGTTATCAAAGAGGAAAGTGAGTTTTCTTCCACGATTCACGGTGAGGAAGTCTCTGGGGTCCAGAATCAATAAGCTGTTAGCAACATCCTTTGGAATATATGGGGGGAGGATCTGTTTCCGTATTTCCTCCTCTTTTTCGGCTTGCGTTAACAACTCACCAGCTTCGTTCGTCTTTGAGTCTAAGCCATCCAAGATGCTTGCCCACTTCTGGACATGTCCAAGATCCAGATAGGCATGGAGCCCACGGGGCGCAGGGCGGAGGTGCTCAGCATATTCGCGTGGTAGATTCGTCGAGAGGAAGAGTCCCTGAGCTCGCACAATGGGAGGCAGTGTCTCAGGCGAAGCAAATGTATAGGGCCGGGCTGTGGATACAGGCTTATCCGAATCAAATCGAGAGGATTCCAAACCAGGTAAAGATGTGATGTCATCAACGTGCTCATCCTCATATTCATCGTCATTCTCTGCTTCCATTGGTGGTACCGAGTCGCCATATTCCGAGTGGATCTCATCCATGAAAACTCGCTTGGGGATCGAGTCCAGCATCGGTCTGCGCTGTGTAAAAGTCAGTCCACCGTCCTCATCTGCGAATGCCACGACATTGGAGCTTGACAGAGCCATACTGCCAGCTGTGTCGTCTTCGACAGGCCCTGGGGCGATATTACTCGATTGGGACTGCGCTAGAGCTTGCAACATTCGCTTGCGTTCTCCACGCGTCCAGTGTAACTTGCCTTCACCGTACCTGAGCACACTCTTGGGGACGGGGCATGACGGCCGCTCAATTGCCACAAGGTGAGATTGTTTAAGAGCGCGAACAAATGGTCGCGGCGAGATGCCCATAGCGTCGAGACGCTCAGCATCGAAAGTGATCTTTTGCGGCTCCTCAACAACGAATCCCCAACTGAGAACAGAGTGCGGCAAGGCGACTGCAGACACCTTCCATCCGTCTTGGAAGGTGATTTCGATTGGTGGGGTGCTAAGTGCCGTAGCGGCAATGCGACTCGGCCGTTCGTAGAGACCAGTCGTAACGATGGTTTCTTGGTCAGCGAGGTATGGGGCCGCATTATCACTTCCTACATTTCCAGTCGAGGCCGCGTTTGCTTGCTGCTGTGGGTAGTTTCGTCCGCCGCTATGCTGCTTGGAGGCAACAACAAGCGCCATATCACCCTCCTCAAAGCTGTCTTCGCTCTCGGAGTGAATAGGGAATTCTGGGTCGTTCTCATCATCAGCAAGAAGATCGGCGACATCATCCTCATCATCAGGATCAGCCGCGACATCATCGTCCACGAAGTCGCTGTCCTGCTCGTTAATCTCCTCTTCCTCGCCTTCAGCGAGAATCTCTTCAAAATCCGATACGACCTGGCTCCTCGTGCCATTGCGCAGTTGCTGGTCTCTACGAGCGCGATTTGACATTTGTTTGAGAGTCCTTAGCTTTGTTGCACTGAGCACATTCTGGCATTCTCGATATGCCGGGGTTGAGCTAAGAATACAGCCAATGACCTGTCTGTACTGCTCCTGTGTGAGCACCTTTGACCAAATATACCTTGGTGCGGTGCTTGGTTGTTCCCTCAACTCTTGGTTTCCTCTCATTACAAAGAGGGGTTCGTTTGGCATGGCCAGTAAGAGCCGTATCGAACCATCCTTATGCACGAGCAAAGACGAAAAGTCAAGCATGGGATCAGCAAAGAGATACACTGGTCCATGGTCGGATGGTTCAGGAAGACAAGGTCCGGAAGATGCACTCGCAGAATGGCCTCGGAGTGGCGTCGTCTGCGCTGGCCGCGGGGGACGCAAAATTTGCTCCTGAACAGCAGTTGATGGAGTGTAATGGAAAGTATTGTCAGCCGTGATGCCATACAGCTTGTTTCCCAGTGTCGAGGCGAACATGTTCAAGATTCGCTTTGGGAGACCAGGCAGCAGGAATCCCATTGGTGCAGGCAAGGGTTGAGCAGCGGTTTCTGTCTTGGGAGATGATGACGTTGGGCAGAACCAAGCACGTGAAGTGACCGGCAGGTTATTGCACCATAGCGCGCGCCCTGGGACTTGTGAAGGGAGCTGGTTTACAGGGATGAACTCGAAGAATCGAAGGAACTTAGCTGTGCGTGGTCGCGTAAAATTCAATGCATTCTTGACATATTCGCTTACCCCTAGAGGGCCATAGATTTCCAGAGTTCCAATATCATCTTCGCTACCATTGGTCTTGTGAGGTGAATCTGCTCGCCCGTGGCTACTCTGCATTTCTGATAACTTTTCTCGCATGCGCATCTCCTCGAGCAGGTGATGCATGAACACGGCGAGACCAGGCAAACCGAGGACGTGGTCGGAGTGAACATGCGAGACGAAAACTTTGCGAATCTTTGAACATACGATGTTAGGCGCGTTTTGCAGTTGCCGACATGATGCTTCACCTGTGTCAAACAACCAAGTATCGGCACCGCGACTCAAGGCGGTGCATGCAACATTCCGTGTTCTGGAGGCCTTGCTTGAAACCGTACCTAAAAAGGTGACTTCAAGTTCAGCTCCCCGCGGCAAGCCTGCAATACCTGACACGGCTGGAGGCGGATTTGCAGGATCCACATCGTCTGTGGATACAGAAAAGCTTGAACGGGCCAGCATACCATCGCTTTGCGCGGCCGATTCCAAAGCATTGAGCAGTGCCTGTTTCTCCTCCACTGAGTACTTGGATTCGTGGCCATCGAGACCTCCAGCACCAGCTAGGATGCCGCTCGAAGCGCTGGGATCTGATGATTCTCCTTGCTTGCCCGTGCTCGCAAAGAGCTCTGCCGCAATCGCTGCAGCGTCGTCTACACAGGCTTTGGAAACGGTTGGCTGGGCCCTTTTCTTGTTGCGGTAGTATCCTGGTTCAGCCGCGAGAGGTGCTGGCGGGATGGGGTGTGTATGCGCGTGGACAACATATCGCACCGTTGGGATGCCAGGCGACTTGAAGGGCTTTTGTAGTACCTGTCGGGCCGTATTTAGACTCACGACCCGAGGCTCCAGTTGCGCCATTTGTACCTGCTGGATTTGTTGCATCTGCTGCAGCTGTTGCAGCTGGATCTCCTTGGTCGCCTGGGTGACCTGTCGACGTGCTACGGACGGCAGGTCAAGCCATGACTCTAGCTTCGCACCCGCAGATCGGACGCCTAACTGGGTCCACGACCTGGTCTGGCTTCCGAGCTGGGTGGTCTGAGCGCATTTTCTCCCCAGGACCAGGGTGGCTCGCAGGCGCAGCATGGATCAGGGAACGGTACGTGGAGCAGTCAGCGAGTTGGGCTGAGCAGCGCACGCGTAGCGTGCAGGGAAGAGCCGAATTCGCGCAATTAAGAGCGTCCCGATTGCGCGGCCTTCGTGTTGGGAGACTCTAGAGTTGAAATTTGGAGTATGTGGGACGGATCTTAGCTTTAAAACTCAGTCAATTGGGTTGATATACAAGTCGCATGCGTCTGATCATATTTCTAGTGGTACCTTCACATTCTAACCCGATATTTCTGATTCGTCTACAAGAACTCCGAAGACTCTTTCAAAACGGCTAGGCCCACTTTTCAGACGTCCTAACTCCACAAGGCCGGGGTTCCTGTCAGTGATATTCAGCATACAGCGTTAAGGCGCAATATATTACTAATTGCACAAGTGACACAGCTGTCACTCCGGGAATACACAAGATGCGCCACTGAGTCAGAGACTGGAATAGCACCGGCTTAGGCCGGTATATCCAAGGCAACTTGGTTCACAGCAATAGTATCCAGCACTGCAGGTCTGTCAGTATCCACATCCAACGTATGGCCGCTGGCTTCGGTCGGCAAGCCCCCCGTCCACCGCCACGAACACTTGGGGCTGCAAGATATTTTGGGCAAAAGTGAAAATCTCTTGTGTCTGGAATTGTTTTGTGACAGGAGATGTGGTGTGTCGACGTTGTGTAGAGTTATAAAAAATATTCACTTGTATACATTCTAGTATGATCTTACGTTTTGTATTGTTAATCATTCACAACACTCTCGTTAACACACAGATCTGACGCCCAGAATCGACATCCAAAATGGACCAGGTTTTGGACAGGCTCTCACCACAAGAGCTTGAGCAGCTCGTTTTTGCGTCTGACCGCATCGCGGAGTACGTCAAGCTCCGCAAAGGCGATCCAGGTAGGTGTACCGAGTCACTGGCTCTCTATGTGTGCCCACTGTGAAGTGCCCCCGCATCGCGCATATCCCTGACTTGAACGAAACGCCTAGCACGAGCCCAGCTGGCACGAGTCAGCTCTGATCGCATGCACGCCGCACTCAACGGGTAGAGCGGCATCGGCCTCTGTGGTGATGGTGGCACTCTCCCCACATGCCCAGAGGGGCCCTCAACTGCCTACTACAGATCTGGCTCTCTGTGTGCCTGCCTGCCTATCTGCATGTCATGTCATATCTTCTGCCTCAGGTGCTTGACACAGGTCGTGATGGTGCTGGCTAGGCAGCTGGGTAATGCTCCTCTGCATGTTGAATGCGTGATGATCTCTCCACCACTCCCCTCACTCGCCCTACACTCTTTGCGTATCGCTCATCACATTCCCTACCTAACTCGTGTATTCCGTCTCTCACATCCCACAGGTCGAGCCAATGAGGCAGTCGAGTTTCAAGTCCTCATGGACCATCTCAAAGCAATGGAAGGGGGTGACGCACCCTCTTCCCAACTCTACGACAAGCTGAATGATATCTATCAGGGCAGCTATGAATCGTCTAAGAAGAAAAGGCTAGAGCTCACTCATCTGCTCTTATCCTTGCCAAAAGCAAGCGAGGATGACAGCGCAAATATTGTGGAGCGCATTAAGTCGAATCTTGGACTTAGTGTGCCGTCGTATAATCCTCCCATTCTTGACTCTACAACTGTTCGAAAGGACGACTCGATCCCCACAACCTTTACCATCCCCGATCTGGCAGATGTCTTCAAGAATGGTCCTTCCGATGACTTTACAACAGCGCGTTATCTGAACATGCGGCTGGCTCGCTTCAGTGAAAATGATATTCGAAAGGATGAGGCAAAGTGGTCAGAGTTCCGAGCGCTTGCGCGCAGGATCCAGAGAGCCGATGCCATTCCTGATGAGCATCTGGTCGGTCTGCTTATCGCAGACTTTGAACGTGCAGACGAACTCGCCAACTCTGGCAACCGCGGATCGACGTATCGAAGCTGGGGGGACTTGGCCATCCACGAGAAATTGACTGTCCGCCAACTTGAGCTCATGATGGAACGTCGTCCAAAGTTGCTGGAGGAGCCTAGATTCCTTGACCAGTACACTGAACTGCTTCGTCCATTACCGAATACGCCCCTGGATCAGTTGCCCAAACCGATTCAAGATGAATACTTCAAGGCGCTGATCAAGCTGGCCAACAGACTTGAAGAAAATCAAGTCCTCTATGGCGTCAAACTGTATCTCATCGTTCTACGAGCGAAGTCGCAGCAAAGGCTGTTTGACTTTGATCTTCTCGAAGACTTCATCAAGTATAGCAAGTCGATTAACGTGTCGAAGGCGGGATACTCAGATCTGCTTTGTTATCTCCGCTCTTATGGCCAGGATGCCGAACCTGTGATACTTGAGTATCTTCATCGATACATACGAATTGAGTCCAGCGATGACAAGGTGAAAAAGCTCTTTGGCCGCGTCATGGACGGCAGTCGTCTTAACAACATAATTGCTCTCGCGCGTGTCCGTCACGGTGCTTACGACTTATCCCCTGAGGTAAAGGAGCGAGCCTCGTCTAGTTCCGGCCCCCGTGGGTACTCCCTTGACACGTCCATTACCGTCTCAGGCCCGATTGATTCGGAGGCATATGCAGCCCTGATCAACAAGTACAAGAAGATGGGTTCCGAGTACGAGATTCAACGCCTTTTCGAGGAAACCTATCTCCGCTGGGCACCAAGGGAAGACAACAAGCAGGTGTTCGAGGTGGATGAGGAAGTGGTATTGTATGGCTTCGCCAAGCGCATTGATAAGGTTTCAGTAAGGTTGTACTGTATCGACGGGGAGGCTAGGCTTAAAGCTCTCATAGATCAAGGACGACTCACTCAAACTGCCGCCGACGCCGCTGGCGAGATTGACCTTTCTGGACTGGTTCCTCATCTTGAAACCACAGTGAGTCTTTCCCAAGTCAGCCCCTACGCAGAAACGTGCATCAAAGTAGCAATTCCATGCTTGCGTGGTCGCCGAGGTGAATTCATCGTCGAACTCGTGAGCGAGGGCATTTCCACCAGAGCCTTGATTCGCAAGGGTTATATTCCACACCTCGAACAAGTCACAAAGCAGGGCCTTGTGCTAGGCATTTTCACAGAAGACAACAAACCAGCAAAAGGATTTGTAACCCTAAATCGTCAGACCTACCATAGCGACCCTAAGACGGGCTTGATTTTGCTCCCGTTTGCGGAGCACGAACGCGATGAAACCGTTGTCATTACCCGAACGGGTACGCTGGAAAGCAGTCCATTGGCTACATCTGCGGGTTCTTCGACTGCAGGTGTATTGCAAGATGCGAAGTGGATCAAAATCGAGCAAGAGCGCCTCGCAAAAGGTCTCAAGCCTTGCTACTTCAACATTGAGGCTCGACTTGAAGCGAGTGCAGTTGTTGAGGGAGGTGAGTCCAAATCGGCATCCTTGTCTACTACCGCTGCGATTGCGGCTGAACCAACACAACTCTTGCCACTGGTCCTAACCTCTCCTAGCGACCGCTTTTCTACCGTAGCCACAATTTCGCGTCCGGCTGCTAACTACC
>Ga0182741_1006538_pt1 | contig 10123 bp, 9 predicted proteins | sample eDN5th37CBELigOP_FD_128874 | JGI IMG/M metagenome (GOLD analysis project Ga0182741, IMG submission 128874) | Enriched Organic Plus compost microbial communities from Emeryville, California, USA - eDNA 5th pass 37_C BE-Lig OP (version 2) (version 2) ...
CGTAGTGAATTACAGCATCGAAGGACTCAACCTGGAAGCTGAACCGCTCATAGCGCGTAGTAAAGTTGATTGAGATCGATGGATTGGCATTGAGAAACTTGGGAAGCCTCGGCGCCAGCCAGCGTGTGCCAAACGTTGGCAACACCGCCAACGAGAGAGTGCCTCCATGGAGGTTGGTTGCAAGTTGGAGGCTCGCGCGCTGGACCATGTCAAGGGCATGGGAAAGATCACGCTGGTAGGCGAGCGCTGCGTCCGTTGGCAGCAGACGGCCCTTTCTTCTGATGAACAACTCCTGTCCAAGCTGCTCTTCAAGGGTCTTTATCAGTCGACTGACTGTGCTCTGTGTCAGATTGAGGTCACGTGCAGCGGTCGTGACGGAATGGTTTTTCACCACAGCCTCGAACGCCAGCAATAAACTCATGGATGGAAGATATCGCCGCTGCCGCATCGTATACCATTCATTACATGCATGGATGAATGCACTTTCTATGTTTTATTACGGTCTTCATTCAGGCTATGCAACTGCATCAGGTAATATGCGGGATCAGGAAATGTCGCAGGTCGATCACAAAGGGCAGGGTTTCAGTTGGTCAGATCCATTTCTTCTTGAGGATCAGCTAACCGGGGAAGAGCGGTTGATCCGTGATAGTGCGGCAGCTTTTGCATCAGAAAAGCTGGCACCCGAGATAGATCGTGCTTACCTGAATGAGCACACCGACCCAGAGATTTTCCGTCAGATGGGACAGGCAGGTCTCCTGGGCATCACTGTTCCGGAAGAATATGGTGGGGCTGGCGCGTCCTATGTTTCCTATGGTCTCGTTGCTCGCGAGATCGAGCGGATCGACAGCGGGTATCGCAGCATGATGTCGGTTCAATCCTCGTTGGTCATGTTCCCGATCTATGCCTATGGCAGTGAGGAGCAGAGGCGGCGATATCTCCCGAAGCTTGCCTCGGGTGAGTACATAGGGTGTTTCGGACTGACCGAACCGGATGCAGGATCCGACCCTGCTGGCATGAAGACGCGAGCTTTGAAGACCCCGACCGGGTATCGGCTCATCGGCTCGAAGATGTGGATTTCGAACAGCCCCATCGCTGATGTTTTCGTTGTATGGGCCAAATCGGAGGCGCATGGGGGGCAGGTTCGAGGCTTTGTCCTTGAAAAGGGTATGAAGGGCCTGTCAGCTCCGAAGATCAACGGAAAGCTGTCCCTTCGCGCGTCGATTACGGGCGAGATTGTGATCGATAATGTAGAGGTAGGGGAAGACGCGTTGCTTCCCGGGGTTCAGGGAATGAGTGGTCCGTTCGGATGCCTGAATCGGGCTCGTTACGGTATCTCATGGGGAGTAATGGGTGCAGCAGAGGATTGCTGGCATCGCGCTCGCCAGTATGGTCTGGATCGCAAACAGTTCAACCGGCCGCTTGCCGCCACGCAGTTGTTTCAGAAAAAGCTCGCTGATATGCAAACGGAAATCGCCCTGGGACTTCAGGCAAGTTTACGCGTGGGGCGCCTGATCGATGAGGGACGGTTTGCTCCCGAAATGATCAGCCTGATCAAGCGCAACAACTGCGGCAAGGCACTGGATATCGCGCGTCAGGCACGTGACATGCATGGAGGGAACGGTATCCAGGTCGGGTATCATGTGATCCGACATGCACAGAACCTCGAGACCGTGAATACCTATGAAGGTACGCACGACGTGCATGCCCTCATTCTTGGACGGGCCCAGACCGGGATTCAGGCTTTTGCATGAGTGCGCCGCTTGAAGGTCTTCGTGTTGTCGAGCTGGCAAGGATCCTGGCTGGGCCATGGATCGGTCAAACTCTTGCAGATCTCGGCGCAGAGGTAATCAAGGTGGAAGCCCCTGAAGGGGACGACACCAGACAATGGGGCCCGCCATTCATTGATCGGCCTCGGCCTGACGGGAGCCTGGAAAGGGTTGCCGCCTATTTCCACGCTGCCAATCGTGGAAAGACCTCCGTGATCTGTGATTTCTCCGATCCAGATGATCTTGCACGTCTCAAGAAACTGATATCTCAAGCCGATGTAGTTATAGAGAACTTCAAGGTCGGTGGACTTGCAAAGTATGGCCTAGATTATGAAACACAGTCTCGCGATAATCCTCGCCTGATCTATGCCTCAGTTACTGGTTTTGGCCAGACAGGCCCACGCGCAAGACAACCCGGCTACGACTTCATGGTTCAGGGGATGTGCGGCATCATGGACTTGACTGGCGAACCTGCTGGAGAGCCACAGAAAGTGGGCGTAGCCTGGATCGACATTTTCACGGGGCTTTACGGCGTCATTGGCATTCAGGCTGCCCTTGCCGCTCGGGAACGCACCGGACGCGGACAGCATGTTGATCTTTCCCTGCTGGACTGTGGCGTGGGCGTGCTTGCCAATCAGGCCATGAACTGGTTGCTCGGCGGTGTGTTACCCCGCCGTCTTGGCAATGCCCATCCAAACATTGTTCCGTATCAGGTATTCCCTGCCGAAGACGGGCACCTGATCATTGCCTGCGGCAACGACCGTCAGTTTATCGCGCTATGCAAGGTCCTTGGGTTGGATGAGCTCGGGGAAGATGAACGCTTTTCCACCAACTCACTCCGTGTTGCTAATCGTGAAAAGCTGGTCACTTTGCTTGCCGAGGCAACTGCCCGCCACAAGCGCGCAGACCTGATTGCTGCCCTGGAACGGGCTGTTGTGCCGGCCGGACCGATCAACAATGTGGCTGAAGCATTGAGCGAGCCGCAAATTGCTGCGCGGAGTTTGCAGATATCTCCTGAAGGCATACCCGGCGTACGCACACCTATCCTTTTCTCAGAAAGCAGGCTGGTTACGGAAAAAGCTGCACCGACCCTCGGAGCGGGCGAATGGAAGTTCAAAGAGCGCTATGGACATTCTTAGACGTGGCATTTCTAACGCGTGCAAGCGCGCAAATGCCCTGAGTCGAAGCGACTGAACGGATCTGTTGCAAACTGTCCGGTGATGGGTTTTCGGCATGGGACAGGCCGATCTTTCCGGAGTTTGCATGATGTTCAAAGGCCGTCATTTGACCGTTCGGTGATCCTGGTATGCGTTCGCTGGTATCTTGCTTTTCAACCGCCGCAAGCGTGTTGTTGGCAGCAAGAGACAGGTGGATGCGACCTACATCAAAGTTCGAGGTCAGTGAATGATCACTACTGTGCAATTGACAGCACTGGCGAAACGGTTGACTTCTGGTTCAGCAAACATCGTGATCTTCCAGCGGCTAAACGCTGCCTACGGAAGGCTTTGGAGGATAGCGGAGAGCGCCTCACGGACAGTCTCGCGCAAAATGCCAGAGTCCAAAATTGAAGTGTAGATCGACAACTCCAGCGAGCATTTGTATTGTACTAATGCAGGTGTTTATCAAGGTGGTACATGCTGATCCTGAACAACGACGACATTGCGAAGCTCATTTCGATGCACGATATCATTGATGGGATCGAGGCTGCATTTCGCGATCTTGATAGCGGGAGAACGGTCCAGCGGCCCCGGACCGACATCTACGTACCCACCACTGACTCCCAGCACTACTACCGCTGGGGATCGGTCGACGGAGCGGCCGGAGGCGTTCTCGCAACCCGCCTGAAATCGGATGTGATCACCTGGACACGCAATGGCGACGGATCGCTGAACGAAAGCAAGCACGCGATCCGTCCCGGCACTTATTGCGGACTGGTGCTACTCTTCAGCACCGATACGGGTGAACCTCTCGCCATCATGAATGACGGGCTGCTTCAGCACGTCCGCGTAGGCGCATCGGCTGGAATTGGCGCGAGGATGCTGTCCCGTCCAGACGCTTCCACGGTTGGCATGATCGGCTCCGGCGGGATGGCCCGGACTTATCTCGAGGCGTTCTGCGCCGTCCGCCCCATCGACCGTGTCTACGTTTACAGCCGTTCCACGCAGAACCGGGAAACATTTGCCCGTGAAATGTCGCAGATGCTGGGCGTCGACATTATCGCAGTGGACACCCCGGAGAAGGCGGCGCGTCAAGCCGATATTCTTTCGTTCTGCACCGACAGCGTAAGCCCCTTGCTGGATCCAGACTGGCTGAGGCCGGGCATGCACATCACGCACCTGACGCGGGGGGAAATCCCCGCTGAGGCCATGTCGCTTTTCGATGTTGTAGTTTACCAGGGAGAAGATGGCCTGCCATTGCCCGAAACGCCCAGGTTCCGGCGCAATATCGGTCAAAGCCCGGGAGCATTCATCGGTGGGACCGAGGTTGATCTGGCGCGGTTACCTGAGCCCATCAAGCCTCCCGCCCGCAGGGGCGATGCCGTTGATGCGGTTGATGTATTGAATGGCCGCCGGCCTGGAAGGACAGGCCCCGAGCAGATTACGTACTACCGCAATTCCGGGAACAACGGGGTCCAGTTTGCGGCGGCGGGCGGCTATGTATACCGTCGCGCCATGGCTGAAGGTATTGGCTACCAATTGCCGGGAGAACTTTTCCTGCAAAACATCCGCAATTAGTTCTTTCCCGGAAAGTCCGGGCAAGGGCGGTTGCGCCCCTGCCCGGGAAATCATTCAGGCGGTCTCTGTCAAGGCCTTCATGAACTTGTCGCGGATCTTGATCGGACGGCGCTCGGTCTCACCCCTGGCGGCGCTACGATCGATCCGGGCAACGATCACCCAGGGTTGGCCCAGGGTCAGGAACCCGTCCAGGCGTTCACCGAATTCCTCGACGCTCGTGACCGTTGCGGTGTGCGCGATCCCACAGGCGCGAGCGACACCAGCAATGTCCGTGGCGCTTGACGTCACCGTCGGCTGGGAGCCTGTGATCTGATAGACGCCATTGTCCATGATGATCATGCCCAGATTGGCCTGGCCCCTCTTGGCAACAGTGCCGAACACCCCAAGCTGCATGAGAATGGAGCCATCGCCTTCGAGTGCAATCACCCGGCGGTTGGGCTGGGCAATCGCCACACCCAGTGCAATCGGAATCGCAAGCCCCATGCTGCCAAGCATATAGAAGTTGAGACCTCGATCCTGAACGGTACAAAGATCGAAATTGGTGTTGCCGATGCCCCCGATGACAGCATCTGTTTCGCCCAGTCTGCTGACCAGTGCACTCGTGACGTCATAGCGGCTCATCTGATTGCCCGCGGACGTATCTGCCTGCTGTACCATGCTGTTAGCCCTTCTTGACCTTGCCGCCGGTGAGCAGCGGAGAAAGGATCAATGCCGCCGATTCCTGCGTCTGGAACGCCTGCTTGATCGTTCTGTCCGTAATGAATTCGACCTCGTCGAGGCGGCTCAGAGTATGGTGCTCTATCCCGCTCGCCTGCAGGATGGGACGCATCGTTCTGCAGACAAGCGCCTGACCGACATTGAATTCACCCATCGTGCCACGTTCCGAAATGAACATCAGCACCGGGATCTGGTAGGCCTGTGCAAGTGACGCCAGGGCATTGGGCAAAGTGGCAAACCCACTGGTCTGCATCAGGATCGTGGCGCGCGTGCCTGCCATCCATGCGCCGCACACGATACCTAGGGCTTCCTCCTCGCGGGTGGTGCTGAAGGCGTCGAAAAAGGGATCGGCGTGAATGGCGTTGATCAAGGGGGTCAGGACCTTGTCCGGCACGTAGGTGACCACCCGTACGTTATTGTTCTTCAGGCATTCCAGCACGATTTCGTACCAGGTCCTGCTCATTGTTGAGGTGTCTTCAGCTGTCATTTTCCACTCTGTTGTTGCCCCGGCTTGCTATCGGTTGATCTTTATGCACATTATTGTAAACAATATCGAATGCAAAGTAACAAGCAATTTTTTTGTTCCAGCGAACCACCCGCTTCGTGGAAGGGCATCAGGACAATGACGGAAAGAGCATCGCCACCGCGCAAATATGATCGACTGTTCATCGGTGGAGAGTGGGTCGAGCCCCATTCCGGAAAGACATTCGAAACCATTGATCCCTCCACAGAGGAGACATGGGCCGAGGTCGCTGAAGCGGATGAACAGGATGTTGATCTGGCGGTTCAGGCTGCGAATATTGCCGCGAAGGGCGCTTGGCGAACCAAGGTGACCGCTTCCCAGCGCGGCGCGATGATGGCCAAGCTGGCCGAGCTGATTCGACGCGATTCAAGGAAACTGGCGGAGCTTGAAAGCCGCGACAACGGCAAGCCGATTCGCGATACCCACGGCGAGGTCCTGAGAGCTGCCGACTGGCTAACCTATTTCGCCGGCGCGGCAGACAAGATTCATGGCGAACAGATTCCGTTCCGTCCGGATGCAATCGCATACACCAAGCGTGAGCCGGTGGGTGTAGTCGGTGCGATCCTGCCGTGGAACTCCCCCATGTCGCTCTATTCGTGGAAGCTTGGACCCGCTCTGGCTGCAGGCAACACTGTCGTACTGAAACCGGCGGAGATCACGCCTGTAACGGCGATGGAACTCGCCAAGCTCATCGAAGAGGCCAATTTTCCGAAAGGTGTCGTGAACATCGTTCCCGGTTTCGGAGCCACCGCCGGCGCGGCACTGGCCGCTCACCCGCAGGTGAACAAGATTTCGTTCACAGGTGAGAAGCGTACGGCCGAGCGCATCATGAAGGCGGCTGCCGGAAACCTGAAACGCTGCACTTTCGAGTGCGGGGGCAAGGCACCTCACATCATCTTCGATGATGCAGACCTGGAAAAGGCACTGGTTGTTGCCACGCATGGCGCCTTCCGCTCCACCGGGCAGTCCTGCTCGCTTGGCTCGCGCCTGTTCGTGCAACGGACGATCTATGATCGCTTCGTGAAGGAGATGGCCAGGCGCGCAAGCGCCATCCGCATTGGAATGCCATTGGATCCGACCACTCACATCGGTCCGCATTCATCCCGGGAACAGCTCGACAAGACCCTTTCCTACATCAGGATCGGACAGGAGGAAGGTGCCCGGCTGGTGGCGGGAGGGCAGCAGCCGAGTGCATTCCCACGCGGTTATTTCGTCGAGCCCACGGTTTTTGCCGACGTAGACAACCGCTCCCGTCTCGCGCAAGAAGAGATCTTCGGCCCCGTGCTCGCAATCATCCCCTTCGACACGGAAGAGGAAGTCCTGCAGATGGCCAACGATGTAGATTACGGCCTGGTCGCTGGCGTCTGGACGTCCGACGTCAAACGCGCCCATCGTATGGCCAACGGCATCGAGGCAGGACTTGTCTCCGTAAACACATACCGCCCGGTTCACTGGATGCTGCCCTACGGAGGCTACAAGCTGAGTGGCATTGGCCGTGAAAACGGTCTGGAAGCTCTACACCATTACACTGAGGTCAAAACGGTTGTAATTGAGCTCAGTGATGAGGCTCCTGCTGACCCATTCGCAGACTAAACTCACCCTGGAGGAGGAAATATGGAAATCCTGGTTATTCCCGGAGACGGTATCGGCCCCGAGATCGTCGGTGCTACACTCCAGGTTCTGGACGCGGTTGGGCGTAAACTGGACCTGACGTTCTCGTATGACTACGCGGAGTGCGGCCAGAGCAGCCTCGCCAAGTACGGAACCACACTGCGCGATGAAGACCTCGCCCGTGCAAAGGCGAGCGAGGCTGTAATCCTCGGACCAATGTCGATCAGCCTTTACCCGCCGGTAGCCGAGGGTGGCATCAATGTCGCCGCGCGCATGCGAAATGCGCTCAGCCTTTTTGCCAACATCCGGCCCAATCGAAGCCGCGCGGGTGTTCCCTCTGTCGCCAGAAACATGGATCTGGTGATCGTTCGCGAGAATCTCGAGGATTTCTACGCAGACCGAAACATGTACCACGGCATCGGGGAATTCATGCCAGTGGAAGGCGTTGCCCTTGCCGTCGGCAAGATCACCCAGGCGGGAACCGAAAGGGCTGCAAAGGTCGCTTTCGAGCTGGCGCGCAGACGTCCCGGCAAGAAGCTTGCCATCGTGGCGAAGGAACCTGTTCTGCGGCTTTACCACGGACTGTTCGTCAAGACGGCGCGGGAGGTAGGTGCAAACTATCCGGACGTCGAGGTTGAGGCACTGCACGTGGATGCCGTTGCGGCTTACCTCATCCGCTCACCGGAGCGTTTCGACGTTCTGTTCATGCCCAATATGTACGGCGACATTCTTTCCGATGAGGCGGCAGAGTTGGCGGGCAGTCTCGGTATAGCTCCCTCGCTCAACGTTGGCCCCCATTCCGTCGTCGCCTGCGCAGCGCATGGCTCCGCGCCAGACATCGCCGGTCAGGGCATTGCAAACCCGACGTCAATGATGGGAGCTACCGCGCTGATGCTGGATGAGCTCGGCAGCCGCAAGGGCGATGAAAAGCTCATCCGGGCGGGCAAGCTGATTACCAGCGCGCTGGACCGGATGCTCGAATCTCCCCACACGCATACGAAGGATTTGGGGGGAAACCTGGATATGGCGTCCTTCACCAAGGGCGTGATAGAAAAGATCGCAGAGCAGCCATAACCGCTGCTTTACGACGGGGATCATCAGGCAAGGCCCCTCACATCGCAGCTGCCTCGAGGCATTCGGGGCAGACTTGCCGGGCTGGCCATGTATCCATACAGGTTGAATAATCTTTTCCTGAACTCGCACCTGCTTTGTACTCGCAAGATAAAACGGTTTATCGAACATTATTGTTGACAATATTGTTGGGGTGGAAAGAATGCCGTCATTCTTGACGTCGTAGCCGGCGTCATCTACCCGTCATCAACGGACAGGATGGAATGCCCAACACCAAGCCGTCCCGCCTGACCTCCGCCCTGTTCGCGATCATTGTAGGGGCGCTCGGGGGCTACATCTTCCATTTGCTTCAACTGCCCCTGCCATGGACACTTGGTTCTCTGACAGCGACAGCCATTGCCGCAACCCTGGGGCGCGACTGGCGACTGCCTACGCAGTTCCGTGATGTCGCCCGGCCATGTGTCGGTTTCCTGGCGGGGGCGTCCTTCAGTCCGCAGGTGGTTGGGGCCCTGATAGGTTCATGGCCCGAGATCCTGTACGTCGCCTCCTATTCACTGCTTATCACAGCGACCGGATTCTTCTATTTCTCGAAGATCTGCCGGTATGACAGGACAACGTCCTTCTTTGCCTCGACCCCTGGCGGGATCAGCGAACTCATCATCATCGGCTCACAACTCGGCGGCAACATCCAGCCGCTGGTGGTCATTCATACGGTCCGGGTTGTAGCGGTGGTCTTTGCCGTGCCGTTTGGACTGCAGTTCCTGTCACACATGGACCTGGCCGGAGCCTCGCTGCCCGCGCCGACCCATGCCATGAGCCAGGTCGACTGGCTGCTGTTACTGGGGTGCTGTGCAGGCGGTTATATCGCTGCGTCCCTGTTCAAGATGCAGGGAGGGGCTGTCATAGTTGCGATGATTGCCAGTGCACTGGTGCACGCCACCGGCCTGACGGACATTCTCCCTCCCTATTGGCTCGTAGCAGGCGTCCAGGTCGTCATCGGCTCGTCAGTGGGGGCGCGGTTCGCCGGAATTCACTGGACAGTGGTGAAGCAGCCGCTGATCCACGCCATCCTGTGGTCCGTCGTGATGCTTGTGGCCGCCGCGTTCATCGCAGTCGTCGGCTCCACATTCCTTGACCGCTCCTTCGCCGCCCTCCTCCTCGCTGCCGCTCCGGGTGGTCTGGCTGAGATGACCATCGTCACCTATGCCCTCGGCATCGACATCGCCTTCGTCGTCACATGCCACGTCCTCAGGGTTTTTATGGTGATGCTGGTGGGGCCTTCGATCGGCAAATGGGTCAGCAGAACCGGCAGGCAAACCACAGAACAGGTTTCATGAACAGCGCGAAACCGTGCTGAAAATCAAGCGTCATACTGCAGGGGAGGAATTGCAGATGGGTGGGGAGAGTACGGAGGAACAGTTTCAGGCCCTGCACGAGATCGTGACAGCTGCCCGCGAGCGTCTTGAGGATCACATCTGGGGCTATCTGGCCGGCGGTAGCGAGACTGAAACGACACTGTTGCGCAATCGTCTGGCGCTGGACACGTGCGCCCTGCGGCCCCGCGTTCTCAGCGATGTTCGCAACATCAATATGGAACGCGAATTTTTCGGTCGCAAGGTACCGTTGCCCATATTCCTGTCACCCGTGGGATCACTGGAATCCTTCTGGCCGAACGGAGGCCCGGAAGCTGCAAGGGCTGC
>Ga0182741_1006544_pt1 | contig 10111 bp, 9 predicted proteins | sample eDN5th37CBELigOP_FD_128874 | JGI IMG/M metagenome (GOLD analysis project Ga0182741, IMG submission 128874) | Enriched Organic Plus compost microbial communities from Emeryville, California, USA - eDNA 5th pass 37_C BE-Lig OP (version 2) (version 2) ...
CCCGCTCGTCGTCGCGGTCGAGCGCGACGAGGGCGCCGATGCCACAGGCCAGCGACCCGAAGTAGCCGAGCTGGAAAGCCCACAGCAGATCCTCGAACGCGGCCCCGAGGAAGAGCACGATCGCCGCGCCGATCAGCGCGGCCCACTCGCCGACCCGCCCCTTCAGCCAGGCGAACAGGAGCCCCGCGCCGGCGAGGAAGGCGGAGATCGCGGCCACCTGCATCGGCCGGGCCGATTCCATCCCGAACGCCGACTGGAGCAGCTTGTAGACGATCGCGGGCGCGAGGACGATGTGCTCGTGGAACGGCTCAAGGAGGGAGTCGGGCCCCCAACCGGGACGCAGCAGGACGAGATCCCACTCGTCGGTGATGAACGTGAAGCCAGAGGTGAGGGTGAGCAGGAGGCCGGCCGAGGCCGCCATCAGGATCGCGAGCAGGAGCCGGGGAGCGAGGCCCTTCTTCGCGAAGCGGTCCACCATCCGGCAAAGCTACCGGTGCCGCCCGACGGCGGGGAATATCCTCAACCCGTGAGCGATCGGCTGTTCGATTCGGCGGAGGTGGACTCGCCGGGCTCCGGCCTCCCGGAGGCCGGTCCCGACGCGCCGCTCGCGGCGCGGATGCGCCCGCGGACCATGGACGAGATGGTCGGCCAGGATCACATCCTCGCCCCGGGAACGGCGCTGAGGGGAGCGGTCGACGCCGGTCGGCCGCACAGCGCCATCCTCTACGGGCCGCCGGGCTCCGGGAAGACGACCCTGGCCCGGATCATCGCCTCGACCTCCGACGGCGCGTTCGAGGAGGAATCGGCTGTGAACGCCGGCCGGGCGGAGATCAGGGCGGTGATCGGGCGGGCCGAGGACCGCCGGCGCCACGGGCGCCGGACGGTGCTCTTCCTCGACGAGATCCACCGCTTCAACAAGGCGCAGCAGGACGCCCTGTTGCCGGCGGTCGAGTCCGGGGTGCTGACCCTGATCGGCGCCACCACCGAGAACCCGTACTTCGAGGTCAACTCGGCCCTGATCTCGCGCAGCCAGGTCTACGAGCTGCATCCCCTGGGCCGGGACGAGATCCTGACCCTGCTCGAGCGCGCGCTGGCCGATCCGGACCGCGGGGTGGCCGGCCGGGTCCGGGTCGAGCCGGACGCCCTCGGAGCGCTCGCGGAACGGGTGTCGGGCGACGCGCGGGCCGCGCTCTCTGCGCTCGAGAGGCTGGCGGCCGCGGGCGGCGAGGCCGGCATCGAGGAGGTGGAGGACGCCCTCCAGGCCCAGGCGATCGCGTACGACAAGGGCGGGGATCATCACTACGACTACATCTCGGCCTGGATCAAGGCGACCAGGGGCTCCGATCCGGACGCTTCTCTCTACTACCTCGCCGTGATGATCGAGGGCGGGGAGGACCCGCGCTTCATCGCCCGCCGGATGGTGATCCTCGCCTCCGAGGACATCGGCAACGCCGACCCCCAGGCGCTGGTGGTAGCGACCTCGGCCGCGGCGGCGGTCGATCGCGTGGGGATGCCGGAGGCCGCGATCAACCTCGGGCAGGCGGCGACCTACCTGGCGCTGGCCCCGAAGTCGAACGCTTCGTACGCGGCGATCAACGCGGCGCGGGAGGAGGTGAGGCGGCACGGCCCGAAGCTCCCTCCGGACCACCTGCGGGACAGCCATTACGCGGGGGCCGAGCAGCTCGGCCGGGGGAAGGGGTACGTCTACCCGCACGACGTCGACGGGGGAGTCTCGGGGCAGCCGCTCATGCCGGAGGGCCTCGAGAACCGGCGCTTCTACGAGCCGACCCGGTACGGGTTCGAGGCGGAGCTCCGGCGCCGCCGCGACGCGGCCGACAAGATCCGCGGCAAGCCCGCTCCTCAAGCCGAAAACCCTTAGAGAACCTTTAGCCCGCGGGCACAACTTCTTGAGCTTCTCCGGGTTTCATAGGTCGACCCAACTTGAGCAATGACGCCAGGTGGGGTGCTGTGTCGGCCGGAGACTCGGACTGGGGGTCTCCGGCCGAGTTGTTTTCCGGTTCCCATCCGCGGCGTACACTTCGGTTCATGGCTACCGAAACCGCCGTCCCCGAACCGACCGAAACGTCTTCGTCCACTCCTCCGCTCGAGTCGTTCAACCCGGCGACCGGCGAGCTGGTCGGCACCGTCGAGACGATCACGCCCGAACAGGTCCAGGGCGTGGTCGACGAGGTCGCCGGTATCCAGCCGGCCTGGGCCGAGCTCTCGCCGAGCGACCGCGCGACCTACCTGAAGCGCGCGGCTACGGTCCTCCACGACCGTCTCGACGAGCTCGCGTCGCTGCTGTCGCAGGAGCAGGGCAAGCCGATCTCCGAGTGCTACACGATGGAGCTGATCCCCTCGATCGACGCGCTCCGCTGGTGCGCGAAGGAGGGTCCCGGCATTCTCAGGGACGAGAAGATCTCCTATCCGCAGCCGTTCTTCAAGACCAAGCGGTCCAAGTTCAAGTACCAGCCGATCGGCGTGGTCGGGGTCATCGCCCCCTGGAACTACCCGTGGACGATCCCGATGCAGGAGATCGCCATCGCCCTGATGTGCGGCAATGGCGTGGTGCTGAAGCCGGCCAGCCTGACGCCGCTCCTCGGCGAGGCGATCCAGAGCGTGTTCGAGGACGCCGGCCTGCCGAAGGGTCTCGTCCGCAACGTCCATGGCGGGGGGCGGATCGGCGACGCCCTGACCAAGTCGACCGCCGGCAAGATCTTCTTCACCGGGTCGGTCCCGGTCGGGTACAAGGTCGGCGAGGAGTGCGCCAAGCTGATGAAGGGCTGCGTCCTGGAGCTCGGCGGCAAGGACCCGATGATCGTCCTCGAGGACGCCAACGTGGACTTCGCGATCTCGGGCGCCGTGTGGGGCGGCTTCGCCAACGCCGGCCAGACCTGCGCCGGGATCGAGCGGGCGTACGTCCGCCGCGAGGTGAGCGAGACGTTCATCGAGGGCGTGGTCGCCGGGGCGAGCGCCCTGAAGGTGGGCGACCCGTCGGAGGTCGACACCGAGATCGGCCCGATGGTGTCGAAGGACCAGTACGAACTGGTCCTGGAGCTCGTCGATGACGCCGTCGCGAACGGGGCTGAGCTCCGCTGCGGCGGCCCGGTCGAGGTCGAGGGTTTCCCCGAGGGCAACTTCATCGCCCCCGTGGTCCTGACCAACGTCGACCACGACATGCGGATCATGAAGGAGGAGATCTTCGGTCCGGTGCTGCCGATCGTCACCGTGGAATCCGACCAGGAGGCGCTGGAGCTCGCCAACGATTCCGAATTCGGTCTCGGAGCATCCGTCTGGACCAAGGACCGGCAGCGCGGCGAGCGGATCGCCGACAAGATCGAGTCCGGCATGGTCTGGATCAACGACCACATGTTCACCCACGGCGCCTGCCAGTGCACGTGGGGCGGGGTCAAGGACTCGGGCCTCGGTCACTCGCACTCGAAGTTCGGGTTCTACGAGTGCGTCGAGATCAAGCTCGTGACCTACGAGCCGGGACTCACCAGGAACTTCTGGTGGCACCCGTACGACGAGACCCTCGCCCAGGCGATGCGGTCGTCGGCCGGGCTGCTCTACGGCAAGGGCGGCCAACGGCTCGAGGCGCTGAAGTCCGGGGCCGGTCCGCTGCTCCAGGTCGGTAGGCGGATCACGAAGCGGTCCTGAGGGTCTTCGCGTTCATCGCGCTGGTCGTCGCCGTGCTCGGCGGCGGCTGGCTCCTGTTCGGCCGGGGCGGCGAAGGGGGAGGCGACGAGCGGTCTTCCAAGGGGGAGGTAGCGCGGCCGCGCGCGGCGGAGGCGCCCGCCGGGGAGCCGGACGGTCCGGGACCGCGGCTGCCGCCCTCCAGCTGCGACCCGGGCCTCGCGAACTGCGTGGTCGCCCGGGGGCGCGTGATCTACGTCGAGGCGGTGGACCCGGACGGCGACGGGGACGCGCACTTCGTCACGGCTTCGCGGCAGGGCGTCACCCTGCCCGGGATCACGATCTTCGACGTGCGCGCCGGCCTCCGGCCCGACCCCCTGCCCGGGGTCGGGGACCTCGTCGGCGGTGCCGGACCGGTCTATCCGGGCCACGCGGGCCAGAAGCAGATCGAGGTGACCGAGTTCCACGTCGCCAGGTAGCCGTGGGAGACTGCGCCGGATGGCCGACCGGTCCGACATCGCGATAAGCCTGAGGGGGCTCGGGCGGGATTACGGCGACCGCGCCGCGCTGGCCGGGGTCGACCTGGAACTCCCGCGCGGCGCCTCGCTGGCCGTGCTCGGGCCCAACGGCTCCGGCAAGAGCACGCTGCTCCGGGTCCTGGCGACGCTGCTGCGACCGAGCCGGGGCGAGGTAGAGGTGCTGGGCCGCGGCCTGCCGGGCGAGTCCTGGAAGCTTCGCGGCGAGATCGGGTACCTGGGGCACGAGCCGCTGCTCTACGAGGATCTGACCGGCCGCGAGAACCTTCGGTTTCAGGCCCGGCTCTACGGGATCGACGACGACGAGGCCGCGGCCCGGATCGAGTCGGACCTCGACCTCCTCGGCATGCGCCGCCGGGGCGACTACCGGGTGAGCGACTACTCGGCCGGGATGAAGCAGAGGATCGCGATCTGCCGCGCGGTGCTCCACCGGCCCGCCCTGCTCCTGCTCGACGAGCCGGACTCGAACCTCGATCCGGAGGGTCGGGAGGCCGCGCGGGCGCTCATCGGCGGGCCCGAGGAGCTCGCCTGGGCCACGGGGCGGCCCGTTACCCGGGTGGCCGTTTCGCACGAACCGGAGAAGGCGAGGGCCGAGGCCGACCGCGTGCTCGAGCTCCGGATCGGGGCGGCGGCATGACCCCCTCGCGCCGGGCCTTCGCGGCGATCGTCGGCAAGGACCTGAGGACCGAGCTCCGGACCATGCGGTCCCTGCCGGCCATGGTCCTGTTCGCGGTGACTACATTCATCATCTTCCGCTTCGGGCTGGACCGGACGGCGCTCTCCGGGAGCCTCGCCTCGGGAGTCGTGTGGACGACGCTGCTGTTCGCCGCCGTGCTCGGTATCAACCGCATCTTCCTGCCCGAGCGGGAGGAGGGCGGCTTCGACGCGTTCCGCCTGGCCCCGGTCGACCGGCCCGTGCTCTTCGCCGCCAAGGCGACGGTCCTCTTCCTCTATCTGCTGGTGCTGGAGCTGATCGTCGTGCCCGTGTTCGCGGTCTTCTTCCTCCAGGAGTGGTCGGGTCTCGTCCCGCTGGTGGTGATCCTGGCCGCGACCAACCTCGGCTTCGCGGCGCTCGGCACGCTGATCTCCTCGATGGCCGTCAACTCGAGGGCCCGGGACCTGCTCGTCCCCCTGCTCCTGCTGCCGCTGGTCGTGCCCCTGATGATCGCGGCGACGTCCGCGACGGCCCCCCTCCTGGAGGCCGCCGGGCCGAGTTACGACAAGTTCGGGACCTGGCTCTTGGTCCTCGGTCTATACGATGGGATCTTCTGCCTCGTCGGATACGCCGTTTTCGACTTCCTCCTGGAAGACTGAGGACGCGCACCGGGCGGAATCCGAAATGTCGGGACGCGGTATCAGACAACTTTCGATAGCCACGGCGCTCGTTCTGTTCGCCGGCTTCGCGCTGGTCTTCTTCTGGGTCCCGATGGACGCGGACCAGGGCTTCAAGCAGAAGATCTTCTACCTGCACGTGCCGCTCGCCATCGTCGCCCTGGCGGGCTTCATCGCCGGCGGCGTCGAGGGCTATCGCCACCTGAGGTCAGACGACCGGCGGCACGACGCCAACTCGTACGTCTTCATCCACCTCTCGATCATCTTCGGCGTCGCCGTCCTGATCACGGGCGCGCTCTGGGCCAAGGCCTCGTGGGGCCACTACTGGGTCTGGAACGAGCCGACCCTGGTCAGCTTCCTGATCGTCTTCCTCCTCTACTGCACGTACTACCCGTTCCGCTACGCGATCGAGGACCGCGACCGCCAGGCCCGCTACGCCTCGGTCTTCGCGATCACGGCCGGGGCCTTCGTGCCGCTCAACTTCATGGCCGTCCGCATGGCCGACAGCCTGATCCACCCGCGCGTGTTCGCGACCAGCGACGGCGGGCTCCCCGGCTCGATGATGTTCACCTTCCTCGTCTGCCTGGCCGGGATAGCCCTGCTCTGGGTCACCCTGGTAAAGCTCGAGTTGCTCGGCAAGCAGACCTCCGGCCAGGTGTCGCGCCTCAGGCGCGCGCTCGAGGCCGAGGGGCTCGGCGGCGGGCAGGAGGCCACCGGCACGGTCGGTCGGCGTATCGCACCCAATCTGGAGGCCCAGTAGATGTTCGACGCAGTGCCCAACGACGACACCGGCTACGTGTTCGCCGCGTACATGGTCTTCCTGGTCCTCCTCCTCGTGTACCTGGGGATCCTCGGCGCCAAGTTCCAGCGGATCAACCGCGACATCGGCCGGTTGACCGACGAGGTCGAGTCCGGGGGCGACCCGGGTTCGGCCGAGGCGAAGAGCGGGGCCGAAGAGCCGACCGGTGTCTGAGCTCCTCGCACTAGGGCTCTCACACAAGACGGCCCCGCTCGGGCTTCGCGAACGGCTGGCGCTGCCCGAGGGCCGGGCCGCCGGCCTGATGGGCGAACTGACCTTCTCCGGCGGGGCGAGCGAGGCGACGATCGTCTCCACCTGCAACCGGACCGAGATCTATCTGGTTGCGCCGGACCCGGTCGCCGCCGAGTCCGAGGCGCTCTCGGCCCTCGCCGCGCGGGCCGACATCCGGCCGACCGAGCTGGTCGCCCACCTCTACTCCCTGCGCGGCACCGAGGCGGCCCGTCACCTCTTCCGGGTGACGGCCGGGCTCGAATCCATGGTCATCGGCGAGGCCGAGATCCAGGGGCAGGTCAAGCGGGCCCACGAGCTCGCCCTGGTCGAGGGGGCCTCGGGCCCCGTCTTGAATCGGCTCTTCCGGGGCGCCATCGCGGCGGGCGGCAGGGTGCGCAGCGAGACCGCGATCGGTGAGGGGGGCGTCTCGGTCGCCTCCGTCGCCGTCGCCGAGGCGCGCCGCGTCCTGGGTGACCTCGCCAACCGCCAGGCGCTCGTGATCGGGGCGGGGGCCACCGCCGAGCTGGTGGCCCGGGCGCTCAACGCCCGTGGCACCGAATCCGTCTTCGTCGCGAACCGACACTTCGAACGCGCCCGGGGCCTCGCCGCCCGCTTCGGCGGCGAGGCGGCCCGGGTCGCCGACCTGCCCGATCGCCTGGCCGAGCCCGACATCGTGATCTCGGCGACCAACTCGCCCCACCACCTGATCGACCCCGATCTGCTCTCCCCGGTGATGGAGAGACGGTCCGACCGCCCCCTCCTCCTGATCGACCTCGCCGTCCCCCGCGACATCGCTCCGGAGGTGCGGGATCTCGCCGGGGTGAGCGTCTTCGACATCGACGACCTCCAGGTCGTTGCGGGCCGGAACGCGGCCAGCCGCGAGGCCGAGGGCACGAGCGCCGAACGCATCCTCGAGGCCGAACTGGACCTATTCGACCGCTGGAAGGACTCGCTCGAGGTCGTGCCGACGATCGTCTCCCTGCGCGAGCGGGCGGACGAGGTCGTCGACCGCGTGCTGGCCGAGAACGAGGCGCGCTGGGAGGATCTCGGCCCGGCCGACCGGGAGCGCCTGGAGACCGTCACCCGCGCGGTCGCGCGCCGCATGCTGCACGAGCCGACGCTGAGGCTGAAGGACCTGGCCGGGACCGAGGCGGCCTACGAGGCGGTCAACACGATCCGCGAGCTCTTCGCTCTGGACGCCGAAACCGATCCCGGCGGGGGCGAGGCGACCGTCACCCCGATCCGGCGCGAGGCTTGAGCCTGCGGATCGCCACCAGGCCGAGCCCGCTCGCCGTGGCGCAGGCGGGAATCGTCGCCTCGGCGATGGGCCTGGGACCGGAGGCGCTGGTCGAGGTCGCGAACCAGTCCGGTCCGAGGGACAAGGAGCGCTTCGTGCACGGGGTGGAGCAGGCCGTGCTGACCGGCGGGGCGGACCTCGGGGTCCACTCCGCCAAGGATCTCCCGGGCGCGATGACGCCCGGGCTGGTGATCGCCGCCGTGCCGCCGCGGGCCGACGCGCGGGACGCGTGGTTGGGGCCCGGCGGTTCGATCGAGGAGATTCCCGAGGGCGCCAGGATCGGTACCTCGAGCCTGCGGCGGCGCGCCCAGCTGGCGGCGCTCAGGCCGGATCTCCGGATGGTCGAGATGAGCGGGAACGTCGATACCCGCATCGCCAAGCTCGAGGCGGGCGAGGCCGACGGGCTGGTGCTGGCGATGGCCGGGCTCGAGCGGCTCGGCCGGGCCGGGGAGGCCGCGTTCGCCTTCTCCCCGGAGCAGATGGTCCCGGCCGCCGGCCAGGGGTGCCTGGTGGTGCAGGCGCGGTCGAACGGGCCGGGCCTGGGCGAGGCGGCGGCGATCGGGGACGAGGAATCGCTGGCCCGCCTCGAGTGCGAGCGCGCGGCCGTGGTCGAGATCGGGGCCGACTGCGACAGCCCGGTCGGGTTCCACGCCTCGGTCGCGGGGGGCGCGATGGTCGTGGAGGGCTTCGCGGGGCGCGCCGACGGCTCGGTCTGGGTGCGCGACCGCATCGAGGGAGACCCGTCGCGGGCCCGCGACCTCGGGCGTGAGCTGGCCCGCCGGATGCTCGCCGCAGGGGCGGCCGACATCCTCGCCGGTACGGTTGGGGCGTGAGTGCCGAGCCCAAAGACCCCGGCCCGTCCCGGTTCCCGGTCGCCCTGGTCGGGGCCGGCCCGGGAGACGCGGCGCTCATGACCCGGCGCAGCCTGGAGCTGATCGCCGAGGCGGACGTGATCTTCCACGACCGGCTGATCCCCGCCGAGGCACTGGACGGCGCGAGGCCCGACGCCGAGCTCGTCTACGTCGGCAAGGAGGCCGGACGGCCCGGCCTGGGGCAGGAGGAGATCAACCGCCGCCTCGTCGAGGCGGGCGCGGCCGGCAAGCGCGTCGTCCGGCTGAAGGGCGGCGACCCGTTCCTGTTCGGCCGGGGCGCCGAGGAGGCGGAGGCGCTCCGGGAGGCGGGGCTCGAGTTCGAGGTGGTGCCGGGAGTGACGGCCGGGATCGCGGCCAGCGCCTACGCGGGGATCCCGGTGACCCATCGCGGCGTCGCGGCGGCGGTCACCTTCGCGACCGGGCACGAGGATCCCGCCAAGCCGGGTTCGGACCTGGACTTGGAACGGCTGGCCCGCACCCCGGGCACGATCGTGTTCTACATGGGCCTCACCAGGCTGGCGGCCAACGCGGAGGCGCTGGTCCGGGGCGGACGGTCGGCGGACGAGCCTGCCGCGGTGATCGAGAACGGGACGCTCCCCGCGCAGCGGGTCGTCGCCGCCACGCTCGGGACGATCGCGTCGCGGGTCGAGGAGGAGGGCCTCCGGCCTCCCGCGCTGGTCGTGGTCGGGGAGGTCGCGGGCGAACGGGAGCGTCTCGCCTGGTTCGAGGACCGGCCGCTGTTCGGACGCTCGGTGGTGGTCACGCGGGCCCGCGACCGGGTCTCCAACCTGGCCGCGAGGATCCGGGCGCAGGGCGGAACGGTCGTCGAGCTCCCGGTCTCGCGCACCGAGCCGGTCGCGGCCGACGACGAGACGCTCGCCGGCGCGCTCGACGGCTTCGCGGCGGAAGGGTTCGACCTGGTCTGCTTCACGAGCCCGGCGGGGGTGGCCTCCTTCTTCGAGCGCCTGGGTGAGCGGGGGCTGGACGCGCGCGCGTTCGCCGGCGCCGAGCTCGCCGCGATCGGTCCGAGCACCGCGCGGGCGCTCGCCGACCGCGGGCTGAACGCCGACCATCTGCCCGAGCGGTTCGTCTCCGAGGGGATGCTCAAGGCCCTGGAGAAGGTGCCGATGGAGGGACGGTCCGTCCTCATGGCGCGGGCCCTGGAGGGAAGGGAGCTCCTCCCAGAGACCCTGCGCGCACGCGGGGCCGAGGTCGTCGTCGCGCCGGTCTACCGCACCGTGCCCGAGCGGCCGGCGGACGATTCCCTGGCCCGGGCCTCCGAGGCGGACTTCATCACCTTCACCTCGGCGTCGTCCGTCCACAACCTCCTTCGTACCGGCGCGGTCGATCCGGGCCGCTTCGCTCCCCGCGTGGTGACGATCGGCCCCGTGACCAGCGAGGCCGCGCG